>Ga0306871_1000043_pt1 | contig 52414 bp, 33 predicted proteins | sample AntRauMeHopE1497_FD_190447 | JGI IMG/M metagenome (GOLD analysis project Ga0306871, IMG submission 190447) | Saline lake microbial communities from Rauer Islands, Antarctica - Metagenome Hop E1 #497 (v2) (version 2) | ecosystem: Environmental > Aquatic > Non-marine Saline and Alkaline > Saline ... | reverse complement strand
ATAAACCTCTTCAAGTTCTTCTCCGGCTGATAATTCAACCACAAAAAGTTGTGTGAGTTCAGCTGCAGTTAATGTGTAAGTAAACTCTTCAAAACCAACGTAAGAGACTTTAATAGAAATTTGAGTAGCATTGGGAATACGAAGCTTTGCAATACCGTCTGTATTGGTAATAGCTCCTTCCGTAACGTTTAATTGCACTGTTGCGCCAATTAAGGCTTCTTTAGTTTCGGCGTCAATGACTTTAACGCTTAAACTATCTTGGCTGAAGGCTGTTGCATGCACATAGAGCAAAAGCCCAAGAAATATATATTTCATGATAAATAATGAGTAAAAATTAATTAGTAATAAAAAATGAGGATCTAGAACTAATTAGCTTTTTGGAGGGTCCCAGATAGAATGGATGCGTTTAAAAGAACGCTTTTGGGAAATACCTACATAAGAGCGGTCTGATATAGTATCTGAAATAGCTAGCATCACAAGTTTATGTTCTACTAGTGTATTACAACATGCACAACTACAAAATGGGGAGCAGTGATCTTCATTACAATGCGTACGGGTGTCCTCTTCTATGCTCAGCACTTCATTAGCATAAATAGAAAACTGTAGGAATGCATCTGAACAAGGTGTAAAGACCATTCCTATTACTATAACCAATAAAAAATATGCACTAAACTTCATCTGAACAATATAGGCCTTCAAAAGCATAAAGGAAATGAACCAAGACCATAGATGCAATTTAAAATGCAAACACAGCGAAGCCTATAGAGTAAGCCTGCGGTTAGACGGTTAATCTCGAAACACCACTACTTTGTCAAGTCACACAATTGACGTCCTGAAAGATAAAAAACTAGCAGTAGATAATTCAATATTACATAGAATTTTGTGTCATTTAATCTGTTTCATGAATATTAAAATTTTATTCATTTAATAACTCAAAAATTTAAAACTCAAGTTTTAAGATTGAAAAATTTTCATTGACTCTTGGGATATTACCAAAAAATATACTCTTGTTTTTAACTCCCATTAAATACAACTGTGGAAATGCATTTATGTAGTCATCTTTTTTATTTAGTTTTGGACCATTGATTACTTCAAAACCTAAATAATCATAATTATGACTATTAAAACGATGATATCCAAGAGATAAATGATCAAAATTCGATTGTTCAAAAATCAATATGGTAGAATCAATTTCTGCTATACCAACAACATATCGATAAATCTCAGTAGATGTATCTCGATATATTTTATATTTATTTTTGGGATTTGGATTTACAATTTCTTTATATGATTTCTCATCATCTCTATTTGGAATTTTATATATTTCTATATTTTCATCAATATTTTCATCAATATTTTTTATGTAAAACTCACCACTATATGTTGTTGACATTAACATAATGTCTCCATTTTTGAGTTTTGTTGAGTGCAAACCATTTGATGGTGCTGAAAAATCATAACTAAAAATTTCATCTTTATTCTCGGTCATTCTTTTGTAATCAAAAAATGAACGTAAAGTCTTCGATTTTTTTATATCAGTTATATGAATAATATCTTGACTTAATGCATACGGACCATAAAAAACTAAATAAGCCAAACCATTCTCTATGTATCCATAGAAAGGGTTGACCATTTGCTTATCTGGATAGTCATATTGATTTAAAAATTCCCCGTCTGTAGTCATTTCTTTAACGGAAAACGACGGCATATCATAGGCATATAGTAAATCTGTATCTTTATTATATAACAAAAGTGAAACATCTAAAAACTCTTCCGGACCTCTACCTCTAGAACCAATTTTTCTTATTAGTTTTCCTTCATTATCAAATTTTAATATTGTGGATTCATTTCTACTGTATATATAGAAATTACCATCATTGTCTATAGCAAAATTAAGTGCATCTTCAATTTCATAATCAAATTTTATCTTCTCAATAGTGTGAGGTATTTGAGCTTGTAGCCCAAATACCGTCATCAATGTTAGGTTTATAAAGATTAATATGTTTTTCATGTTTATAATCTTTGTGGAGTCCTGCCGTTGTTATCACAATGTGAACCTCTAACTTCACACGAACCATTTGGTCTTATTTCACAATCAGTCCACCCAAATTGTATGTATGACTCGCCACTTACACAGCCTTGGATACTCCCACAGTGTTTACTACATGGCCCAGTGTTACTCATTTGATAAAGTTGGACAGTTCCAAATGTACTGAATATAATTCCTTTTATTAACAATATATGCTTCATAATACTTCCTTAAATAAAGATATCAGCTTTTTCTTTGATTTTTTGCTGGTAAGAATACTTGACTCTAACTTCGCTCTAAGCACTATTTTTTGTTTAGAATTAAACAATAGCTGTGCATAGTACGTTGTATCACCATAATTTCACCAATCCATGACAATACTTGCCGCATCAACGGATTTAATTTGGACACCCTTTCACATACTTTTTTCAAATAAAGTAGTTTCTTCTAAATTTGCATCTAATAATAATATACTAAATGCTATACTTGTGTCAATGTCTTTGGCCGCTTTATAAAATTCATCAATTTCTGCTAGGCAAACTGAACAACTTGTGTATTCTGTAATAACAATAATAGATTTTTCCTCACCTGCATAAGGTGAGTTTTCGAACACCTCGCTCACTTCTATATATTCTACAGGCGTACCTTCATGTGATAAATTTATACGATAGTATACGTAGATAACACAACATGCAATCAACATAGAATACATTACAATGAGTATTTTATTCTTCAACGTAGCTCTCGGATTAGAGTTAGTTATTATTTTCTATAAAATCAAATTATATTATATTTTTTGATCATTAGCAATCTGCGTCTAAAATTATTTTTAATTTCTCTAACTAATTATCATTCAGTAATTTAGAAATAATGAGTTTATTTTATGAAAATTATTCAATGTTTAAATAATACTTACACTTACGCAGCAATAAAAAAGCCCCTGATGAATGAACATCAAGGGCTTTGGACGTTTAAAAAAACAACTATTGCTAATTAATCATGGCCTAAGCCTTGAACTGGTGGCGCACCGTTTGCTTTTAAGCGCTTCACTAATGCTGGAATAACATCCTGTATTAGCGGATGCATATCTTTGTTAATCATCTCAAACTCTTGCTTTCCTACAACTAGCATTTCTTTATGCATGGCAGTTGGTCCGTAGGTTCCACGAAGTCCTCTGTATGCAACACCAATTCGATCCATTACCGATTTTGGGGTAACATCACGTAATTCACGCTGCGGTAGATTGCCGTTTATTTTGGTATCTAGCGCGCCTAGTGCCATTTCTGCATCATGCAGATCTTTCATTAAAGTAGCATCTGGCTTCGTAGAACGCTCTAGCGAAACCTGCATGGCTTTAACATGCTTAGTTGCATCTGATAACTCATTGGTAGCCATTCCCATTTTATTTACAAAATCTTGAACCTCACCACGGAAAGCAATCATCTCGTTAAGTGATTTTGCTGGTAAAGCACCCTCTCTTAATGGCTTAACATTAAAGCTTACCGCGTCAGCTACTTCTGTTCTAACGCCATCTTTTAAGGTTATTAGTTGAGCCTTATAACTACCTGGTGTAGCCATTGCGCCACGGCTCCAACCACTAATACGATCAGGATTTATTAAGCCTTGATCAGCCATAGAAAGGTCCCAAGTTATGCGATGAATTCCAGACGCATTTTTGGCCATAACACGTTGAACCATATTGCCAGCAGCATCATAAATTTCAAGATGTACTTCGGGTGATTTTTCACGCATTTCCGTATCTAAAGCATCAAAGCCTGGGAAAGGAATATCTGCGGTTTTACCCATAGCTTTTTCCTTTTTCTGGCGATCTTTTTCCAGTGTGCTCATGGCATCTTTCATAAAGTAGGTAAAGGTTACCCCAAAGTCTGGATTTGGTGCACTCCAGTAGTTGTCTCCCATATAGTCCTGGGTTGAACGCTGAACATACCAGTAGCCGTCTCTTGGAGTGAATAAGTGTGCATCTTTTTCAAGCATGGCATTAGAGAAATCACGCATTGGCGAGATATCGTCTAGTACAAAGAAACCACGACCAAATGAGGCAGCGACCAAATCGTTCTCACGGCGTTGAATGGTGATATCACGGAAAGAAATTGTTGGAAGATTTCCTGTCATTTTCACCCATTCTTTTCCGCCGTCAAAAGTTACGTAAATGCCAAACTCTTGAGCCAAGAACATCAAGTTTTTTGCTTCATGATCTTGTACAATTCTCCATAGCATGCCTTTTTCGGGAAGGTTTCCATTCATGAGCTCCCAGCTTTTACCGTAGTCGGTGCTCTTTACTAAGAACGGACGGAAATCGCCTTCTTTGTGATTATCTAGAACGGCATAAACCGTTGCTTCATCAAAAAGATCGGCTCGTACATCATTTACGAACGCTGCTGCAGGAACTCCTTTTATAGATCCTACCTCAGTTTTGGTCCAGCTAGTACCGCCATCTGTGGTTGAGTGTAGTAAACCATCATCAGTTCCCGCATACAATACCTCAGCATTTATTGGCGATTCACCTAAAGAAGTGATACTACTGAACTCAGACATGGCGTATAGATCCCAAGCATGATCCCAGCTTTGGGTTCTGTCCATAATTGGCTCAGTAATGCGATCTTTATCACGGGTTAAATCACCAGAAATAGCTTTCCAGCTATCGCCTCGATTCGTAGACTTCCAAACTCTGTGAGAGGCAAAATAAATGGTAGAAGGCACATGCTGGCTTGGAAGAATCGGCGCATCCCAATTGAAACGCTCTTCGCCTTCACCAACACCAGGTTGTGGCTGAATAAATACAGACTCGCCAGTAATTCGGTCTAAACGAGCTAAATTCCCTTGCTGAGATTCAGCATAACCTATATCTGGATTTCCTGGCTCAACAGCAGATTGATGGCCATCACCACCAAGAACTCTATTCCAATGTGCATTACGGATACCCTGGCGTTCATCTGTTCTAGATGGGCCACCATGAGAGCCGTTATCTTGAGTTCCACCAAACACATTATAGAACGGCATAGCGTCATCAACTGCTACTTTATAATATTGTGTTACAGGCAAATTTTCAATGTATCGCCAATTTTTAGTGCCATCTACCGTTTCATACAAACCACCGTCTGTTCCAAGTAATAGGTAATCTGGTTCTCCGGGAAGGAAGTTCAGCGAATGGCTATCAGAATGTGTTGCGCTAGCGTTTAGTAAAGAGAAGGTCTTACCATGATCGTAAGATACTTGCATGCGTACATCTACTAGGTAAATAGTGCCGAAGTCATGTGGCGAAGCATACAATTCTTGGTAATAATGTGGGCCTGTTGCACCTGAAACCGCATTCGACATTTTGCTCCAAGAAGCGCCTTTATCGGTTGTTGTGTAAACAGCACCTTCACGTCTAATAAGCTCAATGGCGGCATAAACATAATCAGGGTTTTGTGGAGAAATCGCTAAACCAATTTTCCCCTTAATTCCGCCAGGAAGTCCTTTCTTTAGTTCAGTCCATGTCTTTCCACCATCAACGGATTTATGAACGCCAGAGCCTTCGCCGCCACCAACATAAGCCGCTACGGTTCGGTGTCTTTGCCATGTTGCCGCATAAACAATATTGGCGTCTCTTGGGTCAACCACTATATCTGTTACGCCAACCCATTCGTCGTCACCCAACGTTTTTGTCCAGCTTTTACCACCATCTTCGGATAAATAAAAACCGCGATCTCCGCCTTTGCTCCAAAGCGGACCTTGAGCGGCAACCATAACAACATTAGAATTTTCTGGATGCACAACTACCTTACTAATATGCTCAGAGTTTGGCAGACCCATATTCGTCCAAGATGATCCAGCATCTTCGCTCAAATAAACACCATCGCCAAAACCAATATGTCGGCCACCTACGTTTTCACCCGTTCCGACCCAAATTCTGTTGGGGTTATTAGGATCAATAGTTACGCTACCAATAGAGTAAACTGATTGACTATCAAATATAGGCTGCCAAGTAGTTCCGGCATTTTCGGTTTTCCAAACACCACCAGAACCAACGGCAACATACCAAACATTGCGGTTCTCTGGGTGTATGGCTACGTCGCCAATACGGCCTGATGTAAAGGCTGGGCCAATATTTCTAAATTTAAAGGCCGATAAACTTTGCTTTGCTAAAGCAGAAACTTCCGGAGTTTTGCTGCTTTTATTCTTTTGCGCATCAAGAGGGTTTATACCCAAAAGGAGCACCATCATTACAAGTATGAGTCTTGAAATCATTAGCTAGGATTATTTAAGATTATGTTAAAATACGGGCATGAACTTTCAAAAATGCCTAAAAAACTGCTTCTATACAAGTGTATTTCATTTGCGTTTTGCTTAGCCATTGGTTTATTCTAGTTTGTATGTTAAATAGCTACTTATTTTGCTCTAACCTCATTCAACCTATATTCATGATTTATCTTAAACAGATACCCTATCTAATCACTTTCTGTGTAGCTGCATCTTTCATAACCAACTGTAGTTCATCTTCTTCAGATCTCTCTTCAATTCAGTTTATTGATACCCACAATGATATCCCTCATAATCAGTTCCAAGAAAGGAAAGCTCGAAATTTCCGTATTCCTGGCTGGTCGCCTTTTGATGGTAAGCAGTTTAATTTTTTACTAGATGAAGCAAATGAAGGACAAATGGCTGCGCAAGTATTTTCCGTTTTTGTAAACAGCAACGAAGATTCATTGCTATATTACGATTTAGCTATTCAACAAATTGATACGTTAAAAGCATGGTCTGAAAGAAATCCAAATGATGTAGCTTGGGTAACCAACGCTTCCGAGTTTGAACAAGCTATGGCTAACGGGAAATTTGCGGCCATGTTTGGCGTTGAAGGCGGCCACATAATAGAAGAAAATCTTGATTACCTAGATTCTTTAGCTGCAAGAGGGGCTGCTTATTTAACATTGACTTGGAATAATAGCACACAATGGGCAACATCGGCAGCAGATGAAGTAACCCGACCTGATGAAATGCCTTTTTTGGGCTTAAATGAAAAAGGCGTGCAAGTCATACATAAAATGAACGAGCTTGGCGTAATGATAGATGTTTCTCATTTAGGCGAAAAAAGCTTTTGGGATGTGGTTAAAGTTGCCCAAAAACCCATAATTGCTAGTCATTCTTGTGTGTGGGAGTTAACCCCTAGCCGAAGAAATTTAAAAAATGACCAGATTGATGCCATTGCAGCTTCTGATGGGGTAATATTCGTGAATTTCTATAGTGGTTTCATCGACTCAACGTACAGCGCACGATACAAAACCTACGACCAAAAATACGGGGCAGAAATTGACAGTTTAGGTAGCGCTTATGCAAACAGTTGGTATGGGGAAATGGAGCACTTCTCGTTGCACCCAGAAGAAATGAATGCGCTACGTCCACCCTTATCTGCCTTAGTAGACCACATAGATTATATAGCCAAAAGAGTTGGTATTGAGCATGTTGGTTTAGGCGCAGACTTTGAAGGCGCTGAATCTTTTCCGCTGGGCATAGATGGTGTTAAAGACTACCCAAATTTAGCTAGAGCACTAAAAGAACGCGGATATTCTAATGAAGACATCCAAAAAATTGGCTGGCAAAACTTCGCTCGGGTATACAAGGCCAATCAATCCCCATTGTAAAGACACTTTGCAATACATCTGTACGGAAGACTTTGATTAACAAATAACACAAAACCCATTGAATTATTTAGCTCATCTTTACTTATCTGGGCCTGACCCGCAAATCCGATTAGGTAATTTCCTGGGTGATTGGTTTCGCGGCAAGCAACATCACACCCTTCCACAAAGAATTCAGGATGGCGTTACACTGCACCGTTTTATAGACCAATTTGCTGACAATCATCTTGCCATGAAGGCGAGTTATCAGCTGCTAAAGCCAGAGCTAAATCGTTATGCACTTCCCGTAGTAGATGTGTTGCAAGATTATTTTTTGAGCAAACATTTCAATAACTACTCAGATTCAACTTCTTTAGATGCTTTCACTCAAAGTTGTATTACTGATTTGAAACAACAAGCTCATCACCTTCCCGCCCCATTCCCAGAACGAATTTTAACCATGTTTAGCCACGTAAATTGGCTGGCGCTATACGGAACTGATGAAGGAATGAACCGTTCTTTTAATAACTTAGCTAAGCGTGCAAAGAACGCCAACAATATTGCTCAATCTTGGACCATAGCACAGAAACACCTTGCCACACTTGAGTACTATTTTTTAGATTTTTTTCCTGATATGATTGATCATGCCCAAAAGCAGCGAATTACCCACTTTCCTCAAAATGATTAAGAATTTATCGCCTACTTTGCCCGAATTTAAAGGGGCTGTTCTGCCGGGTATTGCTTCAGCCATAGTTTCTATGCTTGCCGCTATTGGCTTTGGTATGCTATCTGGTATGGGCGTTGAGGCCGGAATGGTTACGTCAATAATTATTGGCCTTGTTGGGGGCTATTTGGGCGGAGCCGATCTTCTGATCAGAGCTACAACCGGTGCAATTGTGATCATTGTTGCAGATATGCTTGGCAGAATAGCACAAATACCCGGAATTGACGCCCAGACAACTAGCTTATTCTTAATTTTAGCCTTTTCTACAGCTGCTTTGGTTCAATACTTAATTGGGAAATTCAATTTTGGTAGTGCCATCTTTTACGTGCCTCAATCTATTGTTAAAGGTTTCATAAGTGGCGTAGGTCTGTTAATCATCCAAGCGCAATGGATTCGTTTAACCGGTTTAAGCAGCCTAGAACGTTTCTTTTCCCTAGAAGTATATGCCGCTTTATCAGAACGCTTTATTAGCGGTTACGGACTGCTTTTTCTCTGTACTTTTTTATTGATGAAATTTGGGAAAAAGCTCTTTCCAAAAATTCCCGCATTACTCACAGCCACCTTCTTTGGCATACTTTTGCAAAGTGTTTTTAAATTTGATGTAGCTGGAATTGGCACTGCAAACCAAAGTTCTTACCTAGTAAATTTGGGAAATTACTGGCTGAACTTTGACTTCCAACAAAGCTGGGGCATCATTTCTACGTCAACAGCGCTTTTGTTTGACACCTTACTATTGGGCGTTACTATTGCTTTTATTTCCTCAATGGATGCGTTAATGATTGCCGTTGCAGCAGAGCGTATGGGTCAAGGCGCACATTCCCCAAATAAAGAATTAAAAGCCTTGGGTTTAGGCAATTTCTTTAGTGCCTTATTCCTTGGCTTGCCAGGTTCTGGGATAATGGGCGGAACAGTGGTCAATATTATATCGGGTGCCAAAGATCGCTGGGCAGGAATCATCTCTTCTTTATTCATTTTAATTATACTACTTTTCTTCAAAGACATGGTAATGAGGGTTCCTGCTGTTGTAATTGATACCATCATATTTTTAGTTGGGTTTCAATTAATAGACAAAGCCTTTGTTAAAAACCTAACCAAAGTTCCTGTAAGTGACCGTATCGTATTTGTGTTGGTACTTTTTGTAACGGTTGCTTTCAACCTCATCTATGCAATTCTCATTGGCTTTTCAATTGCCTCTATCGTCTTCATGAAAAAAATGTCCGACGTAATTACTGACGAGTCTAAATCAACCGATTATAACCGAATGCAGAAGAAGTTGATTGCTGTTTTAGAGAAAGATGCAGATGAGCAGCCTTTGATGCAGCGCATAGAAATCAAGCAAATTAAAGGTCCACTATTCTTTGGTGTTACCAACAGTTTTTCCAAATCTTTGCAATCATTAGACGAAAAAGTTGAATACGTGCTATTGAACTTTCAGTTAGTTCCATACATCGACTTTTCAGGCGTAGACGAAATAATTCGGCTAAAAAAAGAACTCAATGCAAAAAAAATACGTGTAATATTCTGTGGTCTTAATAAAGAATCGGCCAAGAGTATTGCCAAATTTGGCCTTATAAAGGAAGACAATAAGAGCGATATACGACCAAGTTTAGAATCGGCTTTGCTAATGATTCATTTGATAGAAACCGACAGAGAAGCATTAGTTGATCAGGAAGGAGTCATGCAATCTGTACTTGATACTGATGATGAAATATTATCAGAATGGCGAGGAAATGACTGGATTGAAAGTGAACAATATCTAGAAATTTTAGATAAACGCAATAGAATTGTACACGATACCACTGGAAATGAACCTGCTTGGCAAGGAAAATACAAACAGCGAATTGCTTGTGTACCTGGACTTTATAAAGTCAGAGTACTTGATGCAGACAAAGAAAAAGTGGTTATTGAGCGAATTATAGCGCTAGTCTAGCTGTGGGAAGTTAATTCACGCCACATTTAAACCAAGCCATTTCTCTATAATTTATTAGCCAGCTTTTGTGCTAAATGCTTTATGTAAAGCCTTAGTCTCGTCATCAAAATTATCGCCATCTAGAATCTCTGCGGCCCATGCTTGAGTATATTTTGCGTCAATAGTAGCAAGAATCTTTAATACTTTGGTTTGCTCGGCAGCATATGAACCCCTACCTGAGGCAGATTCAACTAATACTTTTATAGCTTTTTTGTGATCTTTATGAAGTAGGTTCTTAAACCATGACAAACCACCTTTCAGTATTCCAGTTGAGTTATTAATTTCGCGCTGAATTACACTTCTTCTTTGCGCTATTAATCTATTGTCTTTTGCCGCTAATTGCGCTGTAGATTCTACGGAAGAACTAGAACTATTTTTTGATTTTATCTTGGAAACGGGAGCTATACTCATGAATATAGTTGTGTTAGTGTTAGGAAATTAGTCTTTCAATAATTCACGTTGTATAGCTCTTTGTAAATCTGCGCCCGTTAACTTTTGATGGCCGTTTCTACTAGCTATTTGTGCACAAAACCGAAGAACATTTATAATACTTCCTCCTGTCATTTCATAATCTTCCGCAATTTTATGGAAGTTAACATCTACTAATTCAAAACTTTTGAAATAATTCTGCCAAAGTTGAAGTCGTTGTCCAACACCTGGTTTCTTAAAATACACCAAACTTTGAAAACGCCTAAGAAATGCTTCATCCATATTGTCTTTAAAATTAGACGCTAGAATAGTAAGCCCATTAAAGTCTTCAATTCGTTGCAAAAGATATGCTACTTGCTGGTTTGCAAACACATCATTACTACTAGACGTATTACTTCGTTTAGAGAATAAGGCGTCGGCTTCGTCAAAAAATAAAATCCACGCTTTATTTTCAGCAATATTAAACAGTCTGGCTAAATTCTTTTCGGTTTCCCCTATATATTTCGAAACTACATTCGACAAATCTACCCTATAAACCTCTCGGTTAGTAGACTTACCCAGCAAACTTGCTGCCATAGATTTACCTGTACCTGGTGGTCCAAAAAAAAGGGCTCTATAACCACGTTTAAGATATTTTGAAAGAGCCCATTCTTCCATGATCTGCTTTTCGTTTTTAAGCCACAATTCTATAAGTCTTATTTCGTTTACAATAGAATCTTCAAAAATGGCGTCTTCCCACGCTAAATTTGTTGTCACTTGCTCTGCTGGGAAACGCGTTGAATACCTAGGTTTAAAAGGCTTGCCTTCCGTTACCGCAACTCTAAATTCGTCTGTTACCGATAGCTCGCCTGCCCATACTGGCTCAATTTGAGCTACTTCCCCCAATTGCAATATATTTTCTTTGATTAAGACAGAATCGTCAGCTACAGCCTTAGCAAGGTGTATACGTTCAGCTAAATCTTCGCCTGCCAAAATAAATGCAGCGGTTTCTGCTGTGGGAATAAATCCCGCATACTTTTCTCCTTTAATACCCCCAAATTCAGCATATACCCTGTCAGTAATCTTATTCTTAGTGAACAATAAATCAAAAACAGATGGCCGTAAATGAGGCGCTAAAGCCAATATTATTAAAACTCTATGTGTTGCACTAAGATTTAGTGAGTTTACATATTCACTATAGATACAATCTGGATTTATAAGCTGCGGTAAAGCTGGTTTCTGCAAATCACCTTCATGCTTAAAATATAGCTGAAATCTATACTCAATTAGCGCATTTAGCCAATCTAATTCTTTGCTAAGGCTATCAATAGTTGTAACTAATTTCATATCCATTCAACGTTTATTGGTTGATCCATCCATGGCAATTTAATTTTTGCATAAGACCAAGGTATGCTTTGTAGTAGTATATCCATGGTCTTTTTTTCAATAGTGACTTGCCAATAGGCTTCGTGGAATGATAAGGTACCATCTCTGTTAATGAAACTTTCTTGCATGGCCTCAACAGACGATCTTTGCATTTTAGGCCAGTTATTTTTTACCCCGTTCAGCATACTATTAACAGTAGCAACTTCAGACTCCTGAAAGGTAGGCCTTGGCGGTAAAGGTAATGCTAATGGTAAGCCGCACAATAATTTATGAATTAAATAGTCGGGTTCATTTAATTCTTCATTTCTACCGTTTAGCAATGAGAGTGCATATACCGCTCTACAAGCTTTATCAACATTAAGAAAACTTTTTTTGTCTTCCTTTAAATATCCAAGAAGATCAAATAAACGGCTTAAATAAGGCCCAAAAATTACAATTCCAGCATAAGGTAAATGTATCAGTCCTTCAATTGGCTCGTCTTCAATTACTATTTCCTTGAGGTCTATTTTCTCGTAAATACTTAGCTCTTCAATTGGTGCTTTTGTTGTTTCGCTTACGTCTAACTTAGCAATTTCTTTGTCAGTTAGTTCACTGCCTACTGGAAGTATTTCTCTTACCCAATCACTTAATTTAATAGAGCTAGCATCTATAAAATGAACTAAATATGCTTTCATGAAGGCGCTCACCATATCGTCGAAACTCCATGACGCTATTTTTCGGGAAATTATAGATACTGCCAAGCGAATATTCTCTTCAACTAATCTATTGTTGACTGTTTCCAGAATAAGCCATTCAAGCAACCATATTTTAAAAATAGTATTGGTATGCTTGCTAACACCTTCCACAAAAGAATGATGCTTTGCTAAAATACTAATGCGTTTTTTTATTGGGAATTTTTCATACCTAAGAAGTTGATCAAGGTTTTGCAACCAGGCTCTAAATGATTTAACTGGTTGAACAGTAACATTTTGAAAGTGGCCATAACTCAAATAGCTGAATAGCTGCTCTCGAATAACGGTTCTATCATCTGTGTAAATTTTTCTAGTAATATCTATTGGAAGGGACTTCTGAGTTACCATCTTACGCGCTTCAATCAGCTTTTCTAATTCAGAGAACATAAATTTATCTAGCAATCGAAGTTGTGCTTTTAAGTGCTTTTCATCTAAATAATTCACCTCTTCATCCTCAACGTCCTTCCCTAAAATTACCCCCTCTAAATCAACTAGCTCTTCAACATCTTTGAGTTCTGAATCAATTTCTTTTGTCGTTGACTCGGCTACTTCAAAATCTGATTCAACCGCTTCTTTAGTTGATAACTGTTCTCGTAGCTGCTCTTGCAAGCTTTGTGGAAGTGTTTTTATAAAGGCATTAAGGATATATTCGTAATTAAGCGCTTCTTTACTAAAGGAAACGATGGTCCATAACCTAAGGTGGATTTTCTCACGCGAAAGGCCCACATCAAAGCCACTAAGCCATTCCTTAGCCAATTCTATAACTTTTTCTAATGCTGGGAAGGCACTTAAATACGATTTCTGCACTACTTCAAATAACTTCAAGAGCTGAAGCTTGTACAGCATAACCGACCATTTCTCAAGCGATTGATTTTTTCTCAGTTCCTCAACCAAAGCAATCGGCGACATTTTATTTATCAGCATATTCCATAAAACAATGAGCTGCTGTTGCTCGTCTTGGCTTTTAGCTTGCACTAATAAATAAGTTAGCTTTCTTAAAACCGATGGCAGCTCCTCTTCAAAAGCCTTTTCATTAAGCTTATTCAATCGCGCTAGATCAATGGCTTTTGCGGCCTCTTCATCCTCAACGTCCTTCCCTAAAATTACCCCCTCTAAATCAACTAGCTCTTCAACATCTTTGAGTTCTGAATCAATTTCTTTTGTCGTTGACTCGGCTACTTCAGAATCTGATTCAACCGCTTCTTTAGATGATAACTGTTCTCGTAGCTGCTCTTGCAAGCTTTGTGGAAGTGTTTTTATAAAGGCATTAAGGATATATTCGAAATTAAGCGCTTCTTTACTAAAGGAAACGATGGTCCATAACCTAAGGTGGATTTTCTCACGCGAAAGGCCCACATCAAAGCCACTAAGCCATTCCTTAGCCAATTCTATAACTTTTTCTAATGCTGGGAAGGCACTTAAATACGATTTCTGCACTACTTCAAATAACTTCAAGAGCTGAAGCTTGTACAGCATAACCGACCATTTCTCAAGCGATTGATTTTTTCTCAGTTCCTCAACCAAAGCAATCGGCGACATTTTATTTATCAGCATATTCCATAAAACAATGAGCTGCTGTTGCTCGTCTTGGCTTTTAGCTTGCACTAATAAATAAGTTAGCTTTCTTAAAACCGATGGCAGCTCCTCTTCAAAAGCCTTTTCATTAAGCTTATTCAATCGCGCTAGATCAGATAAATTTAAAGGTGATTGAACAAAACTATCATCATCATAGTCATTAAGATCTAGATTTAATTTTTCAATAAGTTCTGAAAAAATTAAATGATCTTCTTGGCTCAATTCTTTATCGTAACTAGTAAGTTCCTTTCTAATAGCTGTTATTTCATTATGAGATAAATATAAAAGGAAATTATATATAATCTTTTTTTCATCAAAAGAAGACTTTTTTGACAGAAGCACATAAATGCTAATAGCTGTAAATCGCTCAACCATGCGATTCGGTAGAATAGATGATATATTCTTTATCAACTTTAAAATAGACGAAATTTTAGCAGGATAAAACCTTTTTAACTCTTTTATTAAATATCTGTTGCTCATTTTGTTAAGCCACAGTTCAATCAGATTTATACTCATAAGTGGGCTGTATGTAACAGCCCAATTGCTCAATAAATCAACTTGGTTAATTAGCGTACTTAGCTTATTCCATACCTCATCAAGCTTAGCCGTAGTTTCATCAATATTATAATTATCCTTATGGTCTTCAAACGGTAGATCACTAACAGAACTAGTTACTCTCAATAATGATATGAGCCGACTTGTTAACTTATCGATTTCAGTTTTTTTAAATGTTGACGGTTGAGTTAATAAGATTTTATCAGATTTTTTACTTCTTTTGAGATAGTTCTTTCTCCACTCATCTGGATAATCTACAGGAAACGTATTCTCATGTATCAAGTATAAATTTAAGAAGCGATAATTCAATAACTCGACAAATACACTAACTAACAAGTCAGAAGTTGAGTTGAAATATAATTCAATTGAATTAACGAAAAAGTATTTCTCTAAACTTCTTTCTTCCTCAATTGTTTTGTGATGATTTATCCAATAATCTAGGTTTTCATATATAATTTTATGTAATCTTGGCTGAAAGTACTTTACTATTTCTTGAAATTGTTGCTTACTTAATTTATCGTATAAAAAAGTAAATAAGGCAATTCTGTCAAACCTATAAATAGCACTGTAAGGATTAATTTCTTCTTCCTTGATTACTGACAGTGTAAAATTCAATAAAGATTCTACTATTTTTGAATCAATAGTATTTTTCTCGAATGAATGCAATAAGTAAGACAATAAACCATCATTACTACTTTCTAACATTCTACTATCATCAATTACAGCTTGTTCACTAAATAACGAGATATAACTTTGTGTATCATATAAACTTTTTGGTTCTCCTATTTTAACATCTGCTATTGGATTAATAGATTTGCTTAATTGGAATATCAAATCATAATTATGCCCAATTGGCTCAATTAACCATTCGAAAGCTCGAATTTTGCCAATTTTTGTTGTTAAGAAACTATAGAATGAAAGTGTGAGGTTCTCGTCACTAAGCCAGATAATAAAAGCTTCTTTATGCAGTGTGAGAAAGGATAACAAGCGAAAATCGTGGTTTTTCAGTAATCTTACATATACAGAGGAGAAGTGAATAGATGAGCTATCCGTGTCTTTACTAGTTAATATTCTGTTATTCCCGTATTTAGCTGTAAGTATGGCTAATGTTGTTATGAATGATGTTTTTGATTTTAAAGGCTCTTTTATAAATTTTATTAATTCCTCTTTCGTAAAGGATTCAAATTCAAATTGTGTAATTCCATCAATTTCATTAAATGATAACTGCTCGATTACAGATTCAGCTATTTTATTTAATGCAGAATTTTCTAAGGTCGAAAAAGTGCTAATTATTGCATCTAAAGAATTCTCTACAGTCAAATAAGATGATAAGACAAATATATTGTCAAATTGTTCAACTAGATTTACTTCATTAATTAAATCTAGACTATTTAATTCAGTAATAACTTCTCTATCCGAGTGTTTATCAATGTATTCAATTGCTTCTTGCATCTTCTTTGAAGTAAAGAGAAGAGCCTTTGATTCTAAATAAAAAAATAGTGCAGGCTCAATTTTACTAAAACTTAAATCATTCTTGATATACTTAAAAATAACAGAGCGTACTTCTAGTGGGATAGTAGTAGACGAATAATACCAGTGTAGCCATAATTTCTTTTTAATTTCATCAGACAAAAGCAAATAAAATGATACAATTCTAGCTTGTATATGGCTGTCTGCATTTAATAAAGTATTAAAACGATAGTAACTGATGAAAAAATAATCTCTGATAACGTCATTCTTAAGTTTTTCATCTTGAATTGAGCTTATGATATCAATATCGTCCTTTATTAAAAGTCTATTATAATTAAGTAGATCAATAAGCAAAGCAGAGCTATCAGAAGCTTTTAGACCGTATAAAAGGGCGTCTTCGTTTTTCGATATATCAAATAACGTGGTAAATAAGTCATAATCTCGAATGATAATGCGCTCTTCAAATAAGTCTGTTACATATTTGTATCGCCATTTACTATACCCATCAGGGTCTTTAGATATTCGACAAATTATGTCTTCAATAGCCGTTTCTTTGAATAAAAGTGGGAATATTTGATTTAACTGATGATCTTGTAGCTGGTAAATCATACGTAACACCATTGTTCTCTTAAACTCAGATGTAAGAATGAATTCAATAAGAGCAATCATATTCTTCTTAAAAACTTCATCCACAATATGACTGAACTCATATTCTATTGATTCCCAAATACCAAATTTTAGATACTGTTTAAACAATTGAAAGTGATCAAGAACGAGCCCACTTAAATCTGTCTGACTAGTATTTTCATTGCTGAACTCAAATAATTCATATTCTCCATCACTTTCAATGTATTTCCTTAACAAACTCTTTTGTATATCTGGAGATTCTATCTTTAGGATTTCACTTTTCCATGTTGCATGCAATAGTCTGTCTTTAAAAAATAGACTACTCAGATTTAATGATACTAAAACTGATAAATGCTCTACGAACCAAAGTAAGACAGTCATTTTATCGAGCTTGGAAACTTTTACAAACATCTGAATGATAAAAGCCGAGTTATTATCTACGATTAACCGTTCTAACTTTGATTTATTATATAGTGTTTTTTTTGTAAGTATAAAATAGTTTAACCACGCTATAAATTCTTGCTGTACATGATTTTCTTTATAGGAAGCAGAGTAGTGATCATCACGAACACTCTTCTCAACTGAATCTAATGCTGGCTTTGTAGCTTTATGTAACTGAGCTGTTAAAAAATTATCAATAACAGCTTTCTTCATAACTTCATTTGGAAAGCTTGAAATATGCTCACTCAATAATATATAAGCTTTATCACTATTAAAATAATAATCTAAAATTGATTTATTCGTGTTAAAATCAATGTATGAAGAGAGCTTCAGTAATATATATTGATTTTTTTTTGATGTTTTTATGAATTCAACAACTTTGACGATTTCATTTTTTATAGTATTATTTAATCTAGTTAGTTCATTTTTAGGAATTTCAAATTCTTGACCATTATCCCATCTTTGAAGTATATCATAAATCGAAAGCTCTTTTACTTCTAATATGTCAACTATAGGTTTTATTCCTGTAAAATAACTATCAAATTGTATCTTCCATAGTAATTTTATTTCAGCAAATATATCTTGAACTTCAACTTTTGTAGATAATTTCGAAATCTTATCTAAATTTTGAATAAAATATTGGTAAATGGTATCTAGGATAATTTCATCTTCTATAACTACTTCTTGCTCTATTGTAGTCACTAATTCAATGCTATAAATATTCTCAACCCATATTTCTTTTAGTGTGAGAAAAAATGATCTTGATGATATTATGGAATTTAAACGCCAAAGTACCAATCGGTTAAATGCATCTTTTTTCAGCCATTGTATAATTTGTACACTGACAACACCATCATTTTTAGCTTTGAGTAATTCAATAGATTTGTTGCTTAACCCTATACCAGATGATAAATAGGAAATAAATTTATACGAATAGTCTATCTCATTGTCTATAAAAATTGATTCATTTAATAAGTAATTTAATGCAATAGAATTCAGCTTATTATAGTGAGAATTTGAAATTAAACTATTGGTGTTTGCGTTTTCATTAATTAAATAGTTTTTCAAACTTTGTAATATTCGGGCATCTAACCCCTTTAGATAATCCAAATAGCCAATCAATAAATCTGAATTATTAAATGAAGCTTTTACCTCCAACAAGTAATCTATAATCCTTTGGTGTTGGTCTTCAAACTTTAATAGTCTACTAAACGAATCAACCCATGATAAAAAACCTCCAATTGTGGATTCGATATTTTTGCTCACAATGTCTTTTAACAACCTTTGCAGTTGAACACGCCCTAGCATGGTGTTCAATACATGAATCGACTCACTACTTGTAAAATTAAATAGTTGCTGTTTATAAAGCCATTTTAAAATTTTATCGTAATCAATAGCCTGATCATATTCATAAGCTTCTCGTTTAGATATTGCATCATAAACTGAAGATAACCGCAATTCATCTAAATCAACTGTAACGTCAAGCACTTTAGCAAACATCTCTACATTGAAACTTTTAACATCTCTGATTTTAAATAAATTCAATGAAAAGTATTTTTTCATTGGTATACTCTCACCTGATAATTTATTTTGAAAGTACTCTAAATAAATTTTAATTATGCTAAGTCTTGATTCATTTGAACTACTACTTGATACTATATCATTTATTTTCTTTAATAAAACACTATCTTTTTTACTGTGAGACTGAATTATATTGATAAGCGAATATTTCTCAATTTGATTAATCAATCTTAGAAAAAGGATGTGACTGTTACTTTTCTTCTTTACTAAATTAATTAACTCTTTAAAATGATTTTTACAGGCTTCTTCAAATAACACATAACCGTCAATATCTTGAAATTTATGATATCCTTTTTCTAAAAAAAACAGAACTAACTCATGGATTGAAAATTTATTAGTACTGATTATAGCATTTTTTTCTAGCGCTTCTTTAATTATTGTATATAATTTTCTTTTGAAAGCATTTTTTTCCAAATTATTAAACAATGCTGCATCAAATATAATATCAATATTCTCAACTAGTACGAAATGACTTTCAGGAAAACTTTCATCTAATACTTGTTCTAAAAGCTGCGGAAATGAGTCTTTAAAAAAGACTACCAGTTCCGAATCTATACTAAAAGAACTTAAATCAATATTTAGATTTTGAATTTCATGCATTATGATTCAAGCCATTCAATGTATTAAAGCTTAAAAACGATACTTAATTACGCTATATAAACGAGTTGGCTCACCAGAAACGGTTCCCATTTGATCAATATAATACTGTGCTGGTAATAATGCTCTTTGGTTTCCTAAATTATAACCACCTATACGCCAGCTGAAAGCATTTACGCTAAGTTCTATATAGGCATTTGCTAACCAATAGCCTGCGTTATTTACAATAGGGTTAAACCCATTCAGTAGGGTTTCATTAGTGGCAATTTCCTCAAATACACCGTCATTGTTTGTATCGTCCCAGTTTGCTCTAACCGGAAAATCACCGTAATACTCCATTGTCATACCAGCCTTTAATGTTGCTGCTTTCGTATTAGAAGATTTTGCTGACGAAAGAATCTTATTTGATCCGCCACTATCAGAGTACATAGCGGAAGCATTTTGTAGTTTGGTTACAAAGTTAATACCCATTTTAATCATGTTCTGTGGGAAGAATGCTAACCGGTCTGTGCCGCTTTTTGTCAAATTACTATTAGAAAACCCATCGAAGTAGGAATAATCACCTTTGGTTTCAAAAAGAAACGCTTCACTTGTACTATAATTAGCAAATGCGTTAACATCTATCGTTCTCTTCACAGTACCCTTAAATTTAACTTCCGCCTCAAAGCCTCTTATTAACACTTGTTCTGCTAGGTTTATATATCCAACACTCTCTCTTTGTATAAGATTAGAAATTTGATTTTGATACACCTGGAAATCATAAGAAAACCCCCCTTTTAGCCTTCCAAAAAGCACAAATTGACCGTTAGAAACAGCCTGTGATCGCAGCTCGGCAACAGCGTTGTACTGAGAACCATCGGGAAGTCCATACCTATATAGAAATGGTGGAGCTAAGAATGAAGAGCTATAAATAATTTTCGCTTTTAACCATTCTGTGTTATTCCACACAAGATTTAATCTAGGGTTGTACTCTTCCCCCCATTTAAACCGCTTAAATGTTGCATAAACGTTGTGATAATTTACCCTAACACCAAATGAAAGCTTTATATTATCATTTGCTAAACTTCTTTCAGTTTGGGTATAGAAACCCGCATATACTTCATTTTGAGGTAAATTTTGTGCATTAAATGCTCTATTTCCAACTTGTTGTATAACGTTTAAATTCGGATTTCTGATAAAGTATTTATAGTTCCAACTGTTTACATTCAACTCAGCACCAATCAGCGTAAAACTTTTTTTATCTTTTTTTGTTAGAAATGACGTAGTTGAATACTCTACTCTAGCACTCTGACGTAACTCATCACCTTGTAAGTATCCATCGGATATTCTGTTAAAGCCATTATTAAAGGGAATGAACTTGCCATAATGATCAAAACCTAAATGCATAGTTAAAGAATAGCCATCTTCTTCACGGTCTTTTAAGAAATCATAAGAAGCGTGAATAAAACTCCTACGATCTTTTCTACTTCTGTAATTTCGCAAGGTATCTTGATCAAAATTCTCCCATAACTCATAGGTCTGTGTTCTGCTGGGTCTGAAATTGATTAATTGTGAGTTCGCTGTCATCTCAAATGCACCAGATACATAATTAAGCAGTAGCTGAAATTCGGGACCATTTCTATTCACATACTCACGACCAAATCGCCTAGTGCTATCAGTAGTTATAGCTGGATTGTTCTGATCGTATGTGATTAATCCACCCTTGCTGCCATTTATTTGAGCAAAGGCGTAAAAACTTTGAGTGTTACTAATTTTCTCGCCAAACTCTGCGTTCAGTACCATAGCCGTAGCATCACCGATTGCATAATCACGTAAATCATTTTCTTGCATTTGCACACTAATCGATTTATTGTCTGCGTCAGCCCCTCGTTTGGTAATCACATTTATAACAGCACTAAACGCATTGGGCCCATAAAATGTGGAGCCTGACCCGCGTAATATTTCTACTTGATGAATGCTTTCTATCGCGATAAAATCAGGATTAGCAGAAGAAGTAAGGTTGTCATTCAAACGGTGGCCATTTATCAGAAATAACATATCATTGGTTGTGGTTCCACTAGAGATGCCCCTCGCACCAATCATGCGTTCATTGTTATCGCCTATTTCAGTAATACCAGGGACAAGACGTATCAAATCCATAAAATCTCTAACCCCTAGTCTGTCTATATCTTCAGCAGTAAATACCGTAACAGAAGCTGGTATGTTATCAAGATCGGTTTTTTGTTTCCCTACAAATACTAAATTGGTTTGCTTAGACTGTAGAAATTCATTTATGTAATTTTTTAAATTTGGGGAAGTACCTGATATATCATCTGCTGAAAAATTACTATCAAAACGATAGAAGTCATTCAAATAACGATCTAGATCTGTATATAGATCTAGTAAGAAGGTGACTTGTATACCATATTTTAGGACATCGGCTTGCTGTTTTATTGAGTAACCAGGGAAATTATCAATCTCTACAATTACTTCTATGAGTGAATACGCTTGCCTGTAGTCTCTGTTTTTGATTAGTGCTTCAATAAGTTGCAATTGAATTTCGGCATTAGCACTGGTATTTAGCTGAATAGGTGCTTGCTGAGCAATACCTTTTGAAGTCAGAACTAATGAACAAAATAGAAAAAGGAGTCCTTTTATAAAGTTAATTGCGATTTTCATTTTGATTGTTCTGTTTGAAATTTATTTTCTGATTCCAACGAGTTTATTTGCATAAGCTGTCTCACTTTAGCCGCAAGTTCATCTAGTTTAAGTGGCCATAATACCACTTGACCGTCTCTATTATCCTCATCAAACTTAAAAGCGGAACTCGCAGTTATCAAATGCAAATCATCTATGAAGTAGGTGCTGTGCACAGCTTGTACATCAAATATTTCACGCTTGAAGCTTATGAGACTCTCATTTGAAAATAATCTATTAACATCCCAAACTAGTACTCTTCCATCTGTTCCTGCCGTTGCTATTAAGTCCATTTTTTGATTCAAACTCATAGATATAACCGCATTTTCATGTTGCCCAGAAATTTTAAAATTAAGGCTGCTTCTATCAATTTTTTTTCCCTCATCTGAGGTATTAATAGTGGCAATTCTACCATTTTGCAAACCTAATATTAGTTTATTGGTAGCCGGAATCACTTTTACGTAACTGATATCTGTTTTTAACTCGTCAAAATATTTTTGTTCAAGCTTTTCAAACTTTCCATTAAGTCTAGATTTAGCATAAACTGATAAAGATTTCACGTCTTCTCTTACATAGGCCAAATTTGTTGTGCTGTCATAACTAAACTTTAACCATTTATCTGTAGACTCACCAATTTTCGATAAATATACAGACTTAATCTCTTTACCATCCTTAATCATAAACTCAAGAATTTTACCTTTAAAAAGGGTTATGTACGTATTCTCTTTTGTTAAGTAAATAGGACTCGTTATTGGCAACATACCCACATTTTGATCATTATAGAGGTCAATGATCGTGCCATAAAAGAAATCAAATAATACAATTCGTCCGTCAGATAAAACTAAAAGTGTTTTTTTTTCCCCATCAATATTTATTGAATATCTTATTTGTGCATTTGGGATAGGAATAATTTGTCTATCAATTAAAATATTTTCCGTAACAAATTTTAATTCTTTAAGATCAACACGTAATAATTCTCCTGTATTGGTTCCTACAAAAACCTTAGAAACACTATTACTAGGCATTGATAAACTTCTAGATTGTTTAATTGGTTTAAATACATTGTTAGCGGAAGAAGTATTTAATTGCGAATAAGAAATTGTTAGATGTGAGTATAGATCCTGCTCTGTTTGTTCATATTTAGATGGATCAATTAGCGTGGCATATGGTGTTTTTCTAAGAACAACTAGGCTGTCGTAAGCATTTAGTCCTTGTTGAACTGCTTTAATAAGTGGTTCTTGATCAATTATATTTCGGTTTCTTATTAATTGTCCACCAGCAAATATCATTGAGTTTATTCTATTTATAGCAGAGGTGAAAGCCGCCTCTTCTTTAGCTGTATTAGCTAATTCAATTGAATCTAGCGCCTCAGCCTCAAGTGAGTCTTGTACAACAAGCATCTTGGCCTGTAGGGCTACATTTGCAATCAAGGATTGTTTTATGATATCTAGGTTATCACTTTGGACTTGAATATTATTCTTTGCTACCTCTAGTTCGAGACTTTTTTTGCGAGTTTCAATTTCTTTACTTTTAAATTCTTCAGTAAGAATGTCCACGCTTCTAAGTGCTGAATCTGCTTGAGCTTGTATTTTGTTTAAGCTTTCAGTTTTAACTGATAATTCTAGCTCGACACTATCTGCCAAAGCCATTTTCTTTTTTAGGTCGTAACCAAAATAAACAGAGATGACAACTAGAATTAACGCTATAAAAGCAGATGAAATAACAACAACTTTAAACCTTTTTTCTTTGGCTAAACGACTTTGTTCTTCTGCTTTTATACGGTTACGTCTTCTTTCTTCTTCTAAGTAACTTTCTTCTATGAATCGTACAACTTCTTCATAGTTATCAATTAAAAACTTTCCTATTTTTGGTGTAAACCATAAATTTTTGAACCAACTATAAACCTTTGCTTGCTTCTCGTCTCTGTAGTAAGATTCTCTGTGGTAAACATCTTTGGAAATTTCAGCAAGTTTTTGTGCATTCTGATCAAATGCAAGAACAGATTTTTTAATATAATTCAAATGATTTATTATGATACTTGAACATATATAAATTTCACTTGAATCTATTGGCCGTTTATTATTATGCTCGTCAGATAAAATTTCAAGCTTGCTTTCTACAAGATCTGCATTTGCCATCAGAAAAAGTGGCTGGCCATTCACTATTACAGACGATAATACATTTCCAATGCTTGCCGTACTCGTGCCTAATAAAATACTTAAATCTGAGCTTCTAGCAGATTTTATGTATAGGTGTTCTTGATCATTATAAAAGATTAATGAAACAATATTAGATAACAGTACTCTATCACTTTCAGAAAGGCTATTTAATGATCTCTTAAACGATTTATCAAAAAGCGAGCTAATACTACCGGCTAATTTGTAATGACTTTGCTCAATGGTTGCCTCTGCCTTATCATTGTTTAAAAATACTGTATAAGCTGAATTTAATGATTGAATGAGCTGGGCTAAGACAATAGTGCCTTTACTGTATAGATTCAGTAGCTCAGAAATTATAGACTCGTGAACGTTAACAAAAAAGTTATCTGTAATTTTGTTTAGATATAGTAGAATATCGTCATTCTCAAATGGCCTAAAGTGTAGTGCATTCTTTGTTACTAAAGAATACATTTCGTCATAACTGACTAATTTTGATATATGCTTCTCATCAATACTACATACAAAATTTATTGGGAAAGCACGTTGCGATATAGCTTTGTCAATCTGTTGGCTAAAGATTAATAGCTCTTTGTCTGATTGTTTATCAGTAATCAGCTGACTGCTAAATAATTCATCTATCTTGTCGGCTAGTATTAATAAATTAAAAGTTTCCTTAGCAAAAAAACCTTGCAGTATATCTACTAGTGCATAAGGCTTAGATAGCATTTGTTCATAGAACTCAGCTTCTAAATTTGGGTTAATCTTTTCTTCATGAGCGTAAAACTTTGCTAGTTCAGCTAATTCATTGCATAATCTAGTCAGTGGATATCTTGTCTTAGTTATTTCAATAACTTTCCAATTATCCGCACCATTTTTTGCATAACCATCTTTAAGTTGTGGTACTAATTCATTCCTTAGGAAGAACGATTTACCTAAGCCGCATTTGCCAACTAGGGCTATAAAGTTATTTGCATCAAATTTTTGAAAAAACTCATTTTTGTGATGCCTGTTTTCAATTTTAATCCAATCTTCATAGCCTTTATTTGTGCCTAAAAATGGAAATAAATTATCGCCTATGTTGGTAGATTTATTCATATAAAAGCATTATGCGGTTAAAACATCTAACAATTTGCTAGACAATAAATTAAGCTGTTCATTGTTATAATCATCTAACTCTGATAATATATCTAACCAAGGAAAATAGAGATCTTCAAAAGCTTGCATTTTCATCATGCTAAAGGGTTTAACCAATAATTTTATATAGCTGGGCATTTCCTGTTGCACAGTTTGAATAAAGTTATGCACAAACTGCTCATTCTGGAACTTAGTGGTCCAATCAGGATATAAGAGTGTTAAGCAATAATTGTAATTATCCGCATTTCTCGCATAAATAGAATTCATTTTAAAGAAAATACTAGTATCTGAAATTATGCGAATACCTCTATAGGTTTTTAACGATTTCTCGATGAACTTTTGTGCAGATTCTTCTGAATTGAAAAGATCATTTCCACTGAAACTCACCCCATTCACAACTACCTTCACCATATAATTTGATGAACTCTTTTGTTCAATTTTATAATTCTCAGATATTTTAAGCAGCGATAGCATTGAATCTTGGATTTCATGCAACACATCTAAGCTTTGAGCCTCTTGTGTCTTAAAGAGTATATTTCCAACCTTATCTAAGACGCTTAGATGATAATTTTTTGGGGAAGAAATACTAATGATATCAGTTACATTTTGGCTATTCTTAAGCTCTTCAAAATAACCCGCAATAGATTTGATGAAATCTTCAGCGCCAATTTTTGTAATAAACTTTTCTGTTGATTGTGCTAGTACTGTTCCTGACAAATCTTTGATGGCCACTCCAAACTCATCATTTTTTAAGTCTACCACCTTATAATTATTCTTATAAGCTGCTAGTAAGGCCGTATCTCTAGCCATCGCTACTTGAGCATCATACGAATTCTGTATGGTGCTTTTGAATACTGTAGATCCATCTTTATTCAGTGTAAAGTATACTTTTGTAGTAGGTCTTGGTCTAAGGAGAATATGTTCTACTAAATGGAAACCTTCAGACTCATTATTCACCTTTGCTAAGACAGTTAGAAAGTCAGCTAGTTCTTTTTCAATTACCTTCTTTTTTGTTCCCCTAGATAGTAGTTGCCCTTTAGCATATTCATCTTTTTTATAGACCAAACTGTACTTATTGGCACTTTTTTTAATGCTAAACTTTTTGGAATCAGAAACATTTGCTAGCATATATTTCCAGACATCTTTTGTGGGGCTATCAAAGATGAAACCACTTGGCATAGCTTCAGAGGTCTCTTCAAATAATTTTTCAGCTATATCTGTTTCGGCTGACTCTTCTGATAACTCTTGTACTGAAACCTGATTAATAGTCTCAAAAACCTTGGTTAATGGCACAATATCTGTGATATTTAAGCCTGAAATATGAGCTAATTTGGCTTTAATTGGAAAATCGTCAATATCTGATGCGTCTTCATTTTTTAAGTAAAAGTGTCCAGCAAGCTCAAATCGATTGTTTTTTTGAATAAACCGTATTATTTGACCTAGTCTTTCTTTTTGTAGTGCTTTTATTTCTAATGAAGAGCCGATTTTTTGATTTGAATACCCAAATTCACCAATCCTAGCTAGTAAATGCTGATAAATCTGAAATTGAGAATCCCTCACATGTTTTTCTAAATTGGGAGGGGGCGCATCTTTTTCGATAGAAAAAATTTGTTCAAGCTGCGTTAATTGTACCAAGTAGCTTTGTAGAATATCATCGAAAAAAGATATGTACATGGTCAGCTGCTTAGAGTTAGCCTGAATGCTACTATCTTCATTAGTCGTAGCCTCATAACTTCCTACTCTGTAAATCCCTGGAAGATCAAATACAATAGATTTATACTGTAGTAAATCTTTCTTAGTAATGGCATTTTGAAGAGGATAAACGGGCTTTGCAAAGCGATGTACGTTTTTCGCATGCTCTTCCTGAACAAGTGTATTGTAAATATGGAATACTCTACTAAAGTCGATTTCCATAATTTCATTGGCTTGCCTTACTTGAATTTTTGTAAAATAATTAAAGGACTCAAAAGAAAGCTCTACGGTAACAAACTCATGCTCATTTATATTGAACCATTCATCTCTTTGTAATATGCCATCTATTAAAACATGAAAACTATTAATTGATCTCACCCCTTTTTGTCTTGCAAAAAGTTGCTTGATTCGGTTAATATGTAAGGTCTTTTGTTTTTTTGAAACAGAAACTCGATCAATAAATCCATTTGTAAATGACGGATTATCAAATATTTCTCCAATACTTCTTCCATTATCAATCAATTCATTTAATGAACTAAACTTCACCGTTGGATTCAATAATTGATTAAGTGCAAAGAAAAAATGAGCAATGCATTCGTGGGCATCAATGTTGTTTGATAAGTCAACACTACATTCAATTGAAACTAATTTTGGCGCTAATATGCGAACCTCTTTGAGGTCTTCCCCTATATTCCTGTGTCTTAGAAATAAAGACGATATCTGTTGTGCCAGTTTCTTTTTTTCAAGGTTGGAAACACTTTGTCTAGGTATCACCGAAATGGTATATAAACCCTTTACCCCGTTCATGTCTTGTGTTTCAGCGGTAACAAATACGTGCGTTAGATCATTAATTAATTGATCTAACAGCAATATACTGTAATCCTCTACTGTAGAAGCCTTTGGAGGCAAAAGTTCATTTGCGTGAAGTAGAAAATGGTTTGGGAATACTTTTTTCCCTGATGAGGAATGAAGCAGCAACTGCTCTAAGTCAAGAGACATTTTATAAGCTACTTCTGTCATTGTGTAACAAAAAGCTTCCAGGAATGTCATGCCTGGGTCGTGTACATTATAGTCAGTCCATAGTGTTCCAGAAGCTTCTTGGGCATATTCAATAGCTTTAGTTCGTAGAAAACTAAAGTCTGCTGCTGGATGCTCTACTATCTCAGAACTAACTGAATAATTATGTTTTAGTTGCTCAGACATTAGTCTTTTAGCCCCACAATGAAGTCATGTGATAATCTGCTTGTATAGTCTCGCCATCAGGAGTTTTTCCATAATGTGATCTGGTTTTCATTTCCACTCTAGCAGAATGATCGTCATTTGTTTTCACCCTAATAGCAATACGATCCCAGAACCAGCCAAAAACAGATTGTTTGATATGAGCTTTACCTCTTCCATGTACAACAAATATAGAAGCTAGTGCCATTGCATGTTTACCTCTTTTATCTGGGCCTTCTGCCTTTACAACACACTCAAAAGCAGCTATTTCTTCAACTTTTTCGAGCACAACATGCCACTCTCCATCAGCTGGAATTTGCCCATTTTTGTATGTACCAACCCGTGTTCTGGAAGCAAATACACCATCAACATCAAAATCATATTTCGGACTTCTGGTACCAACCCCAATACCTCCGCCTTCTTTTAAGAATAAAGCAATTCTCTCGCTATCTTCAGAAATTTGCAATCCCTTATCCGTTTCACCCGGATCGATAGTGAAATCCCACTTAGCTTGTTGATCTTGAATATGTTTAAAAAATGATAGCAATTTAGCATCATTACCCAGCGGCGCTAATCGAATACCATCTTTTGGTGTTTTTGAAAACCCATCATCTAGCTTATTAATCGTTGAATCAATTAGCCCAGCAAAGCTTGACTCTGATGGAGTTGAACCATTTTTAAAAAAATTCTTAAGGCTAGCTCTATTAAACAGTTCCATGATCAGAATTTGGAATAAAGGTTATTCGATAACGATTTTTGTTGGTTTTATTCGATAGGTGCGTTTCAGCCTGCTTTTCAGCGTCCGTATTACTTAGCACAAAATCGTCGCCAATCTCCATTTTTGATAAATGAAGACTCTCAGGGTTTTCATAATCTGTATCCTCAATAACGGTAATATCGTGAATAGTATCAGGGATAAACACAGACCAATCTTTAGCGCCCTTGAGTAATACACTACCTTTTGCTGTATCTATAATCTGTCGTATTTCAGCATCGTCTTTTATCAACAAAAGAGAAAATTTAGACACAAAAACAACAAATGGTAAGCTTTCTATATAATCTTGAAATAGGTCTTTATCTATTTTGGGTTTAAAATTCATTGGTCCTTGATCCTTATCAAACCATGGACATAAATAGCCTAAAATAGCTTGATTTAGCAATTCAATGCCTTCCCCTTTATCTAACCCTTCCTGAAAAACCATATTAGCTACAACACGAACTCTCTCATAAAACGGGTTGATTAATACCGCTTTTATATGACGGCTGATTTTGGTGTTTAGTTTTTGCTCAATATCAATTCGTTCTTTCTCACCTAAATAAGGTAAATAGAAAAAAGTATTCTGCTTTAAACGTGGCACCGCAATTATATGAATAATACCTACCTCTGTAGTTAGGCTCTTTTCACTGGCTACCAAGCATTTAACTTGGAATAAATAGGGATAATTATCCAATAAGAAATGTTCAATATCCTTTGGTCTGAATAGCCTGTTCTTATGGTGTATCCTATTAGCAACCCTTTGGTAGAAACGCAGCTCATTCTCTTCAGCTTGTCCGCCAAAAGAAGGAAAAGGCTGTTTTAACTCACCAATCTCCGTTCTGTCATCTTTAAAGCGCTCAATACTATCTTCTGCTAAATTACCTGGCCAAATGCGAAATGGTTCATCTTTAACCCATTGGGCGGTTGTTGCATTACAGTTTAAATAGTTCACATTCGGGAACAGGCTAGAAGATTGGTTGCTAATAACTCGGAGCCAAGAATAACGCTCATCTTCATTTTGTGAGTCTAAACTCTCTTTTCTAATAGCTTGTTCTTGATAGGATTTTGGAATAATAAATCGAATAATACCTGTATTCGACATTGCATTGGTGCCATCTGAAAGAACCTCTGCATCCTTGAAATCTAACCATCTATTATCAAGTAAGTACTGCCACTTAACAGCTCGCTTGGTATTAGAGTTAATATCTCGAACCTTAGATTCATCCAGGTTCACTAAAACATTGAGCTGACCACTCTTGAAAGTCCCTGAAAGAGCTACAAATAAGTAGCCTCTCTCATCATATTTAGGAAGCATAGCTTGTGTAGCGACAATTCCCTTATTGAATGTACTAATCGTTTCAAATGGATGAATATGGTAGAAATTCCCACATGCTTTGAGGTCATTCATACTCAATTCAGTCTCATTTAACGCTACTTTTGTTCTGGCAGAGTAAGCCAATCTAACAGATTTTGCTACTGGTGAAATGGCCTCGTTTGGCTCTTTTAAATGCTTTGACAGATTTTTTTCTTGAGCGTTATGCGTTAATGCTTTAGTCAATAGCGATGGATAGATTTTGTCTCCAAACGCCATTTCTGGAGATATCAATGTGAATTTAATAATACCCGCTTCGGCATTTGGCTGTAGGTCTTCTTCTATTTTATAGGAAGGATTTGGAGATAAAAGACCTAGATTTAGATTGCTAAAATGTGTTTGCTCGGCCAATCGTTTAGATTGTTCATCAAGCGTAAATAAAGGTATTTGTTGCTTTTGTTTTGCTGGTTTGAAATTGTAGTCTGACAGCATACTGACTTCAACAACAAATGAATTATTATCTATATTCTCATTATAGGCTTCATAATAGCTTTTAAAGCCATCTTTATTTCTGGGGAGATTAAACCAGCCTAAGCTAATGGCTAAGTTTGTAAGACTTTTTGTGGCAAGCTCTTCGTAACCAACCATAAAATAGGAGCCCATTTTTGCTGGCGTCCCAAAGGGGTTGAACAAAGAATCTTGATCTAAACTACCATAGGTATTGAATAGCTTTAACGATCTGATGCCTTCAACTTTCACATCAATTGTGTAACTATCGATGGCCAAATCTTTAACAAAAGAGTACCCAAAAAGCGTATCGTCAGCTTTTAAATGAAATTTTAGAATAGGTTCATCTGTTTGGAAGCTTCCGCCATGAATATCTTGATCAAAACCAGTGATTGATTCTGCTTGTAAATCGAGAGCTAGGTCTATCCTTAGCCTAGCGTCTGCCCACTTACCGTCTAAACCAATGCCATATCTATTAAAGCTTTGCCAACCCGTGCTTCCTGTATAGCTGATTTGAAAAATACTGCCCAGCATTAATTGCAGGGCCGCATCTGCACTCATTTCTCTAGATATACTAACCTCTTCTATATAATTGATCAAAGAGGTCATTGAAAGCGTGTCTAGGTCAAAGGTAACTGAAATGCTTCTTTTTCCCTCTTTCATAAATAATACTGGAGAAGAAATAGCAAACCCAATTGACGCATTTTTCATTATTCTATTCGAAAGGGAAAGCATTAATTGGTCTTCCCCGAATAATGGCACGTCTACAGCAGAACTCACATTTTTCTCTACTAAGTATCCTGCATCAGTGCTTTGATATTCCTTTTGATAAACACCAGATACAAAGCCTAGTGAATTACTCACGCCCACAGCCTTATTTCTAGCAATGTAGAGTTGCCTAATGTGGTTAATATTTGCGGTGTTCAGACCAAAACTAGCGCTGAGCTCAAAAAGCACTTCATTTCCATCATCATAGCTACCTGCTATAAGTTTTTCCCCTTTACTGATAACAGCTTGATCTACATGACCAGATAATGGCATAATTATATAGGCTTGATCAGGTACCGCATTTTTAGGTTCTTGCTGTAATAAAACTTCATAAAAAGTTTTTAAATGTCGTTTAGTAAATGCATTTAGGTGATCTTGTAGAAACTCATTTGTCCTGAAGAAAGCAAGTAATAATCCCACTTGTGGGTTATGCTCACCCGTTTGCTTTAGTAGATAGGGTAACATAGTCTCCACTCTACTCACTAAGAACTTGAATGCTTCTTTTAATTGTATAGCAAGCCTCTTGAGCTTTTGATAATCTTCTTCTGCTTGTACCGATTGATATAAATTATTTGCTATTTGCGGCCAATAAGTAGACCATTTTATAGTAGAATCTGTTTTTAGTGGGCCTTCAAAAGTATGGTATTCTTGAAATACTTTGCCAAATGAGCGACTAACCGATAATTTAAACTCAGAGCGCAGTTTTTCATTTAGATTAAAAGTATGTGCATGGCTTAGCTTTAAAAGACAGTCATTTATGAACGATAATAGATTCTTGAGATCTTCTAAACATTGGTCCTGAATTTTCTTATTTACGTTAGCTATGCCTGCATTTCTTAGGGAAATAATTTGTCTCTCTAGCGTATAATACCATTCATCTATTGGCCATTTAATAAACTCTGCTGCTATAAATAAGGGGTTATTCTCAAAAAACTGGTACCAATTCCCTTCAATTTCATTGTCACTATTCGTAAAGGCTTTTGTTAATGCTAACTGCCTTGCTTGCTCAATAAAGTCTACTAATTGTCTATTATCAATTTTAATGGTAGCTGGGTCTAGCAAGCTACTATACACATCATTTTGAGTGCTGCCAATAGAATCATAAGCCATAATTAAAACTCCTGCCTAATGTTAGTGCCTTCCTTGAAGTAATATGGGAAAACAATATTGGTTCTAACATTTATTAAGCGAATGGTATAATCAATCTTTAGATCAAGACGGCCGTCGTACATTTGGCTAATATCTACAATAACTTGGTTCAGAGTAACTCTGGGTTCCCATTCTAAGATTGCCTGTTTAACCTGATCTTCGATTCTATTAATGGTAATACTATCAATAGAGCCAAAAACAGAGTCAGATAATTGAGAGCCGAAATTTGGTCTCATAACTCTTTCACCCATTTTTGTCATTAAAATGATATTCAGTGATTGCCTAATGTCTTCTTCTTCATAGGCCATTTCTACACTTTTAATTTGGGTATTAAATTGAACGGGAAACGCCCACCCTTTCCCAAGAAAAGATTGATCTTCTAAACTCATTTCGCTAACCCCCTATCATAACTGTTGGGCAGCCAATCACAATACTTCCACCGTGAGATGTTGTATCACCCATTCTGGCAGCAGGTTTTCCACCAATTAATACTGTGGCAGAGCCTTTAACAATTGAATCTGGTGGACCCACACACGTACAACTGTCTCCAAGAACAGAAGCTGGCATACTGCCAATTAACACCGTAGGAATACCTGGCCCTATTACCGGCCCACCTACATGCGGTATTGGTGGCACACCAGGTGTTACCATTGGGCATACATGCATATCATTAATACGAGCAGCTAACATAATATACCAGGTTTAAAATATTTCATTAGTTGATTTGTACTAGAGAGCCTTTCATAGTCAAAATTCCACCTGATTTGATTTCAGTCTGTGCAGAACCTTCAGCGGCAAATTTGGTAGATGCTTTAAATGCAACTTGCAAGCCTTGGCCATCAATATTTGTAGCCGCTTTAAGCTTAACATTCGCTTTTGAATCAATTTTCACGTCGCTAGTGGCATTTATTGACGTGTCTTTTTTACTGGTAATTTTTACACTGCCCGTAGCATTAAAAACTAGGTCTTTCTTGGTATCCAGCTTTATACCTTTATCATCCATTGTGATTGTATTTTGATGCTGATCTTCAAGAACAATGCTCTTATCTTCATCACTCAAGGTAATCTTTTGCTCACCAGGAGTTTCAATGGTTGTTATTTTCTTCTCGTCATCAAATGAGATTTTTAATTGAGCATTTGTGACTATAGACTTGTGATAATTTTTGTCTGCTGGGGTTACAGCTGGTGCATTTTTTTTAGAATATAACGAGCCTAAAATAACGGCATTTCTAGGATCTTGATTTAGAAATCCAATCAATACCTCATCATTTACCTCTGGGTAAAAGAAAAAACCGGCTTTGTTTGTTGCATAAGGCTGTGCAAACCTTGCCCAAATTAAATCTTTTGAGGCATTTAGTGATTCGATGGCTACTTGAACCCTGAACATTCCATCAGGATCTGTATCCATTTTTTTAACTACACCAATATGTAAACCATCAACAGAAGCCAAACCAGATGTAGTTTTACCCTTCAACTGATACGCCGGATCTTCTTGATATGGCACAGAACTCAACCCAAAACGAACCGTGGTTTTCCAAAATCCATCACGAATCTCATGTGTATACCCTGTAATGTAGATGTCGCCATTAAATCGCTTCCCAAACCCTTCGAGAGTAAGTAGCCCACCAAGTTTCACCTTATCAGAGCCCACAAAACTCACTTCCCCTTTATACATGGCAAGTCTATTGGCTAGTAAAAGTCCATTAGCTAGTGACTTCAAAGAACCTTGAGTATCAGCTGCAGAAAAAGTGTACGCTAATTCGTTATCACCTGATGTAGCACTAATTTTATTGCCTTTGGCAACGCCATACGCATTCAAAGTGGGTTCAGTGCTTTCACCTTTTACCAGCTTTTGGGTAGAACTATCCCAAGCTTCAAGCGTAATTTTTTTTAGCTGTTGATTGCCACTTAATGAAGATTTAAACGAAAGAACGTTGCTTTGCTCAACTTTTAAAGCAGCTGAGCCACTAAAAACAGGTTTTTTAACGTCTAGTTTTCCATCTTCATTAAAAACGATAAGGCCGTTTGCCTGCGCACGTAAATTGATAAAATCCCAATCTGTGCAATCATGTTGAATAAGCCATGGGTGTTCAAAAGTTGTTGCATCAACAGTGCAGGTTAATGAAGCTTTTTGAGCTAATGTCTGAATAACTTGGCTATCCTTATTCTTTAGAAAAGTAGCGGTATTTCTGGTGCCAGTAAGTTTAAAAGCATCATCTTTACATGTTAGTTCAAGTAAAGAAAGTAAACGGTTAGAGTAGCTTTTTACGCGAATATCATGCGCACTAATAACTCCTTTGAAAACCGTTTTATTAGTATTGTGATAGCCGAGTTTAATCTCAATTTTTTTTCCTGGATCAAAATCTGTGAGTTCACTGATAGAGAAACTCCCCTCATGCGGGTCACCGTCTGAAATTACTATCTTTGCTCTGCTTACTTTATGTGCATCTCTATCTATAGTGATCGATAGAACCGGATAAAAAGCCTTAATCTCTTTTCCTTCTATGAGTACACTAAAGGTAGGGAAATCAACTTTAGAATGAATCGGTGACTCCGCCATAAAATTATTTGTCTAACCTTGGAAATAAGATTCTACTTCCAGCTTGTAAGATTCTGAAAGACGATAATTTGTTCACTCTAGCAACTTGTATGTAGTAAGACGTACTTCCATATATATCATAACATAAGGCCGGCAAAGAGTCGCCTTCTTTAATGGTCACAAGATGCGACATATCTGGAGAGTTATTGTTTTGTTGTTTTTCATCGGTTTCTTCATCAATAAATTCAGTAAACGAGGCATTAATGATAACTCTCACTGGGTTTCCTAGCGGGTCAAATAGCTTGTAATCTACCTCAGCACTATCGCAACGACATGGAAAAGTTAAATCCCCCCACCGAATCTTCAAATAGTTGCTGATGTGTATGCTACCATTAATAGTGATACAAACATTTAGAAATAATTTAATGGTATCTGCAAGCGTACTTTTTCCATTTTTTAAAGGAAGTAACACAACCCCAGTATGATCTAAGGGGAAGCTAAGCGCTAAGGTTTTTTTACTCGGGCTCGCTACACGGTTAATTTCCTCACTACTAGCATCACGCACAGGGTTACCACTTAGTGCTTCATGTAAGAGGGAAAAGCTTTCTGGATTTATTTGTAAGGTGAAACTTTCGGGACTTGCTTTTTGGGTGAATTTCTCATCTTTATAAGCCTCAATCACCATTTTGACCGACATTCCAAGCATATCTTAATCCAATTTATCTTGAAATTTCTGGTTAATTAGGTCCATTACTTTCTCAACGCAGGTATCAATTAGTTCATCCTGCGACATTTCCTCGTTGTAGGTATTGTCGCCTTTTCCATTCTTTTTTGGTGGGGCTGCTTTGGTAGTAGCTTTAGCTTGGATAGTAAAATTGTTGATTTTTACAGGCATACCAATAGTGATTGATTACACAACAAAGAAAGAGGAGTAAGACAATTTTAATGTTTCAATAAATAAAGCCGAATCACCTGTAGCATTGGCATTCAAAGGGCTGTATTCCAGTGAAACGGGAAATGCTTTTACCACAAACCATGTAATTGTAGGAACTCTGTTTTCATCTAATAAATTGATAACAATATGCTGCGGTTCTACAGGAACTAGGAAACTTGCGCCCATACTAGTTTGAAACCATGAGGTTAATGCAGAGTTACTAGATACGCGCCCTCGTTTAAGCACTAAATCGTCATAGGTTGTACGGCCTGGAAGCGTAACCTGAGCAGAGTTTATTCCTCCTTCCAAATAGGTGTCTGGATTTGCATGCATATTTAACCCACTTACCTCAGAAAAACGACAATCCGTCATAAAGGCTGGGAAAAATACATGGAAATGATAGCCTACTAAAGGATATTCATTAAACGGGTTGAATTGATCAGGCATAGGGTAAAAAAAAAGGCTCCACTCAGTAAACGTCAATATTCACATAAGGGAGCCCAATTTAAATTGATTTAACTAGTTAATCATCGCTTTTTATGTAGATAAACATAACAAGAGTGATTAAGCAGCTGTTGTCTCTATTCCTTCGTGGGCTAGAACAATAGACTCTACAGCAACATCGCTACTAGTAGAATTTAAATCAGTGCCTTGAACCTGTTTAGGGAAGGCATTTATGAGTGTCCAGATGATTTCAGGCTCACCATTTTCATTAAGCAATTTAATAATTACTGTTTTACGCTCAATAGTGTTCATCTTGATTTCATTGAACCAAGTAAACAATTTGATATCACCAGTGAAGTGACCTTTTTTAAGGGTTACATCGCTACCTTTGCGTAAACCAGGCATTTTAATACTGCTAAACACAGGGGAATCCCCGTGTCTATATTCAATTACGTCTACCTCAGTATCTAAACCAGATACTTCTTGAAATGAGGCCTCAAGCCCACCTTCAATCTCAACAGCAAAGTGAAATTTCGGTAAAGGCCATACGGTATCTTGTACTTCTCCTGCCATAATAAAGCAATTTTAATTCGTTAAAGGTCGTTTATGATTTTTGCATTTGTTGTTCAAACGTAATCACGATGAACTCAGCTGGTCTTGTAACAGCTAGTTTTACCGTAATTCGCATGATACCGTCTAAAATATCGGTTGGTGTCATGGTAACGCCTAAGCCAATATCAACGCTGTAAGCGTCTTCTGGTGTTGAACCGGCAAGTGCGCCCTGGCTCCATTGATCACGCAAGAAGTTAGACATCATGCCTTTAACTCCAACCCAGGTATTTACCGTATTTGGTTGAAAAACATAAGCTTCTGCTGCAATCTTTAAAGATTGTTCGATCATTATCACTGTTCTACGAACAGATAAGTAACGCCAATCTTGGCTATTACCCTCAAGTGTTCTTGCACCCCAAACTAAAACGCCCTTTCCTGGGAAAGTACGAATTGCATTTATTGCTTTACCGTTTAACGGAAGGTTTAAGTCTTCTTGATCTTTTGAGGTTAAGTTAACTGTTGGGCTAACTACAGAGCCTATAGAAACATTAGCTGGCGATTGAAACACCCCAACTTGCGTATCCACCATAGATATAACCCCTGCCATACCACCACTTGGAGGTAGCACGTTTAACTGGGCTGCCATCTCAGACATAACTGCTTTGTACATCGGTATTTTAGCAGATAATGTTTGGTGTAAACTTTGTGTATTAGCAGCTTCATCAGATATTAGCGCTATTTGCTCTTTAATGGCAGCCGCATCATCGCCATAAAGCGCATCAGCCTGATCGTTTAAAAGGGTACTTAAACCATCAGCATTGCTAATGTTTTTGTACGATAGTGTGTCTTTTGGCACTACTGTAGTATTCAGATACGGATAGTACATTGAACCATACTGTAGGAAATTTTGACCTACACCTTCTCTAGAACGAGTAATAATATCATTCTCATCGTAGGTTCTGTCTTCAGTACCATTGTAAATGTCAAGAAGTGCTATACGACTTTTCATGTCAGCACCACAGTGCATTAACATTGCTTGTTGTAGAGAATAGCAGTCATTCTCTTCCAAAAGTACCGCATCAGGAATAACCAACATCGTTGGTTCTGGCTCTTTCAACAAAGTTTGAATACCGCCACCTTTTTCAAGGTCATTTAAATCTGTTGCAGAAACTTTTGATTTATAATCGCCAACTGAAATGATGTAGCATGTGCTGCCACCATTTGCAAAAAACAATCTCATACTGCTGTACATATTATATTTTGTATCAGCATCTACAGTAAGTGCGAATCCTTCTTCTTCAGATGCTTCTATAGCAAATGTAGTTGTAGGGGCGCCGCCAAACATTTCGTGAAATTCACTTAAAGAGGTTATCCGGGTTGGCTTGTTTCTCAAGGATTTGTTGCCTCGAAGCGCTTTCTCAGTATAACCCACAAAAGCGGGAACTGCTGTAGCTACTTGAACGGCTGAGCTCGGAAATGAACTCTTTTCCTCGATATACACACCAGGTGTTGCAAGAACTTGGGCCATTGGTTGATAGTGGTTTGGTTATTAGGTAAGCGACAATGTAAAAAAAAAAAGCAACTAATAATATAAATAATAAATGCTACCCACACTAAATCTAGATAGTAATAAATTGCTCGATGAAATACCCTCTTCCGTCAGCTTTTATTGAACGTTTATCAATATTTGGTAAATAAAACTTTTCTGGTAACTGATAGCTGTTCAGCCCATCGTACTCCACATTTTGGTTTAGCATAACATAAAATGGTTGATTTCTTTCAATTTCATCAAATTTTTGAAATTCAACAGATTCATATTTCAAAGCAGTTTGACCATTAGATAATACTTTTTCCCCTAAAGCATTAAAACTTACCTCTTCGATTTTATTGTGAAAGCTGCATTTGAGATTTTCAGAAGAATTCCTAAATAAGAAATTGTAGCGAATTTGAATGGGTCTAGACTTCATTGTTAGGCTTTGTTCAATTTTCTTTGGGAAGTCGAATTGCGCTAAGCTAAGTGCTAGTACAGCAAAGGTGTTTTTAGCTGGCTTTGGAGTATAGGCTAGTCTCTCCACCATGTCACTTTCTGTGGTACTGAAATAATAAATACCGTAATTCTCATTTAGAATTGCTGAAAAAACTTGATTAAATGGAGGCTCACATATTGCTACTTCTTCTTTTAGTTCATTAAAGAGCGTATATGTTCCTTCCCTCATTAAAGATGAAAGTGACGTATTTTGGCCAACTAAATGCGCTAAATCTTCAGGCTCTATATATTTTGAATTAACGCTTTCAGATGAACTTAGCTTATAGAAAAATCCTTGATTTTTCAAACTCGGCTGCAGTTCGTGCACATTCAGCATAAACTGATCTTGCAGCACTAAATCAAAATACAGGGTTACGGGAAAGTCATACGGCTTTATGGTATGAGCTTTTTCTGCATTAAACACCAATTGTGTAGACTTCCCAAAAGGTAATAACTTTAACGATAATTGCTGCGCATACCGCTCTGAAAGGCTATTTAATTGTAAACGAGCCGCTATAGTGGTGTTAAAAGAGTCTATTTCAGAGAGCAATTCAAATTGCCAAAGCGTCTTTGCTTGCATAATACGTTAGTCAGATACAGAGATTATAAGAGTGAAAGTGACAACTCAAATTTCTAGGTGTTATCAGAATCTAGAGAAATACCTCTTGTTGAAGGAATCTCATCTTCAATATTGTCCGAAGAAAAGGTTAGCAGCCTTGCACTATACACAATCATTGGGCTATGTCTAATACCAAGTAAGGACACTACACTTTGAAGCTCATTTAGTTCTAAACTTTTCACTTCAAAACTAAGTCTGTCAATATTACTACTTAATGAAGGCGTATTAGCGTTGGTAAAAACAGATTTTTCTTGGAAGAAATATACGGTGCCCGCCAAAAATTTGAGTGCATCGGCATATTGTGTATTCTTAAAATGAGACACAAACGCAATATCCATAGCTAGTTGCACTTCTCCTCCGCCTTGGCCATATCCGCCGGTTCCCGCACGTAAGCTTTTAGTGGCTTTTACGGTTCTATCCTCCCGTAAATTCAAAAGACAGCAGACTACCCTATTCATTTCCTTTAAAGCTATGCTACCATCTTGGTCAAAGATATTTGATAGCAGCACACGGTCTTCAGCTATGTTATACCTAGACTTAAGGTACTCATTTAGCTCAGATGCAATTACAGGTAAAATATTGTGTAACATTAATTTACAACCATTTTAACGGCCCATTTAATTAGTCTTACCAAGTAAACAAAAACTAAACCCAATATTCCGCCTATTATCATTATGTCTAGTTGAAAGACCAACTCCTGCATTGTAGGTGCGGCTTTTTCAGGCTCTAATGCAATAAAGTAGGTAAATAGAATAGACAATGGTACAGCCAGCACTAGGGCTACAAAAAACCAAACGAATTCTCTTGCTACGATTTTTTTCACACTCATATCTTAAAATCGATTTGGGTTATTGAAGGGTTTTTCGATAAAAATTAAACGCCAGTGAGGAAGTAACTATAGCTACTACACCAACACCAAAAGCAAATATAAGGGAATACGAAGAGAATACACCCGGATTAAGGAATGCTAATGAAATCAAAAGTAATATCAATATTACAAAAGCATTGAAATACCTGAAAAATTGTGAGCTGAATAGCACTTCTCTCACTTTCCAGTCAAATAGGCTGATTATGAAACCTAAGAGCAAAGCCGTTGCAAAAAATAAAAAGGCAACACCAAATATCTTCTGATGCTCTACAATGTGTTTCATAATGCCAAATAACACCCCATTTTCTACCTTAAGTGGCATTACTTGCGTTAAACTGTCTTTAGTTACCATAAATAAACGGCTCATTCCTTCCCAAAACTCAGCGTCCCCTTTATCGTAACCAAGCGCCCATAATCCCATTCCACCAAGGTTTTTTTGGCGCATCCAATCAGATTTAACAGCAAAACTCTGGTCGCTTTCAAACCAGCAAATAAACCGTTCTCCTGTTTCCGTATCATCTATCATATAAAATGAAGAGGCCGTATATGGGTCATAAATGGGATGATAATCTACATCTATTGTTGCCAATATATCGCCGTACATAAGACTTTTTTCAAAAACTGGAGGCACCCCCTGCTCAGCACCTGTAACGCGCCACAGCTCCCCAAATAGCGGCAAGGACAAAATGATTTTGCTGCTATTTATGCCTTCGTTAAGCACATCATTGACGGCTGTTTCTAAATTTGGCTGATTTACCGAAGATCGAAGCGGTGCTATGGAAGATGGATAGGGTGCAACTTCGCCAGAAAAGGAATACCCTAGAATATTGAAGTGATGAACAAAAGGGTTCATGGCTGCCACATTGTAGGCCCCTATACCGTCATAATAGGGGACATCTACCATCAGTTTCTGAGGTCGTTGAATCCGATCAGCTTGTTGCGCTAACTTCATACCTAAGGTGCGGATAAACCTTGTAAAACTTTCTTTTTCTTGTAGTGGAACCGCTTCAAAGTTAACCTCTATCCCATCAAAGCCTAGTGTATCTACCACCGATAAAATATGCACAAAAAAGAGGTCTTGCTTTTTCTTTGAGCTAAAAAAATTGCTTATTGATTCTTCACCAATTAGCGAAACGGATAGATAGCTCTCAACTTGATGAACCCTACAAGAATCTATGAAACCATAGGTTTTTAAAGGCTCAAATATCTCTGGATTTAAGTGACTACCATCTGTGTCATTTATCTCGTAAGAGTAATAAGACGCTTTTGACAGCACCTTATAATTAAAATAGGGGCTTGCTTCGGCCATCCAATACGGATACCAACCAAATAACTCAAATGTGCTGTCTTTTACTGCATTTACGGGTTCATTTCTGAAATAGGTGTTGTTTAAAGAATCCCAGACAATTTCATAACCAGCCAAATCATTTTTATCAAAATAAATGGCTTCTTCTCTGTGCAAAAATTGATAAATATGCTTGTAATCTTGGATCATTCCCTTATTTGGGATGTAAGGTTTTTTGTACCAAACTATAATATCTGTTGTATCCTGAGCCGAATCAAAACTTCGCTTATTCTTAGAGATAAGCTTGTTAACCTTATTCATGTCTCTTTCTGTTCTGCGCTGCTCGTTTATTAGTGGCCGCACTGAGCGTTTAAATAGCTTTCTAGTTTCGTTAATAGGGTTCTGTGCTTGCACTTCTACAGACACACCAAGAATGCTTACTAGCAAAATTAGTATGGGCAAAACATAGCTTAATCTGAATATTCTGGTAAAAACCATCTTCTTGCTTAGGTTATCTGTCTGGATAGACAAGGGTATATCGGTAATTAAAGTCTACAATGATCAATCGAAAAACCATAGATTGAATCTTGTTTGTATGCGATACCAAAGGGTTATTGATATCCGTCAAATCCGTTATATCTAGTATAGCCAATTGGTTGGGTATTTCAAGCTTTTGTAGAGCAGTTTCAAATGAAATTTTGGTTAAGCTATTCTTTTCGGCTAACCTTCCCAAAATGGTTGAACTTAATTTCTCATTATAAGAACTCAGTAAACGCTCTTTTAGGCCAATTAATGAGTTAGTTATCAGCGTATCATTATTTGTTCTATCAATTAATAAAAAGCGTTTTACTAGAGAAGAGTCAGCCTTAAAAGCAGCAATATCTATCGGATAAAAAGGCTTATTTGTAATATCCCGCATAGCCGTTAATGAAATAACGGTATCTAAACGAACTTGCATTAGGGTATCAACTACCTGAGCCACAGGTCGCTTTTCAACCAGCCTAAATGCGTCGCAACAAGCTGTATTTGTTTGCCTAGGCGTAATTTTACCCAGAAATAATGTATGATCTGTGGGAATTCTACCTAGTATTCCTGTCTTTGATAAACGAATTTTCACTAAGCCTGAATCAAAAACCGCTAAATTTAGTGTAAGTGGGCCACGCTTACTTTCTAGGGTATATAAACGTTGGTTCTTCCTATTTGTAATATCGAGCCTAGGAATTTTTGCACCACCAGGAATAAATAGTGTGAGTGTATCTAATCTGGCTAGTGCAATACTAAATTCTTTTGGCTGTTTATATGATACCGTAGTTTCAATTTTTTCGGGGAGTGCAGATACTCTTTCTTGAGTAGCAAACTCAACACATTCAATGGTGCATCTACTGTGTGTATGTGTTTGATTTAATTGAACATCAATTTTACTAGCAAAGAACATACTAGCGTTGCTAAAAGTAAAGGTATACAGACCCCTATTTTTAGCTTTGAATGTAAATCTTGAGGGTTCGGAAGCTATTGAACTTGCTAAAATAGTTTTATTGGTAGAGTCTGCCAGAATCATACTCACTGGGCGTTTACTTTTTGCGGTAATGCGTAATTCATCACCTGTATACAAGTACACATTTATAGAATCTATTCCTTTTCTTTTGATGCGTTCAACATAACTCAGTGTTCTACTAATTTGTGCCCGCTCTACACCCTGCCGATAAGTAACCGTATCTATCTTAGTTTGACTATAACATACATTGATGCTGCTCAAAATTATGCAGACTGTGAGCCCTAAACTGGATATAAATAATCTCATATTTCTAGACTCTGGTATCTGTAGGATTAGTTAATTTCTGCTTTTCTTCATTCATCCACGCTTTAAGTTGCTCTCTAATGAGTTCTCTATGTGCTTCATTTACCAGCTTAAGCGATGCCTGATGTTCCTCAAGCTCCTTTTCCACACGCTGTTTTTCTAGTCCAGAGGCAATAGTCAGCCGGGTATTTAGCTGCTGATTCAAGTCATTTACCGCTTCAATTTCTTGTAGCTCAAACTCATATTCACATACTTTAAGTAGGTTATCATACGGCCCATAAGGCGATAAAAGCTTCACCAATATAGGTGCTGTTTCAATGCCAAAAAGCAATAGCATGATAAATAAGGAGGGAATAAAGGGAAGCTCTCCTAGAGCGTTAAGCCTAGCCATTAAACCGGCTGCAAAATTTTGCTCTAGCTCTTGTTTGTAGGAATTCCTTTCGGTGTTTAGAAGGGAAACATTCGTTAGTAGCCCAGCAATCAGTGAGTCATTTCTTGCTTTTAATTCTTTGTATTCGCCGTCCGTTTTCAAATATTTTCGCTCTTTGCGCAGGCATTCACTACCAATGCCTTTCTGACCAGTTCCACAAGTGCCTTCACATTCACACTTATATTCTTCATAATGCTGCTCTCTGAGCTCAAAAAGTGCGGCCGTTTCGGCTTTGAGTCCATCAATCCGGTTAAATTCTATTTGTGTTTTTACCAAGTAAACAGAATCTAGCTCAGCAATTTTTTCCATGCCTGTGTAATGCAAATACTCATCAATTTCCTGCTGAAAAATGCGCAGCTCTAAGGGTTTAGATATTACAACAGCTAAAAAGATAGCAAGCATAACTCTTGGGATGACTTGCAGTATTTCAGAAGTGAATGAACGCGACTTCTTAACTGAAGAGATAATAAAACGGTCTAGGTTGAATATGATTATCCCCCAAAAAAGCCCTAGAACAATGCTCATTGGGTAAGTGCCAAATACCGTAAATAAGGCATACCCACCACTAACAGCTGCAAGAATAGCTGTGAATAGAATGGTAGCACCAATTCCTTGATATTTTATTTGCTCAGATTTAGGGCACTGCGCCAATAGGGTTGAATCAGCGGCTGAGCAAAAAATCAAAAATCGTTTAAAGCGGTCAATCATTTAGACGTCAATATAGCTAGCGTTATCCCTCTTTTTTTGAAAATCTACGTAAGATAGAAGAATAGTCATACTTTTTATTATGCCCTACACCAGATTCACCACTTAACTTTGGTTTTGAGTTATTTTGGAAGTGGTTATTCATCTTGGTTAACCGAAGACGTAACTCATGCTTATTTTGTAGAAGACGTTGATACATCAGATTTATCCTTTCCTCAAGCTGCCGACTTTGAACGGCAAAAGACTGTCGTTTTTGATCAAGTACGTATGACCAAGCTGATTGGGCCAAATCTGGATAAAATGAACTTGGTGCATCAATACTATTTATCAGGGAAGCATCAACCTCTGTTGGGTAGCAATTCACAAGCAATTTCTTTTCTTTAGTTTTACTGCCAAGAGTTGCACTAAGACAAAGATCTAATGGATTTTCAAGTATAAAACGTTTTGTACCGCATTTTTCGACCTTACCAAATGGGGAAAACAACACTTGGTCGGCAAAGTCAACGTCCCAACTTACTTCAACGGCTGTAGATCTTTTGATGGCATAAACCGGATTTTGCTGGTCAATTGCTTTAAGAAGTTCAAATTCGTTGGTTAATACGTTCTTAACAGAAACTGTTATTTCGATAGCTATTTCATGTATAACTTCAACAGCTAGCACTTTTCGGTTTATTCTTTTCCCGATAATAAAATCAACAATTAGTACTGTTGATTTTTGTGGCTCAAGAACAACCTCCCCAACTGGGTCTGTGCGGCTTATTGCAGTACACTTAATGCTATCGTAGGCTGGTGCATGCCAACGCAATGTGGTAGTATCACCCACTTTCAATACTTTTTTATCAACGGATAGCTCAATAATTGGCCATTTCTGAGGAATGAGCTCAGTAGCGTTACCGCTACTATTTTCATCTTTCGAGATAGGATTTTGATTATCTAGCGGTACTTGCTTTAAGTCTACATTATCTTGAGCGTACTCAAAGTAGGCTGAACCATCTTTAAGCAAATAGTATGGGTGAGCTTGAACTGGGTTTACTATAAAAAAGTTGATTCCCTCTGTTGCTAGCACACGAATTTTTGCTTGTAAAAAAGGTTTTTCCGACAGATTATTGGCGTCTTCATTAGAAAAATAGCATTGAAAAGCTATGCCTTGATCTGCAAGTATAGAAAAGGTTTCAAAACAGTCGTTCTTTTCTAAAAATGCCGACGGTAAGAATAGCTCAACAGTGCTTTTGGCCAAGTAAAGTAGATCACTTATTGATAATAGGTTATTCATGATCCATAGTCGCCAATTATCTTGTCTATGGCAGTTTCGGTTGGATTTTTAAGACTCACTAGCTCGCTCGCAAATAGAATATTTTTATTGATTTTCTGGATCTCAGCAATATCTCCTTTTAGAATAGACTCTTTTAGTTTCTCTGTTTGAATGGTTAATTGGCCTAATAACTCTTTAGAAAGATCGGCAATTTTTTGTGAATCTTTTTTTAATCTAAACATTCTAGTAAACCACCCTCTTTCAAAAGTATTTGCTTTTGTATTTAATGCTGCAATCGCGTTTTTCAAGACCTCTTGGCTACTAGATATTTGTTCATCATTAGCAAGGCTACCATTTTCACCATCTAACAATAGTCTAATTGCGGCTTTTGCAGAGTCCACAGCAGCATAGCCAGATTCACCCTCACTACTAGATTTTAGCCCTTTGCCAACAGCTGATTCACTATTAGTTGCTGGATATTTTGGCAAAGGTTTTTTTCCGCCCAATAATGTGGATGATTTAGTTGAATCTACAGCATCGCTTTTGGCATTAAAATCATATGCACCACTTCTTTCAACAGATCCAATTGCCCAGCTGGCGACCTTAGTTTCATAAATCGTTTTCTTAAAAAAGTACAGCACGGTTGCTTCTGCTCCAACTTTTAAGTCAATAGTAGCATTTCCTGACGTGGTGTATTCTGATTTAAGATCTTGTAGCGTGTAGGTATTATTCTCATTTTTGAATACACCGTTTATACCACCTGTCATTAGCGCTTCTATTGTTGTTGAAGCACTTCCATAAACTCCTACAGAGGCAAGATAGGAGCTACCGGCGGCTACACCTAGTTTTGCACCAACAGTGAGCTGTCCTCCTAGTCCTGCTTTAGCACCAATTTTCAGCGTATTATCTTCGTAAGAAATCAACCCATCTTTAAGCTCTCCGCTTAAACCACCGTTTGTAAAAAACCCAATATTTGCTTCAAAGGGGAAAGGGCCAACTGGAATAGGATAAGATATATCTATCGGCCAAAACGGTTTAATTGTCGGTGGTAGTGTTGGTGTACTTGCAGAAAAATGAAGTGCGGCTTTATCAATGACAGGCGCGGTCTTAGCTGATAAACTGAATGTTGCATCTCCTGTTGCGATAAAATATGGCGTTACCACTGAAGCAGAAGTGCCTTCTAATGTTGTTTTATAGTCTTGGCTACCGTCTTGAACCGTTACTTTATTTGGAGCCGTAGCAATTAAAACGCCCTTAAATAAGCTGGTAGCCATTGGTTTGGTAGAAAGCACAAGTTTCCCCCAACTAACCTCTTCTTTTTTTGAATGGAAACCGTCAGGCATAGTTAAATTTTCAACAGTGGCATGCACCCCATTTAGATACGAATGAACGCCTTCACCAAAGCTTAAATCCCCCTTCTGGATAAATATGCTATGAGAACCAGTTGGTTTACCTTCTGCGTCGGTTATAACTTCAATAGATGTATCGCCATTTATATTAAATAGCTTGCCAAACTTTTTATCTATTTTAGCATTTATAACAGCTAGTTTGTATCCGATTTCCTCTTTTGTTAAAATTATTTTATTCACTCCCTTAATTCCAAGAACAGATAATTCTTTAGATTCAGGAATAGTATTAATCTCTACTGATTTAAAGTCTGTTGTAACAGTAGAATTTTGATAACCCACCGTTAAACCAGTTGTTTTTAGTGAGGCTCCTTTAATAAAATCAGGTGCAGAGTCTTCAGCTGTTATTTCCAATTCAGGTATGCTAAAGTCAGCTGATGTTAGAGACATATTTGAACTCAGGTTCAGCTCAACTTCAGCTGACGTATCGTACGAAAAGAGAGACTGATAGGCTCCTTTCATTTTAACGTTAGAGACATTAACCTTATATATCGCATCTGATTTTTTTAAGCTTACCTCATCAATCTTACTAATATTAAGCAATGGCGTATTCACTAAATCAGTAATGTTCGTAATAGTTATGGAGTTGAAATCATAAGTTGCTTTTTCATTCTCTAGCTTTAGACTTGAGCCCATTATTGTTGCAATAGAGTCTTTCGATAAAAACGATGGTGCGTTCTCTAGAAAATCAATGGAAAGTACAGTAGCAGACAAAATGAAAGCATTATCTGTCTTAGTTAATGCTACTTTTTGGCCTTTAAAAGCAAATAATTTGTCATAATTCAAACTTAAATTGGTACTTGCCTCAGCAAAATCCCATTGCGAGCCTGCCTCTTTGGTAACTTTTGCATTCAGTTGCTCTAAGGTTAAAGCAAGATTCTGATAATTAACAGAAATAGTGGGTGCATTAATAGTAGTTGAACGCTCATAATTTTGATCAGCATCACCAATCTCATACGTTATAGTATCTTTGGGGATAGGTAAAAGTTGTAATAGCTTTATAGGTGAGCTAAAACTCAATGTGGCTTTGCCCCAAATTAATCCACTAGTATTTAATTTAACGGTGGCCAAATTATTGCTAAAAACCACTTTTTGATTGAGTATTGGTGTATTTAATGTAACCCCAGAAGCTTCAAAACCAGAATCGGTAAAACTTGCTGTTTGTGAGGCAAATTTAAGGTCTTCGTCAGCCAGAGCATCAAATTTGAATTGCTCTTTTGGTTTAGACCATGTTTTGGAAGTGAAGTCGAATGTAGTGCCCGCAATTCCGGTTATATCAAGCTGATCAATTGATTTCATCGTAGATTTGTCTACGCTGACAAACGACTCTACCAATACGCCGTCATTATCTTTATTTAAGGTAGCTTTATAAATATCTAAACCTACAGAGTCTTGATAATTTTCTGTATTTGATAATTTGGACAAAGCTATGTTTTCACTAAAAAGGACGCCTTCATCGGTAAATTTGAACCCTACGCCATTAGCTTTTGCCAAGTTATTGGGCAATAACACTGAAATAGTTGCATTAGTGTGGCTCTTTTCAAATAGTGTTGGGATAGCCAACTGATGAGCAGTGAAATGTACATGCTCATTCAGATCCATATCTAAATCTATTGTCCCTAATTGGTTTTCAATAGTATCAATTAATTTAAATTTTGCATCATAGTCTTTATTCCACCAATTGGTAAAACTTTCTATGGCACCAAACCTTTCAGGAAGTAGTGTTAACGGGCGTGTGGCTGCATAAAATAAATGATCCCCAATAGTCTTATTAATTGGCTCATCGGCTTTACCCTCACTTTTAGGTAGCTCTATCCTATGGTGTTTAACATTCCATTGGTCTATTAATTCTTTGATTTCATTTGCCATTGAGGCTACTTCTTTGAGCAGAAAAATACTTTTTTTGTCAAATTTCTGATCACCAAACAGTAAAATTTGATGATAGCCTTGGTAGGTGCTAAATAATTTATCAATCTTCATGAAGGTAGACTCTTTGCCTGTTAATAGACTTTTAGCCTTAGCAACTAATCCCACTTTATCTTCACTTCTTCCAATTTGTATTTCTTCCCCGCTGTTTACAGAGATGGGATAAGAGATGGGATAACTGCTATCGGAAGTATCTTGCCTATCTGCTTGATCTTTCGCTACATCTTCTACCTTTTTTCTTCTATTCGCTCGTTTTATACGAATTGCAACTACAATATTTCTGATAGAGATTTCTTTTTTATACTCATTTTCTGTCGTTCCTTTACCTTCATGCTTCTGTAGCCATGTTTGTCCTAGCGTATAAATATCACTGATCAAGATTGCTCTTTGACCCAAACTGGCTTTTGCATACTCTTTAATTTTACCCTTCAACTGCGTAAATGTTGAGTTTCTAATCCAGCCAACCCAAGAAGACTCCCCTTCAAGCATAAACATCGTTTGCTTTATAAGGCCACCAAACTTTTTTTCTTCTTGGTCCTCTACTCTCTGAATAATCTTTTTGGGTTGTAAAGCACCATTATCTGAGGGGAATTTTTGGAAATTTGCAGCGGAAACAACACTATCAGTGGCTTTCATCTGTAGGGCTTTAGAACCCATTATATCAGCTTCAGACTCTAAGGAAGTATTGTCATTAACAGCGACGCCATTAACTTCGGTAGTTGGCTGAACCCTTCCCTGTTTTTGTTGTACGGCATGCCAAGCTTCATGGGGAAGGTGCTGTTCTTGCCCTGATGCCAAGTGAATATCTGTTCCTTGAGCGTATGCATGTGCACCTACTTCTTTAGGTTTTGACGAGTTTGCGTGCACCTTAACATCGCTCATATCATAACCCGAAAGCTGCTCAATGCCAGATTTTAATCCATCAGGCAAACCGGTTTTATTTGCCTTGGAAGTATCATTGCCTAGAGCGCTTGAAGCCGCAGAGACTTGTCTTTGTAATGAGGTTTTAGCTGCAGAACTCTGCCTTGCTGCCTGTTGCATCGAATATTTACGCCTTTGAGCAGGTCTATTATCAATAGCACTAAGTGTCGATGAAGTGGCTTCTTCAATCGATGTAGACTCTTTTTTTGACGACCTATCTAATTCAAAACTCATTATCTAGCAAATTGTTTTTTTATATAATGCTACTGAAAAATAATATAATTTTGATGGAGTTTACCTAATTAAATTTCACAACTACCGCGGTTACATCGTCATCTGGTGGCACGGCCTTAGCCTGCCAATCTAGCCCAAGTTTAAATAAAGCTTGTAATATTTCTTGAGCATTTTTTGATGCGTTTTTTTTAATACACTCCTTAACTCTATCGTATTCAAGTAGCTCTCCTTTTGGATTAGGCATCTCAGGCAAACCATCACTAATTAAGACTATAATATCGCCACTGTTCATAGAAAATTCTAATAAGTCATATTTTTGGCGGCGTAACGCTCCAAGTGGTAGGTCTCCGGTCAAAAACTCTTCTACTTCTTGTGTGGCATTTCTATAAACATAGGCAGGCGGCATTGCGCCAGAAGCTAGTTTAACTTTTTCGCCTTCAAAGTTTAGTACGGATAGGCTCATTCTTAAGGTGCCTAAATTCATACTTTTAACCACTCTATTTAGTTCAGCCATAACTATTTCTGGAGAGCCCCCTTCAAGGGCTTGTAACGCAGCTTTTGTAACAGATACCATCATCCCAGAGGCGGTACCATGACCTGTTGCATCACCACAAACTACTCTTAAATGGCTATTGTCTATTTCAGACTCAAAGAAGTCATAATAATCGCCACCCACTTCAGCACTAGTAATTTGTTTTGCTGCAACATCTAAACCGGCCTTTTTTGGCATATTTTCGGGTAACATGCGTAACTGAAAATCTCTGGCAGCAGCTAATTCTTCTTGTTTTCTACTGTCCTCTGCCTTCTTTCTCTCCTGTTTCACTCTTATACGGTTGTACACAAAAATAAATATCCCGATAATTAATGCGTATGACATATACGCCCACCAAGTGCGATACCAAGGTGCAAGTATTTTGAAATTTATGGCTGCACCTAGATCATTCCACATGCCTTGATGATTAGAAGCAAAGACCTTAAATGTGTAATCCCCTTCTTTTAAATTGGTGTAATTTACAAATTGCCTATTTCCTGCCTCAACACGTTGTTCTTCGTAGCCTTCTAACTGATAGGCATATAAATTTTTATCTGTGTTACGGTAATTAAATGCTACGTAATCAAAACCTATGCTATTGTTTTCATAAGGGAAGACAAAATTTTGAGCCGTTAGTGAACCATCTTGTTCATAGGCTATTTCTCTGTCCGTTAAGCTTAGCTTTTGAATTATCACTTGGGGCGGATCACTTTGGGCCGTTACTTCTTTTGGATTAAATACATTTAGCCCTGAGATACCACCCATTGCAATAAAGCCATCGTCTGTTTGATAAGAGCTATTTGCATTAAACTCATAATTTTGAGCTCCTTCATACGGCCCGTAAGAAATGAATCGATTTT
>Ga0306871_1000041_pt1 | contig 52575 bp, 35 predicted proteins | sample AntRauMeHopE1497_FD_190447 | JGI IMG/M metagenome (GOLD analysis project Ga0306871, IMG submission 190447) | Saline lake microbial communities from Rauer Islands, Antarctica - Metagenome Hop E1 #497 (v2) (version 2) | ecosystem: Environmental > Aquatic > Non-marine Saline and Alkaline > Saline ... | reverse complement strand
CGCTTGTTCTTTAAGCTTATGGCAATGTTATTGGGCTTGTAATTGTACAGCTTTGCAAACGCCTGAATCTTATCCTTGGTATCCCTACTGATTTCATGGCTGTTCTTAAGCGCCTTGGAAACCGTGGAAATGGAAACATCCAATTCTCTGGCAATATGCTTTAGGGTTATTTTTCTTCTCAAAGTAGCAGTAATAAATTAAACTAAGAATTATTTTAAAAGTTAATTTAACGACTAAAATCCAAAGTACGGTGTTTCTATCGCTATTTTTTGTTCCAGATTCTAAAACCATTACATGTTAAAAATAGTAAGGAAATAAAAAATGCTATATTTGAATTAAATTCTGGTTATCACAGTTTAACTTAGCATAAATTATGAATCCCACAATGCGGCAAGAATACAATTAGCAGACTGGCAAATCGAAAAAAGTTATTAACACGAAACCGCTTTCGTAGATTTAATCAAGAAAAAAGTATATTTTTAACAAAGATTTATATATATTCACCTCAGAATGCTATAAAATCAACTTAAAAATAACTGTTTATGAAAATTACATTACTTAAAAGTTTGGTCATTGCCGGAGCATTTTTATGCTTTGGGTGGTCACAGGCCCAACAGGTGTCAGGCACAATTTCTGACTCAAATGGCCCCTTACCGGGCGCAAGCGTCGTGGTTAAAGGAACAACCAACGGAACACAGGCAGATTTTGATGGCAACTATTCCCTTTCGGATGTTGCCGCAGATGCCATACTCGTTTTTAGCTATATCGGCTTTAAAAAACAAGAAATTTCCGCAAATGGACAAAATACCATTAATATCACTCTGGAAGAAGATGCTCAAGCATTGGAAGAAGTGGTCGTTGTTGGCTATGGTAGCCAAGCCAAAAAAGAGATTACAACAGCTGTTACCAGTGTAAACGTAGAAGATTTCAACCAGGGTGTCGTCAACTCGCCGGCCGAATTACTACAAGGTAAAGTAGCTGGTCTAACTGTTGTCAATAGGGGTGGAGACCCCAACCAAAGTCCGGTCATCCGCCTAAGGGGCATCTCCACAGTAGGTGGCAACCAAGAGCCCTTAGTGGTCATAGACGGTATTCTGGGAGGATCATTGGATAGTGTAGATCCTGCAGATATTCAAAACATAACCGTTCTCAAGGACGGTTCTGCGGCAGCCATTTATGGTTCACGTGCATCTGCCGGGGTGATCGTGATTACAACAAAAAGTGGCAAAAGCGGACAACCACTCCAAGTAGCCTACAATGGCCAATTAGGGGTCAGTACTATTGAAAACCAAATCTCCATTATGAACCGGGAAGAATTTTTGGCGGCCGGCGGAAATGATTTGGGCAGCGATACGGACTGGCGAGATGCAGTAACACAAACAGGTGTTTCCCAAGTGCACAATATCTCAGCTGCTGGTGGAACGGAGGATATGACCTACCGCATAGCGGCCAACTTTAGGGATGTTGAAGGCATACTAATCAATACAGGTTTCCAACAGGCCAACTTCCGCACCAATTTTACGGGACGCTTATTTGACGACAAACTAAAAGTGACCGTAAATACAGCCTTTACTACAAGGGACTCACAAAGAGGTTTTACTTCAGCATTGAGATATGCCACCAGTTACAACCCCACCGCTCCTATTTTCGGGAGAGATGCACCCTTTGACTTTAACTCGGAGCAATTTGGCGGATACTTTGAAACTCTTGGCTTATTCGACAGCTTTAATCCGGTTTCCATAGCGGAACAGAACCGAAATGACGCTTCTGCGATAACCCTTAACTATAATCTCAATTTGGATTATAAAATTACTGACGCGCTTTCCGTGAACTTAAACTACGCTCAAGAGAATATTAAGAACGACCAAAACCAATATTTCCCTACCACCAGTCTTTTTACTGGTAATGCAGTCAGTCCAACCCGTCGAGGACTGGCTGACTTCCGATCTGAAGAACAAACTTTTACCTTGCTCGAGGCTTATGGCACCTATAACGGAACAGCCGTGAACGACTTTATTAAATATACCGTAACCGGTGGCTACTCCTTTCAAGAAACGGACGCCAACCAAAATAGTTTAAGATTGGGAGATTTCCCGCCCGGTTTGGATTTTGATTTCAGCAACAGTATTGAGGTAGCCCAAGACTTGTTGGAACCTGGCAGAGTGGAAGCTAATAGCGGAAGACAGGATGGCGACCGCATCGTCCGCTTCTTTGGCCGTTTGAACGCCACTTTCGATGATGCCATATATCTTAATGCGGCTATTAGCCGCGAAGGTTCCAGTCGATTCGGCACTGAAAACCAATGGGGTACTTTCCCAGCAGTAGCTGTCGGAGCGGATTTGAACAAATATTTGAAATTGGACAACGTAAACTTGTTAAAAGCTCGCTTGGGTTGGGGTGTTACTGGTGCAATACCCCCGGAAGTGGGTCTATCCCAACAAATTTTCAACGTACAGAACGGTGCGAACGGACAAAGTGGAGCAGGTTCCACGCAATCTGATGGCAGGGCGGCCAATCCTGACTTAAAGTGGGAGGAGAAATCTGAAATCAATCTTGGTTTTGAATTTGCTACAGATCGCTTTGGTGCAACCTTGGATTTCTTTACCCGAGATATCCAAGACTTTATTATCCTGGCGAACGTGGAAGCATCCGAATTCAACGGTTTCTCCCAACGATGGGAAAATTCAGGTACTCTAGGGGTAAATGGCATAGAACTTGCGGTAAATTATGACGTTTTCAAAACTGACAAATTAAAATACAACTCTGGGATTATATTTTCTCACAATAAGAGTGTCTTGGAAAAAAATCCACAAGGAGATCAAGTATTGGGTAACTTGGGCTCGCCTGGGCAAAACAATACCAATGTAATTTTGGTTCGTGGGGGCGAGGAGATAGGTCAAATATGGGGGCCAGTATGGTCCGGTAATGTAGATGCCGCAGGCACACCTATTTTGGCAGATATCAATGGTGATGGCAACTTAGTAGCAGGCCAAGGTAGTGCCCTTGCCGAAGATGCGGATTTTAGGGTATTGGGCACTGGCCTTCCTGATTTTGAATTAGGATGGACAAACCAAATTTCCTATGGCAAATGGGATGCGAACGTGTTCTTTAGAGCCGTTGTTGGCCATAGTTTAGTGAATAGCTTCAGGGCTTTCTACGAGCCTATTATCGGCTCTCAGGCTTCTTACAACTTCGTAAACACCAACAATGCAAACCCCGCTATCAAAACGGCAGCGTTCAGTGACTACTATGTGGAGAAAGCAGATTTTCTCCGTTTGGACAATGTTTCAGTTGGCTATACTTTTGGCATGAAAGAGACCAGCTACATCAAAGGAATACGAGCTTCACTTGCTGGCCAGAACTTATTCACCATTAGTGGCTATGACGGTGTTGATCCTCAGCCTGCATTGCAGGACGGTGGAGCCTTATCGGTTCTCATTCCCGGTATCGAAAGAAGGGAGTCCTATTTTACACAAACGACCATTACCTTAGGGTTGAATATTAATTTCTAATAAATAAAAACTATGAAAAGATTTATAAAACTGACATTGGCGAGTATGGCTTTGATAGCCTATTCCTGTACTGATTTAGATGATGAATTGGAAGACACCCTAACGGAGCAGTTTTCCATTGAAGGTGTCTCCACCGGCGGGGGCACTGGAGGCGATGGCGGTCCCTTGTTAAGCTCATTTTCCAGGCTTAGAGCAGGATCTGCAGGAAGTGGAGGGTATTTCTCCACCCAAGGCGTAACCTCAGACGAAATGGCTGCAACCCAAAAAGGAGGGGATTGGTTTGACGGGGGTGTCTGGATCCAATTGCATCGCCACACCTGGGATGCGGTACACCCAGCTGCAGAAAGTGCTTGGAACAATGCTTATGCCGGCATTGGGGAATGTAACATTGCCTTGGCCAGTGGTGCCTTAAACGCCAACCAAACAGCCCAAGCCAAATCTTTGCGCGCCTATTTTTATTGGAGATTGTTGGATATTTTTGGGCGTGTTAAAATTGTGACCGCTCCAGGATCCGATGTACCGCAAACAGACCGCCTATCCCTTTTCAATTTTGTGGAAAGTGAATTATTGGCAGCCTTGGGCATTTCTGCGGTAACAGCGTCCATGGATCTTTCCTCCAGCGCGCTGAACATTGAAATAGCCAATTATAGAATCAATCAATATGCGGCTCTTGGTATTCTTGCGAAATTGTATTTGAATGCAGAAGTATATACAGGTACGCCCCGCTACCAGGAAGCGGATTGGGCGGCAACCTATATTATAGACAATAGTCCTTATGTGCTTTGTGCCGAAGGTTGTATAGAACCCAATTTGGCCAAAAGGCCAGAAGTGGATACGGACCCTACGGAATTAGAGGGATATGCCGCAATTTTTGCGCCAACAAATCAGAACAACCCGGAGATCATTTGGTCCATTGAGTACAACAGTGTTGGCAATGGTGGTATGAATTTCGTCATGATGACACTTCATGGCGCCGGTCAATTAACCTATGGTATAGATGCTACGCCATGGAACGGATTTGTGGCATTGGAAGAATTCTACAACTCTTACGAAGATGGAGATCTTAGAAAAGAGGCGAACTTTTTAGTAGGTCCGCAAACCGATTTCACTGGTAATGCATTGATTGATTTTGCTGCCGATGATGATGATTTACAAATCAACTATACCCCCCAGATCAATGAATTGGAGCCTAACTCCCTACGCCAAGCGGGAGCGCGGTTTAAAAAATTCAGTTTTGAGGTTTTGGGTCGTTCGGATATGCAAAATGATATGCCTATTGTTAGATTGGGAGACGTACACTTGATGCGTGCAGAAGCACGATCAAGGGCTGCCGGTGATTGGAATCTTTCCCTACCAGATGTAAACGCCCTAAGAGACCGTGCCGGAGTTGGTTCGCTAACTGCTATAGATGCCGAAGGCTTCTTGGCAGAACGCGGTAGGGAAATGTTCCTAGAATCGAGCAGAAGAACAGACTTAATCCGCTTTGGCGCATTCCAAGATTCTTGGTGGGAGAAAACTACTAGTGATAGCTTTAGAAATTTAATGCCGATTCCTCTTGAACAAATCAATGCTTCTGACGGAACCTTAACACAAAATCCTGGATATTGATGCATTGAAATTATAGAATTTCAAAGGGTTGTTCTTTTTGGGCAACCCTTTTTTTTGTACCCATCACCCGTAGCTAATATTTGCATCCTCTATGATAAAAACGAATGCCTCTTTCATCAATCCTCTTGCTTTGCTGATTGTCCTATTGTTTTTTTCTTGTAACGAAACAATTGAAGAACAGCAACCCCTATTTCTTTTAAAAGACACGACAAGCGGTGTACTTTTTGAAAATAACGTGGTCTATGACGAAGAGTTCAATCCCTACCTCTACCGTAATTTTTACAATGGTGGCGGGATTGCCCTCGGTGACATTAACAACGATGGTTTGGAGGATATCTACTTTACCGGAAACATGGTAGACAACAAGTTATTCCTAAACAAGGGCAATTGGGAATTTGAAGACATTACTTTAAGTGCAGGAGTCGCCTGTTCAAATGTGTGGTCTACAGGGGCCACTTTTGTGGATGTTGACCAAGATGGACTACTGGATATTTACGTCTGTAAGTCGGGTAGGCCTGGCGGATCAAATCGGCATAATGAACTGTTCATCAATCAGGGCGATCTTACCTTTAGGGAGGCAGCCCAGGAATACGGTCTGGATGTGGAAGGATTATCGGTGCATTCCGCTTTTTTTGATTTTGATAAAGATGGAGACCTGGACGCCTATGTCCTAAATAATTCCCTGCGTTCCATAGGTGGTTTTGACCTTATTGAAGGTCAACGTAACATCCCGGACGAATCTGGGAACGGAAACAAGTTTTTCAGAAATGATGACGGCTATTTCACCGAAATTACCCAACAAGCTGGCATCTACTCCAGCAAAATTGGTTTTGGCCTGGGCATAACCTTGGGTGATTTTAATAATGACAATTGGACGGACATCTACATTGCCAACGACTTTTTTGAGCGAGACTATCTCTACCTTAATGATAAGCAAGGAGGCTTTACCGAAAACTTGGAACACTATTTTGATTCCATTTCCATGGGCGCCATGGGCGCCGATATGGCCGATCTGAATAACGATGCGCTGCCAGATCTCATGGTTACGGAAATGCTACCGGCAACTGCCGAACGCAAAAAGACAAAGACCTTATATGAATCCTGGGACAAACAGCAACTCGCCCTAAAAAAAGGCTATTTTTATCAATATGCCCGGAATACCCTACAAAGAAACTACGGTCACCAAGGCTTTTTAGAAGTAGGCAGGCAAGCAGGTGTGGCCGATACCGAATGGAGCTGGGGTACCCTTATTTTTGATATGGACAATGACGGTCTCAAAGATATTTTTGTGAGCAATGGTATTTTTAAAGATTTGTTAGACCGTGATTATCTGGCCTTTGAGGGTAATGAAGAAAAAATTAGAAACAGTCTTCGCCGACGCGAAAAGAATGTTATTACCTCCCTCATAGACGCCATGCCCTCCCAAGGAGTACCCAATGCCGTATTCCGTAACAAAGGCGATTTTACATTTGAAAAAAGCCCCGAGTACTGGGGACTGGCAACACCCAGTTTTAGTAACGGCAGTGCTTACGGTGACCTGGACAATGATGGCGATTTGGATTTAGTGGTCAACAACGTCAACATGCCCTCTTTTCTTTATGAAAACACCACGGACACGCTTACGCACAGAAGCCTAAAAGTAAATTTGCTGCACCCAAAAACCAAAAGTCCCGTTATAGGCACCAAAGTGACCCTAAAAGTGGGAGGCACTATAGTGGGGCATGGGGAAAATTTTGTGAGCCGAGGTTTTCAGAGCAGCGTACCTCATGGACTTCATTTTGGCTTGGGAAACCTGAAAAAGGTAGATTCCCTAATGGTAACATGGCCGAACGGTATTGTTTCGCTGCTTACGGATATACAAACCAACAAAACTATAGCTATTACACAACCGGACGCAAGCTCATACACGCATCGAACAAAGAAAACTATAACATACGCCAAACCACTATTAAAACCGGCAATCCCTTTGTTTCCCTTTAAACATATAGAGAACAACTACATCGATTTTGACAATGAACGGCTATTGAGCGGCATGAGCAGCAATGATGGCCCTGCCATGGCCATTGCCGATATCAACGGTGATGACCGTCCCGATATTTATATGGGCGGGGCCAAATACCAGTCGGGCAGCTTGTTCCTATCCACGGTTTCTGGCTATCAAGAAATACAAACACCCTTTGGCGCGGATAAAGAGGCAGAAGATACGGATGCCCTCTTTTTTGATGCTGATAATGATGGCGACCTGGACCTCTACGTCTGCCATGGTGGCAAGGCCTTCTCTCCCTACTCCGTAAGCCTGCACGATGCACTCTACATTAACACCGGCAACAGTACCTTTGTGAAATCGACCACTGCCTTACCTTTTTCAGTTCCGATAAGTTCCTCCGTAATCACAGCGGCAGATTATGATCAAGATGGGGATATGGACCTCTTTGTGGGGGAACGCTATAAAACAAATATGTATGGATCGCCCGGTACTGGCTATCTTTTGGAAAATAATGGCGATGGCAGTTTTACCGTGCTTGATGAACCCGCCTTGAAAAATCTGGGTATGATTACCAAAGCACAATGGGCGGACCTCAATTCAGACGGTTGGCCAGACCTCATCGTGCTTGGGGAATGGATGCCCATAAAGGTGTTCATAAACCAAAAGGGGGCACTTACGGACAAAAGCGAAGAATTAGGCCTAAAGCACAGCTCTGGACTATGGACCGCATTACATCTCACCGACGTGGACAATGATGGGGACCTAGACCTTGTTGCCGGCAACAAAGGCCGTAATACCTTCTATAATGAAGGGATGAAGATGTTCGTTGCGGATTTTGACGGCAATGGTTTTAAGGAACAAATCATTTGCCAAAAAAGGAACAACAAATACTATCCTATCGCCGATAAGGACGAACTGGTCTCACAGCTCCCTGTATTAAAAAAGAAATTGCTCTATTATGCAGACTATGCCAATGCCGATATAACCGTGATGTTCTCGCCAGACCAATTGGATAAGGCCCTGACTTTGGAACTCGAGACCATTGCCTCCACCGTATTTTTAAATAATGGTGGCACCTTTACCGGCAGAGAACTGCCGGCAGAAATCCAATATGCACCCGTATATGCCATAAGCTCCAAGGACATTGACCAAGACGGCCATACCGATCTATTTTTTGGGGGCAATCAGTTTTTGATAAAACCACAGTTTGGACGTTATGATGCCTCAAAGGGATGGGCTATCTTTGGACTCTATAACCAAAGCGAAGAAAAAAACAAGGTAGTCCCCTTATCTATTGATGGCCAAGTGCGTAAACTACAATGGGTAAGGGATAATAAAAAAGATATTTTAATCGTAGCGAAGAACAATGAGAAAATCGGCTTTTATAAACTTGAAAACATTCGGTAATAGCTGCTTGGTCTGCGCAGCTGTAATTTTTGCAAACTGTTCTGGTTCCGAATATGCAAAATTGGTCAAGCGGGAAATGGCAACGGGCGTAGTTCACGACACCCTAATATTTAACTTAAGAATGGGTCAAAACAAGCAAAACTATTTTCAATCTTGTTGGCAGTTGAACCAAAAAGGAATCATTACCAATGGCCCTGGGGATAGCACCGTTAAATATTCACTTCCTACGGAAAAAGAGCAACCCTCGCCATCTGATATGACCCTCCTGTTTTTTGGGGATTTCGATGAGGAAAAAATTATGACTGGTATGCATTTCCAATTCTATTACAACGCCTGGTCCCTTTGGAACAAATCCCTGCAAGCAGAGCAATTAATGCCTGTAGTCATGGACACGCTTAAGAAATGGTACCCAGGCAATGATTTTATAAAAGTGCCCTTAAAAGGCGACAGTTTGCACCTCTATGTAAAAGTAGACGGAAACCGTCGCATAACCATACCACCATTAGACGACAATAGAGTTATCACCGCTAAAATAGACGACCTCAGATATGTTTTGGATAAAAAATAGAAAAGCTATAGCATTACAATGGCACATCTCCCAATCACTGTATCTGTTGGTAGCCATGCTCATCATCGGCTGTACTGATAAAAATAAGGCCAATGAATCTGCTCCCAATAAGACAGTTTTCAACTTAAAAACAGCTGCGGAAACCGGTATTTATTTTACCAATGAACTGAACTATGACAATGCTTTCAATGTCTACAAATACCGCAATTACTACAATGGTGGCGGGGTGGGCATTGGCGATATAAACAATGACGGCCTAATCGATATCTATTTTACCGCCAACCAAGAACAGAATAGGCTATACTTGAACAATGGTGATTTTTCCTTTACAGATATTACTGAAAGTGCCGGTGTGGGCGGCGCCCGACCTTGGTCTACGGGCGTAAGCATGGTAGACATCAATGCCGATGGTTATCTGGATATTTACGTTTGTAATTCCGGAGATCTTAACGGGCTAAACAAACAAAACGAACTTTTTGTCAACCAGCAAAACGGTAAGTTCAAAGAAATGGCGGCGACATACAATTTGGATGATAAAGGCTTTTCTACCCATGCCTCATTTTTTGACTACGACAAGGACGGTGACCTGGATGTCTATATCCTCAACAACTCCTACAAGGCCATTGGCGGATTTGACCTAAAGTTGAACCAACGTAACAAACATGATGTTCTTGGTGGTGACAAACTCATGGAAAATATAGATGGGAAATTTGTAGATATCAGTGAAAAAGCGGGTATCTATCGCAGTGACATAGGCTTTGGCCTTGGTGTTACGGTGGGCGATGTGAACAATGATGGCTGGGAAGATATCTACGTCTCCAACGATTTCTTTGAGCGCGATTACCTGTACATCAACAACCAGGACGGCACATTTTCCGAAGAGTTGGAAAATCAAATAACCGCTACGAGCGCATCCAGCATGGGCGCGGATATGGCAGACATCAACAATGATGGGTACAATGACATTTTTATAACGGACATGTTGCCCTCGGAATACGCAAGGCTAAAGACCGTGACCTCCTTTGAGGATTGGAACAAATACCAATTAAACCTAACCAGCAACTATTACCATCAATTTACCCGCAACACCCTTCAATTGAACAACGGTAATGGTTCATTTAGTGAAATCGGTAGGTTGAGCAGAGTCGAAGCATCGGACTGGAGCTGGGGTGCCCTTATCTTTGACATAGACCATGACGGACTAAAAGACCTTTTTATTGCAAATGGTGTGTACCAAGACTTAACAGACCAAGATTACCTAATGTACCTCTCCAACACAGAGATCTTAAAATCCATGATCAGTAACGATACCGTCAATTATGCCAAATTGATAGACATCATTCCATCCAACAAGGTTGCCAATCATGCTTACAAAAATCTTGGAGGCCTAGAATTCCAAAAGTTCGAAACATCCGGGCTGCTCATGGAAAGCTTTTCCAATGGATCCGCTTATGGTGATCTTGACAATGACGGCGATCTGGATTTAATTGTCAATAACCTCAATATGGAATCTTTTGTTTATGAAAACACTATGATGGATGAAGGCACGCATCACTATTTGAAACTAGAATTGCGGGGCGAAAACAAAAACACCCAGGCCATCGGTTCCAAAATAGAAGTATTGCCCTACCATATTTCCTTGGAAAATCAGCCCGCACGGGGATTTCAATCGAGCATGGACATACGCCCCAATATAGGACTACCATCGGATGATCCGGTAACGGTGAAGATTATATGGCCATCGGGCAAGGTGACCCGCTTGGAAAATGTGGCCGTTGACCAGACCTTGGTACTCCATGAAAAAGACGGCCTAAACATAGAAGCCGAAGTCCCTACATCCCAAGAACAATTATTCCGGCAAGGCGACCTAAATTTGGAGTATGTACACCGTGAAAATCGTTTTGTAGACTTTGATAGGGATAGATTGCTAAATCACATGAAAAGCACGGAAGGGCCAAGAATGTCCTTAGCAGACGTGAACAAGGACGGTAAACAAGACCTCTTTATTGGCGGGTCCAAAAACACTGCCCCTAGCCTTTTTATGGGAAGCACCAATGGCTTTAAACCTGTAAAAACGAAAGATTTCGAAGCCAGTAAAAATTCAGAGGATATGGCCAGTCTGTTCTTTGATGCCGATAATGATGGCGATCTAGACCTCTACGTTTGCAGCGGTGGCATAGAATATTCCCAATACTCCACAGATTTTTTGGACCGGCTGTATTTTAACGACGGTAATGGAAATTTCAAGGCCTCCGAACAGCAATTGCCCCTTAGCGGCAGCTTTCATAGCACGGCTACGGTACAAGCCTCGGATGTAGACGCAGACGGCGATATAGACCTCTTTGTAGGAGAACGTATGGTGCCGCTGAAATACGGAACGCCCTGCTCCGGTTTTATATTACAGAACGATGGCAAAGGAAATTTTACGGATAGAACCAAAGAAATAGCACCGGACCTGCAGGGCTTGGGCATGATCACCGATGCCCAGTTCCAAGACCTGGATGCGGATGGGGACGATGACCTTATTGTAGTAGGAGAGTTCATGGGGGTTGAAATCTTTCAAAATGATAAAGGAAAGTTTATGCGCCAGGAGTCCAATCCCCTGTCCGACCTCAAAGGATGGTGGAACACCTTGGAAGCTAGCGATCTGGACGGAGATGGTGATTTGGATTTCATCGTAGGCAATCATGGTTTAAACAGCAGGTTCCGTGCCAGCAATGAACAACCTATTACCCTATACGCCAAAGATTTTGATGGCAATGGCTTTATGGATCCCATCCTTACGTTTCGCAATCAAAACGGTAAGGACTACCCTTACGCACTTAGGCATAATCTAGTGGAACAGATAAAATCACTTGCTAAAAAGTTCCCTAGTTATGAATCCTTCAAGGGTGCCTCCATGACAGAAATTTTTACTCCTGAACAACTAAAGGATAGTTATAAACTTAAAGCCAACACCCTCTCATCCGTGATTTTAATGAATCAGGGCAATTTTAAATTTAAGGTGCAACAACTACCAATAGAAGCGCAGTTCTCCACCGTTTATGCCATTACCGCCCATGATTTTGATGGCGATGGGGACAATGACCTTGTTATTGGTGGTAACTTGTATAATGTAAAACCGGAAGTGGGCCGCTACGATGCCTCCTACGGCCTATATCTAGAGAATGACGGAAAGGGTACCTTTACTGTTCTGTCCGACAATAGCGGGATAAAGATAAATGGCGAAGTGCGGGACATGGTCTTGGATGGTAATGAACTTATAATTTCACGCAGTAGGGATTCCTTGGTCCTTTTCGAGTTTGGGAGTGAGAAGAAACGTTAGAGGGTAGAAGAGCCCAGAGACGAAGACGATATACTCCTCCTTAATGGTTGAAGTTTAAAGCTTGCCTGCCGCAGGTATGGTTTATTTGGTTTGATGTTTGATAAAAGTGAGCGATTAGACAATAGAGAAGAGAGTCAAGAAGCAAAAGACAAAGACGCTATATTTAATTTTTGAATTTGAATAGCGCCGTGCATGATGTTAGATGATTGAAGGGGAAACTTGAGACTTGATAAAGAGGCGGGATTAAAATATAAATATTGAGTCTACTTATAAAAGCAGTTTCGGTTTAGAATTGGCAAAAAAGTGAATTTGAATATGATTTAACATATTGATTTATAGTTGATAAAGGCTCTAGTTTAATTTAGTGTTGCTTTTTCTATTAAAATCAAAAACAGTAGGGTTTTTAGTTTGCTAGAAATCAGAAAATCCGATTATTCCCTTTAGGGTCAGGGAAAAAATGATCGGATTTTCGGCCTTTTGTTCTTTCCCCGGCCCTAAAGGGAGAAAAAAAGGCCGAAAATCACAAGTAATTAGTGCCATGTCTATTTTAAACTAGAGCCTTGATAAATTAAACTGATTCGAAAATAGTGATTTTTTAACTCTTTTGCTTTTTACCTTGAGTTTACGAAGTAGGCTCAATATTGACTTTGAAACGAGGATATTTGAGAAGTAAAAGCTTGAATAAAATTATTAAAAAATCATCTTTCTAAATTAGGATTCAGAGAATCTCTTTGGGTTCATAACAGTATAAGTATGCCATTTTTGTGGGAAGCCACTTTTATAAAATAACTTCTTAAACCGTTGATTATTGATGTATATGAACACAGTAGATTTTAGCGGGACAAACCAAATACAGAATATGAAAAATATATTTTCTATATTATTTTTAATGCTACTCCTTGCGGGCTGCACCCAACAAAAGGAAGATGTGGCTTCCTTGGAAAAAGCGGCCATTTATTTTCATGATGTTCCTGCGGACAGTAGTGGTATTCAATTCTCCAATGACCTTGTGCACACGGACGAGCTAAATATTATCGAATACCTCTATTACTACAATGGCGGAGGCGTTGCCTTGGGCGATATCAATAACGATGGTCTGGACGACATCTACCTTACAGCCAACCAAGCAGCCGATCGTTTATACCTGAACCTAGGCAATTTAAAATTCAAGGATATTACCGAAACGGCCGGATTGAATATGGACACCTCCTGGTCTACCGGTGTGACCATGGAAGATGTCAATAACGATGGTTTGTTGGATATCTATGTTTCCAAAGTGGGCGACTTTAAAAACCTGAAATCGCATAATCTGCTATACATTAACAAGGGGAACAATAGCTTTGAAGAAAGCTCAAAAACTTATGGACTCGATTTTTCAGGCTTGTCTACCCAAGCAGCTTTCTTTGATTATGACAAGGATGGGGATATGGATATGTACCTTATGAACCATTCCTTGCACACGCCTAGAAGCTACGGCAAAATAGCCCTGCGTGCGGAAAAGGATTCCATTGCGGGAGACCGGCTTTTTGAAAACAAATGGGAAGAAGGCCAGGCACGCTTCGAGGACATTACAGAACAGGCTGGTATTTACAGCAGTGCCCTAGGCTATGGTCTTGCACTGGCCGTAGCCGACATCAACAATGATGGTTGGCTGGATATCTATGTGGGGAACGACTTTCATGAGAACGATTACCTTTACCTCAACCAAGGCCCCTCCTCAGAGGTCGGAACCGTCACTTTTAGGGAAAGTGGCACGGAATTAATGCACCACACCAGTCGCTTTACCATGGGCGTGGACATTGCCGCCCTCAACAATGACCTCTTGCCCGATATCTTTTCATTGGACATGATGCCTTTTGATGCCGAGATATTTTTAAAATCGGCCGGAGAGGATTCGGATAACATCAACCAAATTAAGAAAGGCTTCGGTTTTGGGGAACAATATGCCCGTAACACCTTTCAATTGAATACGGGAAAGGGCTTCTTTACCGATATAGCACTGATGACGAACACCCATGCTACAGACTGGAGTTGGTCCCCATTGATACAGGATTATGATAATGACGGAAAAAATGATATTTTCATTACCAACGGTATCTACAAAAGGCCAAATGACCTAGATTACATCAACTATATCAGCAACATAGATTTTGCCAAGTATGAAATAGAAAGGCAAAATGAAATTGAAAAGAAGCTCATCGATCAGATGCGAACGGCAAATATTTCAAATATCGTCTTTAGGAACCAAGGGGATCTTAATTTTGAACGCTTGTCCATAGCATCCGGCCTACAGCCCTCCTACTCCAACGGCGCGGCCTATTCCGATTTGGACAATGATGGTGATCTGGACATTGTGGTAAACAACATCGACCAAAAGGCATCGCTTTTGGAAAACCGCAGCAATGATGGGGCAAGCAGCAACTATATTGCCTTTAACCTACAGGGCAACGACAGTCATAAAAATGTCCATGGGGCTAAGGTAAACGTATTTTCCGGAGACAAAAGTTGGGTACGGGAACTTACCGTGGTCAAGGGCTTTCAGTCTTCGTCCACCCACAAATTACATTTTGGATTGGGAAATAGCAATACTATAGATTCCGTAAAAATTGATTGGTTAGATGGTAAAACCCAGTTGGAAAAAGGACTTGCCATAAACCAACAGCACCTCATCAAAAGAAAACAGGACCTTCCCGAAGCTCAAATAATTACCCTAGAGCAGCCTCCGGAGTACAGTTATTTTAAGTTTACGCATTTGGAAAATACCTACCGCGACTATGAGCGGGAAGCCCTGATGCCCGAAAAACTATCCTCAGAAGGCCCTGCGCTGGTAAAGGCAGATTTTAATGGCGATGGCCTTGCCGACCTCTTTATTGGCGGGGCAAAATACCAGTCGCCCGCGCTCTACTTCGGCAAGTCCAACGGCGAATTTGAAGAAGATAAAACCAGTATATTACGAAAAGATATTATTTATGAGGATGTGGATGCTACCGCTTTTGATATTGAAAATGACGGTGATCTGGATCTTTATGTCATGAGTGGCGGTAATGAACTTACCGAAGGACATCCTAACCTGGAAGACAGAATTTACATCAATGACGGTAAAGGAGTTTTTGAACGCTTGGAAATTCCTTTGATCAAAACGAACGGCGGCAGTATTTCGGCGGCGGATTTTGACGGAAACGGCTATGACGACCTCTTCATTGGCAACCGATCTACACCAGGTGGCTACGGTCTATCGCCCTTTAGCTATATTTTGAAGAATGACGGTACGGGAAAGTTTGACGTGCAGCAGCAAGAACGGGTAGGCATGGTTACCGATAGCGAATGGGTAGATATTAACAACGATAAATTATTGGATCTAATAATCGTAGGCGATTGGATGCCCATTACTGTGCTCATAAATCAAGGCAATGCTACCTTTTTGAACGAAACCAAGAATTTTGGCCTGGAACACACTCGTGGTATGTGGAACACCTTGGAGGTGACCGATCTGGACGCTAATGGCGAAGTAGATCTTTTAGTGGGCAATGCCGGCGAGAATTTTAAAATCAAGGCAAGTGAAGAGTGCCCCATGAAATTATATATTGATGATTTTGACGATAACGGCCAACCGGACCCCATTATCTTTTATGACTTTTTTGGTAAGAATGTTCCCTTTGCCTCCAAGGACAAGATTATGGGCCAACTACCGGAACTGAAGAAAGAGTTCTTAAGCTATACCGCTTTTTCAAAAATAAAGAACGTAACCGATCTTACCGGAAAGAACGAAGCAGACATTTTGGAAATAAGGACCATTGAGGAACTCCGCTCTATGGTCTATATGAACCTTGGGCAGAATACCCAAGCAAAGCCATTACCCAAAGAAGCCCAAATGAGCAGCATCGCAGATTTTGAGGTATTGGAAAACGGAACCATCCTATATGTGGGAAATTATCTAGACTATACTACAGAACTGGGGCAGAGTACTGCAAATTCTGGCGCATCCCTGCTCGTAAGCACTAACGGAAGCATTACATCTGGCAAGGCACTTCCCCTGCCGCAGGCGCTGAATGCCAGACGCATCGTTTCCTTGGGAGCTAATCGATTTTTGGTGGTGGCTAATGATGATAGGTCTTATATAGTTACCTATAAAAACAAATAAGTGAAGTATCATTAGCCATGAAAGGACATAAACTGTGACTTTTCGGACGTTTTGCCAACTCACAAAATCAACCCAAAAATATGATATTGGCATAAGCAACACCTTTTTATTTAACATTCACCAAGGACTTTTCGCAGACATCAAAGTATTAAGACCCTGTTAATATTGGTCTTGAAACTAAAATTAGTGTAATTTTACCGACCAATACAGCGTTGAACAGGGTCTTGGAGGTATAAATAGTAACCCACGCACCTTTAGTAATTTGTAATTAAATGAAAAGACTATCCATTTTATTTTTTGTTTTGATCATGGTGGCATCCTGCGAAAGCACTACGTCCAAGGGGGAAGAAATCCTTGTATCCCCAGAAGATATGCACGCCGTTGTGGACAAGGTAACCCAAATCATGATCCATGATATTTTCTCGCCTCCCGTAGCCAGTAGGATATTTGCCTACCCAAATGTGGCCGCCTATGAGATCATTGCACAGCTGAATCCCGAGTATCAATCCTTAGCCGGTCAATTAAACGAGTTACAGCCCATTCCGGAATTGGATACCGTCACTGGAATAAATCCAGAACTAGCCGCTATCATTGCCCACATGAACGTGAGCAAGCAACTTATTTTTTCCGAGGATAAATTTGAAGTGTTGGAAGACAGTCTGTACAAAGCTTGGGAAAAGACGAACAAGGACGAGTTTGAAGTATCCAAGGCCTACGGCCTAAAAGTAGCGCACCATATAAAAACATGGATGAATACGGATAATTACAACCAGACCCGTACCATGCCCAAGTTTACCGTAAATACGGACGATGATTCTAGATGGCAACCCACGCCACCCGCCTATATGGATGGTATTGAACCACATTGGGACAAGATAAGGCCTTTTTATTTGGATTCGGCAGCGCAGTTCAAACCCGTGCCGCCACCGCCGTTCTCCATGGAAAAGGATTCCGATTTCTACAAAGAATTGATAGAAGTCTACAATATCAGCAATGACATTACGACCAAAGGCGATAATTCCGAAGAGGTGGAAATTGCAAAATTTTGGGATTGCAACCCCTATGTATCCGTAACCCGCGGTCATCTAATGTTTGCCACCAAAAAGATTACGCCCGGTGCACACTGGATCGGCATTACAAAAATAGCCAGTAGAATGACGGACAGCAATTTTGACGACACCGTTTTTGCATACACTAAAACCTCCTTGGCCGTTTCAGATGCCTTTATCAGCTGTTGGGAAGAGAAGTACAGAAGCAACCTCATTAGGCCAGAGACCTTGATCAACCAATATATCGATGATAGTTGGCAACCCATTCTGCAGACGCCTCCCTTTCCAGAATATACTAGCGGACATAGTGTTATTTCAGGCGCCGCCGGTATTGTCCTGACCGATATCTTTGGGGATAACTTTGCCTTTGACGATGACACCGAAGTCCCGTACGGACTTCCCATACGCAGCTTTACCTCTTTCAATGCGGCGGCAGACGAAGCCGCCATAAGCAGAATGTACGGTGGCATCCATTATAGGGCGGCCGTGGAAGTAGGTGTAGATCAAGGAAGAAAAGTTGGAAATCTACTGCTATCCAAACTTCAAATGCGGACTACTAATTCCATCGCATCAAAATAAAACAAATGAAGAAAGGAATTTTGGCACTTGCCATTATTATAACGGTAGGGCTCACTTGGTACCTATTTATAAAACCGCAAGACTATATCATCAACGCCAAAACAACATCTAGGCCCGGCGTTATCAACCAGACCTTAAAACTTTGGAACGGCACGCTAGCAGGACAGGCATCCATAACACAGGATAATGATTTAGACCACCTTAGCCAACGCATCACCTTTGCGGACAGCACCCACCACTACGAGTGGTACATTAAACCCGACACGGACAGTACGGCGTCAATTACTGTTGATGTGACGGATGTTGACCATAGCCTAATGAACAAATTACAGATTCCATTTTCGGATACCGATTTTGAAAAACGATCTAGAAAGACCGTACGCGATTTTTTGGAAAAACTAAAGGAGCACGAAGAAAGTTTTAACATTACCCTAGTTGGGGAAGAAGAACTGGCGACTACCTATTGTGCCTGTGTTGCCGTACAAAGCAAGCAGTTTGAAAAAGCTTCTAAAATGATGGAGAACTTTCCACTTTTAAACTCGGTTCTGGCCCAAAATGGCATTGTATTGAACGGAGTACCCATGATCGAAGTGACCGATTGGAATATTGAAAAAGACAGTATTGCCTTTAACTTCTGCTATCCCATCATAGAAAACGATTCCCTACCGGTTATCAGAAACATCAACTACAAGACCTTTGTAGGCAGAAAAGCACTAAAGGCGGTTTATAATGGCAACTACATTACATCGGACAGGGCTTGGTACGCACTATTGGATTATGCTGAAAAAAACGGATTGGAAGTAGCGCAAACCCCGATAGAGTTTTTTTTTAACAACCCTAACATGGGCGGGGACGAACTGCGTTGGAAAGCCGAGATTTTTATGCCCTTGAAAAATTAGGGGAAGTAAAGGATGATTTCAAAAATCATCAAGTTATACCACGTCAAAAAGCAAAACCTAAACCAAACGTAAACCGCGGTGCTTCCACGCTAGTAAACAATGCGAGATTAACGGACAATATATCGGAGGCGTTGAGGAAGAATCCTCCTCCGTAAGCCGTATGCCATCGGTTGGAGCTATCGTCCGGAAGCCATACCCTACCGTAATCATAACCAGCGAAGATACCCAAGGAAGCCGGCAAAATACTAGTCCTCATTTTGCGAAGACTAAAACGGATATCCGTATTTTGATAATAGGCTGTTTTTCCATTAAACCGTTGGTTTCTGAACCCCCTTAGACCATCTTCGCCTCCAATACTGGCACCTTGATAAAACTCATAACCGGTTCCAATATTAAAATGCCCTTTCCACTTTGTAGCCAATACCAAACGCCCGTTGGGAATCAATTTATAATTGAAAGACAAACTAGGTATAATATACCCAAAGCTATTGCCGTTCTCGCCAATGTTATCCTTGTACCCCACCTGTACAGTCGTAGCCATACCCATAGTAGGAAATCCTGCATTATCCATATTTTCAAAGGAATATTCTCCATGGATTCCTACAAAGTCGTTCTGTGTTTCGGCTCCGTTCTGCTGATAGAAGGTATTTACAAAGCGGTTATCCGTCTCCTCTACCTCAATGGATTCGTAGGATAATCCCGTCCTAAATTTAGCACCGAGTTTACTTCGCCAGACCAAAGAGGGCGCAAACTCTAAATTTTGAATGCGAACTCTATTATAATCCATGCCAAGCTCGTCATCAAAGTTTTCCGTATTGTTGCCAAAGCCAAAGAAATTCACGGCAAAATTGGGACTTGTAAAGCGTGCTTTCAGTTCCAGGTTCCAGTTCTCCAACAGCTCCGCAAACTCACCGGAATAAGCAGCATCAAAACCGCTGGTAGCAAAATAATAGGACGCACTAACCCGGTGTTGTTGCGTAAACGGATTTTGCCTAAAACCATTGAGCGTATAGGTATTGGAAAAACCCAATCTTATACCGTCATCCGGATTAAAGCCAACAGTAGGAATCAATTGGTTGGTGCTATTGCGGATAGTTAAGGGCAAATAGGTATTTACATTGTAATCATCTGTGCGTTTCACCTTAGCCCCATTCGCTTTTTTAAAGGTGTTGGGCTTGCTCTTATAATCGTAAATGGCAATACCTTTTCCATTATTTACCTCGTAAACGTCATTGTTCTGCCCACCGATAAGCCTAATTTTAATGCCTGAGTATCCTTTGGAATTTTCAACTTCAAAAATATCATCATCATCCAAACCATAGACCCAGATTTCCTTTGTTTCCGTTGTACTAAAAATCTTATTGAAAAACTGTTTATCCCTTTTACCTCCAATATTCCTAAAAGCCTTTACTTCAGTTCTATTATCATCCAATCTGGTAATTTCAAACCAGTCGTCCTTATCCGTTCCCGTAACCACGGCATATCTGTTCAAAATATCGTAATACGTATCCGCCGTCTCTTTAATACCTGCCAATCTGGAAAGCACAATACCTTTAATTTCCGCAAGGGTTTCATCCCGTACTTCTAACGGAAAGGCCATAAAAGCTTCCTCAATGGCAGCTGCATCCAGATTTTCCTGTAAAAACAATGCTTCTTTTCTCCAATCCTCCTTGGTAGTTTCCACCAATAAAGCAAGATCCAGCACATAGGTCTTGGGAGAGGAATTAAAACCCTTAACACTTCTTATTTCCTCGGTAAAGCCCTCCATAAGTTTTAGGCCCTGAATAATCCTTGTGGCCACGTTCATCAATGCACCGTCTCCCATTTTGGAAAACACCTGATCTCTGTCTCTTGGAATGGGCCTATACGCTATTTTTTTTCCTTCCTTAAATTCTGCCCAGCGCCATTGATCCACATGCCGGTCCCAATCGCCAATGACCATATCAAAAAGGCGCGCACGTATATAGGCCTTTTTATCAATGGCATACTTCTCATCGTCCCTTAAGTCTTCCAGCATGCTGTCCGTACTCTTCAACTCATTGGAATATCCGAAGCTTTTCAAATCTCCATGACCATCGCCCGTATGTTCCTCTATCATATAGAGCTCATCGCCAAAGACGTCGTTATACCGTCCCAAGGTTTTTTGCTTCGGCACATAATATAATACTGGATTGGTATGATATATCCCTACGGCATCGGACAGTTTACCAATAGTAAATGGAGCATAGGGATGGGCACCTGTGTAGAAATCCTCCAAAATTTCCTGGGTATAGGTTTCTTTTAGGTCTTCTAGCACATATTGATCTTGAAAAGCCATGGACTGCAAATAGAGTTCCGCACTTTTACGCAGCGCGCGCATTACATATTCCTTACCATCCCTATCCCTTAGACGAAGCGATTTGGATTGATGCCCTCCACCCTTTTTAACCGGCACCAGACCACCGAACAAGGTATCTAAACGCACTGTTGGCGCACTTACCTTTGTAGCATAATACTCCCTGTAACGTTCCCCCCAAACCCATTTAAAAAAATTGCTTTTGTCTATCTCGTACTCGGAATAGACACTGGCTTTTGTTGTTTTTGGAAAGTTCTCATCATAGTCTTCCTTCATATCTTCGCCATTGGCAGAAAGTACTTGGGAAGTAAACAAGAAAGTTTCCTTTTCATCTTCCCCTACGCCAAAATAACGCACACGGGAGGAACCGTCGGCATATACTTCCAATGATGCGTAGCCCATATTTCCCGTAGAAAATTTACTTCCGTTCAATAATCTTGATACTCCTTTTTTTGCGCCGGAACCGCTAACGATCTGGGGTGTATTATTTTCAACAATGTACTGTAAGGTATGTTCGTGACCCGATGCAAAAATGACCTTTTCCGAATATTGTGCCAGGGTTGTAATACGTTTGGAGAGTTCCCGGTATCTTTTATTCTGCAAATCGGCTATAGATGCTCCCGATGTTCTTCGCAAAACGTTCACAAAGGTGCCCAATACCGGAACGGGAAAAGGCAATGGAGAAGGGTACACCTGTTGCCTTAAAGAAAATTGCCCGCCATGGGGACCATAACTGGTCATAGGATGATGCAGGGCAATTAATGTGGTTTTCTGCCTATTGTCCTTTATGGCATCCTCCAATTCCAAGAAAAACTTATTCCTGCTTTTTATATCGCATTTATCATTGATCTCTGGCCTTTTATCCCAATTGGTAAGATACCATTCGGTGTCTATAACTATAATTGCTAGCGCTTCGTTTACATCAACTACCTCAATTGGGCAACCGTTCTGAGGCAGAAATGTATCTTTATCACCTAACTTGTCCTGAATGTACTTTTCCTGTCGCTCCAAACCAACCAGTCCCTCTGTATACCAATCATGGTTACCGGGAATAAACAATGGCTTTCCTTTAAAATTCTCCAGTGTATTTAGCTGGGCGTCCAAATGATTTTTTGCTTCAAAATGGGCTTGGGTCGAATCCTTTGGGTCTGGTAGTCCCGCGGGATAAATATTGTCTCCCAGAAAAATTGCGGTACTATTATCGTTGGCACTGTCCAATTTTTTCTTAAAGATTTTCAGGGCAGGATTCATGCCACCCATGGGAGAAAGACCTGCGTCGCCTATCAAATAAAAGGTGTGTAAAACCTCCTTGTTTTCTTTAAAGTCCACAGCTTGGTTGGCGTCGGCGTACTTTGATGTATAGGTAGCACAGCCCGTTAGGACAATTAGAAGTACCAATGTGATGTACTTTTTTTTCATATCGATGTTCCTACGTTCAAATTTTCGTAATTTGGAAACTTATTATACTAAGCTGTATGTCGGATATCCTAGAGAAAACTAAAAATTTTGTGGTAGAATTATTGTCCAAGGAGTTAGATTCGAATTATTTATACCATAATTTAAGACATACACAACGCGTGGTTAAAAGTACTAAAGAATTATTGAACGCGACTGTCCTAAACGAAAGGGAAAAGGATGCAATCGAAATTGCCGCTTGGCTACATGACACGGGTTATACCAAAGGAGGTAACGACCATGAAAACCATAGCCGCACTATCGCCGAGGAGTTTTTGACCAGAGTAGGATACGACCCAAAAATGATAGCCAAAGTTGGTGAGTGCATTATGTCCACGGTTAGACATAAAGAACCTAAAAACCTTCATGAAGAAATTATACGCGATGCCGATGCGTCCCATTTTGCACAAAAGAGTTACTTGCAAACCACAGAATTACTGCGCGAGGAGTTAAGGCTCCTCGGCATTGCTGAATATACCCCAAAAGAATGGCTGGATGCCAATATTAAAATGTTCCGTACAGAACATCGTTTTTATACCAATTACGCAACGGAACATTGGCAGCCAGGTAAGGATAAAAACCTGAGGCGACTTGTTAAAGAGAAGAAATCGGTAAAACAGATCGCCAAAAAAGAAGCCATCAAAGCAAAGTATAAACAAGAAAGCCCCGATCGCGGTATACAGACCCTTTTTAGGGTTACGCTGAGAAACCATATCACCCTTAGCGACATTGCCGATACCAAAGCGAACATACTGTTATCCGTCAACGCTATCATTATATCATTGGCCCTTTCCAACCTTATACCGAAACTGGACAACCCCTCCAACGATTATCTCATTTATCCCACCTTTATCTTTATCGTTTTCAGCATTGTATCCATGGTTTTGGCCGTGATGGCAACGAGACCCAATGTAACCAGTGGAGAATTTACCAAGGAAGACGTCGCACAGAAAAAGGTAAACCTTCTATTTTTTGGTAATTTCCATAAAATGGAACTGGACGATTACGAATGGGCCATAAAGGAGCTAATAAAGGACAAAGATTACATATACTCCTCATTGACAAAGGACCTTTATTTTTTAGGACTGGTACTTAACCGAAAATATAAACTCTTAAGATGGACCTACACCGTTTTTATGATCGGTATGATAGTATCCGTAATTGCTTTCGCAATAGCGTTCAAATTTTTTGGGCCCGAACGAACATTGGGGATGTTCTCATAAACCCTATTCGCTTAAGTTGAATTAATTAAATCTTCGTATGTATAGGTCTTCTCCGTGTTTTGATCCATTTTATAAAGTATCTCCGCCCTAATGGCTTTGAGACCGGATACACCTTGTAGGCCTTCCAATTCTACAATTTCGATAGTATCTGTAAAATAGCCTTTTGATCTAAGAAATTTAATGTAGCGCAAATACTCCAGTTCGTCTTTCTTTTGCGAATAAACAATGGTCATTTTACCAGCTTGGGTAAGGCGTTCGCCAGTACCTTTTACAAATGATTTATCAATTCTTTTTTTGATAACCTCATAGCGGGCGTTATAGGTGCCGTCCACATCAAATTGCTTTTCATCCATTCGAAAGCGTATAGATAATGATGTATTGTGGACAAGGATAAGGGATGCCGTATCTAAGGGTATTGACAACTCTGGTTTTAAACCATAATGGACATTTTCCATCTCGCACATCACCTGCAATTGCCATAGCTTTAGGTTATTTAGATACAAGGGATTAAAATCCTTTTTACCCGAAATAGCATCACCTATATACATATTATGCTCCACACCATCGGTTTTGTACCGCTCAAAATAGTGGGGAAACATAGCCTGTGCGGCTTCTTGTTTTTTATCGATTACCGCTGCCAACTTTTTATTGATCAACATGACACTCTCATCATAATTCTTTCGATGGTCATAATAGGAATCGGTTGCCATATCTATTTTTGACTGATAGGAAAGAATATGTTTCACAATTTCACCACCCGATTTTTTTAAGTGTGAAAATACAGGAGCTATCTCTTCCTTTACAAATTCAAAGATAGATTGCTCGCTGTTGGTATAAAGCATTTCCTTTATGCTTTCCAAGTGATTGTTGACGCGAAACATCAATTCCTCATAAATAGGAAGCTTTTCCTTTTGGCAAACCGCCTCCAAAACATCATGTATCTGGGAAAGCTGAATCATTAGATCGCGCTGAATGGCGGTATTACGGGCCTTTGAAGAATCCTTGATGTCTATTTGTCCATATAACGGGTATACATCATTAAAAACGATTTCTTTAAAAGAGGGTTGCTTGCCATCCAGCTCATCTTTGATGAATTGCCTGGCTTCTTCTTTAAACCTCCAATAGACTGATGAGTGTACAGAGGTACACTCGTTCTGTATTATAGCGTCTATTAAGTTTTCCTCCTCAATTTTAGACCTCACAACGGCAGAGACGATATAGGGCATAACATCATCCAACTTCTTGGCATTTACCCCGTTGAGGACATTCTTGGTAGCGGAGACTATCTCCAGTACGCCCAATAATTCCCCATTAAAGGCAATGGGGGCAAAAATAGCACTCCTTAAGCCTTGCGTCTTTAAACTTTTATATAGATCTATTTCATTAGATTGTTCTCCGTATTTATTTACATCTGCAATAGTAAAATAGGTGTTTTCCTTTATTAATTTACCGTATGAATATTGACATAAGGCCTTATTGCAGACCTTCTCCTCTTGTCCGTTAAGAATGTAACTGCTAATACCTTTCCCATGGACAGGTTCAAATTGATCTTCTTTGGCATTATAGAGCACAAATCCTACCTTAATATCCGGTAACCTGAAGAAAGAACCAAAGGTTTCCTCCAAGCCTGCAATAAAATTATCATTCCCCCTTTTATCGCTAGAAATGAGTTTGGATTTCATCTCGGAAATAGAGTGCTCCGCAGTAACATCGAACATATTGGAAATAACAAATCCTTTGGAGATAAAACTCGCCGGCGGTATTTTTTCCATCCAAAGCTTCACGTCATATGGACTGTCCAACAGTTCGTCTACATCATCTTGGGATATTTCCTTTACCTTATCGGTAGGGGTAATTTCGAGAAAATCGGCATTATACAATATCCTGTAATGTCGCATGACCCCTTTTGCATCTGGAATGTCATAAAAGAAAGGCCTACTAAAATCCAAATGAAAACCATAATAAAAATTCAGTATTACAATGCACCCTAAGATGTAATCCATACCAACTTGTTGGTTTCTGATAACGGGCTCAAAATCTGGCCCCGCTTCATTTAGGATTTTCTGAAACCTATTGGAGGTATTAAATAAGACATCAAAATAGGGTAAGGATGCCGCTTTGATCTCGTTGCCGCTTAGTAAGGGAGAAAAGCTGTCCTGAAGAATAAGCCGTATAATATCCTTATGTGTTTCCAGGATAGAAAGATTCTGAAAACCTTCCCTCAACTCTGGATAAGGTGCTTGTGCCTTAAGAATTTCTTGGGCGTGTTTCGCCAAAATCTTATCATCGCTATGGCGCAATTCATCGTACCGCCTTAGAAGTTTGTCAAAACTTATAAGTGGTTTTAAGGGCATTATTTTATCATTACTATCCTTCATGCTTAGTTTAGTCCTTTCTTTATCTTTAAAATTACAAAAGTGTCCCAAGTTTTTTATCAAAAGTTACAAGGTTGTATTAATCCCTTTTTCGGATATTTATAAAAATTGAATACATGTCGTCCGCCGATAGACTCTCAGTGGCTTATAAAAACGCCAAACGTATATCGTTTGATAACAGCTCAAAATTCATTCTGTTCAGCGATTGCCACAGGGGCGATAATAGTTTTGCGGATGAGTTTGCCAATAACCGAAATATCTATTTTCACGCACTGAGCCATTACCTTAAGGAGGGATTCGACTATTGCGAATTGGGAGATGGGGACGAATTATGGGAGAACATCAACTTTGAATCTATATTCGAGGCCCACAAAAATGTGTTTAAACTCCTTAGACAATTTCATTTAGAAAAACGACTTCACATGATCTGGGGCAACCACGACATGGTTTACAAGGATAAGTCCTATGTGGACAAACACCTCTCTAGTTATTTTGAACCGATAGACAACACGGACAAAAAACTTTTTGAGGGTATTACCTATACCGAGGCCATAGTTTTGGAGCACAGCAAGACCGGACAAGAGCTTTTTTTGACCCACGGCCACCAAGCGGATTGGTGGAACTATACCTTTTGGCGCTGGGGTCGCTTTCTAGTGCGCGTTCTTTGGAAACCCCTACAAGTATGGGGCATTGCCGACCCAACAAGTCCCGCAAAGAACTATACCGAACTTATAAAAATAGAGCGCCGAATCAAGAAATGGATCTTACAGAATAGCTTCTTGATTACAATCGTTGGTCACACCCATAGACCCCGCTTTCCAGAACCGGGCGCTATTCCTTTTTTTAACGATGGAAGCTGTGTTCATCCACGCAGTATTACGGGAATCGAGATTGAAAACGGACAAATTTCCTTGATCAAATGGCATATTGAGACCACTGTTGACGGGACACTAAAGGTAGCCCGCATTCTTTTGGAAGGACCACAACAGCTTTCCCATTACAACGAAAAACGAATCGAAAACTAGTATCCCGTATCCAAATAGTAGTAGCATTGCATTTAGGGTGCGTAATTTTTTATAGTATCTTAGAAGTCAAAATAATCAACCATCCACTTTTATGCCGCTTTTTATAGTCATTCTGGGAATAGTGCTGCTGTTCATCCTTATCGCCAAGTTAAAACTCAATCCTTTTATAACCTTCATCATAGTTTCCTTATTCGTAGGAATAGCCCAAGGGATGAATCCTGTTCTGGTGGTAGATTCCATTCAAAATGGAATCGGTAATATTTTAGGTTTCTTGGTCATTATTTTAGGACTGGGCGCCATGCTGGGTAAATTGGTGGCGGACAGCGGGGCGGCACAGCGCATTACCACCAAACTCGTGGATAAATTCGGTAAAAAGAATATACAATGGGCTGTGGTGCTTACCGGTTTTATTGTAGGTATACCCATGTTCTATTCGGTAGGCTTTGTGATATTGATTCCCTTAGTATTTACCATCGCCTCAGCTACCGGCCTTCCCCTGCTCTATGTGGGATTGCCTATGTTGGCATCACTTTCGGTTACCCACGGATATCTACCGCCGCATCCCGCACCTACTGCCATTGCAGCTACCTTTAATGCGGACATAGGAAAAACATTGCTTTACGGAATCATTATAGCCATCCCTGCCATTATCGTAGGCGGCCCCTTGCTTTCCCGAACCATGAAGCACATCAACGCAACTCCGTTAAAGGAATTTGTAAACCCGACTATTTTAAAGGACGAGGAAATGCCAAGTACGGGCATCAGTATTTTTACAGCGCTATTGCCGGTTATCTTAATAGCCATAGCAGCGCTCGCCGAACTTCTATTACCTAACGGAACGGTGCTTAGAACAATCATCCTTTTTATAGGGAATCCTGTCATTGCCATGCTGATTTCCGTTTTAGTCGCCATATACACCCTAGGGCTTGCGAGAGGCAAAAAAATGACCGAAGTAATGGATTCCGTTGCCAGTGCCATCACAGGAATTACCATGGTATTACTCATTATTGCCGGCGCCGGCGCATTAAAGCAGGTGTTGATAGACAGCGGTGTTAGTGATTACATTGGAGCAATGCTTAAAGGCTCCTCCATTTCGCCACTAATCCTAGCTTGGCTCATCGCTACCGTAATTAGAGTCTGTGTAGGTTCCGCGACCGTGGCCGGACTTACCGCCGCTGGAATTGTCCTACCTTTAGCAACGGGCGCCAATGTGAGCCCGGAATTAATGGTCTTGGCCATTGGATCGGGTAGTTTAATGCTTTCCCATGTGAACGATAGCGGCTTTTGGCTCTTTAAGGAATATTTTAACCTATCGGTAAAGGACACCCTAAAAACTTGGACGGTAATGGAGACTACCGTAGGCGTTATGGGACTGGTAGGGGTGTTGGTTTTGGATTTGTTTTTATAAAAATACGAATGCTGAATGACGAATTTAAAATTATGAATATAGAAAATGTTTCTCGCTTGCAAGAACTATCCCCCTCCTTGGGAGGGGCTAGGGGAGGTCTTTTTGAAATACGAATGACGAATGACGAATTTAGAACACAGGAAACCTCGAACCTTGAACCTAGAACCTGAAACCTTGAACCTAGAACCTTGAATAACAAGTACAACATATGAAAGCATCTGAAAAAATTAAAGAACTTGGACTTATCCTACCTCCTGCCCCACCACCAGCGGGACTGTACAAACCAGTATTGGTCGTAGATAACTTTTTATACGTCTCTGGACAAGGCTGCATGCGCACGGATGGCACCTTGATTGTGGGCCGTGTTGGCGCCAACTTAACTTTGGAAGAAGGAAAAGCGGCAGCACGCCAGACCGCCCTGACGATGCTAGCGACCATTACTAAGCATTTTGGCGATGTGGACCGCATTAAACGTCTCGTTAAAACTTTGGGTATGGTCAACTGTACTCCAGATTTTAAAGATCACCCGCTCGTTATCAACGGCTATAGCGAATTAATGGCGGATGTTTTTGGCACTGAAAATGGTGTTGGCGTACGTAGTGCAGTTGGTATGATGCTTCCCGGTGGTATCGCTGTGGAAATAGAGGCGATGTTCGAACTTCATAAATAGAATTAAATGAATAAAAATGAATGGTATAACATCACTAAAACAGACGCGGTAATCTCGCCGGCCCTATTGGTATATCCAGATCGCATACGACACAATATCGATGTGATGTTGCGCATGGCGGGTGCACCGGAAAACCTTAGGCCACATGTTAAAACGCATAAGAATGCCGAAATTATTAGGATGCAACTAGAAAAGGGCATCACAAAATTTAAATGTGCCACCATTGCCGAAGCCGAGCTTTTAGCAGATTGCGGTGCGCCCGATGTGCTTTTGGCGATGCAGCCCGTTGGAGCCAATCAAGAGCGTTTTATCCAATTGACAAAAAAATATCCGACGATAAGCTTCGCTGCGCTAGTGGATAACCAGACGACCGCAGACAAACTTGGAAAACTTGCCAAAAAACACAATAGCCCTATATTTCTATATATCGATTTGAACGTGGGCATGCACCGTACCGGTACTGCCCCGGGGAAAGAAGCCTTGGAACTATACAAATCGGTTTCTGAACATCCTAATTTAAAAATCATTGGTCTTCATGTTTACGATGGCCATTTAAGAAATCCTGATGTTGACATCAGAAAGTCGGACTGTGATGAAGCGTTCAAAACAGTACTGGAACTCAAGAATACTATTTTAGAAGCAGGACTTCCAGCACCCATTATCATAGCAGGAGGCTCCCCTACTTTTCCGTTTCATTGTAAACGGGATAACGTAATTGCCAGTCCAGGAACCACCTTGCTTTGGGACGCCGGTTATGGCGGACTTTTCCCCGAAATGGATTTTCTACCGGCAGCAGTGCTCTTTACAAGAATCATCAGCAAGCCAAAAACAGGGATACTTTGTTTTGACCTAGGCCACAAATCCATTGCCCCGGAAATGGATTTTCCTAGGGTAAAGTTCCTCACGCTAGAGCACGGAAAACAAATCAAACAATCCGAAGAACACTTGGTAGTGGAATATGACGACCTTAAAATTCTGCATGTAGGCGATGAGCACTATGCCATACCCATGCATATCTGCCCAACAGTAGCTAAATACGATAGCTTACTTGTGGTAGAAAATGGCACTATTTCCAAAGAATGGAAAGTGGTTGCCCGTAACCAAAAACTAACGATTTAAGCATGTTTATTTTTGATGCACATTTAGACCTTTCCATGAATGCCATGGATTGGAACCGAGACCTTAGGTGGTCGGTCGAGGAAATCCGAAAAAGCGAAGAAGGAAAGAAGGACAAGCCGGACCGTGGAAACAATACCGTTTCTTTTGATGCCATGCGCAAAGGAAACGTAGGGCTATGCGTCGCCACACAAATAGCACGTTATGTACATAAGGACAATCCGCTTTCCGGCTGGAATTCCCCAAATCAGGCATGGGCGCATACCCAAGGACAGCTGGCATGGTACAGGGCCATGGAAGCGACTGGTGAATTGAGACAAATTACCAATTCCAAAGGCCTTTTGAAACACCTTGCAGCGTGGAAAAAAGATAGTGCCACTACTCCCATAGGATACATTCTAAGTTTAGAAGGTGCGGACTCCATTGCGAATTTGGACTATCTAGAAAAATCCTACGAGCAGGGGCTACGCGCCATTGGCCCCGCACATTACGGCCCCGGCACCTACGCTTTTGGCACCAATTCCGTTGGCGGTATTGGAATAAAGGGCAAGGAACTTCTTAAAGAAATTGAAAGACTTCAGCTTATTTTAGATGCCACACACCTGTGCGACCAAAGTTTTTGGGAAACGATGAAGGTGTATAATGGCCCTGTTTGGGCCAGTCATAACAACTGCCGGACTTTCGTAGACCACAACCGCCAATTTTCAGATGAACAACTATTGGAACTTATAAAGAGAAAAGCGGTCATAGGAACGGTATTGGATGCTACGATGTTGGTGCCCCATTGGCAACGCGGTATTTCCCACCCATCAAATACCAAGGTTACCTTAGTGCAGGCGATACAGAATATTGATCATATTTGCCAACTGGCAGGGAATGCCTTACATGTTGGTATAGGTAGCGATCTAGATGGCGGTTTTGGAGCGGAACAAGGGCCGTCCGATGTAGATACTATAGCAGATTTACAGAAACTGCCGCAAATGCTAACAGACAGGGGGTATACTCCAGAAGATATCGAAAACATTATGCATGGGAATTTTATCCGTTTTTTAACCGATACATGGGAATGAAGAGAAGAACATTTGTACAAACTTCAATGTTAGCAGCTCTAGGCACCTTGCTTTGGGATTGCAGTGATTCCCATAAAATTCGTTTAAAAAAAGGACTTACTATCGCTTGTTTGGGAGATAGCATTACCGCTACCAATGATGGTTATGTGCAATTACTACAGGACTATGTGGATACGAACCATCCCGGTCTGCACCTGACATTTTTGAACTGGGGCAAAAGCAGTGAGACTATTACAGGCCTGACAGAAAAGGACCATCCCGGACCAAGACCCTATCTGTTTGAACGCTTGGATAATCTATTGGATAGCACTTCCGTGGATATAGTCTTCTTCTGCTATGGCATCAATTGTGGTATCTATGGAAAACCCTCGCCAGCCCTATTCGATAGTTACAAGATCGGCATCTACACTTTCTTGGAAAAGATAAAACAGAAAGGTGCAAAAACGGTACTCCTTACTCCGCCGCCATTGGTTTTAGAGGCTACAACCCATGTAGCAATGTCCGCTAAAACCGACTTTGGTTATAAGCATCCATATTCCAAATACCAAGAAGAAGTACTTCAGGAATTCGTCAACATAGTAAAGAAAACAAAACACGAAAGCCTATTGGGTACCATAGATATCCATACCCCATTGCTAAAGCACCAAAACAAGTGTTATACGGAAGACCCCATTCATCCCAACAGGAAAGGCCAGCAATTGATTGCAAATACCATCATAGAAAATTTAACAATTTAACAAGCCCTTAAGTCCCTGTGGCAGGGTATTTGCTATCTTTATGGTAATTTTATGGACAGATGAATACATACACTTCTATCTTATTATGTTGCTTCCTATCGGTTCTTGGAGTCAAGGCGCAATCGGATTTGCCTACCCAAAATCCTTTGAACATTGGGGCTGTTAAAAAAGAAGACCCTTCAGGGGCTATTAAGTCCGGTCCGCTTTTAAATATGCCTTTGTTAATAAAGGAAAGGCCATCCCTTGATTTCAAAAAACCAAATCCGATTAAAATGCTTCCCGATGAGGAGTTGGTACAAGCGGGAACAGGACTTAAAATAGACCCGCGCATAGGACCGGGAGAACGCCTCGGAGGCTCAGGTCAGTATTTTCCGGATCAGTATTTGGGAGATGTAAAAAGTAATGGGAAATTTATTGGTATTGTTTGTAGGGACCACGAATATGTAGATGGGGACCGCGTAAAAATTTGGCTCAACGATGCAGTCGTAGAACATAATCTCCTGCTCACGGGAGCATACAAAGGAATTAATGTAGACCTACAGAATGGTTTCAATAAAATTGATTTTGAAGCGCTCAACCACGGGTCCTCGGCACCCAATACCGCTCAAATAGATGTCTATGACGATGCCGGAAAACTCATTTATTCCAATAAATGGCTGTTGTCCACTGGCTCTAAGGCGACGCTGATCGTTACCAAGGATTAGGGTTAGGGCTAAAAGAAACGATTCACGCAGCTAAGTCCTACGTAATTCATCCATCAAAGCCTTACGTTGCGGATATTTCTCCCTAAAAAAGTTATAAGCTCTTTTACTTCCTCGTGCCCTCCCAACTTTTTCATGCCGCGCATATAGGTACAAGTCGTTTGATAATGATTTCGCCCCTTGAATTTATCAACATAGCTGATAAGGCCTTCCCTGTAGACCTGCGCTAGCTCGGGAGCATAGTTTTTGGAAAGATATACCTCGTTCTGCTGAATATTTTCCAAGGAAAGGTGCTGTTTTAGCATTAGTAACAATTCTGTCCCACCATTGCTCTTTAAAATAGATAGTGCGCATCAAAGAAGAATTCTTCCAATTATTTTTAGGTGTTATTTCTGTTTTCTCCAATTCACTCTTATCCTTGAATCTTTTAAGAATATCCAAGGTCATGGATTGGGCCTGTTCCCTATCCCTCACTTTCATTATCCACGATCTCGGTGGCCATGCGAAGCATTCCCAGATGCCAGTCCCAACCTTTAAATGTTTTCTTGTTAAAACTAACGCTGCAATACTCAAGAATTTCTTGCTTTAGCCTATTTGGAAGTTTTTGCAGTGCCAGTTGGACTAATTTTGATCTAAATGACCGAAGAATGCCAAAAAGAAGTTCCTGAATTTTTTGCCCTTTTTACTGTTCTCCTGCCAAATGAAAACCCGAATTTTTATCTCTTTCTTTTGGGCAACCTTGCCATCAGTCTGCCCGATATCCAAGATTTCCTTTTGTAGATAGAAGATTGCGGCCACAACATGTTTGCACACCGGCCTCATTTCATAAGGATAATCACACTGATGGTTTACGATGGTATTAGTGCCGATTGGTAATTAAACGGCATCCTCTTCACTGCCATAAACGGTGGCTTCATAATCTCCGCTTCCTAAATTTGAAAAATCCCTTACTGCCCCATCTTCAAAATAACGCAGTCCTCTACCAAGGATTGGTTCATGAATAAACTGCTGGAATTCAGTTAGGAGTAGTTTCATTTATTGTTGGCATTAAGGGCTTGTATAGAAATACCCTGCCTAAATTACAGGAGGTTTAAGCCCATTTTATTGCTTTATTCCCAGTGGTTTTCAAGAAGTATCATTCCTACCCCAAAGACTTCATTACGATTTCACCACAGGCCTGCGCTCCAGGTCGTATACCATAGTAGAAATTTCCACATGAAACCATGATCGGAACATTTTGTAATCCCGCTTTTTAGGCCAGTCTTTTTTATAATCATGGTAGTCTTCCAATTGTAACTTAAAGATACGGTCGTATTTTTTTTTAAGCCAGTTTTCCAAGTCCTCAACATCCTCGCCCAATAAATAAGTATTGGCCTCCTCTACGTCCTCCGCACCCATATCCTCTGGATAGATTTTGTAATACCAGTCCAAAAATGGCTGTAGGGGTTTTACCATAATGGCACTGCGGTCTATATAGTTTTCCTGAAGGTCATTTTCAGTAGGTTCGTTCTCCATGCCCTCGGCCAGCATATCCAGATGGTCTTCTTGTGTTTGCGTGATTACCGAGAATTTGGAATCGTCCTCTTTATCACCTAGTTCAAAATCTACTATAAAACTGGTATGCCGTTCATATTCCGCAGCTTTATGCGCCACCATTTTTTTAAAAAGCCTATTGCCTTCCTTTGGCATCCCTGACATGAGTTTGTTGAACTCTTCCTTAGGTATCAAGGTTTTCATGTTGCCAAAATTCCATGCCACCATGGCAAACTGGATAATGTCCTCAAAATATTCAAAATCCTCGAATTCACTATTAAACTTAGTAATAAATTCTTCCAACAATTCCGAATAGTTCTCGCCATTGTTGGGCGTATACTCATTTTTAAATAAATCGATTACTTTTTTCATTCTCTTTAATTTTAAGACGTTCTTCTTTACAATGTATTGGATGTATCTCGCTTTCCGAATTGTTTTCATCAAGAACTTGCAACTATTCCCTTTAAAAAACAAGCAATATCCAAAGCTAAAATTAAAATCGAGCAATTGAGCAACCCAACATCCAAATAAATGGGTAAAATTATTTCCGCTTCCCAGGCACGTAGGTCTCCTTGGCTTTTTTTAGCACATCCTCCTTGTAATAGGCAGCATCTTTCCATTGCACATTGGCATAGCGCCCTATCTGGTCATCAAAATGGGGAGAAGTGGGGGCACCGCTTTGTCCGCCGGCCAAGATGGTCTTTGCCTTTACTTTTTCGCCAAATTCTACCGCAGCCACAAAACTATTGCCACGGGTGCCGTAGATTTTCTTGGCGCCCTCCGTAGTGTAGCGTGCACCATAAGCTGCCAATGCCCCCCATGTTCCGGAAGCAAAACCAATGGGAATACTTGGTTTACCGTCATCAAACTGCTGTCGCACATCTCCTGTTGTCCGCTGGTACCTATTGACTTCGCCCCAAGGCATTTCCCATGTGTCAAAGTCGGCCGTAAGCTGATCTATGACCTCTTCAAAAATCCGAATTCGTTCCCCCATAGGCGATTCACTTCCCCAAAACTGAACCCGCTCCATAGACGTTAACCCTGCGGGATACTCGCCTTCTTGAAAATACCGCATGCCATAATAATGCGCCAAGGTCATGGCTACGGATTCTTTTGATGTTTTAAAATCCCATTGTTCCAAAACCTGTATTGCTTTGCGCAACTTCGGATTTTTATCATGATAGCTATTATAGGCCTTTACCAACCCCGGAATCAAAGCTTCAAACGCAGGTAAATACGGGTCGTGTGCCAGTTGTATGAGACCGTCTAGGGTAAAATCCTTCTTGTCGTTCAATAGCGCAATGGCATGGACACCCCTAAAATTCTCTTCGTCGGCAGACATATAATAGGGATAGTCCTCTTTCTTGGGACTAAATTCCAAGGCAGATGTGTAGGGCGTGGAATTACAGTTCTGTATCCAACCATTTTGGGGATTAAAGACCAGTATATTTTCGTCTACGCTGTGCAGCCCTTGCCAGTCGGTCTTTGGATTGCTACCATCCACCGGTTCCGAATAATCAAAGGTGACATCGCGTTTAGGTACAAAATTGCCGTGAAAATAGGCGATGTTCCCATCGGCATCCGCATAAACCGTACTATTACTGGAATTGGTACGGATGTCCATCATCTCCCTAAAACCTTTGTATCCTTCTTGCTTGGTTCGGATGTAGGATTGCTCCAAAGCCTTTGCCGGCTGCCACATCATGGCAGAAGCTGTCCATTGTCCGTCCACGGCATGGGTAATGGGGCCGTGATGGGTGCGGTATGCAGGAAAGGTCTTTTCCTTTATACCTTCTGATGTGGTGTATTTTAAAGTCACTTCGGTAGCATCTACCGGTCGCATTTCTTCACCATATTGATAGAGCAACTTCCCATCTTGTTTTACAATGGTTTCCTTAAACTCGTCCATCACATCAGTATACGTTGAGGTATGCATCCAACCTGTTTTTTCGTTAAAACCCTGATAGACAAAAAACTGTCCCCAAGTGACGGCTCCGTAAGCATTTAGTCCCTCTTCCGAAACCACATGTACTTCGCCCCTAAAAAAGAAAGAAGTGTGCGGATTTATGAGCAACATAGCATTACCGGATTCCGTCAAACTACCGGAAATGGCAATCCCGTTGGAGCCCTGAGGCTCGGCCATTTCTTCTTCTTTTTTAAGCTGTAACAATTCCATTTCGGGCAGCGCCATATCGCTTTCATAAAAAGCCTTTAGTTTTTGGGTAGATATGCGCTCTATATCGCCCCCGATACTTCCTTCGCTAAAATACATGGGCATCCAAGGCTCAAAGCGGGTCAGTAATTTAGGTGTGACTTCCGGATGGGTTTCCAAATAATAATTGACTCCATCCGCAAAGGCGTCACACAGTTTTTTTAGCCAAGCGGGACTCTTTTCATAATTGGCCTTTGCCTCTTCTTCGGTCATGAAGAGCTTTGCCCTAAGATCACTATAAATGGCCTCCTCGCCTTCCACTTCCGACAAGCGGCCTGTAGCCCAAATATAATTTTGCTCCACGCGGTTAAAATCGTCCTCGCATTGGGCATACAACAGGCCAAAAACCGCGTCGGCATCAGTCTTTCCATAAATATGTGGCACACCAAAATCATCTCTGATAATTTCCACCTGTTCCGCTTGGGATTGCCATCTTTGGAGTTCCGTGTTCGGTTGCTCCGCACAGGATACAACCAAAAGAAATAGGAAAATGGCAAACGTTTTCATATTGGTGTAGTTCAAAAGTTAATCGACTTAAAGATAAGTAACCCTGCCGCATCAAAAAAACAATCCTCGGTTAGAATCCAAATTTTAATTTTGAATTGCAGTACCTTGCACCTACTTTCAGAAACAAGTTGCATGGCAGAGAAAAAAGTAAGTATTTTAAGTGCGTTCAAGACTATTATTTGGCCAAGAAGAAAACTGGTTTTTCTTGGACTTTTCTTAATAGTCATCAGTAAAGCGGCCAGTTTTGTGGCGCCCTTGTCCCTCAAATATTTAATGGACGACATTATTCCCGACAAGGATATCGATTTTTTAAAATTGTTGGTAGCGGCGGTTGCCATTGCCATTTTCGTACAGGCGGTAACTTCGTTTTTACTCACAAAAATATTGAGCGTACAGGCACAATACCTCATATCCGAACTCAGGGCACAAGTGCAGAAAAAAGTGCTTTCCCTGCCCATTCGTTTCTTCGATAATGTAAAATCGGGCGCTTTGGTTTCCCGTATCATGACCGATGTGGAAGGAGTGCGCAACCTTATCGGAACAGGACTCGTACAACTTGTTGGCGGAACTATTACAGCCGTTGTATCCCTGATACTACTTTTACAGATCAGCTGGACCATGACCTTATTTACCTTGGTGCCCTTGGCCATTTTTGCGCTAATCGCCCTAAAGGCATTTAAAATAATACGCCCCATTTTCAGAAATCGCGGAAAAATAAATGCCGAAGTTACAGGCAGATTAACGGAAACCTTGGGCGGTGTTCGCGTCATTAAAGGTTTTAATGCCGAGGCCCAGGAAAACAGCATTTTTGAAGAAGGGGTGGAGCGCTTGTTTCAAAATGTAAAGAAAAGTTTGACCGCAACGGCCTTTATAACCAGTTCCTCCACTTTTTTACTGGGAATTGCCACCACGGGCATTATGGGTATTGGCGGCTATAAGATCATGATGGATGAACTGACCATTGGGGAATTCCTGACCTTTACTTTTTTATTGGGATTGATGGTAGCCCCGATCGTACAAATGAGCAATATTGGAAGCCAATTGACCGAAGCCTTGGCCGGTTTGGACCGTACCGAGGAGCTTATGAACATGACCCCGGAATCGGACGAGGAGAACAGAACTATTTTACTGGATACCCTCAAGGGTGATATTGTATTCAACGATGTTTCCTTTGCCTATGAGGAGGATAAAGAGGTGCTACACAATATTAATTTTGAAGTGAAATCCGGTTCCGTCGTGGCCTTGGTGGGTAGTTCCGGCTCCGGAAAAAGTACCATTGCAGGCTTGGCCGCCACCTTCCTGAATCCCGAATCCGGCACCATTACCATTGATGGGAAGGACCTGTCCAAAATAAACCTCAACAGCTATCGAAAAAACCTCGGGGTAGTTTTACAGGACGAATTTTTGTTTGAAGGTAGCATACGAGCCAATATTTTATTTCCGAGACCCAATGCTACCGAAGAAGAACTACAAGCAGCTGTCAAGGCCGCCTATGTGGATGAATTTACGGATCGTTTTGATGACGGATTGGAAACTTTGATCGGCGAGCGCGGGGTGAAATTATCCGGCGGACAGCGGCAGCGTATTGCCATCGCCAGGGCTATTTTGGCCAATCCAAAAATCCTGATTCTAGATGAGGCCACTTCCAATTTGGATACCGAAAGCGAAGCTTTGATTCAAAAAAGTTTAGCCACTCTGACCGAGGGCAGAACCACCTTTGTCATCGCCCACCGTTTGAGTACCATTAGAAAAGCCGACCAGATTCTGGTCATTGAAAACGGACGCATTGCCGAGCAAGGCACTCATGACGAACTGATTGCTAAAGAAGGCAGGTATTATAATTTGTTTACGTATCAGGCGAGGATTTGAGTGAGACCGCTATCGCTATTAGATGTGAGATTTGAGACGTGAGATGTTAGATTTTCTTGATTAAAACCTAATGTCAGTTCGAGCGCAGTCGAGAACCGCTTATTGACCAAAAGCGTTGAATTTTAGTGTCATTGCTTCTCGAAAACGTCTTTGCGAAGAGCATTTTAGCGACGAAGGAATCTATTGAATTCGTGTTCCAAAGCAACAGATCACTTCTTCGTACCTCCTCGTGAAGACGTTCAGTAAATTTTTTCGTTCGCATTTTGAACTTGATACTTGAACCCTCCTGCGGCGGGCAAGCTTGAGCTTGAAAAAGTTTGTAGCGGTTAGGTTTCAATGAAATTCTACAATATATATACTCATGCTTAATGATAACCCGAAAATTTTGATAATTTTATTTTTTTCTTTGCCTAGGCAAAATTATCAAGCATAGCCGTAGCTACGGTTTATAATTTTAACGACGGCAAAGGGAAAAAGAAAAAGACAAAAACTCGGGTTTTCATTTGGCAGGAGTATAATTAAGAAAAAAATCTGCTTATGGCGAAAAGCGAATAGTTTAAAGCTATTCTTGAACTCAACCCTCCTCCGGCGCCAATTCCACCTCCAGACCGGCCATTTCCTCAGCAATGTGCAGTTGACAGCCCAAGCGGGAATTCACCTTTACGTTAAATGCTTCTGAGAGCATGGCTTCCTCATCATCTGACTTTTCAGGGAGATGATGGTCGGATTTTACGTAACATTGACAGGAAGCGCACATCGCCATACCACCACAGATACCAATAGTCCCCTCGGGTGCCAATTCGTAGGCCCGTACCAGTTCCATAAGGTTCATGTTCATGTCGGTCGGGGCATCTACTTCATGGGTTACGCCTTCCCTATCGGTAATTTTTATTTTGATATCGGTCATGTGAAGTACTAGGTTCAAGCCTTTCGCATTAAAACCTTTTAAAAGCGGGCAGGCTGACATGTTTTTATATATTGTTAGTCGATAGCCTTCACCACTGCTTTTGGTGCTTCCTTTTTGGTGCCATCAAATCCTGTAACACCGCCTACTGTAGTGTACTTCATGACATACTTTTTATCTGGGAAGATTCGTTGGTAGGCACTTTGGCACATTAAGGTAGCTTCATGGAAACCACAAAGGATCAACTTCAATTTTCCGGGATAGGTATTGACATCCCCAATGGCATAAATACCTGGAATATTGGTTTGGTAGTCCAAGGCATTATCGACCTTGATCGCATTTTTTTCAATTTCAAGGCCCCAATCGCCAATGGGTCCCAATTTTGGTGATAGACCAAATAGCGGTATAAAATAGTCCGTCTCCAACATCACATCTTCGGCGGCATTGGACGTTTTTCTAATGATGACGGATTCCAAGGTATCGGCACCTTGGAGACCCACGATCTCGCCAGGGGTTATCAGATTTATTTTACCTATATCCTTTAGGTGCTGTACTTTTTCAACGGAATCCAAAGCGCCCCTAAATTCGTTACGTCTGTGTACCAGGGTTACTTCAGAAGCCACATCGGCCAAGAAGATACTCCAGTCCAAGGCAGAATCGCCTCCACCGGCAATGACAACCTTTTTATCACGATACACTTCGGGGTCCTTGATCATATAGCTTACCCCATTATCCTCGTATTTGGCCAAATTTGGCAACTGGGGCCTGCGAGGTTCAAAACTGCCTAGACCACCGGCAATGGCAACAATAGGCGCTTGGTGTTTTGTGCCTTTGGAAGTGGTTACGACAAAGCTGCCGTCCTCCAATTTTTCAATAGTTTCGGCCCTTTCTCCTAAAGTAAACCCCGGTTGAAAGGGTTTGATCTGTTCCATAAGGTTGTCCACCAAATCACCGGCCAGCACTTCTGGGAAACCAGGGATATCATAAATCGGTTTTTTGGGGTACAACTCGGAACACTGTCCGCCGGGCTGCGTTAACGCATCGATCAAATGGCATTTTAACTTTAACAGTCCAGCTTCAAAAACGGCAAAAAGACCCGTAGGCCCGGCACCAATTATCAAAATATCGGTTTTAATCATCTAAAATATCTTTTCAAAACATAGCAAAGGTACCACACCTTAATGGTGTTAATGTATGATATTTATCAGGTTTAGGCTATGCAACGTTAACGACCTCGGATATCTGTGGAGCATATTTTTTAATAGTCATTTCTACTCCGCTTTTCAAGGTCATCTGGTTCACGGTGCAACCAATACAATTACCTTCCAACCTCACTTTTACGGAGTCATTGTCAATGGAAATAAGTGTTATATCCCCCCCATCGCTCTGTAAAAAGGGCCGTATTTCCTCAAGGGCCTTCTCTACGTTGCTTCTTAGCTCATCTGAAGTCATTGTTACCATAACTACTTCTTTTTAACGGCGGCACAACCCGCCATTGTTGTTATTTTAATCGCCTCGGTAGGCGGTATGTTCTCGTTTCTATCCACTACCTGTTGTACCACATTTCTAGTAATGGCATCAAAAGCAACTTCAATGGATGTAGCCGTTTGCAAGGCTGCGGGCCTCCCCACATCACCAGCTTCCCTGATGCTTTGTATCAAAGGTATTTGGCCCAAGAAGGGTACTTTTAAATCCTTGGACAGGTTTTTTGCTCCATCCTTACCAAAAATATAATATTTATTATCCGGTAATTCGGCAGGTGTAAAATAGGCCATATTTTCCACAATACCTAACACGGGTACATTAATGGAATCCTGTTGGAACATAGCGACCCCTTTTCTGGCATCTGCCAGCGCAACTTCCTGCGGCGTACTTACTACTACCGCTCCCGTTACCGGCATGGCCTGCATAATGCTCAAGTGTATGTCTCCGGTACCGGGCGGCAAGTCCAATAACATAAAATCCAACTCGCCCCAGTGTGCATCAAAAATCATTTGGTTCAGTGCCTTGGAAGCCATGGGACCACGCCAGATAACAGCCTGGTTGGGTTGGGTAAAAAAGCCAATGGAAAGGATTTTTACACCATGGCTCTCCACGGGTTTCATCTTGGATTTACCGTTGATATTGACGGCCAAGGGTTTTTCCATAGTTACATCGAACATAATGGGCATGGACGGCCCGTAAATATCGGCATCCAACAAGCCGACCTTAAAGCCCATTTTGGCCAAGGTTACCGCTAAATTGGCAGTTACCGTAGATTTTCCTACACCACCCTTACCCGAAGCTACTGCAATGATATTCTGTATACCGGGAATTGGCTTCCCTTTTATTTCATTTGCCTTAGGTTTCGCTGCCGGTGCATCTACCTTGATGTTTATCTTTATTTTGGCCTTTTCATAAACCTTTCGGTGGATAATCTTTAAAATTTCTACCTCGGTCTTTTTTCGCGCCTGTAGACTTGGGTTGGATATGGTAATATCTACCTCCACCTCATCACCAAAAACCTGTATGTTCTTTACGGCGCCACTTTCCACCATATTCTGACCTTCCCCGGGAACGGTAATATGCTCCAACGCCTGTAAAATATCCTTTTTGTCCAACTTCATTATGTATAGCGATTCTAAACAACAAAGATAGGCTTTAAGGCCAAGAATCTAAAGTGTTTGTATTGAAATATATACTCCTGCCGAATGAAAACCCGCTTTTTTATCTCTTTCTTTTTCCCTTTGCCGTCATTAAAATTATTAACCGTAGCTAAGGCTATGCTTCGCCATCGCTACGGCTCGCCCACAGCTTTCGCTGTGTCGTGCCTAGGCATAGGAAAAAATAAAATTGTCAAAATTTTCGGTTTTTCATTAAGCATGAGTATCGTATGATTCCATTGCCTGTAGCAATGGTGGCACGAATTATATGAATAACGTCAGAGAGCAGCCTTGAATGATTTCATTTCGATTGTCAAGAGATGAGATTTTGTACAAAAAGGTAAGCATAAGTTGAATTCCTTATCCATGATACTAAAATAAACCCTTATTTTTATACGAACTTAAAAAGAGTACTAGGGGAGAGACTACCAAATGCTTTTTTTGTTTTTAAACGTAGATCAACCAAACCACGGAAACCACCATGCAGCGATTGGATACCTTAGACTGGGTGGTTATTGCCATCTATTTTCTTGTTTTACTTGCCGTGGCGTGGTGGGTAATCAAACAAAAGCAAAATAATACAGCGGATTATTTTTTGGCAGGTAGAAACCTGGGCTGGTTTGTGGTGGGTGCCTCTATCTTCGCTTCCAATATTGGCTCCGAACATGTTGTAGGACTTGCCGGCAACGGAGCAGGTGATAAAATGCCCTTGCTGATCTACGAAATGCACGCATGGCTGGTGTTGATGCTAGGCTGGGTCTTTCTTCCATTTTATGCCAGAAGCGGGGTATTTACTATGCCCGAGTTTTTGGAAAAACGTTTTGATGCCCGTTCCCGATGGGTACTTTCCGTGGTTTCATTGGTGGCCTATATCCTTACAAAAGTTTCGGTGACCATCTATGCGGGCGGTATTGTGGTATCGGCGCTAATGGGCATCCCTTTTTGGATAGGTGCCGCAGCAACTGTTTTGCTTACAGGCATCTACACCGTACTTGGCGGCATGCGTGCCGTAGTCTACACGGAAACCATACAGGCGATCGTACTGGTTTTGGGCTCTGGAATATTAACCTTCATGGGCCTGGAAGCCGTTGGTGGTTGGAGCGAACTTAAAAATATCGTAGGGGCAGAGTATTTTAATATGTGGCGACCCAATTCCGACCCGGATTATCCTTGGCTGCCCTTGTTTATTACCAGCACCGTAGTGGGTATCTGGTATTGGTGTACGGACCAAGTCATTGTTCAGCGTGTGCTAACCGCAAAAAACATTAAGGAAGGCCGCAGAGGCAGTATCTTTGGGGCACTTTTAAAACTAATGCCCATATTTTTGTTCCTTGTTCCCGGGGTTGTTGCCTTGGGGCTTAAAATGCAGGGCAAGCTGGATTGGGACAGTCCGGACGAAGCCTTCCCCGTACTCATGGCCAATTTGCTGCCCTCCGGTCTTAGAGGCCTTGTAGCGGCCGGGCTATTGGCAGCCTTAATGAGTTCGTTGGCGTCCGTATTCAACTCCTGTTCTACACTGTTTACCTTGGATATCTATAAAAAATTAAGGCCGAACAAGCCAGAGGAAGCCTTGGTAAAAACAGGGCGTATCGCCACTTTTTTCGTGGTAGGACTCGGATTGCTTTGGATTCCGATCATCACACGTTTATCGGACGGACTCTATGAATACCTGCAAAATGTTCAGGCCTATATTTCGCCCCCCATTACGGCGGTCTTTCTTTTGGGTATTTTTTTTAAGCGCATCAACGCCAATGGGGCCATTGCTACCTTGGTGGGCGGTTTCCTTATCGGGTTCGTCAAACTAACGCTCGAAATCCTAAAGGCCAGTTTTGCCGAGGACAGCTTGTTGTTTGCCATTGCCAATATCAACTGGCTGGTGTTTGGCGCTTATTTCTTTGCCATGTGCATTGGTATTGCCGTTGCGGTAAGTATGTTCTATCCCGCGCCATCAGAACAACAATTGGCCGGCCTTACCTTTGGGACGGTAACGGCAGAGCAAAAAGCCAACAATACATCCAGTTACGATTGGAAAGATATCGTCGTATCTGTAATCGTTTTGGTCATTGTAGTGTACATTATGCTCTCTTTTAGCACCTTAAGCCTTTAAAAATTTCTTTTTGATATTACTAATTTTTGTGCTTGCCATTACAATTTTGTTGGGAAAGGAAATTACATATCCCATAGGAGCGATGGCCATCCTTACCGCCTGGGCAATTATACCTTACGACCATCCAACAAATTGATGGTTCGCGAACCATAGGCTGCATTTTTTTCGGAATGGGTTACTTGAATAATGGTTACGCCATCTTCCTTGTTCAATTTTTTGAACAGTTGCATGATATCCTCGCTCTGTTGTGAGTTGAGGTTTCCGGTGGGCTCATCGGCCAGTATGAGTTTTGGGTTCGCAATCAAGGCGCGGGCAACGCCTACCAACTGTTGTTGGCCGCCGCTCAGTTGCGAGGGAAAGAGGTCTTTTTTACCTACAATGTTGAACCGATCCAGCATATCGGCCACCATGGCCTTACGCTCGGAACCCTCATATTTTTTGTACAACAAGGGCATTTCCAAGTTTTCCTGTACCGTGAGGTCATCCAACAAATGGTAGGACTGGAATACAAAACCGATGTATTCCTTGTAGAGGTTTGCCCGATGTTTTTCTTTTAAGGTGTGGACCGATTCATCTAAAAAGTTATACTCCCCTTCATCAAAAGTATCCAACATCCCAATGACGTTCAATAAGGTAGACTTCCCCGAACCCGATGGCCCCATTACGGAAATAAATTCCCCTTCCCCGACTTCCAGATTGATGTCCTTTAACAAAAAAATACGTTGACCTCCTGAATTGACCCATTTAAAAATGTTGTTTAGTTGTAGTAGCATAAATACTGATTTTAATGTTATTTCCACAAAGGCGGGAATCTGTTTTTTTTATTATAGCCCATTTTTTTTTAGGGGCTTAACCTTCGTTTTAACTCCCATGCCTCTGCTTTTAAACCCTCCCTCCAAAATTATATCGCCTTCGGCACCTGCTACCAAGACAACTTCGTAAAATCCGCCAACGGCTAGGCCTTCATAGCTTCCTACTTCCCTTTGCACGGTAACCACATTACCATTGCCTTTTATTTTTTTTGCCGCGTTTAGGCTTGGATCACTGGGATACATATCATTACTACGAGGAATATTAACAGATTTTTCATTTTCTTGCTTTTTCAATTTTTACAGTTTTGCGAGCCGTCCAATTTCAATAAAACCATCTTTCTTTTCTTGTATCTTTCAGTTCTTCTTACTTATGTCAGCTACTACTATGCCAAAAACGGAAGATATTGATATATAATTAGTTGTATAAATGTTAAATTAAAAGTTGTAAAAAATTTGGACAGTCCCTGTATAAATTATTTACAGTATTCTTCTGCAGCCCATTTTGTATCCTTTGCACTAGTTTACTGAATAAATGTTTTCACGGGGCAGATCTATTTCGATATTTTGGGACATAATGTTCAATAGTGCCGAAAAGAAAAGGCTTAGGGTCTGTTTTGAAATAAAGTACCTGTTTATATAAGGATTGGCTTGAAAGAATTTTTCTCGCCGGCACCCGTCTTTGCCGAATGTACTACCGGGTACGTAGCGACTTGGGCGAAGGCTACACTGGTCGCCCAACTTGTTTTCGGTTCACGAGACGATTGCCCCGAAGCCTACCGATGGATTCATAAAATTGCCCCTAGATGGACTACCCGATTGTCCATTTTCCTGCAAAAATCAGGATTTTGATTGTTTTGTTACTTTTTCGGGTATCGAAAGGTCAAAAATAAAATGATAGTTAAAAAATATAATATCGTAATTATTGGCTAACTTTAACAATGACTACATTTCAAACGCAATTGAATCAACTGGATAGTTTCTTCTTGTCCGAAAGTTCAAAAAAAGCCATAGAGCGCGTTATTCTGGTTCTTGCCATTATAAGTTTTATCGTGCATCTGGCATGTATCTATTTCGCAGAACTGATACCGTTTTTAGATGCGGATAGCCCCTTGTTGGGTAGCCCCATCGCTGCGGTCTATACGCCTTTTTCCTTTATCCTTGTCTACGAGGTTTACCTTTTGGTCTATTATTTGCCCCGCTCCATAACCACCTATATCAGCAAGCAGTACGAGATCATCAGCTTAATTATCATAAGGCGTTTGTTCAAGGACATGGCAAACCTTGAACTAAGTACAGATTGGTTCAGTATTAAGGACGATTTGCAGTTTACCTACGATATCTTGGCCTCGATAATGCTCTTTTACCTTTTGTACTGGTTCTACCGTCTGAACAAAAACCGGAACATTTTGAATACGGAAGGCACTGCCCTTGGTATTGCCATGGACAAATTTGTTACTTTCAAAAAGACGATAGCGGTTATTCTGGTGCCGCTACTGCTTTGTTTGGCAGTTTATACCTTTGGGAAATGGGGCTTTCTTGAATTTACCGACAACGACGGTAGTTTAAAGGATCTAAAGAATATCAACAACATATTTTTTGATGAGTTTTTTACGGTGCTCATCGTGGTAGACGTATTATTACTTTTAGTCTCATTTTTTTATACGGACAAGTACCATAAAGTGATCAGAAACTCCGGCTTTGTCATTTCTACCATCCTTATTCGGCTCTCTTTTTCGGTCGATGGTCTAGTGAACACGGTATTGATTGTTTCTGCCGTAATTTTTGGACTGCTCATATTGGCCATACACAACCAATTTGAAAGACATTTGGAGACTTGACGGCAGACCCATATAATGCCTTAAGAAAACAGAAATAGTATCAAACGGAGCACAGTACTAGTCGCCAAACTTACGGTAATGGTGCTATTTCCAACAAGATTATTTAATACTCATAGATTTTAGTATTCTCATGCTTAATGACCCGAAAATTTTGACAATTTTATTTTTTTCTATGCCTAGGCATCCCGAACTGTCGGGAATAAAGCATAGCCTTAGCTACGGTTTACCCCGACGGTTCGGGGTTAACGAAGGCAAGGCGAAAAAGAAAGAGAAAAAAAATCGGGTTTTCATTTGGCAGGAGTAATAAAGGTTCTAACCATGTACTTGACGAGTACTCGCTACACCAATCATAATTATGTAGGGAAAATAATTACTACACAAGCAGGTTATTCGTTTCCTTTCCTTATTGGTAAGGTTGTTGTTGTGTTTCAAAATCCCTTAAAATGACGCCTCTTCCTTTTTTTTATCAGACCAGTTTGTACTATCGCATTAGAATCCTACTATAATTAGGATTGATGTCTTTTTTCAGGTATTGTTCAACAAAGGATACTTCCATTGTAAAACAGTCCTAACAGCACTTTTTTAAGAAAACTATGTTCCCAACGCTTCTCCTTTAAAAGGGCTACACACCACCGTACTGTTATAGTACCCGACTAATAAGTTAAAATTGTGTTAAAATCACATTCTTACAAATATTTTAATTTTTAACACTTTTCTATACTATTAATCTTGTTAATTTATTGTTGCTGGCGCAAATCCCAATAAAAAGGAAACCTTTTTTGAAAAACTCAAAAACCCAACTTCAGCAAAAAATTAAAAAGAGCAAAAACAGCTATCTCGTTTTTTAGAGTCCTCTTAAAATTTTTCAAATAGGCCATTTATATATCGTACTGTTTGTATTTGCACATTTTCCCATACTTTTCCTTGTCCCTCTTAGGGGGCTTCCAAGGTTGCCGCTTTTACGTTACTTATTTTCAGCACCTCATAGTAAAATATTTAAAATCGTGGTATATTAGTAATAAGATGCACTGCCTAAATATAAGTATAGGCGCTATATTGTCTTAGTAGGGAACCCAAGATTTTGGGAAGTCAAAAAAAGAAAGCACCCTACACACATAAGGGATTTAACCACTAAAGAGATCTAAATTTTGCTAATGCAAAAACGACCCACAGCCAGCACGCGCAGCCTTCCGGAACAAATGTCTTAGCGTTCCATTCATTATACGGCCAGAGCAATCTCATCACTGCGGACACTCTTGACCATAAACAAGATAATAAGCGCCATTTACAATATTCCACTCGCTCCTACCAATTTATCTGCTCCACTCCAAACGAAAAAGACAACACAACCATCCGTTTACACAAAAAACTAGGCGCATCACACAAAACCCATCCTTATTTACTCACTTGATAAGTACTTTCGTCTTGCCTATAGGATAAAAAGCCCTTGCCCATGGCTTTACCCTATTATAGTAAAGCGAATCAGACCCTCCGCTTGATGTGCTGGTTCAGCTCTAAACAACCACTAATTAAAACCAATACTGATAACAATGTAATAGAAAAAATAGTGAAATTTCTTATCAGAGGCTCTAGGACAACTATGCCCTTAGTAACAATGGGTTTGATAAGGACTACCATAAAATACGATAAATGGCTGTGCTAATGGACAATGGGAAACGCTCCAGCACCTATGTCCCTATTATAGTACTAGGTAAAATACCTTGTTAGCATTAAATCAGACATATACAATTCAAAACAAGCCGACAAATAATAATATAAACCAAAAACAATCAAAATGAGAACACTTAAATTATCAGTTACGTCATTACTAATGTGCGCCTTATGCACTATTTCAGCAAAAGCCCAAACAGAAACGAGTATCGGTGGCCTAATAGCCTATGGCACAGAAGTAGAAAGTATTGGGATAGGAGCTAATGCCGAATTTCCTATTATTGAGAACCTGACAGTATCACCTTCTTTTATTTACTATTTCCCTAAAGATGAAGTTGGCGTAAAAATCAATTGGTTCGAAATAAATGCCAATGCAAATTATTACTTTGTGAATCAGGACAATTTGGGTGTCTATGGACTAGCAGGATTAAATTATTCTAGTATTAATGTGAAGTTGACTGGCGCCGCCGCTGCCTTTGGACAAAATCTATCGGCAAGTGATGGCAGTTTGGGAATCAACTTAGGCGGAGGCGCTAATTTTGAACTTAACGGCGGACTTACCCTTTTCTCAGAACTAAGATATGTGGTCATTGACCGCGGCCAGCTGGTTCTTGCTGCTGGGGTACGATTTAAAATATAAATGGGAAGTTAATTTTCTTTGTACATTTAAAAAAGGGTACAGCTTACGCTCGTACCCTTTTTTCCTATTTATAAAGACATATACAAAATAAAAAACACTATCTAAGAATTGCCAATTACCTTCAAAAATCACACTAATCAAAAAATTTTGGCATCATCACTAGGCAACCTAAAGAAGTAAAGTTGTAGATTATGCGCATGCTTCCGAGCCAACAACTGTCTCAAATTTTTGTTTGTCTGGTCTGATTAATCATTGTTCTATATAGGATATAACTCTTGTAGGTTGGGAAAACCTAAAAGCAAAGGACTTGTTTACTCTGGCTAACAACACAATAAAAAGTTGCCTATTTCATCCATTATTAGTTTCCCTGTATCCATTTGTACTGATGCTGTAGCGTATCAAAAAAGCATTAAAATGATGACTCCCTCCATCTCTTCCTTTACCAATCAGTCGGTAATACCTCACTTAGGATTCTTTTATAGCTTAGATTGCCATCTTCTTTCCAATATTGTTCGGCAAATTATGCTTCCCTTAAGGCAGCTCTAACAGCACTTTTTTTTACAAAAAGCATGTTCCCAACTGTTCAATTTAAAGGGAATTCCCCTCTGTAGTGGTATGCTATTCGGCCAAAAAGTCAATTTTTTTGTTAAAAATATTTTCCTATAAATAATTAAATTTAAAATTCGTTAATGTAATATTATACTTGTTAATTTTATTTTTAGGAACCATCATAAAAAGAGAAATCTTTTCTGAGAGGTCCAAGACCAAAAAATTAGCAAAAAAAAGTATTTTTCCATCTTTCCTGCCCCTATCCACAACAATAAATTTGGATAGAACTAGAAGATAGCGAAGTTACACGAGCATAAATTATTGAAACAAGATGTGAGCCCTTAAATCGAAAAAAATATTCTTTCAAGTGAAAAAGCAATAGCCTAAAAATAGTAGCTCATCCTACTTACAACTACATTAACAACATGTATGGTTTCACTAAAAAACAGTGTTTTCAGGATAAGGATTGCAACAGTGTTCTCCTTTTTTTGTGTCGCTTATTGCTCTAGTCAAGAACTGCATCATCAGATGCTAAGCGCCCAAGGTGCAACTACGGAACTAAAAAGCGGACATTACGTTAGCCAGACCATTGGCCAACAAAGTAGTATTGGTAATAGCGCCACCGAAAAACTTAGTGTTATACAGGGGTTTCAGCAAAGTGCTTGGGCGAAATTGATAGCGAACACGACGCTACCAAATCTCCAGAGCGTAACTGCCTATCCCAATCCGTTTACGTCCGCCATTAATTTTGAATTTGGCAGTGGCATTGAGGGCGAAGTAGCCATCCAACTATTTAATGTGTCCGGCCAATTGGTACTCACAAAAGACATAATGGTTTCCAATAACATCCTACAACTACAACTGGGACATTTACCCCAAGGATTATACTTGGCTCAGCTTAGAACCAATACCAGCACCTATTACACCAAAATCATAAAAAACTAAAACTAAACAATACCCGTCTTAAAATGAAAAATCTCCTATTCCTTTTTTTGTGTTTATACGCCACCCAAAACTATGCCCAAGACCTTGTTTCTTCCAGTGGTCTAAACCATACCACCTAAGACTATACCAATACCTTGGGAGAAACCAATGCCAATGTAAATGGCAGCTCCGGTAATTTTTATGAGATAGGCTTCTTGGGATACTTGGGAACAGAGGACAGATTAGGGTATACTTTGGGCATGTCCCTAAACGAATTCAATGCCATCGGCGGTAACCCAACCACGATCTATGTCTGGGAAACAAAGTACCTAGGTGTCAAAACAGGACTCTCTTATGCCATACTGGTTACGCGGCCCGGCCTTAGGCTAAGCCTAAATCTTGCCTTGCAAGCTAGTACTATCATAGACGGGGAACAGCGCATTAACGGATCTAGTTTTGACCTCACCAAGGAAGAGGAGTTCAACGGACTTTTCCTACAGTCTGCCGCTGGTATGGATATTTCCTATCCGCTTACCGAAAAAGTACGTATAGGACTTGGCTACAACTATGGCAAAAGCATCAAGATTAGTGACAAAACAGAAGAAAGCCTAAGTTTTAACAACCATCAATGGGCACTTAACCTAAAATTCCGTCTTAAATGAAAAAAGACGTATCTCTGGAGGCTCAAAAATTAAAGACCGACAACAATCAAGAAGGACTTTAAATCACAAATGATATCAAAGGTGGGTTACTGTATACTACTTCAGTATAAAAGCGCCCTGCAATTTTTTCTATCAACAGCATAAAATAATTTATAAAAAATAAAATACCACCCCATGAAAAAGCATCTACTCCTTTTCTTTGTTTTAGTATCCATTCAATTAAGCTTCGCCCAAGACAATGGCATTACCTACCAAGCGGTTATTTATGAACCAAGCGGGGAAGAACTGCCCGGGCGGGACAATATGTCCGCTCCCTTGGCAGATACAACGATCTGCTTACAGTTCAGTATTATAGATGTTGCGGAAAATATAGAATACCAAGAAGTCGTAACCACGAAAACAGATCGCTTTGGTATGGTTAATTTGATTATTGGAACAAATAAACAGACCGGTGGCTTTGTGGATAGTTTTGATAACGTATCGTGGGACGCTATTGAAAAGTACTTAAAAATCGA
>Ga0306871_1000040_pt1 | contig 52638 bp, 53 predicted proteins | sample AntRauMeHopE1497_FD_190447 | JGI IMG/M metagenome (GOLD analysis project Ga0306871, IMG submission 190447) | Saline lake microbial communities from Rauer Islands, Antarctica - Metagenome Hop E1 #497 (v2) (version 2) | ecosystem: Environmental > Aquatic > Non-marine Saline and Alkaline > Saline ... | reverse complement strand
GCACCGAATATGCCAGGGCGAAGCCGCCGCGAAGCCCTTCGGCTTGCACGGCACCGCGCGTCACGATGCCGTGGCGCTCGAGAAAACGGTCGACGGCAAATGCTGTGCGGCGGGTGGCGTCAGCTTCACGGGCGGGCAGTAGCGACCAGCGGCCAGCAACCATCGGCGGGCCCGATTGGCTGACGGATGCGGGGCGCGCGTAGCCCCGATACGTGCGAGTTCGCGGGGCTGGTCGTCGAGCCCCCGCGCTGCCGCCCAGTGTCGCGCGCAGGGGGGCGAACGTGTCGTTGGTCAGGTGCCCGGCCCACACGAGTTGCCACAGTTCGTTGATGAGGGTGGCGTCGTCATCGCCCGGCACTGCCAGTTGGCGAAAGAAGAAGCCGCCGCCGCCGGCGAGGGAGTCGAGTATGCGCTGTTGGCGTTCGTTCAACTCCAGGTCGTCGGGCACGGCGAGGCTGACGGGTGCCGACGCGGCAAGGTGCAAACTCACCCAGCCGTCACTACCCGGCAGGCTGCCCGCGCCAGCCCACACGACTTCGCCGCTGGCGCACAGTTCGTCAAGCCACGCGGGGGAATAGTCGCGCACCCGGCTCGGTAACACGAGGGTCTCCCACGCGCTGGCCGGCAGTGCCGCCCCCTGCAGTTGTTCGATGGCCTGCAGTACGCCGTCGATGCCCTGCAGGCCGGGGCGCGTCGACCGGGCAATAGCGCTTGAAGACGAGGTGCCGGCACCTGCCGACCCCACGTTTTGCCATGCGGGTAGAAAGCGCCCCAGCGTGCCAGGGCTGACCGGTTCGATCTCTTTGCGGAGCGCTGCCAGGCTGCGCGAGCGCAGGCGACGCAGCACTTCAGCGTCGACCCACTCTGTTCCTGAGGCGCCGGGGCGAAACTCGCCCTCGAGGATGCGTCGGTCGCTGGCCAGCCGGCGCAGAGCATCCGTAGCAACTGCCACGCCCAAGCCGTACCGGCTGGCCACGTCACTGGCGGCGAACGGTGTGTGAGTGCGGGCAAAACGGGCGACGAGGTCGCCAATGGGGTCGGGCACGGGTTCGAGAAAGGCGCTGGGTACCCCGTGCGGAATGGGCGTGCCGAGCGCGTCACGTAACCGCGCGGCATCTTCGACCACTGCCCAGCGCGCGTCGCCTGAAATCGACGCCGCAAACACTCGATTGGCGCGGGCAAGCTCGGTGAGGGCCGCACTCACGTCGACGTCGTCACGCGTGCGGGCCTGAAGTTCGGCGATCGACATCGGGCCGAGTATGCGCAATAGGTCAATCACGCCTTCAGCATCGCGCGCCAGGCGATCCGGAGCGAGGCGTTGCAACTCAGATTCCAGCTGCGCGATGACAGCCGGGTCAAGTACTTCGCGTAGTTCAGCCCGGCCCAAAAGTTCTGCCAGTAACGCCGGATCGATGCTGAGCGCGGCCGCCCGACGCTCGGCGAGTGGGCTATCACCCTCATACAAAAACGCCGCAACATAACCGAACAGCAGGCTGCGCGCGAACGGCGAAGGGCTGGGGGTTTCGATTTCGATGATGCGGATGCTGCGCTGAGCTATACCGGCCGCAACCTCGATGAGCGAGGGCAGGTCGTAGACGTCTTGCAGCACTTCGCGCACTGTCTCCAGCACGATCGGAAAATCAGGAAACTCGCGGGCCACCTCCAGCAATTGGCTGGCGCGTTGACGCTGCTGCCACAGTGGGCTGCGCCGCCCAGGGTCACGGCGGGGCAGCAGTAGCGCACGCGCCGCACACTCACGAAAGCGCGCCGCGAACACGGCAGATCCACCCACTTCAGCCGTCACCAGGTCGTGCAATTCGTCGGCTTCAAACAAAAACAGTTCGGCTCCGGGCGGCTGCGCTTCAGTGTCGGGTAGGCGCACGACAATGCCGTCATCGGCGGCGATCGCTGCGCCGTCATAACCGTGCCGGTCGCGAATGCGCGCCGTGATCGCGAGCGCCCACGGCGCGTGCACTGCCGTGCCATACGGCGAGTGCAACACCACGCGCCAGTCGCCCAGCTCGTCACGAAACCGTTCGACGATGAGCGTCTGCTCGCTCGGCAGTTGCCCGGTCGCCGCAGTTTGCTCGAGCAACAGCGCGTCGAGATTCGCGATAGCACGCGGGTCAAGGCCCGCGGCGACGAGACGCTTGTGGCGGGCATCCAGCGGCGCAGTGCCCAGCTCACGGGTGGCCTGACCGAGTGCGCGACCCAGCTCGGCGGGGCGACCCAAGCCGTCACCCTTCCAAAACGGAACCTTGCCCGGCTGACCGAAAGCAGGGGTCACGATGACGCGGTCATGCGTGATGTCTTGGATGCGCCAACTCGTCGCCCCGAGCACAAACACGTCACCCACGCGCGACTCGTAGACCATCTCTTCGTCAAGCTCGCCGACGCGGCGACCGACGCCCTCGCCCGCGATGAAGACCCCAAACAGACCGCGGTCAGGAATGGTGCCGCCGCTCGTCACCGCCAGCCGTTGCGCACCTGGGCGCCCGGTGAGGGTGCCGTTCACGCGATCCCACACAATGCGGGGGCGAAGTTCACTAAAGCGGTCGCTCGGGTAGCGGCCACTCAACAGGTCGAGCACTGCCTCATAGGCACTGCGCGGTAGCGTGGCGAACGGAGCGCTGCGGCGCACCTGCTCAAACCACTCCTCGACCCCGCAGGCTTCGAGCGCCACGTGCGCGACCGTCTGCTGGGCGAGTACATCGAGGGGGTTTGTAAGCACGCGTAACTCTTCGATGAGCCCCGCCGTCATACGCTCACTCGTCACCGTCGCGTGCAACACGTCGAGCCGGTGCTTGGGCACAAGCACGCCTCGGCTGATCTCGCCCACCTGGTGCCCCGCACGGCCCACCCGCTGCAGACCGCTGGCCACGCTCGGTGGCGCCTCCACCTGAATGACCAGGTCAACCGCGCCCATGTCGATGCCCAACTCGAGACTGCTCGTCGCCACCACGCAGCGCAGAACCCCCGTCTTGAGCGCGTCTTCAATCTCGCCGCGCTGCTCTTTACTCACAGAGCCATGATGGGCACGCGCAAGCAACTCATCACTTTCAGTCTTCAGCGCGTAAATCTCGTTCAGCCGCGCGGTGAGCCGCTCGGCGAGCCGACGCGAGTTCGCAAACACGATGGTCGAGCGATGCTGCAGTACGCGCTCGACAATGTCTTCTTCCACGTGCGGCCAGATCGACGGCGCCTGAGTGGCGCCCGAGGCGTCGGCGCCGCGGCTGTCGCCAGTGCCAGTGCCGCTGCCCGTGCCGCCGCTGCCGCTGCCGCTTCCGCCAGCGCCCCCGCCCCCGCCAGCTTTGCCGGTACTGACGGCGGTCGCCATGATCGGGGGCTGCGTCATATCGTCAACCGGCACGACCACGCTCAAGTCGAACGTTTTGGTCGCGACAGGCTGCACGATCGTCACCGGCAGGGATCCGCCCAGAAAACGGGCGACCTCCTCCGGGGGCCGCACCGTGGCGGAAAGCCCGATGCGCTGGGCGGGGCGCGCGAGGCGGGCATCCAGCCGCTCAAGGGTGAGAGCCAAGTGGGCACCGCGTTTACTGCCCGCGACCGCGTGCACCTCGTCGATGATGACGGTTGTCACGCCGTCAAGCGTTTCGCGGGCGCTCGCCGTCAACATCAGGTACAAGCTTTCGGGCGTGGTGATGAGAATGTCGGGCGGGTTCTTTTGTAGCGCGCGACGCTCTGCACTCGGAGTGTCACCACTGCGCACCCCGACCGTGATCGACGGCGTCGGCTGGCCCAGGCGCGCAGCCGTCTGGGTGACTCCGATGAGAGGTGATCGCAGATTGCGTTCCACGTCGACGCCGAGAGCCTTCAGCGGGCTGATGTACAGCACGCGGGTGCGCAGTCGGGCATCCTCTGGCGTTGCATCGGCGGCCAGTCGGTCAATCGACCATAAAAAAGCGGCCAGCGTTTTTCCCGAGCCGGTCGGTGCAACCACCAACGCGTGGCGGCCGGTCGAAATGGCATCCCACGCTCCGAGCTGTGCGGGGGTTGGCGCAGGAAACGCGCCGGCGAACCACTCGCGCGTGGCCGGGGCGAACCGTCCCAGCACAGTGTCGGGCGCGGGCTCGGTCATTCACCCATTCTGGCCCCGCTGTCTGACACCCCGCCCCGCCCCGGCCCCACCACCCACGTGCCTGCCACAAATGAAGGAAAAACGGCGCCGAACGGGTCCGCACCGCCGTCTCGGAATCCACAGTCCTTCATTTGTGACGGGACGGGACGGGAGGCGACGCGACGGGACGGGAGGGGACGCGCGGGCTGCGGGCTCAGGCGTATTGCGCGCGCAGAAACGTGACCACATCGGCGAGCTCTGCGTCGCTCACTGAGTGCGCGAGACCCTCGTAAATGCGTTCGGTCAGCGTGGAGTGGTGCGGCAACCAGCGCTGCGTGGCCTCGATAAATGAGCGCGGGATGACCGTGTCTTCCGTGCCTCGCCCCCAAAAGACGGGCGGCGCGAGGGCGGCGAGTCGCGCGTCGGCCGGCGCATCACCCGGCACCACGAATCCGGCCAGTGAGACCGCGTAGGCGAATCGTTCAGGGGCGTGGCGCATGAGATGGATGCTCATCGCACCACCCTGCGAAAACCCGAGCAACCCGACTGAGGTGGCCTGCACTCCGTCGAGCCAGCGCAACACTCCACGCGCCGCCGCGTCGGCCCCGGCAGAGCGTGTTTCGTTGGTCGCGCCATCGAGTTCGTACCAACTGTGACCAGGCCCTGCTCGCAGAGGGGCGCGCAGCGCGGCAATGACGGGCTGCAGCGGCAGGTGCGGGGCGAGCCCAAACAGGTCGCCCTCGTTCGAGCCGTAGCCGTGCAAGAGCAAGAGCAGTGGCCGCCCTGCTCGTTCGGCTTCGGGGGCTGACCAGACGATGGCCGTGGGGTCGATGAGCTGCACAGCGTTCATGCCTCTATCGTGCCAGGTGCGTTGACAGGCTCGCGGGGGGTCAGAATGGAGTATGGCGAACGTGCGTACTCCCGATCCGAATCCGGGCTGGCTTTCTGATGAGGAGCTGGAGCAGATGCGTCAGCGCCTGCCTCTTGTGTATGTCGAGGCGGTGCCGGTGCGCGTCGATGGGCTCGGGGCCGTCAAAGAGGTGGGGGTGTTGCTGCGGGTGAATCCGGCGGGCAGCATGACGCGAACGCTGGTCAGTGGTCGGGTGATGTATGGCGAGACTTTGCGCAACGCCCTGTTCCGGCACCTGGAGAAAGACCTCGGTCCGATGGCCTTTCCGCAGTTGCCAGCTTCTCCGACGCCGTTCTCGGTGGCGGAGTATTTTCCATTCCCAAGCCCAACGCGTTTCAGTGATGACCGGCAGCACGCTGTCGCTCTCGCCTACGTTGTGCCAGTAACGGGTACCTGCGAGCCTCGGCAAGACGCACTAGAGCTCACCTGGATGACTCCTGATGAAGCTGCGTCACAGTCGGTTGCTGACGAACTCGAGGGTGGGCGGGGGGCGCTGCTGCGTGCCGGGCTTGCTTCGGTGGGCGTGCTGCCGTAGCGACGACTGCGCACTATGCAAGAAGCCCCCGCGCCATGTGGCACGGGGGCTTCTTGCGTTTAGTGTCGGGCGAAGTCAGCGCCCGCGACGCTGACCGCCGGTGCTGCCCGTGCCGCGTACAACCTGACCGACACGGATTCCGGCGCTCGAGCCAGCGCCTGAGCCCGCCGCCGATGATGCGCGGCGTGATCCTTGACGTGCGCGGGGGGCGGCCGGGGCGTCGGTGTGGCGCGCGGCTGCAGCCGAGTGGCCCTGCGTGCTCTGGCTGTGAGCGCTTTGGCCCTGCGTGCCGGCGCCAGCGCCAGCGCGAGTCGGCGAGGCAGAGGTGGCGCCTGAGCGCCCGCCACGCGATTGCTCGCCCGATCCTTGACCACCAGTGCGTTGACCGCCCGATCCTTGACCGCCAGTGCGTTGCCCACCCGAGCGTTGTCCGCCAGATCGGCGACCGCCTGATGCCTGGCCGCCAGAACCTTCACCATCGCGACCGGAGCGCTTGCGCTGAGCGTTGGCGCCCTGTGAGCGTCCGCCGCCCTCGGGCTGACGCTGCAGCACGGCCGGCAGGTCATGCGCCGCGACGAGGGGTGCCACCTCGCCGATCAGACGTGTGACGGCAGCCGAAACGCTGGTGACCTGCTGGGGTTGAACGCGAATGGCGGCCTTACGCAGCAGGTCGGCCGTATCGCGACGCTGTTCGGGTAGCACCAGGGTGACGACGTCGCCGGCGGCTCCGGCGCGGGCGGTGCGGCCCGAGCGGTGCAGGTATGCCTTGTGTTCCGTGGGCGGGTCGACGTGAATCACGAGTTCGATGTCATCAACGTGCACACCGCGTGCTGCGACATCCGTCGCCACGAGAACGCGCACGCTCCCGTCGCCGAATGCGGCCAGGTTGCGGTCGCGAGCCGGCTGCGAGAGGTTGCCGTGCAGGTCGACGGCGGGAATGCCGTCGGCGGTGAGCTGCTTGGCAAGCTTCTTGGCGGTGTGCTTGGTGCGCATGAAGAGGATGCGGCGACCGCTTCCAGAGGCAAGCGCGGTGATCATGCGCTTTTTTTCATCGGTGCCCGACAGTTCGAACACGTGGTGCGTCATGTCGGCGACCGGTGAATTGGCTTCGTCGACCGAGTGCATGACGGGGTTGTGCAAGAACTGCTTGACCAATTTGTCAACGCCGTTGTCGAGCGTGGCGCTGAAGAGCAGGCGCTGCCCGTCGGGGGGCGTGGCCTTCATGATGCGGGTGACGCCGGGCAGAAAGCCCAGGTCGGCCATGTGATCGGCTTCGTCAAGCACGGTGATTTCGACCGCGTCGAGGCTGACGAAGCGCTGCTTCATCAGGTCTTCGAGGCGGCCCGGGCAGGCGACGATGATGTCGACGCCGGCGTTGAGGGCCTGCACCTGGCGGTTTTGCGAGACGCCACCGAAGATCGTGGTGGTGGTGAGGCCGTAGGCCTTTGCGAGGGGCTCAAGCACGGCGTTGATCTGGGTGGCCAGTTCGCGCGTGGGGGCGAGGATCATTCCGAGGGGTGAGCCTTTGCGGCGCGATCCGCCGGCCAGCCGCGTGCCGAGGCGCGCGATCATCGGAAGCGCGAAGGCCAGTGTTTTACCCGAGCCGGTCTTGCCGCGGCCCAGCACATCGCGCCCGGCGAGGGTGTCAGGAAGCGTGTCGACTTGAATCGGAAACGCTTCGGTCTTGCCCTGCGTGGAGAGCACCTCGACGAGGGGGTACGGCACGCCCAGCGCGCTAAAAGTGATGTTTTCGGTGGTCATGGGTGGTGCCTTTCGAAGAGCTTTTCTTCACCCACGCACCTTCGCGCTCGCGCTGTCGTCACACACTGTCGACTGCACGGTGAGCGAGCGACGGTTTGTGACGACAGCGCGCAACGCAGAGTTGGGCTGGGGAAGAACTGTGGCGACGGCGGCAGTGGCCGACATCGTTCGCCGTGAGAAAGTATCGAACCGCTGGGATGCGCGAGTCGGTGCGCAGTGGGCGGGATGAGGAAGCGTTCTACGACGCAGGAAAGCCGAGACCGGCTTCACCTATGACCTAATCGTAGCAGGTGCCGCCCTGGCCGCCCAGTAACAGCGTCACCCCGAGCAACAACGTGGCGCTCAGCTAGAGCACGAGCCGACCGTCACCGTAACGCTCGCCGACCGCAATCTCGACGTCGACAACGTTGCCGGGGGGTGCGAGTGGGCACGCCCACGCCGGATCGTAGGCGCACGAGGGGTTGTAGCTGAAGTTGAAGTCGAGCACGAGTGACCGCGGCGCGCGACCCTCGCCGAGGTCGGCGCCTTTGACCGTGTCGAGCAAGTAGCGACCCCCGCCGTAGGTGCCACCCGCCACACGTGAGAGCGCGTCGCGCACGGGAACGAAGATTCCGCCTCCGTATGACGCGAGCCGCCATACGTCGAGTGAGCCGACACCGGCAACGTCGACAAGCCCGACGCGATTAAATGACACAACTCCGTCGGAATCGGTCTCGGTGCCGATGTCGAGTCGCTGCGCCGCGGCATCCTGAATCACGCATTCGAATCGCCACGCGGGATCGTACGGTTTCACGCGGAGTCCCGTGAACGCGTCGCGGTCGGCTGGCAGCAGTGGTGACGCAGGGTGATGGGCGAAGAGGTCGTCGCGCGTGCGGCGCCAATGGTCATGCGCCGCGGGTAGGTCGGTGGCCGTGCGCACTTCGGCGTACAGCGCGGCTATGCGGCGTCGCCAGTCGGCAATCGCCAACCCGCTCATGGCGCCGTCGGAGATGGGGGTAACGGATGGCGCGCTCATGCCGCGCCGCCTGCCCGGGTTGGTGCGCCCGCGTCGCCGAACTGCTTCGCCCAATCGGGTGCGAGTCGGCGTAGTTGGCGCGCCCGCAACTGCCAGAACACCCAAAAACCCAGCCAGGCGAGGGGCGTCAAGATGCCGGCGCCGACCTCGAGGGTGTCGCGAAATTGCGTGCGCTCTGGCGGCGCGGCACCCGACCCTGCGGCACCCGACCCTGCGGCACCCGACCCTGCGGCACCCGACCCTGCGGCGCCCAATCCTGCAGATGCGGCACGAATCGCCATGCGGTGGTGCCACGTCGTGACAACGCGCATGGCGCCGGTCAGCGGCCCGCCCTCGTCGTGCACGATGCGAGTGCCGTCGGCCAGCGTCTCATCGCGCAGGCTGATGAGTTGCGAACCCATGGGTAGTACTCCGAGCAGGCGTAGACGCACGCGGTGCTTGCCGCCTGCCCAGCGCTGCGGAAAACCGCCGGGCTCGAGCGAATCTGCCGTCGTGAATGGGCCCGACACCGCGCGAAAGACGGCGGGGGAGTGCACGGCCTCCCAGGCCGCATCAGCCGGGCAGTCGAGCAGTAGGTTCAGTCGTACGCGCATGGTCTCAGTGTGGGCCACCTCGCTAGCATCGACCTGTGACCGCGCCGATCAATGACTTCACCGCCGAATCTCAGCACCGCTATCAGGTGCGTTTCGATGTGGGGTGTGACGGCGCCCACCGCATCGGCGAGTCGGCCCACCTACTTATCTGGTGCGATGCTCTTGCGACGATGCCGGTGCCGCTGGATGCCCTACCTGCGCACCTGCAGATCATTGACGCGCGCTTCGGGGCGTCTGGTGCGATCGCCCAGCAGTTGTTGGCGGTGCAGGCCGCCCGCGGTGAGCGCACGATGGTGGCTGTGATTGCTGCGGGATCGCCCGGCAGTGCGGCGCAGGGCAGTGCGGCGCCCGGCAGTGCGGCGCAGGGCATCCCGATCGAAGATCACCTTCTCGCGGGGGCCGTGGTTGACGCGCTCGGCGCAGTCGGCATTGACGCTACGAGCCCTGAGGCCGCGGTCGCGGCGGCGGCTTTTCAGGGGTTGCGGGGTGCTGTGGGGCACCTCATCACCGCATCGGTGGGCGGTCAAGCGTTTGTTGCAGAGCGGGGGCCTGAGGCAATGCGTGCAGCCCGCGGGCGCTGGGAATCTTCCGATCTGATGGTGGTGCGCCGGGGAGAGATGCCAGTGTGAGGAGGCGGCGACAATCTGCCCACATTTGCACGCACTGAAACGCACGTGTTCACACGCGCGCGCTGACATAAAGGAGAACCTATGAAGGCTCACGTCAACGGCACAGTTATTGCCGAAGCTCCCGAAGCAGACCTGATCAAAATTGAGGGCAACTGGTATTTTCCGCCCGCCAGCATTGTCGACGGGTTTCTGTCGAAAAGCCCCACGGCTTACACCTGCCCGTGGAAGGGTGCGGCACAGTACTTCACGGTGACTGTCGACGGCCAAGCGATGCAGGACCGCGCATTTAGTTATCCCACCCCGCACGCGAGCGGCGTCGCACGGGTCGGTAAAGATTTCGGCAACTACGTCGCATTCTGGAAAGAGGTTTCGGTCAGCGAATAGCTGGCTTCAGCTCGTGCCACGTGATGAGCGCGGCACGGCTGAACCCTCGTGAGCATCGGCCGCACGACAGGTCACGCTGGGGGCGTCGAAATCGCACGAATTCGTGCCCGCCAGGGCACGCACCTCGCCAGCGCGCCCGGTCGTCGGCAATGGGCCCGTCGTGTGTGCGGCCACCCACGTAGCCGAGCTCGCGGGCTATTCGCCGCCAGACGGCCCCGTGGCCGATGCCGGGCCCGGCCAGCGCGTGGGCTACCTCGTGCAGCAGTGTCTGGTGAATTGCGTCGTCGTCGAAGCGTTCAGCAAGGTGGCGTGACACCGTGATGCGCTTGCGGCCGAAGTCGCACTGACCCGCGCGGCGGGTAGCCCGGTCGAAGTCAAAACTCCACGAGGCATCCAGGTGCAGGGCGAGCAGGGCGTTTGCCCAGTGCCGTACGCGTTCTAGATCGCTCACAGCCCCGATAGTAGGTGGCACCACCGACACGCGGCTTACCGAACCGCCCAACGGTCCTGCTTAGGCGCTGACCTACGCGCCGCGGGTGAAGACGCTTGCCGAGGGCGCTGGTGAGGGAACGGCACTCTGGTCGGTGACGACGGATGCTCCGGCAATCCAGTTGGTGAGTTCACGGTTGCCGAGTGCGGCGGCGGGGTGCGGGCCTCGGGTGAGCAGGCGTGGTTGCCACTCCTGCGGCAGTGGCGTTGCCGAGCCGACGAGTACGACGTTGCCGAACCGGCGCCCCCTGAGCACACTGGTCTCGGCGAGTGCGAGCACGTCGATGCCGGCGTGACGCATCGTCGCAGCTTGCCCCCGCGCGAACGCCAAACCGGGGCCATCGGCCACATTCACCGCGATGATGCCGCCGGGCGCAAGAAATCCTGCTGCCTCTCGGTAGAACTCCACGCTGGTGACGTGGGCCGGAATGCGCGCTCCACTGAAGACGTCAACGACGATGATGTCGACTGCACCGTGCAGGGCGGCGGGCAGCCGCGCCAGCATCGCGCGGGCATCCCCGTATCGCACTCTGATTCCTGACTGCCGGGCCAGTGGCAGGTGCTCGCGCACGAAGCTGATCAGTGCTTCATCAAGCTCAATCACCTGCTGGCGTGAGCCCGGTCGCGTGGCGTGAATGTAGCGCGCCAGGGTCAGGCCGCCACCGCCGAGGTGCAGTGCTGTCATCGGTTGGCCCGCGATGCCCCACTGGTCGATGACGTGCCCGATGCGCTGTACGTATTCGAAGAAGAGTCGCGCGGGGTCATCAAGGTCGACGTGTGACTGAGGGGTGCCATCGACGATCAGGGTGAAACTGCCGGGTGACCAGCGATCAGGCTCGATAACGGCGCGCGCTCCGCCTGAAAGACTCAGTTCGACGATGTCGTTCACGCTCGCCAGAGTGTCACATCCGGGCGTGTGGGTGGGCTGCCATACCGCAGCAAACGCGTTTGGTCAAGAACCGGACTAGACACGGCGGTGCGAGCGCGCCTAGTATTGAGGTTTGCGCTCCCTTGTCTGATCAGCCGCCATATTGCGGGCGGCGATCGAACCCCGAGTATAGCGGCGGGGTGAATTCCGGTTGTCGAGAATTCCCACGGGCTTGGCGCGTCCATTCGACCGCACTCACCTGTCGATGTTTGACAGTATTCGGGCTTCACTGCCCACGGAGGTTAGATCCTTGGCTGCTGCGCGTACCGCGAAGAACCAGTCCCTCAAGAACGGCCGCACCGCATCGCGGCTCTCTTTCGCCAAGGTCAGCGACACGCTGATCGTTCCCGATCTGCTCGCTTTGCAGACGGAGAACTTCGACTGGCTCGTCGGAGGCGATTCGTGGAAGGCCCGCCTGGCTGAGGCTCAGGCCGCCGGCCGCAGCGATGTGCCTTCGCGCAGTGGCCTGGAAGAGATCTTCGAGGAGATCAGCCCCATTGAAGATCTCGGTGAGACGATGCAGCTTTCGTTCACCAACCCGTATCTCGAAGAGCAAAAGTACTCGATTGACGAGTGCAAAGAGCGCGGCAAGACCTACGCTGCCCCGCTGTACGTCGAGGCCGAGTTCATGAACCACATGACGGGTGAAATTAAAACCCAGACCGTCTTCATGGGCGACTTTCCGCTCATGACGGTCAAGGGCACCTTCATCATCAACGGCACCGAGCGTGTTGTCGTCTCGCAGCTCGTTCGTTCACCGGGCGTGTACTTCGAGCGTCAGCTCGACAAGATCAGCGACAAAGACGTGTACTCGGCCCGCATCATCCCCAGCCGCGGTGCGTGGTTGGAGTTCGAGGTCGACAAGCGCGACCAGGTCGGCGTGCGCATCGACCGCAAGCGCAAGCAGTCAGTCACGGTGTTCCTGAAGGCCCTCGGCCTGACCACTGAAGAGATTCGCGAGAAGTTCGCAGGCTTCGACTCGATTGAGCAGACTCTCGAAAAAGACGCGATCCTCACCAAAGAAGAGGCGCTGAAAGACATCTACCGCAAGCTGCGCCCGGGCGAGCAGGTCGCCGCCGAAGCTGCTCGCGCACTGCTCGACAACTTCTACTTCAATTCCAAGCGCTACGACTTGGCCAAGGTGGGTCGTTACAAGATCAACCGCAAGCTGGGTGTTGACGCGGCACTGTCTGACTCGGTACTGACCGTCGATGACATTGTCGCAACGATTCGCTACATGGTGTCGCTGCACGAGGGTCGCACGACTCTTCCTGGCCAGCGCGATGGCAAGCCCGTTGAGTTACGCCTCGACGTCGACGACATCGACCACTTCGGCAACCGTCGTATTCGCGCAGTGGGTGAGCTCATTCAGAACCAGGTGCGCACCGGTCTGAGTCGTATGGAGCGTGTCGTGCGTGAGCGCATGACCACGCAAGACATCGAAGCGATCACACCGCAGACCCTGATTAATGTTCGTCCCGTTGTGGCGGCCATCAAGGAGTTCTTCGGTACGTCTCAGCTCAGCCAGTTCATGGATCAAAACAATCCACTAGCCGGTCTGACCCACAAGCGCCGCCTGTCGGCTCTTGGCCCGGGTGGTTTGTCACGCGAGCGTGCCGGCGTTGAGGTGCGCGATGTGCACCCCAGCCACTACGGCCGCATGTGCCCCATCGAGACGCCTGAGGGCCCCAACATTGGGCTCATCGGTTCGCTGGCATCGTTTGCCCGCATCAACTCATTCGGTTTCATCGAGACCCCGTACCGCCGCGTCATCAAGAGCAAGGTCACGGGCACAATCGACTACCTGACCGCCAGCGAAGAAGACGACCACGTCGTCGCTCAGGCTGGTGTGCCTCTGGCGAAAGATGGCACCATCGCTGAAGAGCGGGTGCTGGTTCGTCGTAAGGGTGGCGAGGTCGAACTGGTTCCTTCGGGGCAGGTCGACTACATGGATGTCTCGCCGCGCCAAATGGTGTCGGTCGCCACCTCGCTGATTCCGTTCCTCGAGCACGATGACGCTAACCGCGCGCTGATGGGCGCCAACATGCAGCGTCAGGCTGTTCCGTTGCTCCGTTCGGACTCGCCGCTGGTCGGTACCGGTATGGAGAGCTACGCGGCTGTCGATGCTGGTGACGTCATCACGGCGACAGCCCCCGGTGTGGTTTCTTCTGTCTCGGCTGACTCGGTCACCGTGCAGCTTGATGCCGGCGGAACGCAAGATTACGTGTTGCGCAAGTTCGACCGCTCGAACCAGGGCACGAACTACAACCACCGTGTTGTCGTCAATGCGGGTGATCGCATCGAGATCGGCGAGGTTATCGCTGATGGCCCGGCCACCGAGAACGGCGAGTTGGCCCTCGGCAAGAACCTGCTCGTGGCATTCATGTCGTGGGAGGGTCACAACTTCGAAGACGCCATCATCCTGAGCCAGAACCTGGTGAAAGATGACACGCTCTCGTCGATCCACATCGAAGAATATGAAGTGGATGCTCGCGACACGAAGCTCGGAAAAGAAGAGATCACTCGCGATCTGCCGAACGTGAGCCCTGAGCTCATGGCTGACCTCGACGAGCGCGGCATTATCCGCATCGGTGCCGAGGTTCGCCCGGGCGACATCCTCGTCGGCAAGGTCACGCCCAAGGGCGAGACCGAGCTCAGCGCTGAAGAGCGTCTGCTGCGCGCGATCTTCAACGAGAAGTCGCGCGAAGTGCGCGACACCTCACTGAAGGTTCCCCACGGCGAGCAGGGCACGATCATCGGCGTCAAGGTCTTCGATGCTCTAGACGGTGACGACGAGCTCGGTTCTGGTGTCAACCAGCGTGTGGTCGTCTACATCGCGCAGAAGCGCAAAATCTCGGAGGGCGACAAGCTCGCCGGTCGCCACGGTAACAAGGGCGTCATCTCTAAGATCTTGCCGGTCGAAGACATGCCGTTCCTCGAAGATGGCACGCCCGTCGACATCGTGCTCAACCCGCTCGGCGTTCCCGGTCGTATGAACTTCGGCCAGGTGCTGGAGATTCACTTGGGCTGGGCTGCCTCGCGCGGCTGGAACGTTGACGGCATTCCCGAGTGGGCCGCGAACCTGCCCGAGAACGCACGCTCAGTGGCTCCGGGCACGAAGGTTGCTACCCCCGTGTTCGATGGCGCCAGCGAGATCGAAATCGCCGGGCTTCTCGACTCAACCCTGCCGAACCGTGACGGCGTACGCCTGATCGATTCCTCCGGTAAAGCTCGTCTTTTCGACGGCCGCTCCGGTGAGCCGTTCCCTGACCCGGTGTCAGTCGGCTACATGTACATCTTGAAACTGCACCACCTCGTCGATGACAAGATTCACGCCCGCTCGACGGGCCCGTACTCGATGATCACGCAGCAGCCGCTGGGTGGTAAGGCGCAGTTCGGTGGTCAGCGATTCGGTGAGATGGAGGTGTGGGCACTCGAGGCTTACGGTGCCGCATACGCGCTGCAAGAGTTGCTCACGATCAAGTCTGACGACATTCTCGGCCGCGTGAAGGTTTACGAAGCCATCGTCAAGGGCGAGAACATCCAAGAGCCGGGTATTCCTGAGAGCTTCAAGGTGCTCATCAAAGAGATGCAGTCGCTCTGCTTGAACGTCGAGGTGCTCTCGGCCGATGGCACTGTGCTCAGCCTGAAAGACACGGACGACGAAGTCTTCCGTGCTGCTGAAGAGTTGGGCATCAACATTTCCACCCGCTTTGAATCTTCGTCGATCGACGAGATCTAAACCGGGCCCGGATAATTCGCATCCTCGAACGACGCTGACGACTGCAAGAGAAGAGATAACGTGCTCGACGTAAAGACTTTCGATGAGCTTCGCATTGGCTTGGCGACTGCCGACGACATTCGCCGCTGGTCACACGGTGAAGTCAAGAAGCCTGAGACCATCAACTACCGCACGCTGAAGCCGGAGAAAGACGGCTTGTTTGGCGAGCAGATCTTTGGGCCCTCCCGCGACTGGGAGTGCTCGTGTGGCAAGTACAAGCGAGTGCGCTTCAAGGGCATCGTCTGCGAGCGTTGCGGCGTTGAGGTCACGAAGTCGTCGGTGCGCCGCGAGCGCATGGGCCACATCGAACTCGCCGCTCCGGTTACGCACATCTGGTACTTCAAGGGTGTGCCCAGCCGCCTGGGCTACCTGCTCGACATGGCGCCGAAAGACCTCGAGAAGGTCATCTACTTCGCCGCGTACATGGTCATTTCCATTGATGAGGATGGCCGGCACGCCGACCTTCCGGGGCTTGAAAATGAGCTGCGCCTTGAAATCAAGACGCTCGAAGGCCAGCGCGACAGTGGCATTGCCACGCGTATGCAGCGGCTCGAAACCGAGCTCGCTGAGCTCGAGGCCGAGGGCGCCAAGGCTGACCAGAAGCGCAAGGTCAAAGACGCTGGCGAAAAAGAGATGGGCCAGATTCGCAAGTCATTCGACGAGCAGATCGCCCAGCTCGAGCGCGTGTGGGAAGACTTCCGCACCCTCAAAGTCGGCGACCTGAAGCCCGAAGACTCGGTCTTTCAAGAGTTGCAAGACCGCTTCGGCCTGTACTTCGACGCCCACATGGGTGCCGAGGCCATCAAGAAGCGCCTCTTGGCTTTTGACCTCGCCACCGAGAGCGAGGTGCTGCACGAACAGATCGCCACGGGCAAGGGTCAGAAGAAGATTCGCGCCATCAAGCGCCTGAAGGTTGTCAACTCGTTCCTGCAGACGGGCAACTCACCGGCCGCAATGGTTCTCGATGTCGTTCCCGTCATTCCGCCGGAGCTTCGCCCCATGGTGCAGCTCGACGGTGGCCGCTTTGCGACCTCTGACCTCAACGACCTCTACCGTCGCGTCATCAACCGCAACAACCGTCTTCGCCGCCTGCTTGACCTCGGGGCTCCCGAGATCATCGTCAACAACGAAAAGCGCATGCTGCAAGAGGCTGTTGACGCACTGTTTGACAACGGACGCCGTGGGCGCCCCGTCACCGGTACCGGCAACCGCGCGCTCAAGTCGCTCAGCGACATGCTCAAGGGCAAGCAGGGCCGGTTCCGTCAGAACCTGCTCGGCAAGCGCGTCGACTACTCGGGCCGTTCGGTCATCGTGGTCGGCCCGCAGCTCAAGCTGCACCAGTGCGGTCTGCCGAAGATCATGGCACTTGAGCTGTTCAAGCCCTTCGTGATCAAGCGCCTCATCGATCTGGGCCACGCTCAGAACATCAAGAGCGCTAAGCGCATGGTTGAGCGTTCGCGTCCGCAGGTGTGGGATGTTCTCGAAGAGATCATCCGCGAGCGCCCGGTTCTGCTGAACCGCGCGCCCACCCTGCACCGTCTTGGCATTCAGGCTTTCGAGCCGCAATTGGTCGAGGGTAAAGCAATTCAGCTGCACCCGCTCGTGTGTGCGGCGTTCAACGCCGACTTCGACGGCGACCAGATGGCCGTTCACCTTCCGCTGTCGGTCGAAGCTCAGGCTGAGGCTCGCATTCTCATGCTCGCGTCGAACAACATCTTGAAGCCGTCTGACGGCCGACCGGTCACTGTTCCGACTCAAGACATGATCATCGGTCTTCACCACCTCACCACGGTGCGCGAGGGAGCAACCGGCGAAGGCCGCGCGTTCACCTCGGTCGCCGAGGCGATCATGGCCATGGATCAGGGTTCATTGCACTTGAACGCTCCGGCGCGCATCCGTCTGTACGGCGAGAAGTTCGCCGACGGTCGCGAGTTGCGGTCAACCACACTGGGCCGCGCACTGTTCAATGAGCAGCTGCCCGCCGATTACCCGTACGTGGATGCTGTCGCTGACAAAGGCGCGATCTCACAGATCGTGAACGACTTGGCCGAGCGCTACCCGAAGGTGATTGTCGCCGCGACGCTCGACAAGGTCAAAGACGTCGGTTTCTACTGGGCCACTCGCTCAGGCGTCACCGTGGCCTTGAGCGACGTGTTGACTCCGCCGAAAAAGGCAGAGATCGTCGCCGAGTACGAGAAGCGGGCCGCGAAGATCCAGGGTCAGTTCGACAAGGGCCTCACGACCAACGACGAGCGTCGCCGCGAATTGGTAGAGCTGTGGACGGAGGGCACGAAGGCCGTCAACGACGAAATGCGTGCCAACTTCCCCGTCGACAACACCATCAACCGCATGGTGACTTCGGGTGCACGAGGCAACTGGCTGCAGGTCGGCAACATTGCCGGTATGCGAGGTCTGGTGTCAAACCCCCGTGGTGAGATCATCGCTCGTCCGATCATCAACTCGTACCGCGAGGGCCTGTCGGTCGCCGAGTACTTCATCGCCACCCACGGTGCGCGTAAGGGCCTTGCTGACACGGCGCTGCGTACGGCCGACTCGGGCTACCTGACGCGTCGACTTGTTGACGTGGCGCAAGACGTGATCATTCGCGAAGAAGACTGCGGCACCGGTAAGGGCCTCGACTTCACGATCGCCCACGAGATCGACGGCGTCTGGGTTCGCGATGAGAATGTCGAGAACCTGGTCTTCGCTCGCACGCTCGCCGCTGACGCCGTTAGCGCGTCGGGCACCATCGTTGCCCAAGCCGGCGCCGATGTTGGTGACGTGTTGATCGACGAGTTGGTGGCCGCGGGTGTGGCCCAAATCAAGGTGCGCTCTGTGCTCACCTGTGAGTCGGCAGTCGGCGTGTGCGCCACCTGCTACGGCCGCTCGCTGGCGACCGGAACCCGCGTCGACCTCGGTGAGGCCGTCGGCATCATCGCGGCTCAGTCGATCGGCGAGCCCGGAACCCAGCTCACCATGCGCACGTTCCACACCGGCGGTTCGGCGTCGGCGGCTGACATCACGCAGGGTCTGCCCCGCGTAACCGAGCTGTTCGAAGCGCGCACCCCGAAGGGTGCGAGCCCGATCGCCGAAAGCGCCGGTCGCATCTCGATCGACGACAACGGCGCTCAGCTGAAGATCGTGCTCACACCGGATAACGGTGACGAAGAGGTGGCATACGTCGTTTCGCGTCGTTCCACTCTGCTCGTCGAAGACGGTCAGCACGTTGAACTGGGTCACCAGATCTTCGTCGGAACCGTCGACCCGAAAGAGGTGTTGCGCGTCAAGGGCGTGCGCGCCGTGCAGCAGCACCTCGTCGAAGGCGTGCAGGGCGTCTACCGTTCACAGGGCGTGCCGATTCACGACAAGCACCTCGAGGTCATCGTTCGCCAGATGCTGCGCAAGGTCACCGTCGTCGACCACGGCGAGACCAACCTGTTGCCGGGTGAGCTCGTTGACCGTTCGAAGTACAACCAGCTGAACCGCGCGGCTCTCGCCGAAGGCAAGAAGACTGCGTCGGCGCGTCAAGAGGTCATGGGAATCACCAAGGCTTCGCTGGCGACCGAGTCGTGGCTGTCAGCTGCGTCGTTCCAAGAAACCACCCGCGTGTTGACGCAGGCGGCCATGGAGGGCAAGAGCGACCCGTTGCTCGGCCTGAAAGAGAACGTGATCATCGGAAAGCTGATCCCGGCCGGAACCGGTCTGCCTGCTTACCGCAATGTCACGGTTGAGGCCACTGAAGAGGCGAAGGCCGAGCGGTACCCCAACCGCATCTTCGCTGACGATTCGGCGCTCACAGAAGCCGACCTGTCATTCGTTGACTTCGACACTTTCTCGAGTGACGACTTCACGCCGGGAACGTACAACTAAGCACGCCATTGGCGTGAGCCACGAAAGACCCGCACCGTTTCTGGTGCGGGTCTTTCGTCGTTGAGGGCACGGCCGGGCACACGGCTGGGGGCACGGTGGAAAACCTGCCTGCGTCGCTGCGCGGCACATTACTCTCAGTGAGAATTGTGCATCAGCATGGCGGTCTGCGTGCCAGAGGAGGTCGAGTGCTCGCCGTGGTTCTCGCTTCAGTATCGTCCTCCGCCTTCGTCTCACCAGCGCTTGTGGCGGGTGTTCCTCTGGTGATTCTTGTGTGCGCCATCGCGGGCGTAGCCGTGGGCTCGTCCCTCGCGCGGGTGCGCGACCGGCAGACGGTGCGCGCGGCGATACCCCGAGTGCATGCCGTGAACGGTCCGCGACGCCGCCCCACCCTCGAAGTGGCGGCCGCCGTCATCTTTAACGCCGTCGCGCTATGGCGCTTGCCCGAGGTCATCGATGCGCCGTCGGTGGGGGTGGGGGCAGCGGCCATCCTGGTGACTGCGGCTCTGTGTTATTTCGGCGCCATCTCGGTGGCGTTGGCGCTCATCGATCGCGACACTCATCGGCTACCCAACGCGATTGTCATGCCGGCGTATGCCGTGCTGGCGGTGATGCTGAGCGGTGCCGCAGTCTTCAGAGGCGAGTGGGCAGATGGTGCGCGGGCTGCGCTGTGCGCGGGCGTTCTTTTCGCCGGTTACCTCACCCTGGCCATCATTTCTCCACAAGGAATGGGCATGGGCGACGTCAAACTTGCGGGCGTCATCGGGCTGATCACTGGGTGGGTTGGCTGGGCTGCAGTGGCGGTGGCAACCGTTGCAGCCTTCGCACTGGCCGCAGCCGTTGCTCTCGGCCTGATCGTGACGCGTCGAGCGGGCGGCACGACTCACATCGCCTTCGGCCCCTGGATGCTCGCCGGAGCGTGGATAGGAATCGTGTGGGGTCAACCCCTAGCCAGGGGCTATCTCCAACTGGTCGGCTTGATATAAAGCGCACCGAATATTCTGACGGGCTGATACATCCCGTTGGTAAGGTGACGCACTCCCCGCGAAAGGACGCCCCATGGCCGGCCCAACAGCATCCGATCCTGTAACGCCCGAACAGCCTGTAACCCCCGAACAGCCTGTAACCCCCGAACAGCCTGTGCAACCCGAACAGTCTGTGCAACCCGAACAGTCTGTGCAACCCGAACTCGTCTACGTGGCCGCCGATTCGGCGGTGCTGGACGCGGTGCCCACGATTGTCGTCGCGACCGACATCCCGACCGACATCCCGACCGACATCCCGACCGACACCCCGCCGACGGTGGTGTTTGTCGAGGCGCCGAAGCTACCCCGTGAGCAGGGCGCTCGTGGTGTCGGCGCCGCTGTCACCGTTCTTGCGACCGCCCTTTTCGCCGTCACCTACGGTTTGCTGGTGTTGCTTCTCGCCCTGCTGGCCTCGCCCACGGGCGCCTCAGAAGCGCTGCGATTCTTCAGCTCGATCACCTTCTGGCTACCGGTCGTCGTCTTCGCGCTTGCTCACCTGCTGCTCGTTGTTGTTGCCAATCGCGCCGGGTGGTGGGCTCACGTTTTTGGCGGGTTCTTCGTCGCGCTGGTGGTGTGGGTCGGTTTCGTCGGCGCAGTATTCATTGCAACCAACACGGTGGGTGCGAGCAGTACTGCAGTCGGCGCAATTGTTCTGCAGCAGCTCACCAACCCGCTCGGTTTCGCCGCGGCCATCGCCGCGCGCGAGGTGCCGATCTGGGTTGGAGGGATCGTCGCGCGGCGGGGGCGAAGTGCCCGTGTGCGTAACGCTGAAGCGAAGGTGGCCCACGAGCAGCGACTCGCTGACCATCGAGCCGCGCTGCAGGTGCAGACTGGCGTTTGACCGCATCCCGGTGCGGGGTCTACTCTGAGAGGGTGTGTGCATCGTCACACGTCTGTGCTGTGCCGTCAAGACGGAGAGCGAGGCGTCGGGGGGAAGGCACACGCAGAGGGTCCCTGATGACCACGTGGCTTCGGCGCGTGAGAGCACACCCCCACGGCATGTCCGTCTGTCTCGAGCACGCTTGAGGCAGGTGACGGATTCGCGTGAGCCCAGCTGTTGCGTCATTCCAGCCGGGGAAATCCACACTGCAACCCGCTGTCACCGTGCAGCATTCATAAGGAGCACTTTTGCCCACCATTCAACAGCTGGTCCGTAAGGGCCGCACGCCGAAGGTCTCTAAGACCAAGGCGCCGGCCCTCAAGGCCAACCCCCAGCAGCGCGGCGTGTGTACTCGCGTGTACACGACGACCCCCAAGAAGCCGAACTCGGCTCTGCGCAAGGTCGCTCGCGTCAAGCTCAGCAACGGCACCGAAGTCACCGCCTACATTCCCGGTGAGGGCCACAACCTGCAAGAGCACTCGATGGTGCTCGTTCGCGGCGGTCGTGTGAAAGACCTGCCCGGCGTGCGCTACAAGATCGTGCGCGGCGCGCTCGACACTCAGGCGGTCAAGAACCGCAAGCAGGCACGAAGCCTGTACGGCGCGAAGAAGGACAAGAAGTAATGCCTCGTAAAGGACCAGCACCGAAGCGCCCCGTCGTCGCAGACCCGGTTTACGGCGCTCCCATTGTCAGCCAACTTGTCAACAAGATTCTTCTTGATGGCAAGAAGGGCCTCGCCGAGCGCATTGTTTACGGTGCCCTTGCCGGCGTCACGACCAAGAGCGGCCTCGACGCCGTGGTCACCCTGAAGAAGGCTCTCGACAACGTGCGCCCCACCCTCGAGGTGCGCTCACGTCGTGTCGGTGGCTCGACCTACCAGGTGCCCGTTGAGGTCAAACCGCACCGCGCGAACACTCTCGCGCTGCGCTGGTTGACCAGCTATGCCAAGGCGCGTCGCGAGAAGACGATGACCGAGCGTCTGATGAACGAAATTCTCGACGCATCCAACGGCCTCGGTGCCGCTGTCAAGCGTCGTGAAGACACCCACAAGATGGCCGAGAGCAACAAGGCCTTCGCGCACTACCGCTGGTAACAACCAGCTCTGCGGGCGGAGGCTGACAGCCTCGGCCGTGGTCTCTGCCCGCACCCGCACTTTTTATCGAACCGGAGGAACCCCCTGTGGCACAGGACGTGCTCACCGACCTGAACAAGGTCCGCAACATCGGCATCATGGCGCACATCGATGCTGGCAAAACCACGACCACCGAGCGCATCCTGTTTTACACGGGTGTGAACCACAAGATCGGTGAAACGCACGACGGCGCGTCAACGACCGACTGGATGGAGCAGGAGCAGGAGCGTGGCATTACGATCACCTCTGCCGCTGTGACCTGTTTCTGGGACAAGAACCAGATCAACATCATTGACACCCCCGGTCACGTCGACTTCACCGTCGAGGTCGAGCGTTCGCTGCGCGTGCTCGACGGCGCAGTTGCGGTCTTCGACGGTAAAGAGGGCGTAGAGCCGCAGTCTGAGACTGTGTGGCGTCAGGCCGACAAGTACGAAGTGCCCCGCATCTGCTTCGTCAACAAGATGGACAAGCTCGGCGCTGACTTCTACTTCACCGTCGACACCATCATCAAGAAACTCGGCGCTAAGCCGCTGGTGATCCAGCTGCCCATCGGTGCTGAAAGCGAATTCGTGGGCGTGGTTGACCTCGTCGAAATGCGCGCACTCGTGTGGGAGGCCGACTCCAAGGGTGACGTCACCATGGGCGCCAAATACGAGGTGAAAGAGATTCCGGCAGACCTCGTCGAAAAAGCTGCCACGTACCGTCAGCTTTTACTTGAGACTGTCGCCGAGACCGACGATGCGCTGCTAGAAAAATTCTTCGGTGGCGAAGAGCTCACGGTTGCTGAAATCAAGGCTGGCATTCGCAAGCTCACCGTAGCAAGCGAGATCTACCCCGTTCTCTGCGGTTCTGCGTTCAAGAACCGCGGCGTTCAGCCGATGCTCGACGCAGTCATCGACTACCTGCCGAGCCCGCTCGACGTAGCGGCAACCGAGGGCCTCGACCCCCGCGACGAAGAGAAGAAGATTGAACGGCACCCTGACGCAGCAGAGCCGTTCGCGGCACTCGCCTTCAAGGTCGCCGTGCACCCCTTCTTCGGTCGTCTGACCTTCATTCGGGTGTACTCCGGCCGTCTTGACTCGGGTGGCCAGGTTGCCAACTCGACGAAGGGCAAGAAAGAGCGCGTCGGAAAAATCTTCCAAATGCACGCGAACAAGGAAATCCCTGTCGACAGCGTGACCGCGGGCCACATTTACGCGGTTATCGGTCTGAAAGACACGACCACGGGTGACACTCTGTGCGATCTGAATAACCAGGTTGTGCTTGAGTCGATGACGTTCCCTGAGCCTGTCATCGAAGTCGCCATCGAGCCGAAGACCAAGGCTGACCAAGAGAAGTTGGGCTTGGCCATCCAGAAGCTGGCTGAAGAAGACCCCACGTTCCGCACGGAGCAGAACACCGAGACGGGTCAGACCGTCATCAAGGGCATGGGCGAGCTTCACCTCGACATCTTGGTCGACCGCATGCGGCGCGAGTTCAACGTCGAGGCAAACGTGGGCAAGCCCCAGGTTGCCTATCGCGAGACAATCAAGAAGACGATCGAGAAGTTCGACTTCACGCACAAGAAGCAGACCGGTGGGTCGGGTCAGTTCGCCAAGATCCAGATCCGGCTCGAGCCGCTTGCTGTCACCCCGGAGACGAGCTACGAGTTCGTCAACGCGGTGACCGGTGGTCGCGTTCCGCGTGAGTACATCGGTTCGGTCGATGCGGGCATCCAAGATGCCATGCAGGTCGGCGTTCTCGCCGGCTTCCCGACCGTCGGTGTCAGGGCTTCGCTTCTTGACGGCGCAGCGCACGATGTTGACTCGTCTGAAATGGCATTCAAGATTGCCGGATCGATGGCCTACAAAGAGGCCGCCCGTAAGGCAACTCCTGTGCTGCTCGAGCCGCTGATGGCGGTAGAGGTGCGCACTCCTGAGGAGTACATGGGCGACGTCATCGGCGACTTGAACTCCCGCCGTGGGCAGATTCAGTCGATGGAGGACGCAACGGGCGTGAAAGTTGTTCGAGCCCTCGTGCCGCTGTCAGAGATGTTCGGATACGTCGGAGACCTGCGGTCGAAGACCTCGGGGCGCGCCGTGTATTCCATGGCATTCGATAGTTACGCGGAAGTTCCGAAGGCCGTGGCCGACGAGATCGTCCAAAAGAACAAGGGCGAGTAATCGCCCGACCTGCGAAGGCTCGCCGAGTCTGAGTACGATACACACACACCAATTCGCCCGGCGTTCACCCCTGAATGCTGAGCACACAAGTCCTGAGGAGGACCCACTGTGGCTAAGGCCAAGTTCGAGCGGAACAAGCCGCACGTCAACATCGGAACCATCGGTCACGTCGACCACGGCAAGACCACGCTGACCGCAGCCATCTCTAAGGTGCTTGCCGACAAGTTCCCGTCGGCAACAAACGTTCAGCGCGACTTCGCGTCGATCGACTCGGCTCCTGAAGAGCGTCAGCGCGGCATCACCATCAACATCTCGCACGTGGAGTACGAGACGACGAAGCGCCACTACGCGCACGTCGATGCTCCCGGCCACGCCGACTACATCAAGAACATGATCACGGGCGCTGCGCAGATGGATGGCGCAATTCTCGTGGTGGCGGCAACCGACGGCCCGATGGCTCAGACGCGTGAGCACGTGCTGCTCGCCAAGCAGGTCGGCGTGCCCTACCTGCTGGTCGCGTTGAACAAGAGCGACATGGTTGACGACGAAGAGATCCTTGAGCTCGTCGAGATCGAGGTTCGCGAGTTGCTCGAGAGCCAAGGCTTCGATGGCGACAACGCTCCCGTCGTGCGCGTCTCAGGCCTGAAGGCCCTCGAGGGTGACGAGAAGTGGACCCAGTCCATTCTCGACCTCATGGACGCGGTTGACGAGTCAGTGCCCGACCCGGTGCGCGACAAGGACAAGCCGTTCTTGATGCCCATCGAAGACGTGTTCACGATCACCGGTCGTGGCACCGTGGTGACGGGTCGCGCCGAGCGTGGCACGTTGGCCATCAACTCTGAGGTCGAAATCGTCGGCATCCGCCCGACGCAGAAGACCATCGTCACGGGTATCGAAATGTTCCACAAGCAGCTCGATGAGGCCTGGGCCGGCGAGAACTGTGGTCTGCTCCTTCGCGGCACGAAGCGCGAAGATGTTGAGCGTGGCCAGGTCGTCGTCAAGCCAGGTTCAGTGCTGCCGCACACGAACTTCGAGGGCACCGCGTACATCCTCTCCAAAGAAGAGGGTGGCCGTCACAACCCGTTCTACACGAACTACCGCCCGCAGTTCTACTTCCGCACCACCGACGTCACCGGCGTCATCTCGTTGCCTGAAGGCACCGAGATGGTCATGCCCGGCGACACCACCGACATGATCGTTGAGCTGATTCAGCCCATCGCCATGGAGGAGGGCCTCGGCTTCGCCATTCGTGAGGGTGGCCGTACAGTCGGCGCCGGCACGGTCACGAAGGTGCTCAAGTAGTCCTACAGTTTGACAAGTGAGCGGGGTCAGGCCTTCGGGTCTGGCCCCGCTTTCGTATTCTCGCTCTCGGAGGCGCCGCTGAGTGCCGCAATCGGGGTCGCGTCTCGACCACTTAGGCGTTGCGTGAGCGCTGCGGCGGCGGCTGCAACAGCCGCGCCCAAGTTTGATTCGACCTCGGAGTCGACTACGTCGGTTCGGTAGGTCAGTCCGATGCCGGCGGTCGGGTACCCGTGCCTGTCGAGCGCAGCTGCTCCGACCGATGAATAGCCGAGGGTAATATCGCCATTCTCGATGGCCCAGCAGCGCTCGCGCGCAGTAGTCAGGATGCGATCGAGCTCGGGTAGCGTGCGAGGGCCGACACCGCGGCGGGTGATGAGCGAATCGCGGTTCGGGAAAAGTGCTCGCACCTGCGAGGTGGGTAGGACGCAGAGCATCGCACGACCGGTCGCTGTGAGGTGTGCGGGTAGCCTCACTCCGACCCGCACCACTGTGGTGGGGGCACGTGGCGCCGATGCTTGGCTGACGTACGAGACATCACTGCCGGTGAGCACGGCGATTTGCGCGACAACTGGCACGGGAGAATGGCGCACGAGGCGCTCCAGCAGCGGCCCGCCGAGGCGCGCTAGCCGCGTGGCGCTCAACACTGATCCGCCGATCTCGGCGACGAGAGCCCCGAGGCCGTAGGCGCGGGCCTCGGGGTAGTGCACGACGTAACCCTCGTCTTGCAGCACGCGCAACAGTTGGTAGACGCTCGACCGTGACAAATCCAACTCTCGGGCGAGTGTCGAGGCGGGCACCGGATCACTGTGGTGCGCGAGGTGCGTGACGATGCGCAGGGCCGCGCGGGCGGCAGGCGCGGCGGGCGAGCTGGGCATGAGCATCTACCCCTTCGGTATTGTCTGGTATCTCAGACAGAATATCGCGCGTACCCACCCCGAACGCACCATGAACGGCATTCACTGGGGTCATGCAGATCACCGTTGGCCGCACCCCGCTCACAATCGCCGACGTTACGGCGGTTGCTCGCCACAACGCGATGGTCGTGATCGACGCTGACGCCCTGATTGGCATGGCTTTCACTCGCGCAGTCGTCGAGGACCTCGCCGGTGACGACAACCCCCACTACGGCGTTTCGACCGGATTCGGGGCGCTCGCCACCACCCACATTCCAGCGCCGAAACGGGCCGAGCTACAGAAATCCCTGGTGCGTTCCCACGCGGCAAGTAGTGGGCCCGAAGTCGAGCGCGAGGTCGTGCGCAGCACGATGTTGTTGCGCCTGCAAACCCTGGCAACGGCACGCACCGGTGCGCGACCCCTCGTGGCCGAGACCTACGCAGCTCTGCTCAACGCCGGCATCACTCCCGTCGTGGGCGAGTACGGCAGCCTCGGGTGCTCGGGTGACCTTGCCCCGCTGGCGCACTGCGCTCTCGCGATCATGGGTGAGGGCACGGTGCGTGATGCAAGCGGCACTCTGGTGTCTGCGGCGACAGCGCTCGCCGCAGCGAACATCAAACCGGTCGAACTTCGCGAAAAAGAGGGCCTCGCACTCATTAACGGCACCGATGGCATGCTCGGGATGCTCGCCCTGTCTCTCACCGACCTCGACTCGCTCGTGTCCACCGCTGACCTCGCCGCAGCAATGAGCGTAGAGGCGCTGCTCGGCACCGACCGCCCCTTTGCCCCAGACTTGCAGGGGCTGCGCCCGCACCCCGGTCAAGCGATCAGCGCCGCGAACATGCGCCGCGTGCTCAGTGGCTCTCCCGTCGTCGCGAGCCATCGCGCGGGCCCCAGCGGCATCGACGGCACCGACAGCGCCGAGGCGTGCACGCGAGTGCAAGACGCCTACTCGCTGCGCTGCGCACCGCAGGTGCACGGCGCCGTGCGCGACACGATGGCCCACGCTGCCAGTGTCGCCGACCGTGAGCTGGCGAGTGCGATCGACAACCCGGTGGTGACGCTTGACGGCCGGGTTGAGTCGAACGGTAACTTTCACGGAGCACCCCTCGGCTACGTGCTCGATTTTCTCGCTATCGCGGTTGCCGACCTGGCGAGTATGAGTGAGCGTCGCACCGACCGTTTTCTCGACTCCAACCGAAGCCAGGGGCTACCGCCGTTTCTGGCTCACGACCCTGGCGTCGATTCGGGCCACATGATTGCGCAGTACACCCAGGCTGGCATCGTCAGTGAGCTCAAACGCCTGGCTGTACCGGCGAGCGTCGACTCGATCCCGTCGAGCGCGATGCAAGAAGACCACGTGGCGATGGGATGGTCGGCTGCTCGCAAACTGCGGCGATCGATCGACGGGCTCACCCGGGTGATTGCGATTGAGCTGCTGACTGCTGCGCGCGGGCTTGACCTGCGTTGCGCGGCGCTGGGTGTCGCACCCGCTGCGACCACGGCCGCAGTCGTCGCCGCGTTGCGCGAGCACGTCGCCGGGCCCGGTCCTGACCGCTACCTCGCGCCAGAGATCGAGCACGCTGTACGGCTGACCGCCGACGGCACTCTGCTGACCGCCGCCCGTACCGTCGCCGCCATTGTCTAAAAACACCGACACCGACACCGACACCGCCATCAACTCACCCTCATCCTCATCCTCACCCTCACCCTCACCGACACCCTCACCGACAGGAGTTTGCTATGACCCTCACTGATTCCCCGGTCCCCGCCTCAGCACCCGCCTCGGCCCCGGCACCGGCACCGAAATCTCGGTCCGCATCCGGCCCACGACCGGTCCGTGCCCACCGCGGAACGCAGCTGCATACCCTCGGTTGGCAACAAGAGGGAGCGTTGCGCATGCTGCAGAACAACCTCGACCCGGAGGTTGCCGAGCACCCCGACGAGCTGGTCGTTTACGGCGGTACCGGTAAGGCTGCCCGCGACTGGACCAGTTATGACGCCCTTGTGCGCACGCTCACCACGCTCAAGGGTGACGAGACGATGCTCGTGCAGTCGGGCCGCCCGGTTGGCGTCATGCAGACCCATGAGTGGGCGCCACGCGTACTCATAGCCAACTCGAATCTCGTGGGCGACTGGGCCAACTGGGATGAGTTTCGGCGGCTCGAGCAACTCGGCTTGACGATGTACGGGCAGATGACGGCTGGATCGTGGATCTACATCGGCACACAGGGAATTCTGCAGGGTACATTTGAGACGTTTTCTGCGGTCGCTGATCAGAAGTTCGGCGGCACGCTGGCTGGCACCATCACGCTGACTGGCGGTCTCGGCGGTATGGGTGGCGCGCAACCTCTTGCGGTGACGATGAACGGCGGCGTTGCGATCTGCGTGGAAGTCGACCCCAGCCGCATCGCCCGACGGCTTGAGCACCGCTACCTCGACGTGCAGGCTGACTCGCTTGAACACGCTCTCGAACTTGCGGTGCAGGCGCGCGATGCCCGGCAACCGCTTTCCATCGGCGTGCTCGGTAGCGCGGCGAAAGTCTTTCCACGTCTGCTCGCCATGGGCGCCGAAATCGACATCGTCACTGATCAGACCAGTGCCCATGACCCGCTTGCCTACCTGCCGCTTGAACACTCGGTCGATGAGTGGCACACAGCGCGCGAGCGCGACCCGCTTGGCTTCGCTGCTGCCGCCCGCGCCTCCATGGCACTGCAGGTTGAGGCGATGGTTGGCTTTCAGCGCGCCGGTGCCGAAGTTTTCGACTACGGCAACAACATTCGCACCGAGGCGAGGGCGGCCGGATACGCTGATGCTTTTGCGTTTCCGGGGTTCGTGCCCGCGTACATCCGGCCATTGTTTGCCCAGGGCAAGGGCCCGTTTCGCTGGGCGGCTCTCAGTGGCGATCCGGCCGACATCGCGGCGACCGATCGGGCTGTGCTTGAGATGTTTCCTGAGAACGAGAGCTTGCAGCGCTGGATTCCGCTTGCTCAAGAGCGTGTGCACTACCAGGGCCTTCCAGCGCGTATCTGCTGGCTTGGGTACGGCGAACGCGACCGCGCAGGCGAGCGCTTCAACGACATGGTCGCGTCGGGCGAGCTCAGCGCACCGGTCGTCATTGGACGCGACCACCTCGACTCTGGCAGTGTCGCAAGCCCCTATCGCGAGACCGAAGCGATGAAAGATGGCAGCGACGCGATTGCTGACTGGCCACTGCTGAACGCCCTCGTCAACACGTCGTCAGGAGCCACCTGGGTCTCGATTCACCACGGCGGAGGAGTCGGCATTGGCCGCTCCATTCACGCCGGCCAGGTGACGGTGGCCGACGGTACGGCACTCGCGGGCGAGAAATTGCAGCGCGTGCTGACGAACGACCCGGGCATGGGGGTTATCCGGCACGCGGATGCGGGCTATGTCGAGGCTGACGAGGTCGTCGATCGTCTTGGCGTACGCATACCGATGCGCGAGGGGCAGTGAGCGGTGAGGGTGACACCACCACGCCCGGCAGCACTGTCGAGGCTGACCCCACGGGTGCATGCTCTGGCACGCCTGCAAGCCCCCTGGCCCACGACCCCCTCTGGCCTCGGGCGGGTGACTGGCCGACTTGGGTGCCGGGCTCGCGCGCCGATGCCGTGCTGGTGGGCATCCCCACCTGGCGGACGTCGCTGTCGCCGGGCCAGACGCATCTGACCCCGGCGGCGATTCGGGATGCTCTGCGCTTCTACTCCGCCGACGCCCTCCTGACCGCGCCCACCCCCGACCCCCTCCAGACCGCATCCGCCCACGACCCCGCCCTGACCACGCCTGCCACCGACCCCCTCCTGACCGCATCCGCCACCGATCGGTCCCTTATTGCGGAGGGATTTGTGACCGACCGCAACAAGGGACCGATCGAGGGTGGGGGTGCGCGGCTCGTCGTGCTCGACGCGGGAAATGTGCCCGAGCCCGACGGCGCAGGTGAAAAGCAGGCGATCGCGCGGGTTGCCGAGCTGGCGGCAGGGGCATCACTCGTGATCGTGCTCGGCGGCGACAATGCCGCGACGGTGCCGGCTGCGCTGGGCGCCTGGGGTGCCAGCATTGCGACCGCCGGCCTTGTGGCACTGGATGCCCACCACGACCTGCGCGACGGCACCAGCAACGGCTCACCGGTGCGCCGGTTGCTCGACGCGGGCTTGGCGGGGTATCGGGTGAGTCAGCTGGGCATCGAGCCGCTGGCGAACTCTCGGGAGTACTCGGCGCGGGCCGCTCAGCACGGCATCACCGTGGTTACCCGCGCCGAGCTCGCGCGCACCCCGATCGCGGCAGCCATGGCTGCGGCGCTCGATCGTGCTGCGTCGGCGGGGGGACCAGTGCACGTCGACCTCGATCTCGACGTGTGCGACCGAAGTGTCGCGCCTGGCTGCCCGGCGAGCGTACCCGGCGGGCTCAGCGCGTTCGAACTGCGCCAGGCGGCGCGGCTTGCGGGCGCGCATCCGGCGGTGACGAGCATCGACCTCACCGAGCTCGATGCCGCGCGTGATGCCGCCGACGGCCGTACTGTGCGTCTTGCCGCGTTGTGCGTGCTGGAGGCTCTCGCGGGGCTGGCGAGCCGCCCGAAAACGTCGCCCCCGCCGCCCCCGCCGCCGTCGCCCTCGCTCACCCCGCCCCCGCCCGCCGCCGCGGCAGGATGACCCCGTGACCCCGAGCATGCCGACCACCCCCAGCGACCCGAGCGCGCCCCTGACCCCCGACGCCCCCAGTGTCGTCATCGAGAACATCGGTCAGCTCGTCACTCTTGACCCTGATGAACCCGAGCGCCCCATCCGCTCGAACGCAGCACTTGTCATCGTTGACGGATGCATCGCGTGGGTGGGCGCCACCGCTGATGCTCCCGCCGGCGACACTCGTATTGACGCGGGTGGCGCGTCAGTGGTCCCGGGTTTCGTCGACAGTCACAGCCACCTCGTGTTCGCGGGCGATCGCGTCGATGAGTTCGCGGCGCGCATGGCCGGGCAGGCTTACACGGCGGGTGGCATTGTGAGCACGGTCGCGGCGACCCGCGCGGCGAGCGACGACGACCTGCGCGCCCGGCTCGCGGCCCTTGTCGCTCAAGCACGCGCCCAGGGCACGACGACCCTCGAGATCAAGAGCGGGTACGGACTCACCGTTGCCGATGAGGCCCGCACCCTGCGCCTGGCCCGCGAGGTGACTGACGAGACAACCTTTCTCGGCGCCCACGTCGTGCCGCCCGAGTTTGCCGACGACCGTGTTGGCTACATTGACCTTGTCTGCGGCGAGATGCTGGCCGCGGGTGCTGGCCATGCCCGTTGGATCGATGTCTTCATCGACTCAGGTGCGTTCACCGTCGAGGAAGCGCGGCAAATCTTGTGGGCGGGGCTGGATGCCGGACTCGGCCTACGCGTGCACGCCGGCCAGCTGGGCGCCGATGGGGGAGTCGCGCTCGCTGTCGAGCTCGGTGCCGCCAGCGTCGATCACTGTACCTTTCTGACGCCGAGCGATATCGGGCTTCTCTCCGCGAGCGCCGAGGCTGAGGCTGCCGGAGGCGCAGCCGCGACCGTTGCCACCCTGCTGCCCCTCGTCGAGTTCTCGACGAAACAGCCGTATCCGGATGCCCGGGCGCTCATCGACGCGGGCGTCGCCGTCGCGATCGCCAGCGACTGCAACCCTGGCTCCAATTTTTCGAGCAGCATGCCTCTCGCCATCGCTCTAGCGGTTCGCGAGCTCGGCATGACCCCAATGGAGGCGCTCGCCGCCGCGACCCGCGGGGGAGCGCGGGCCCTGCGGCGCACCAATATCGGCCATCTCGCGGTGGGCGCGCGGGGCGACGCGGTCATCCTGGATGCCCCCGACTACCGCCATCTCGCCTACCGGCCGGGCGTGCCCCTGGTCAGCCAAGTGTTCGTGGGCGGCAAGGCTCTGTAGACACCCGGTCGCCCAGTCAACCAGGCGCGCGTGCGGGGTCGCCGCTGGGCCGAAAAGGGCAGAGTATTGTGCGCGACACGCCCGGGTTGCACGGGGTCGCGCCATGTGGCAGACTCTTCTAGTTCCACACGCCGCGCTTATGCGTGGCTCACTGCCCGGCAGTGCATAGGACGAGCCCCGCACCGAGAAATCGGCCGCGGGTCGCGATGAGCCTAGGCCGCAGGCAGCAGGACGTAGCGTGAACCGACACCCATCCGGCGGGGGAATAATCCTGCGCCTGCACGCGAGCACCGCCTGAAGAGGCGGTTTAGCACTGCGGGGGTCGGGCGCATGCGTTTGATCGACACGGTTTACATCCGGTCGCACAGCAGTGCGATCGGATGGCGCCAGCTGCCCGAACGTTTGACAGAAAAATAGTGGTGCGACAACGATCGCGCTCCGCGTGAGATGGGCCTCAACGGTTTCATCACGTCCAAGAAGGAAGAGAGTTGAGCATGGCGGGACAAAAGATCCGCATCCGACTTAAGTCGTATGACCACGCAGGTCTCGACGCATCGGCTCGCAAGATCGTTGACACGGTTACTCGTGCAGGCGCCACCGTAGTGGGCCCTGTGCCGCTGCCGACGGAGAAGAACGTTATCGCCGTCATCCGGTCGCCCCACAAGTACAAGGACAGTCGCGAGCACTTCGAGAAGCGCACGCACAAGCGCCTCATCGACATCATTGACCCGACGCCGAAGGCAGTCGATTCGCTTATGCGCCTCGACCTGCCGGCTGACGTCAACATCGAGATCAAGCTCTAAGGAGCCGAGGAAACATGTCTCCAACGAAGACGACCAAGGGTCTGCTGGGCACGAAGCTCGGCATGACGCAGGTGTGGGATGCGAACAACAAGCTCGTTCCCGTTACCGTCGTAGAAATCGCCCCCAACGTGGTGACGCAGGTGCGCACCGCCGAGAAAGACGGCTATGCCGCCGTTCAGATCGCCTACGGCGCCATCGACCCTCGCAAGGTCACTAAGCCCCTCGGCGGCCACTTCGAGAAGGCCGGCAGCACTCCTCGCCGACACCTCACCGAGGTTCGCACTGCTGACGCCGCCGAGTACACGCCCGGCCAGCACATCGCCGTCGATATCTTCGAGGCCGGTCAACTGGTCGACGTCGTCGGTACCAGCAAAGGTAAAGGCTTCGCCGGTGTCATGAAGCGTCACAACTTCAAGGGTGTTTCGGCTTCGCACGGTTCGCACCGTAACCACCGCAAGCCCGGCTCCATCGGCGCATCCTCCACGCCCAGTCGCGTGTTCAAGGGCATGCGCATGGCGGGCCGCATGGGTGGCGAGCGCGTGACGGTCATGAACCTCACCGTTCACTCTGTCGACCTCGAGAAGGGACTCCTGCTCGTCAAGGGCGCGGTTCCCGGTGCTCGCGGTCGGCTTGTATTCGTCCGCAACGCCGTGAAGGGAGCGTAATCGCCATGGCATCCACGCTCAACGTTCTTGACGCTGCCGGCAAGAAGACCGGTTCGGTCAACCTGCCCGCCGCTGTCTTTGACGTACAGACCAACGTTCCGCTGTTGCACCAGGTGGTTGTCGCGCAGCTCGCGGCAGCCCGCCAAGGAACCCACTCCACGAAAACTCGCGGAGAAGTTTCTGGTGCCGGCCGCAAGCCGTTTAAGCAGAAGGGCACTGGCCGCGCACGTCAGGGCTCGATCCGCGCACCGCACATGACTGGCGGTGGTGTCGTGCACGGCCCGACCCCCCGCAACTACGCGCAGCGCACCCCCAAGAAAATGATTGCTGCAGCGCTCCTCGGCGCACTCAGTGACCGCGCACGCGGCGACCGTTTGCACGTCATCGAGTCGTTTGGCACTGACGTGCCGTCGACGAAGGCTGCTGCGGCCGTCATCTCGTCGCTCACGTCGGGCCGCAAGGTTCTCGTCGTTATCGAACGCGATGATGCGGTGAACCGCAAGAGCGTGCGCAACCTCAAGGACCTGCACGTCATCACCCCCGACCAGCTCAACGCGTACGACGTGTTGGTCAGCGATGACATCGTGTTCATGAAGGCCGCATACGAGGCCTTTGTCGCTGCGAAGACGAAGAAAGAAGAGGTTGGCGCATGAGCATTCACGCTGCCGCTCAAAACAAAGACCCGCGCGACATCATCATCTCGCCAGTGGTCAGCGAAAAGAGCTACGCGCTCATCGATGATGGTAAGTACACCTTCGTTGTTGACCCGCGCGCCAACAAAACCGAAATCAAGCTGGCGATCGAAAAGATCTTCTCGGTCAAGGTTGCTTCGGTGAACACTCTGAACCGCACGGGCAAGACCCGCCGCACCCGCTTCGGCACCGGCAAGCGCAAAGACACTAAGCGCGCCATTGTCACGTTGAAGTCGGGCTCCATCGATATCTTCACGGCCGTCGGCTAGGCGCGAGGGAACAACGACAATGGCTATTCGTAAATACAAGCCCACGACTCCTGGTCGTCGCGGTTCGTCGGTCTCAGACTTCGCAGAGATCACGCGCTCGACTCCGGAAAAGTCGCTGCTGAAGCCGCTGCCCAAGACAGGTGGCCGCAACAACTCTGGTCGCATCACCACCCGCCACATTGGTGGTGGCCACAAGCGCCAGTACCGTCTCATCGACTTTCGTCGTGACGACAAAGATGGCGTGAACGCCAAGGTCGCTCACATTGAGTACGACCCGAACCGTACGGCGCGCATCGCTCTGCTGCACTTCGTTGACGGCACCAAGCGCTACATCTTGGCTCCCAACAAGCTCGGCCAGGGCGACATCGTCGAGTCGGGTGCGTCTGCTGACATCAAGCCCGGAAACAACCTGCCGCTGCGCAACATCCCCGTGGGTACTGTCATTCACGCCATCGAATTGCGCCCCGGCGGCGGGGCCAAAATGGCTCGGTCGGCTGGTGCGTCTGTTCGATTGGTTGCCAAAGACGGCCCCTACGCTCAGCTGCGTTTGCCTTCGGGCGAGATTCGCAATGTTGACGCGCGGTGCCGTGCAACTATCGGCGAGGTCGGCAATGCCGAGCAGTCGAACATCAACTGGGGAAAGGCCGGCCGTATGCGCTGGAAGGGCGTTCGCCCGACCGTGCGTGGTGTCGCTATGAACCCTGTTGACCACCCCCACGGTGGTGGTGAGGGCAAGACCAGCGGTGGTCGTCACCCGGTGAGCCCCTGGGGCCAGTCGGAGGGTCGCACGCGGTCCCGCAAGAAAGAGAGCGACAAGCTCATCGTCCGCCGCCGCAACGTTGGCAAGAAGCGCTAGTAGGAGTCGGGAACTATGCCTCGCAGTCTTAAGAAGGGTCCGTTCGTCGATGACCACCTGCTCCGTAAGGTGTTCACTCAGAATGAGGCCAGCAGCAAGAACGTCATCAAGACCTGGTCACGCCGGTCGATGATTGTGCCCGCCATGCTGGGTCACACCATCGCCGTGCATGACGGCCGCAAGCACATTCCCGTGTTTGTGACCGAGACCATGGTCGGTCACAAGCTGGGCGAGTTTGCGCCCACCCGCACCTTCCGCGGCCACGAGAAGGACGACAAGAAGGGTCGTCGCCGGTAACCCGGCGGCGTGAAGAGGAGTACTGACATGGTGGAGTCGATCGCCCGCGTGCGACACATCCGCGTGACGCCTCAGAAGGCTCGTCGCGTCATCGACCTGGTGCGTGGCAAGCAGGCCCTTGAGGCCCTGGCCATTTTGAAGTTTGCACCCCAGGGTGCCAGCGTGCCGATTTATAAGCTTGTTGCTGCGGCAATGGCCAACGCCCGTGTGAAGGCGGATGCCGCCAACACGTTCCTCGACGAGCAAGACCTGTACGTGTCTCGCGCTTTCGTCGACGAGGGCGCAACGTTGAAGCGGTTCCAGCCCCGAGCACAGGGCCGTGCGTTCCAGATTCTGAAGCGCACCAGCCACATCACCATCGTGCTTGCCACGCCGGATGAGTTGGCTGCAGCGGGCGCAAGCACGGGCAAGAAGAAGGCGAGCAAGTAGTCATGGGTCAAAAAGTCAATCCGTACGGTTTTCGCCTTGGAATCACCACCGACCACGTGTCGCGTTGGTTCTCCGACAGCACGAAGCCGGGTCAGCGTTACTCCGACTACGTCGCCGAAGACATCAAGATCCGTGCCATGCTCACGAAAACACTCGACCGTGCAGGTGTTGCCCGTGTCGAAATCGAGCGCACCCGCGACCGCGTTCGCGTCGACATTCACACGGCCCGTCCGGGCATTGTGATTGGCCGTCGTGGCGCCGAGGCGGAGCGAATCCGCACCGACCTCGAGAAACTCACGGCAAAGCAGATTCAGCTCAACATCCTCGAGGTAAAGAACCCCGAGGCTGAAGCGCAGCTTGTTGCACAGGGTGTGGCAGAGCAGCTCAGCGCGCGTGTGGCGTTTCGCCGTGCAATGCGCAAGGGTCTGCAGGGTGCCCAGCGCACGTCGACGGTCAAGGGTGTTCGCATCCAGGTTTCAGGTCGTCTCGGTGGCGCTGAAATGAGCCGCTCAGAGTTTTACCGTGAGGGTCGGGTTCCGTTGCACACGCTGCGCGCGAACATCGACTACGGCTTCTACGAAGCCAAGACCACCTTCGGCCGCATTGGCGTGAAGGTCTGGATCTACAAGGGTGACATCACCAACAAAGAACTCGCTCGCGAGCAGGCGACCCAAAAGTCGACGCGCCCCGAGCGTCGTGACTCTGACCGCGGCCCTCGCCGTGGCACCGGCCCATCAGCCGATGTCGCAGCGCCTGCCACGGCCGGGGCGAAAGGCTAGAGACGATGCTTATTCCCCGCAAAGTAAAGTTCCGTAAGCAGCACCACCCCAAGCGGAGTGGGCATGCTACTGGCGGCACCGAGGTGTCATTCGGCGAGTACGGCATTCAAGCCATCACGCCCGCCTACGTGACGAACCGACAGATCGAATCGGCTCGTATCGCCATGACCCGCCACATCAAGCGCGGTGGCAAGGTGTGGATCAACATCTACCCTGACCGCCCGCTGACCAAGAAGCCCGCCGAAACTCGCATGGGTTCTGGCAAGGGATCACCTGAGTGGTGGGTCGCCAACGTCAAGCCGGGTCGCGTGCTCTTTGAGGTCGCGGGCGTCGACGAGCAGCTTGCTCGCGAAGCCTTGACTCGCGCTATTCACAAATTGCCGCTCAAGGCACGCATCATCAAGCGCGAAGGAGGCGTCGCGTAATGGCGATCGGATCGAAAGAGCTTGCACCAGAAGAGCTCGACACCTTTGAAGATGAGCGGCTTCTTGATGAGCTGAAAAAGGCTAAAGAAGAGCTCTTCAACCTGCGTTTTCAGGCGGCCACCGGGCAGCTTGACAGTCACGGCCGCCTGCGTGCCGTGAAGCGCGACATCGCCCGCGTCTACACAGTCATTCGTGAGCGTGAGCTTGGCCTGCGAGCCACTCCCGCACCGATCGAGGTCGCGGAGAAGCCCGCGAAGAAGGCCACGAAGGCTAAATCGAAGGCGAAAGACGCCGCAGAGCCAGCTCCCGCCGAGGCCGAGGCTGAATCTGTGACGAACACCGAGGAGAAGAACTAATGGCGACGACTGATAAAGCGGCGTCTGCCGGCCACGAGTCGGCCGCGCACGACGTTCGCGACGAGGCCGCTCGCGGCTACCGCAAGGTACGTCGCGGCTACGTGACCAGCGACAAGATGAACAAGACGATCGTTGTCGAGGTCGAAGACCGCGTCAAGCACCCCCTCTACGGCAAGGTGATCCGCCGTACGTCAAAGGTCAAGGTGCATGACGAGCTCAACGGCGCTGGCGTCGGTGACTTTGTGCTCATCAACGAGACTCGTCCCCTGTCAGCCACGAAGCGCTGGCGCCTCGTCGAGATTCTCGAGAAGGCCAAGTAGGCCTCGCCTACTTGATCACAAGGAGTAAGAAATGCTTCAACAAGAATCAAGAGTCAAGGTGGCCGACAACACGGGCGCCAAAGAGCTGCTGACCATTCGTGTGCTGGGTGGCTCGGGTCGGCGTTACGCCGGTCTCGGAGACATCATTGTGGCGACGGTCAAAGACGCCATTCCGGGCGGCAACGTGAAGAAGGGTGACGTCGTGAAGGCAGTCATCGTTCGCACAAAGAAGCAGACCCGTCGGGTTGATGGCTCGTACATCAAGTTCGATGAGAACGCTGCCGTACTGCTGAAGGCAGACGGCGACCCGCGCGGCACCCGCATCTTCGGGCCTGTTGGTCGCGAGTTGCGCGACAAGAAGTTTATGAAGATCGTTTCGCTCGCGCCGGAGGTGCTGTAACCATGGCCAGAATTAAAAAGGGCGACCTCGTTCAGGTCATCACCGGCGCATCTGAAGAGCGCGGCGGCGATCGTGGCAAACAGGGTCGTGTCATCGAAATCATCGGTGAGAAGAACCGTGTCATCGTCGAGGGCGTCAACTACGTGAAGAAGCACGTACGCGTAGGCCAGACGCAGCGCGGAACGAAGACCGGTGGTATTGAGACCCAAGAGGCTTCCATCCACATCTCTAACGTGGCCCTGGTCGATCCGAAATCCAAGAAGCCGACGCGTGTCGGTTTTCGCGAAGAGTCTGTCGAAAAGAACGGTGTAACCAAAACCGTGCGCGTTCGGTATTCCAAGAAGTCAGGTGAGAAGCTCTAATGTCCACTGAAACTGCCGCGTCGACTGGCGCCGCCTTGGCGAACAAGGTCCAGCCGCGCCTGAAGCAGAAGTACCGCGCCGAGATCACGAAGGCTCTGACCGAAGAGTTTTCGTACACTAATCCCCACCAGGTTCCTGGCCTCGTGAAGATTGTTGTGAACACCGGTGTCGGCGAGGCCGCTCGTGACTCGAAGGTCATCGACGGAGCGGTCAAAGACTTGATCGCCATCACGGGCCAGAAGCCCCTCGTCACCAAGGCGCGCAAGTCGATTGCACAGTTCAAGCTGCGTGAAGGCATGCCGATCGGCGCCCACGTCACCCTTCGCGGTGACCGCGCGTGGGAGTTCATGGACCGCCTGGTAACCCTGGCGCTGCCGCGTATTCGCGACTTTCGCGGTTTGAGCGACAAGCAGTTCGACGGCAACGGCAACTACACGTTCGGTCTTCAAGAGCAGAGCGTATTCCACGAGATCGATCAAGACAAGATTGACCGCGTTCGCGGATTCGACATCACCGTCGTGACCACGGCGAAGACCGATGCTGAGGGTCGCGCTTTGCTGCGCGCCTTGGGCTTCCCCTTCCGCTCGTCCGACACCCCTCAGTAACATTCCCCCGGTCCTTCGGACCACGATCGCTCAGGTCGATTCTCGGTGTACCGGGTGTCGAAACCGAGTGAGAAACGGATACAACGCACTATGACGATGACTGATCCGGTCGCAGACTTGCTGACCAGACTGCGGAACGCCAACTCGGCGTTCCACGACTCGATGTCGCTTCCCAGCTCAAAGCTGAAGACGCACATTGCCGAGATCCTCAAGCGCGAGGGTTACATCACTGACTGGGCCGTCGCTGACGCGCGAGTTGGCTCAACTCTCACTCTGTCGTTGAAGTACGGCCCGAACCGCGAGCGGTCGATTGTCGGCATCAAGCGGGTATCGAAGCCTGGCCTTCGCGTCTACGCAAAGTCGACAGAGATCCCCACCGTTCTCGGTGGTCTCGGCGTGGCCATCCTGTCGACTTCTTCCGGTCTGCTCACTGACCGTGAGGCAATGAAGAAGGGCGTGGGTGGGGAAGTCCTCGCCTACGTGTGGTAACCCCAGATGTCACGTATCGGACGCATGCCCATCGACATTCCCGGTGGAGTCGACGTAATCATTGACGGCCAGGCCGTATCGGTCAAGGGCCCCAAGGGTGAGCTTTCGCTCACCGTCGCCAGCCCCATTGAGGTCGCAATCGAAGACAACCAGGTTGTCGTCACGCGGCCCGACGACGAGCGCACCTCGCGCTCGCTGCACGGGCTGACCCGCACGCTTATCGCCAACCAGATCGTCGGGGTAACCCAGGGTTACTCCAAGGGCCTCGAGGTTGTCGGCACGGGTTACCGTGTGCAGGTCAAAGGCACAGGCGTCGAGTTTGCCCTCGGCTTCTCACACCCGGTCATGGTCGAGCCACCTGCCGGCATCACTCTGACGGTGGAGGGCAACACCAAGCTCACCGTTAGCGGTATCGACAAGCAGGCCGTCGGCGAGGTTGCCGCAAACATTCGTAAAATTCGTAAGCCTGAGCCTTATAAGGGCAAGGGTGTTCGGTACGCCGGCGAGGTTGTTCGCCGCAAGGCCGGAAAGAGTGGGAAGTAGTCATGGGTCTCGGAACCAGAGGTAAGAGCAAGACGGCCGCCAAGAGCCGCCGTCACGCCCGTCTGCGCAAGCGCATCTCGGGAACACCGGAACGACCGCGTCTCGTGGTGAAGCGTTCAGCTCGTCACATTTTCGTTCAAATCGTGGATGACACTCAGGGGCACACCGTGGCCAGTGCGTCAACCATGGAGAGCGACCTGCGCGCCTTCGATGGCGATAAGACCGCAAAGGCCCGCAAGATCGGCGAACTGATCGCCGATCGTGCGAAGAAGGCCGGCGTTGAAGCAGTGGTATTCGATCGCGGTGGCAACCGCTACGCGGGCCGCGTCGCGGCGATTGCTGATGGAGCGCGAGAGGGTGGGTTGGACCTGTGAGCGAGACTGAGTCTTTGAGAGAAACAGCGAAGGAGCAGACCGTGGTGGCAGAAGCCCCCGTAGAGACTGCAGCGTCGTCTGAGCCGAGCACCGAGCCTCGCGAGGCTCGCCGTGGTGGTCGCGAACGCAGCCCCAACCGCGACCGTGGTCAGCGCGATGCCGAGAAGAGCCAATTCTTGGAGCGCGTTGTCACCATCAACCGTGTCTCGAAGGTCGTCAAGGGTGGGCGTCGCTTTAGCTTCACCGCCCTCGTCGTCGTCGGTGACGGCAATGGCATGGTCGGCGTCGGATACGGCAAGGCCCGCGAGGTGCCCACCGCTATTTCCAAGGGTGTCGAGGAGGCGAAGAAGAACTTCTTCCGCGTGCCTCGCGTCGCGGCGACTATCCCGCACCCCGTGCAGGGTGAGGCCGCTGCTGGCGTTGTGCTGCTGCGGCCCGCCGCGGCCGGTACCGGCGTTATCGCCGGCGGTCCTGTGCGTGCCGTGCTTGAGTGCGCTGGCATCAACGACGTGCTGAGCAAGTCGTTGGGTTCGTCGAACACCATCAACATCGTGCACGCCACGGTGGCAGCGTTGAAGCAGCTCGAAGAGCCTCGCGCCGTCGCAGCCCGTCGTGGCCTCGCATTCGAAGACGTCGCTCCGGCACGTCTCGTTCGAGCCGAAGCCGTCGCGGCCGAGGCAGCTGCCGGGAAGGGTGGTGCGTGATGGCCACCCAGCTCAAGGTGACCCAGATCAAATCCGTCATCAGTGAGAAACAAAACCAGCGCGACACTCTGCGAAGCCTGGGCCTCAAGCGAATCGGCCACACCGTCATTCGTGAAGACAGCCCGGTCAACCGCGGATACGTGCGTACGGTGGCTCACCTCGTGACGGTCGAGGAGATTGACTAATGGCTGAAGAGAAGAAAGACGGCGCCGCCAAGGCTCCGGCTAAGAAGGCGACCACTGCCAAGGCTACGGCCGCAGCATCCGGCGAGAAGAAGGCTCCGGCCGCCAAGAAGGCGCCCGTCGCCGCGAAGGCTGCCGCGCCCAAGTCGGCTGCGAAGGCCCCTGCGAAGGCCACCGCAAAGGCCCCCGCGAAGGCTGCAACTAAAGCCGCTTCGGAGAAGCCTGCCGCTCAGGCCCCCGCCGCGGAGAAGAAAGCCCCCGCTGTGAAGTCGGTCAAGAAGGTCGTCGTCGCAGACGTCGCCCGCCCGCAGGTGCTCAAGGTGCACCACCTTCGCCCGGCCCCCGGGTCGAAGAAGGCTCGCACCCGCGTCGGTCGTGGCGAGGGTTCCAAGGGTAAGACTGCTGGTCGCGGAACCAAGGGAACCAAGGCTCGCTACCAGGTTCGCCCTGGTTTCGAGGGTGGCAACCTGAACTCGGTCATGCGCGCGCCGAAGCTGCGCGGGTTCAAGAACCCGTTCCGCGTCGAGTACCAGGTCGTCAACCTCGGTGCACTCGCCGAGCTTTACCCGAAGGGTGGCGATGTCACCATTGCCGATCTCGTAGCCAAGGGCGCAGTTCGCAACAACGAAAAGGTCAAGGTTCTGGGCGACGGCGATATTGCGGTTAAGCTGAGTGTGACCGTCGACAAGGTTTCGCGCTCTGCTGAGCAGAAGATCATTGCTGCCGGCGGTTCGATTCTGTAGGTGACGGGTGGCCCTTCGGGGCCACCCTCGCCTGCGGGTCAGGCCCAGTCGGGCCACAGCATCCTCCCGCCGCCGGGCGTGCGGATGCTCATAGTTTTTTCTCCGGGAGGTCTCGTGTTCAGAGCTATTGGGCGGATCTTTCGTACGCCTGACCTGCGCCGCAAAATCGGGTTCACACTCGTCATCGTCGCGATCTTCCGGCTCGGGTCTTTCATTCCAGCGCCGTTCGTCGACTTTCAGAACGTACAGATCTGCCTCGCGGGCAACCAGGGTGCAACCGGCCTGTACCAGTTGGTCAATCTCTTCAGCGGCGGCGCCCTACTCCAGCTGTCGATCTTTGCGCTGGGAATCATGCCGTACATCACGGCTTCGATCATCACCCAGTTGCTGCGCGTGGTCATTCCGCACTTCGACACCCTGCACAAAGAGGGCCAGTCAGGTCAAGCAAAGCTGACCCAGTACACCCGCTACATGACGATCGCGCTGGCAGTGCTGCAGTCGACCACTCTCATCACGGTCGCCCGCGCCGGTGCGCTCTTTCCGACAACCAGCGGTGTTCCCGAGTGCAGCGACCTCATCACCAATGACGCGTGGTACGCCATTCTGTTGATGGTGGTCACCATGACCGCCGGTACCGGACTCATCATGTGGCTCGGCGAGATGGTGACCGAGCGTGGCATCGGTAACGGCATGTCACTGCTGATCTTCGTGTCAATCGCGGCCACGTTCCCCTCGGCCCTGTGGGCAATCGCCGTGTCTCAGGGTTTCGAGATCTTCCTGCTCGTACTCGCCCTCGGCCTGCTCGTCATGGCAGCGGTCGTGTTCGTCGAGCAGTCGCAGCGCCGCATCCCCGTGCAATATGCCAAGCGCATGGTGGGTCGCCGCACCTACGGTGGCAACAACACCTACATCCCGATCAAGGTCAACATGGCGGGTGTCGTGCCCGTGATTTTTGCCTCGTCACTGCTGTACTTGCCCGCCCTCGTCGCCCAGTTCAACCAGCCAACCGCCGGTCAGACCGCACCCGAGTGGGTCGTATGGATTCAGAACAACCTGGTCTCTGGCGATAATCCGATCTACATGGTCGTGTATTTCTTGCTCATCGTGGGCTTCACCTACTTCTACGTTGCCATCACCTTCAACCCTGAAGAGGTTGCCGACAACATGAAGAAGTACGGCGGCTTCATTCCCGGCATTCGGGCCGGTCGCCCGACGGCCGAGTACCTTGACTACGTGCTCACCCGGGTCACGCTGCCGGGCTCGCTCTACCTCGGTTTGGTGGCACTCATTCCTTTGATCGCCTTCGCGGCGGTGGGTGCGAACCAGAACTTCCCGTTCGGTGGGGCAAGCATCCTGATCATCGTCGGCGTCGGCCTTGAGACCGTCAAGCAGATCGACGCTCAGCTGCAGCAGCGTCACTACGAGGGGCTGCTGCGATGAGCGCACGTCTGCTGCTGATCGGGCCTCCCGGAGCGGGCAAGGGCACGCAGGCGCAGAGGCTCTCAGACGCTTTGGGAGTGCCAGCCATCTCTACCGGCGACATTTTTCGTGAACATCTTCGCTCGGAAACTGAACTGGGACTCAAGGCGAAGGCCTACATGGATGCGGGCAACAACGTGCCCGACACCCTCACCAATGACCTCGTCAGTGATCGCCTCGCCCAGGCCGACGCCGCTCACGGCTTCTTACTCGACGGTTACCCGCGCACGACCGATCAGGTTCGCGCACTCGACGAGTTTCTGGCCGCGCACGGTTGTGTGCTTGACGCGGTTATTGAGCTCGTGGCTGACCCCGACGTTGTGGTTGAGCGGCTCAAGAAGCGTGCCCTTGACCAGGGCCGCGCCGACGACAACGAAGCCGTGGTGCGGCATCGACTCGAGGTTTACGCGCTTGAGACGGCACCGTTGGTTGACGTGTACGCGCAGCGGGGCGTGCTTGCTCAGGTTGACGGTCTCGGCGACATTGCCGAGGTGACCGAGCGAATCGAACACGCCCTGGCGGTGCGCGGCATTCTGTTCGCAGCGTAGACGCTCGTGTTGGTGTCACGGTTCGGAATGGCAGTCTGGGCGAAGTTGCCCCGGCGGTGCATTATCACCTAAGCTAAACCCTTGGTGCTTTAGGCACGCTTTCGGCGTGTCACCTGCAATTCTGCCGTGCAGAGAGAATTGCTCGGCGGTGCCGCGTTATCCGCACGACCGGTACGAACAACATTTTTAGCGACGAAGAGGCAATGGCCAAAAAAGACGGTGTCATCGAGATCGAAGGCGCAGTAGTCGAAGCTCTGCCCAACGCAATGTTTCGCGTTGAGTTGACCAACGGCCACAGGGTGCTTGCCCATATTTCGGGCAAAATGCGCCAGCACTACATCCGCATCCTCCCGGAGGATCGCGTGATCGTCGAGCTGAGCCCGTACGACTTGACCCGTGGCCGCATCGTTTACCGCTACAAGTAGGCCTTCGGCCGGATAAGGAACGGCCCGGGGATCCACCCGGTGCACGAGGCCAGCGAGAAAGAAGAACACCATGAAGGTCAACCCCAGCGTCAAGCCCATCTGCGATAAGTGCAAGGTGATTCGCCGCCACGGCAACGTGATGGTCATCTGCGAAAACCCTCGTCACAAGCAACGCCAGGGCTAAAACAGAATTTTCGCCCAGCTTCACAACTGAATATGAACACTAGGCAGTTCCAGAAATCCCAGCAGTGGGAGGACACCTCGGGCGAGAGGCTCGGGCACCGGAACTGCTCCACACCTCTCAACCACCTGAAGGAGCCGTCATGGCCCGTCTTGCCGGAGTGGACATCCCGCGTGATAAGCGCGTAGAGATTGCCCTCACTTACATCTATGGGGTCGGGCGCACGCGCTCGATCGAAACCCTCACCGCCACCGGTATTGACCGGAACGTGCGCGTGAAAGACCTCACCGACGACCAGTTGCTCGCGTTGCGCGACCACATTGAGGTTGAGTTCAAGGTTGAGGGTGACCTGCGCCGTGAGGTCGCCGCCGACATTCGCCGCAAGGTTGAAATCGGTTCGTACCAGGGCGTTCGTCACCGTCGCGGTTTGCCCGTGCACGGTCAGCGCACCAAAACCAACGCGCGCACCCGCAAGGGCCCGAAGCGCACCGTCGCCGGCAAGAAGAAGGCGCGCTAGTCCGGCCCCGCCGCGACCCGCGCAATCTACAGGTTTAGGAGAAAACCATGGCAGCACCGAAATCGGCCGCGCGTAAGCCCCGTCGTAAAGAGAAGAAGAGTATCGCCGTCGGGCAAGCTCACATCAAGTCAACGTTCAACAACACGATCATTTCGATCACTGACCCGAGTGGCGCCGTCGTCAGCTGGTCGTCGTCTGGTCAGGTCGGCTTCAAGGGCTCACGTAAGTCGACCCCGTTCGCCGCCCAGCTTGCGGCCGAGTCGGCCGCCCGTCAGGCGCAAGAGCACGGCATGAAAAAGGTCGATGTTTTCGTCAAGGGCCCCGGTTCGGGCCGCGAGACGGCAATTCGCTCGTTGCAGGCTGCAGGCCTTGAAGTGGGATCGATCAGCGATGTGACGCCTCAGGCTCACAACGGCTGCCGCCCGCCCAAGCGCCGTCGCGTCTAGTCACGAACGCCAGCACTCCCACCCATAACTCAACACACTCGACGAGGCAGCCACTCGTCACGCCACAAGTGTCATATGTCGGACACTTTGCCGAAAGGAATCAACAGTGCTCATCGCACAACGCCCCACACTGACCGAAGAAAACGTCTCCGAATTTCGGTCACGTTTCATCATTGAGCCACTTGAACCCGGCTTTGGCTACACCCTAGGTAACTCGCTTCGCCGCACACTGCTGTCGTCGATCCCTGGCGCCGCCGTCACGAGCATCCGCATCGATGGTGTGTTGCACGAGTTCAGCACCATCGCCGGTGTGAAAGAAGACGTCACCGAGATCATCTTGAACATCAAGAACCTCGTCGTCTCCAGCGAGCACGATGAGCCCATCACCGCGTACCTGCGCAAGCAGGGTGCGGGCGAGGTCACAGCGGCTGACATTTCGGCACCCGCGGGCGTCGAGATTCACAACCCCGAGCTCGTCATCGCGACACTCAACGACAGCGCCAAGTTCGAGCTCGAACTCACCATCGAGCGCGGTCGCGGTTATGTCAGTGCAACCCAGAACCGCAGCGAATTCAGCGAGGCCGGCCAGGTTCCGGTCGACTCGATTTACTCGCCCGTGCTCAAGGTCACCTACCGCGTCGAAGCGACGCGAGCCGGTGAGCGCACCGACTTCGACCGGCTGGTTGTCGACGTCGAGTCGAAGCCCGCCATCACTCCGCGCGACGCGATCGCATCAGCTGGCCGTACGCTCGTCGAACTGTTCGGGCTGGCGCGCGAGCTGAACACGCAGGCAGAGGGCATCGAGATCGGCCCCGCGCCGGTCGATGCCGTGCTGTCAACCGAATTGGCCATGCCGATCGAAGACCTCGACCTCTCGGTGCGCAGCTACAACTGCCTCAAGCGTGAGGGCATCAACACGGTCAGCGAGCTTCTTGCGCTGTCAGAGACGCAGTTGATGAACATCCGTAACTTCGGCCAGAAGTCGGTCGACGAGGTGAAAGACAAGCTCGTCGAGATGGGTCTTTCGCTGAAAGACGCTGTTCCCGGCTTTGATGGCGCCGCCTTCTACGGCTACGACGACGAGGTGAGCTAGGGCGCTTTGCGCGCTCTGCTCTCTTCCCGACACTGATACGAAAGAACACACACCATGCCTCAGCCCACGAAGGGCCCCCGCCTCGGCGGCGGTCCGGCCCACGAGCGCCTGCTTCTCGCGAATCTCGCGACTGCGCTCTTCACGCACAAGCGCATCACCACGACCGAGACAAAGGCCAAGCGCCTTCGCCCCCTGGCCGAGCGCCTTGTCACGTTCGCCAAGCGCGGAGATCTTCACGCGCGTCGCCGCGTCATGACGATCATCCGTGACAAGAGCACCGTTCACGAGCTCTTCACGCAGATTGCCCCTCTCGTCGCCGATCGTGAAGGCGGCTACACCCGCATCACGAAGGTCGGGTTTCGCAAGGGCGACCGCGCATCCATGGTCGTGATCGAGCTCGTTCTGGAGCCGGTGAACCCGAAGCCGAAGAGTGCGAAGAAGACAGCGGCCGCCGCTGCTGCCGCTGCACCGGCTGAAGAAGCGTCGGTCGTGGAGGTCGTGGAGGTCGTGGCAGATGACGCTGCGGTCTCGGACGAGGTCGTTTCTGACAGTGCCGCTGTTGCTGACGACGCTGTTGCCGACGACGCTGTTCCTGCTGACGACGCCGTTTCGTCAGACGAAGCTGCGGCTGCCGACGAGGCGCCCGCCGCTGAAGTTGAAGCCAAGTAGGAATTCCGCAACGCTCTGCCAGACAGCCCCTGCTCACGCGAGCGGGGGCTGTCTGCGTTTCCCCGCCGCCGCTTCTCGCAGCATCTCGCAGTCATCGCCTACCGGGGGCGCGGCAGTTCGGGGTGATCGTCGTAGTCGACAGGGTCGGGTAGGTCCGCGAGGTACTGCAGGGCCACTTCGAGAGCTTCGGTGTACACGCGGCCACCGGACGAGCCAGGGTGCACCTGGTCGCGGGCCAGAAGTTGCAGCTGGGGTGCGATGGCGGTGCGCCAATCGGCGAGAACCACATCTCGGTAGTCGTCAGCAAACTGCACGAGTTGAGCATTGACCTCCGGTATCCACCCGCGAGGCGCCTGGGCACTCACGATCACGAGTGAGCGGTTGGGTCCGATGATGTTGCGCACGTCGAGCAGCGTGGCCGAATCGATCGGGCCGTTCGTTCCCAGGCCGACGATGACCACATCGCGCAATTGCCCGGTGTCGGCCAGAGAGCGCAAGATGTCGGGCGCCTGCTGCATTTGACGTGAGACGGCGGCGTCAATCGCAATGCCCGGAAAGCGCTCTTGTAGTTGGGGTGCCGCAGCGAGCATCACCGAATCGCCAACCGCGATGAGCTTGTCACCGGTTGCTAGGGCTGGCGGCACTGACGGCACTGGCCGCGCTAGTGGCGCTGACGGCACTGGTGGCGCCTCGGGCGTGGCGGGGGCAACCTCTGGCTCGCGCCCGCGCGGGGTGCTGTTGGCAAGCTGGCGGTCAATGGCCTCCTGCCCCGCGGCGATGAGCACCGCGGCCTCTGATTGGGCGGGCGCGCGCGTCACTGCCACCGCGCCCGCCACCACTATGCCGAGCACAGTCAGAACAGTCACCGCGCCCAGTGCCAGACGACGTGGCAGCGACCACGCATTCTCACCGTGCACAACCGTATCCAGCCGTCGCATGCGTATCGGCTGCTCAATGAAGCGATAGCTGGCCGCAGCGAGCGGAACCGTGAGGGCCAGCGCGCCGACGCCCAACAGCCAGTTTTGGGCACCGGTTCGGTCAATTGACGGCAGGCTGGCCCCGAGCAGGATGAGCGCTGGCCAGTGCCACAGGTAGAGACCGTACGAGCGCTCACCGATCCAGCGCGGTAGCGGTGCATCCGCTATCGCCGCGGCGTGCCCCGCAGGGTGAGCCAGGCACATGATGAGTGCTCCGGTCAACAGCACGACCGCGACGAGCCCGCCGCGGTACGTCACGGCGGCGTCGATCGACAGCGCCACGGCGAGGGCAACGATGCCGCCGGTTGAGAGCACGGCGCCGGCATCGGCCAGCCACCCGGGTACTCGGGTGCAGTGAGCTCGAGCTGTCAGCGGCTCGACCCCGAGCGCGAGCCCCGCCCCCAGAAGAAGACCGAACCCGTGGGTGAGGGTCGACAGGTAGGCGGCAGAGGCGCCGGCGGGGTCCTGCAACGGATCTCCCGCGGTCACGGCGAGGGCAAAGGCCGAGCCTAGGGCGAGAACAATCGGCAGGGCGACGCGCAACGATCGCCGGGGTATGAGAAATACGAGTGAGAGCGCGAGCGGCCACAGTAGGTAAAACTGTTCTTCCACCGCGAGTGACCATGCGTGCCGAAACAGTTCAGGGCTGGTCTGGTCCAGGTAACTGGCACCCTGCGCGATGCTCACCCAGTTGCTACTGAAAGTCAGTACACCCACCAGTTGCCAGCCGATGCCGACCAGTACGTCACCACCTATGACGGCGGCAGCAGCCGTGCTGAGGCCCACGACCAGCGCCAGCGCGGGCAGCAGTCGTCGCGCTCGCCGGCTCCAGAACCGCCGCAGATGAAGGCGCCCGTTCGCACGGTATTCGGCAACGAGCAGGGCCGTGATGAGGTACCCACTCACCACGAGAAAAACGTCGACCCCGATGAAACCGCCGGGGGCAATGGCCGGAAACAGGTGGTAGGCGATGACCAACACAATGCCCAGCGCCCGCAGGCCGTCGAGCCCGGGCAGACGCGTGCCCGCAGGGGTGCTGACTCTGACGGCTGACACGATGGCTCTAGCGTCGCGCGCGCAAGCGCTGGGGTCAAACTGCGCGCCGTACACTTGCCCACTGTGGAGACTGTTCGACTGCGGCTTGATCTTTCCTACGACGGAACAGCATTCGCGGGTTGGGGCATTCAGCCAGAGCTGCGCACCGTGCAGGGGGTACTCGAAGAGGCACTCGCGGTTCTGCTGCAGCATCCGCTCAGCGAGGTTCGTCTTGTCGTCGCGGGCCGCACTGATGCGGGGGTGCACGCCATCGGGCAGGTCGCTCACATTGACATCAGCGAGGCCCGCTGGCGCAGGCTGCGCTCTGCTCGCCGGGGAGGCACCGCTGAGCAGGCGTTCGCACGACGGTTGAATGGCATTGTCGGGGGGCGAACGGCAGACCTGGTCGTAACGCGGGTGTCGATCGCTGCCCCCGGCTTCGATGCCCGATTCTCACCGCTGTGGCGACGCTACGAGTATCGGGTCGCTGACGCGATAAGCCTGCGAGATCCGCGCCGCCGCGGGCACACTCTGTGGCATGCGGGTGAACTGAATGTGGCCGTCATGGATGCCGCGGCGCAGAAGCTCGTCGGCCTGCACGATTTCGCCGCATTCTGTAAGCCGCGTGAACGCGCCACCACTGTGCGCACCCTGCTGCACTACCGGTGGGTTCGTGATGAGTTCGGTGTGCTTATTGCCGACGTTCGTGCTGACGCTTTCTGCCATTCGATGGTGCGCTCGCTGGTCGGCGGCGTGCTTGCTGTCGGCCTGGGCGATCTGACGCAACACCAACTGGAAAGCATTTTGCGAAACGCCGTCAAGGCCAACGCTTTTCCGGTCGTTGTTGCCAAGGGGCTCACCCTGGCAGAAGTGGGTTACCCCGATGATGAGCAATTGCAGGCCCGGGCTACCCTCACGCGCGCGCGACGAGAACTTGCGGCACGGGTGCTCAGCCCGCCAGATTGACCGATGGGCGCCCTACGGCTAGGCTCTCCCCTTGGTGACCGTCGCCGACGGCCATCAAGTTGAGCCCTCCACCGTGGCGTTCGTGTTCTCATCTGAGAGACGAACTCCCCCCGGAGCGGGATTCACGAACTACTCGACACGAAAGTATTAGCACTGTGACGCGCACTTTCAGCCCCACTCCCGCTGACATCCAGCGCAACTGGGTCGTCATCGACGCAACCGATGTCGTCCTGGGCCGCCTGGCCAGCCACGCCGCCGTACTGTTACGCGGCAAGCACAAGCCGACCTTCGCCCAGCACATGGACATGGGCGACTTCGTCATCATCATCAACGCCGACAAGGTGGCCCTCACCGGCTCGAAGCTCGCGCAGAAGAAGGCCTACCGCCACTCGGGTTACCCGGGCGGGCTTACGGCGGTTACTTACTCTGAGCTGTTGGAGAAGAACCCTGAGCGTGCGGTCGAGAAGGCCATTCGCGGCATGCTGCCGAAGAACTCGCTTGGCCGCGACCAGATTAAGAAGCTCAAGGTCTACTCGGGTGCCGAGCACCCGCACGCTGCACAGCAGCCGACGATTTACACCCTCGACCAGGTCGCTCAGTAGCGACCGCGCAGACGCTAAGGAACAGCATCGTGGCAGACGTTACGAACACCCCCACCACCTCTTCAGACGACACTTCGGCTGAGGCCGTACCCGAGTCGTACACCACTGAGTCAGCAGCCCCGACGGCAGCGGTGGCACAGCGCGCACCGCTCACTGTTGGAGGCGCAGCTGTTGGGCGACGCAAGCAGGCCATCGCCCGCGTGCGCATCACCCCCGGCGCCGGCACCTACGCCGTCAACGGGCGCACGCTTGAGGCGTACTTTCCGAACAAGTTGCACCAGCAGCTCATCAATGACCCCTTCACCATCTTGCAGCTGGGCGGCGCGTACGACGTCATCGCCCGCATCACTGGCGGTGGCCCTTCCGGTCAGGCTGGCGCCTTGCGTCTTGCTATTGCCCGTTCTTTGAATGAGATTGACCGCGAGAACAATCGCGCGGCTCTGAAGAAGGCCGGCTTCTTGACCCGTGACGCCCGCGTCATTGAGCGCAAGAAGGCTGGCCTCAAGAAGGCCCGCAAGGCTCCTCAATACTCGAAGCGCTAGTCGTTCGAGCACGGGTCGAACGCAGTGGGTCGCCTTTTTGGCACTGATGGGGTTCGAGGGCTGGCCAACGGTGATCTCACCGCTGACCTTGCCCTCGGGCTCTCTCAGGCCGCCGCCCGCGTATTGACGCAGGGCCGGCACGCCGACGAATTGCGCGCGGCGGGCAAACGGCCGACCGCGATCGTTGCTCGTGATCCGCGGGTGTCGGGCCAGTTTTTGACCGCGGCCGTGTCGGCGGGGTTGGCAAGCTCGGGCATCGACGTGCTTGACGCTGGAGTGATTCCGACTCCCGCCGCCGCCTTTCTGGTGGGTGATATCGGCGCTGACTTCGGCGTGATGATTTCGGCGTCACACAACCCGGCCCCCGATAACGGCATTAAGTTTTTCTCCTACGGCGGCACGAAGCTTCCCGACGCCGTCGAAGATCGCATCGAAGAGGCCATGCTCGGTGAGAAACTGGCGCCGACCGGGGCGGGCGTGGGCCGCATTCAGCGCTTCGCCGACGCCGAAGATCGCTACCTCTTGCACCTGCTGGGTACCCTCGACGTTTCTCTCGCCGGCGTGCACGTTGTCATCGA
>Ga0306871_1000039_pt1 | contig 52687 bp, 44 predicted proteins | sample AntRauMeHopE1497_FD_190447 | JGI IMG/M metagenome (GOLD analysis project Ga0306871, IMG submission 190447) | Saline lake microbial communities from Rauer Islands, Antarctica - Metagenome Hop E1 #497 (v2) (version 2) | ecosystem: Environmental > Aquatic > Non-marine Saline and Alkaline > Saline ... | reverse complement strand
TGCTATTAAAAAATAATGCCCAGTAAGGTGCAAGTTTAATTGTTCTTAATTTGACACGTAATACTCCAAATAAACACATTCACTTTTCGAGTAATCGCTGCGCCACAAACCAATCATAAAGCTGCTTTACCGCCCTAAATTTATCCATCAAAGACCCACCCCTCGGTCCCCTCCCAAGAGCGGAGGAGTAATGGTTTGCTTTTTGAATTTGGTAAAGAATATGTCAAATTTTATTGATATTGCAGTATTTTTGCCATTCTTTTTACATCTTCATTCTGAAACGAATTACCTACCTATATAGCGTAAAATGCCCCACATAGCGTTGTTTGTCTTTATCGTTGGCATTTACCACATACCAATAATCCCCAGTAGGCAATTCCTTGCCATCATAGGTGCCGTCCCATCCGGATACCGCAGTAAGGTTGGCAACCACCCGCCCGTAGCGGTCATAAATCTTGACCTCAATATTAGGATAGAACTCCCTGTTCTTTACGAACCAAATATCGTTTTGGTTATTGCCGTCCGGAGTAAAGAAGTTGGGAATATCCAGCATACCCGTAAATTCGAAAGGTACTGCGACCTCAACAACACATCCTTGAGCATCTACCACCCTGGCATTTACCGTCATACTTGTATTGGTATTGAAAACATTGACATCGCCAAAAGATTCCCCATTAAAAAAGTATTCATAACCTCCATAGCCGCCTTCTGCAACGACCACCATTTCATTGGGTCCTGTTTTTGAAGCCGTTAAAGTCAGGGGATCATACGCATCAATCGAGAATTCGACGAAAATGGTACAGCCGTTTTCATGATAAATGTATACGGTATGATCGCCTGCCGGCAAATCTCCCCAAACATTCTCCACCCCGGCCATGGCCGTGATAGCATCGGTAGCATCTACGGGGTCTATGGCAAACATTACATCGGGCATTAGGCTACTGTCCTCCAATCCAACGGTAACCGTACTGTTGGGGAATATGCCCTCACAGCCATATTCTACAATGGGCTCGGCGCTAAGGTCTACCCCTATGCCCACCGTGAACAGAGCTGTGGTAGCACAAAAATTGGCATCCTGCACGTAAATGGCATACGAGGCGCCGCCTTGTAAGTTCTCCATGAGCAATCCGGTATAGGGTGCAAAAGTGCCCGTTCCGGTTTCGTCTACGGGATCGATCATCTCCACCTTGTATTCGTAAAAAGGGGTTGGGCTGATCAATGGGTCGTTGAATGGTGTGCCGCCGATAATATCAAATTGGGCGGTACCATCGTTTGCCCCGATACATAGTTCGGGCGTGGTCTGGATATTCACCGCCTGCAGTTCGTCAGGTTCGGATACCGTAATGAAATCCTTTTCAAAGCATCCATTTTCATCCTGAATTAAAATCTCGTAGATACCTACCGCCAAATTTTCGAAGGTGTATAGTCCCGGGGTGGACGGATCACTAAAAAATTCATTAAAGTTTGGTGCTATGGCAAACTGGGTAAGGCCAACACCTCCGGAGAGGACGGCTACCGTTATGGTACCATCGTCTTCCCCATTACAGGATACAGGCGTAGGGTTTGCATCAAAAACAATGGGGTCGGGTCTTTCTATCACAAAGGGACCTGCAATATCCATACACGTGTCTCCACTGGTTACCGCAATATAATAGGCAGTGCCTTGCGGAAGCGCCTCAAAGGTTCCATCGGCTTGTGGCCCCCTGAACCTGGTAGCCCCGGCGGCAGGACTAAAGGCATCTACCGGGTCCCCTATATAAAGGGAGAACAGGTCATCTCCCACCCCACCGTTCACAAAGGACTCAATTCTACCATCCAATTCGGAGGCACAGGAAATATCATCGGGAAGGTTGGGCAAAATAGTGATTCCTGTAGCATCGGTCATGGTAATACCATTGGAACGAACCGCCAGACAGATGCTGGAAGCACTTGTTTTTCTAACATCGAACTGATAGGTAATCCCTTGTACCCCAGGCATCAAAACCGAGGTTGCGACCATATCGATATACGAACCTATGGCCACCCCATTTTCTATTCTCAAATATTGATAGGTAAACGAGGGCTCGGGATTTTGGATAGTCAAACGCATTTCTCCATCGCCGCCACAGCCCGGTACACGGGTCTGCACCAGTACAGGGGCTATTGGTGGAGGTGGATCAACAAAATAGGGGTCGGTTACAAACAGACAACCAAAACTGGACGAGACTTCTATGGCATACCAACCGGCACTTATGAATCCTCCACTGGCACCAATGAATGTTGGGGAATTTTGCAGACCACTTGTAGCATGTATGTCCGTATTGTCATTGCCGTTCAAATAAAGTAACCTGTAATTGTATCCTGCACCTGGGAAACCGCCCATGGCTCCTGCTACGGCGGTAAAAGCATCTCCGCTAGAAGGGTCAAATGCCTCTAGCACCGCATTGTTCCCGTTTGGACAATCCAAGCCCGTGGGTTGCCTGATGCCGGCATTGATCTGTGGCACTTCGGCCAACTCAATATCGCGTGTAAATGTACATCCCTGCACATCCCTAATTTCAACCTGATAGAACCCGAATGCAAGATCGGTAAATTCGTTTCCGTTGGTAAAGGGGGCAATCTCCGTATAGGCTGCAACACCGTCGGCACTTTGCAACAATCTATATTCATACGCAAAGGAATCCCAGCCGCCTTCACCTATCGCCTCTATTTCGCCCGTATCGTTGGTACAGCCTACATTACCTACAGGATTTAAATTCACCAGTAAGGCGCCACTAGGGCTTGTAATATTCGCTGAATTGCTGGGAACGGCACAGAAGGGTGTATCGGTAGAAACGATGTCCACAATCAAATTTCCGCCCGGCAGGCCGGTAATCCGTGCCACGTCCCCAGCGGCATCGGGGAAGTTGGCAGTATCAAAACTACCGGTACTGATGGGGGAAGCCCTCAAAATATCGTCTGCCATGTATACGGTATAGTCATAATTGCCGATGTAGTTGCTTACTGTAATAAAAAGTTCCCCGTCATCCGTTCCAAAACAGCTCACTGGTTTCGCCTCGCTGATCAATGCAACCGGCTGTAGAGGTTCGTTTACCGTATGGGTAGGCATGGGATAGGTACAGCCCCCAATATTGTCAGTAATTTCAAAAAGATAGTCTCCCGATGCAGGCAAAAACACATCTGCAAAATTATCTCCCGGGTTATTGTTCACCGGCGCAACTGCTGTTGCGGAGACCACTGAGACCGTGAAATCCGAGCTCCCTATTACCTGAATGCGCACGCGTTCGTCATCCCTACAATTTAGTGGGTCAATTTCGAAAATAGAAGGTAGTACATCCGTAGGTGGATTGATGGTGGGTACATCAAAAGTCGCTTGGCAGCCATTCCCATCAATGGCATAGACCGTGATGTTCTGTAGCGACCCATTATCCACAATTTCAAATGTAGGCGAGGACTGATAATTTGAAAACCCTGTAATGCTATATTGATAGCCGGCTCCTATTGTTCCTGGAGCTACTAGGTTGACCGTTATTATTGTTGAACTAAATCTATTGGCGCCCGGTTCGCAAGTAAAATCGGGAGCTGTCGCGGTAATGGAGAACGGTGCGGGGTTTGCGACAGGATGCACTGCAGAAAGCACTTCGCAACCTCTGGCAGTAAGCACCTGCACCTGATAGTCCCCGGCAGCAAGACGGGAAAAAGCACCGGTTTCGTTTCGCGTCTGCTCAACACCTGTGGTTAAATTATTAAGTATATAGGTAATGGGTAAATCCTCCGAAGTGAAAGGAACCGAGGGATTTGCCGCTGCTACTATAATTTCCAAGGTGCCATCGTTATCATCGCGACACAGGATATCGGTTGGAATTTCGGAAATAATCACGGGTTGGGCCGCTAGGTTCAGGTTGATATCGGTGACAAGAAACGTACAAAACCCAGTACCGTCGTTTACGATATTGTCCGTAACCAAAACTTCATAATTTCCTGGTTGCAAACCAGTAAAAACAGTAAAAACAGAAACATTATTTTGAGTAATAGGCCCCACCGAGGCCGCATTATAGTCAATCCCGGTAAGTACAAAACTAAAATCACCGCTTCCCCCGTTGGTTTTGATAGTAATTTCTCCATCGGCATCGTTGCAGGTAGATTCCATTGAAAAATCCCCAGATGCGGACAAAAAATCGTAAACCTGGGCAGTACCTTGGCTCACACAGCCGTTGGCATCTACCACATTTACGATATAGTCGCCAGGGCTACTGACCGTATAGGTATATTCCCATAATCCTGCAACCAAGGTAGGCAGTTGTTCATCTCCGCCCAGGGTAAATCTTGGTGTATTTACAGTACCGGGCATACGTACCGTAATATCAAAAGCCGTAGATGTAGGATCGCACTGATTAATGACCGTAAAGTCCGGTACTACCAGATCGGGATCCAACTGCACTATGGTTGCAATATCAAAAGAGGTACAGCCACTGGCATCCCTGACATAGACATCATAATTGCCCGCGGGCCTAACATAAGTAGTTACCGTGGTATAATCCGTGGGAAAAACAGGTACGGCACCGACGGCCATAAATGCAAATTCATATGGGCCTCCGTCGCCTCCCCTACCTTGTACCGTTACCTGGCCCAACGCGTTGCAATTGGCCGCCACCTCAGAAATAATATCTATACTGGGAAGATTTTGATCTATGATGACACTGACCGCATCGGTACAGGTGTCCGTAAGATTCGTTACGATCAATTGATAATCTCCCGGTAATTCCGGATAGCTTCCGTTATAAGCAACGGATGCAGGGGTAATGGAGTTTTCGATAACCGTAAGGCTACCATCCTCATTATTTAACAATGCTATTCGTAAATTATTTCCAACGGTATAGCCAGTAATCTGATATGTAATTTCGCCGTTCCTATTGATATCGCAGGCACCAGCAGTAGAATTTGCCGTGATATCCAATGGGGAAGGGCCTTCGATGGGCGGAATTATCTGTTCATAAATACAATTCGTTACCATGTCCATAACCTGAACGGTATAGGCCACTCCAAATTGAATACCATCCGCCGTATTACTAAAAGTATGGTTATTTACACCTGGCGTATTATTTAGGGGGTAGAACGTTGGTTGTTGCGCCAATTTTATTTCATAGGAGCCAGAACCACCACTTACACTTACGGCGTAGGTAAATCCGGTATCATCGCAGGTGGTGGGTACTGGCGGTGGAATAGGTGTTATGACGACTTCGTTGGAAGTTATCGTTACCGTATCCACATCCGTACAACCATTACTATCTATGGTAATAACGGTGTATATTCCAGGAACGAGGTTGGGGTCTAGAATTTGTACGGGTAAAGCCCCTATGTTTTCGAGCCTTGTAATCTCTGTTCCCGCATTGTCCTCCACTATAAAATCGAAATCGGGCGTGCCAAAGTTTACATTGGTAATATTGATACCACCGCTTAAGGTTCCACTGCCGTCACATATCGCAGGAGCTTCTGTTACAGTAGCGTCCGGGGGAGCAGTGGCGTCCATATTAACATTGGCATTCGCCGGTGCTGTTTCGCAACCTCTCGCGTCCCTTACTAAAAAAGGATAGCTGCCAACCGCCAAGCTGGAATACACCGTTTGCGTAGTCCATCCAGTATTGTTAAAATTAACTTCATACGGTGGAACACCACTGGTAGCATCAGGGGTTATAGTCACTACGCCATTATTGGTCGGTCCGCAACTTACGGGTGTGGTAGAAAAAGCTGCCGCATCTATGTTTAAAGGTGGATTTAGTGTTATCGGGGCTGAACTTGCAACACATCCGGCACTGGTCGTATTATTGTCGGTAATCCTAAAAACATAATTGCCAGCAATAGCGGTATCAAACAGAAAGTCGTTGGAGGTCAAGGTAATTGGAGACCCAAAACTAGCTCCATTATCGGCACTTACCTCATACTGCCGCACTCCTACACCTGAGGAATAGCCTCCATTTACCCTTACCCGAATTTGGCCTGGCGCTCCCCCACAAGGTATTTCGGTCTCAATACTGGTACTTACCCTTAATTGTTGTTCAATAGTGATGTCAATACTGTCACTACAATTATTATCATCTACCACTTCGATCGTGTAATTACCCGGAGTAAGACCTGAAAATGTAGTACCGGGCTGTAGGGTGCCCCCGTTTAATCGGTACCGGTGTGTCGCCAATGCTGCCGTACCCCCCGTAGAAGTCACCACCGCCGTGGCACCAACACCTGCAACATAACAAAAATCGGACGCGGCATTATCCAAGCTTAACGCTGGTGCTGCTATCGCATCTAAATTAAAGGTGAACGTATCCGTACATCCCTCTGAATCGGTTACGGAAAGTGTATATGTACCCGGTAGCGATAGATTATTGAAAGTTCTTCCTGACCTAGGACCTTGAACAGGGCCGGAGGGAGGTGTCAGGGTATAGCTATAAGCTCCCCATCCACCAGTAACATTTGCGCGTACCCTTCCAATATTGCCATTGGCGCAGCTCATTGGGGTTACGGTACTGGCACTGATATCCAATACGGCCGCTTCCTGAATATCAAGGGAGGTGGTATCCGTACATCCGGTATCCGAATCGGTCACGGTAATGCTATAGGTTGCCGCGCCGGATAAGGGCAGGTCTATTTCAGTATCGTTCTGGGGACCCACAACGGCGCCACTATTGATCTGGTAGGTATAATTATTTGAAAATCCGTCAATAATAAATGTTCCCGTACCGTCGGTGGCGCCGTTACAAACCCGAAGATCTCCGCCAGATTTTACCCTGGCCCTAATAGAACTCACTACAGCCGGACTAAAACCTTCCGTATAAATACAACCATTGGCATCCGTAATTTGAAATATATAGGAGGTAGTTGTACTTAACCCTATAAACGTATCACTCGCGCCATTATCAAAAGGCGACGGGCTGATAATTGAATAATTTATAATACCTGCATTGCTAGTAGCCGTCAATTGCACATCCGAGGTTGCCAAGGCACAGTTGATGTTGCTCTGCGCAAAGTCAATGTCGGTTGGAGGGTCAACATCCAAAATATCAATAGGTGTTAATTCTAAACGACATCCTCCCCCATCACGGACAATTGGGGTGTATGTTCCTGACGCCAAATTAGGATAGGACGTGATAGAAGTAAAATTAACTCCATCGATACTAAACACATAACCACTTCCAGAGCCTCCAGAAAACGGACCAAAAAAATCAATTTGTCCGCCGTTGGTGCCACCGCTACCGTCACAGGTAACATCCGAAATCTTGGTCGCACTACCCGAAATAACCCCGACGTTGGTAACGGTTACCGTTGGTAAGGGCAATACACATTCAAATCCGCCCTGTTGGTAGCGCACTTCGATATCCGTATAGCTTCCGGCCGGAGCGGAAATCTGTGGGGTGGTTACCCAAGGGTCGCCCGCATTCACGCGATAGGAAAGGTTGTACCCACGTGCATCGCTTACCGTAAATTCAATTTGGGCGCCGCCATTACTACAGGTACCGTTTCTACCGTTTGCGGCAACAAGCGGTGGTAAAAGTTCTTCTACATTTGAAGAGGCCGTTATGGTACAGCCATTGCTATCGGTAATTACAAAATCATAGGTACCGGCAGTAAGTACGGTGTGTACCGTTGTGCCACTGTTCGTTAAGGTACTTCCAAAAGAAGGTTGGACGGGCCCACCGTTTACGGTATAGGTGTAGGGTGCGGAACCTCCATCGGTATTCAGGGTAATGTCCACATTGCCAATGGTTGAACAACCGAAGCTACTGTTTACTTCCGTAGAAGCACCCAAGGCATTTAATCCGGCACCGATCAGTATGGGATTGCCGGAGGTGTCCAAGGATTGCCGTGGCGGATCAATCCCATTAAGGGGATCCCCCGTACATTGTTGTGTCTCTACCTGAACCGTGTAGGTTCCAAAACCTACGGCAGAAAAGGTATAGGGGTTGGTGGACACAAAAGCCGTAAACTCCTGGGCGACGCCGCTGGAATTAAGCAAGGTATATTTATAGGGGCCTGGGACATTATTGGCGCTTACGGTAATACTTCCTGTATCTCCGCTACATTGGGCATCTATAAATGTAGCCTCGATATCAAGGTCCAATTGGTTTATGGTTATGGGTGCGTAGGGGTACTCACAGGTATTTGGCGTGTTTTGCAGTCGCGCGAGTACATTATATGTTCCCGGTGCAAGGTTCGGAAATATGGGCCCCTGCCATGTGGCTCCACCATCCCTACTAAATTCGTAGGCACTGGAAAGGTTGGTAATCTGAATCCTTCCCGGTACACCACAAATATTGTCCTGTTTTACGAAACTTTGGGTAATGGTACTTTTCTTTACCTTGAAATAAAAAGTTTGGCCGTCGGCTACCACCCTAAATTCGGCACCCGTGGTAGCGGGAACGGTACTTGCATCCAAATTAAAGGTAGCTCCGGCACCCACTTGGGTATAACAAGAACCGGTATTGGGGCAATCCTCGTTAATATCGGGCGTACAGGCACCTCCTAATAGTTGCCATGAAACCGAACTGTAAGCACCACCTGAAAGACTTACGGTACGATCATCGGAATCACCGCAAAGGTTAAATCTGGCGACCGTAAATCCCTGTACACTACAACCAACTTCTTCGTCCGCCCCCTGTATAATGGTAGTGAACATGGAAGCGGACAACGGAGCGCTAGCATCGACCCCTTTGGTAAGTGTATTTTGAATGTTGATGGAAGTTATACTTTCAGGTGCCGCGGTGCCACTGACAATGTCGGCACTACCAACAACCTCTACGAGCACAGTGGCAACCTCTTCAAAGATCACACGCACCTTAGAATTTGCAATAGCCGAAGAACCGAGTGCAGATAGAAGTATCAGCAACAGGGCATACAAAGTATACCGCGGTTTTTTTGAGTACATAGGTTAAGTCGAATTTTGACAAGAACTTTACAGATTTGGGGTCTTTAAGTTTCTTTGGTGTAATTGTTTATACTTATAATTTCTATTTATCTTTAGCGATTAATTTTAAATACCATATAACATAATTCTAACGTCAGCTTATGAAAAAAAGTATCCTTTCTATCTGTTTATTCGTTGTAATGCTTAATTCATCTTGCGCACAAGATGCTGAAAACAAAGTAAGTACACCTACAAATATTCCTTTTACAGCAGAGCTGTTCATCGATGAGCTACAGATTCCATGGGGCTTTGCCTTCCTTCCGGATGCCAGTGTCCTGATTACTGAAAAATCTGGCGAATTAATTCATTTTGTCGATGGGGAAAAAACGATGATCGGCAATGTACCCGAAGTTTATCAACGTGGGCAAGGCGGTCTTTTGGATGTTGTAGTGCATCCCAAGTATTCGGAGAACGGATGGCTTTATCTTTCTTATTCCTCGGAAGATGGGGATGGGAAAGGCGGAAACACATCCATCATGCGGGCAAAACTTAAGGATAATGCGCTTGTAGAAAAAGAAGTTCTTTATAAAGCAGCACCAAACACCACGAAGGGCCAGCATTTTGGCTCTAAAATAGCGTTCGATGACCAAGGCTATCTTTACTTCTCTATTGGAGACAGGGGTGCACGGGACGAGAATCCCCAAGATATTACGCGGGATGGCGGTAAAATCTACCGATTGTACGATGATGGGCGCATCCCGGAAGACAATCCATTTGTCAATGAAGATGATGCCAAAACTGCGATTTACAGTTACGGACATAGAAATCCACAGGGATTGATCAAACACCCGGAAACAGGTGAAATGTGGGACCATGAGCATGGCCCAAAAGGTGGGGATGAAATCAACATTATTAAGAAAGGAGCCAATTACGGTTGGCCTTTGGCTACCTATGGCATCAACTACAGTGGCACTACAATTACGGACAAAACGGAAATGAAAGGTGCGCTACAACCTATACATTATTGGGTGCCTTCCATTGCGCCCAGCGGGATGGCCTTCATTACCTCCGACAAGTATGGCGATTGGAAAGGCAGCCTTTTGATAGGCTCGCTTTCCTTCCAATATCTGGAACGCTTGGTCATGGACGGAAGCACGGTGCTTTCCCGTGAAAAATTGATGGACGGGGAAGGTCGTGTCAGGGATGTTCGGGAAGGCCCGGACGGACTTATTTACGTGGCTGTCGAGGGCAAGGGTATTTATAAACTGCTTCCCAAAACGTAACTGGGGCATGAAAACTTTGGTAGTGCTATACTGCTGTTCCGTTGCCGTAATATGCCTCATGCTCTTTCAGGACGCGGAACTAAAAGAAAGCATGGAACGCGGCAAGGAAATCTATGCCGACTTCTGTGTTACCTGCCATTTGGCCAAGGGTGAAGGGGTAGCGTACACCTTCCCGCCCTTAGCGCCATCAGATTACCTTATGGAAAAAAGGGAAGAAAGTATTAGAGCCATTAAATACGGCTTGCAAGGAGAAATTACCGTAAACGGTGTTACCTATAATGGCGCTATGGCCGCCATGGGCCTAGAGGATGCCGAAGTAGCGGATGTGATGAACTATATCTCCAACTCTTGGGGGAATACAGCGGAGACCATGGTTACCATGGAAGAAGTGGCGAATATTAAGAACTGATATCATATAACAACAAATTTTAAACCTTAACTACAAAAAACCCTATCACATGTGATAGGGTTTTTTGTAGTTAAGAAAACAACACCACTTACTTGCCTCCAGCCTCTAAAGCATTTTTTACCGATCCATGCGCTTTTAGCAATTGCTCCGCCTCACCGTATTCTATACCTAATCCCTCTACAACATAACGTATACCGCGGTCTACCAACTTATCATTGCTCAGTTGCATGTTTACCATTTTATTTCCCTTAACCCTTCCTATTTTGATCATTAGCGCCGTTGATATCATATTCAATACCAATTTTTGGGAAGTGCCACTTTTCATTCGGGTACTTCCCGTCAAAAATTCCGGACCAACGTTTACCGCAATGGCAATTTCGGCCGCTTCGGTAATTGGAGACCCCGGGTTGTTGGTTATGCAAGCTGTTAGAATGTTGTTTTCCCGAGCTGTTTGTAAGCCTCCGATCACATAAGGCGTTGTTCCGGACGCTGCAATACCGACGAGGACATCATTTGTATTAATATCGTGCTTTTTTAAGTCGAGCCAAGCCTGTTGGGTATCGTCCTCTGCATTTTCAACCGATTTGCGAATGGCAATATCCCCTCCGGCCATAATACCAACAACGCGCTCATGCGGCAAACCGAAAGTAGGGGGAATTTCGGAAGCATCCAAAATACCTAGTCTGCCACTTGTTCCCGCCCCTATGTAGAACAAGCGTCCGCCTTTCGCAAAACGTTCGCTTAGGGCATCCACTAGTTTGGACACTTCGGGAATTACTTGTTCAACGGCAAGCGCCACCTTCTTATCCTCGTCGTTCATGGACTGCAAAATGGTTTGGGTATCCATCTGTTCCAAATCATTATAATGTGATGGGGTCTCGGTTATTTTTGTGTACTTCATAGGGTTTTTATAAAATTTTTATGTCATGGTTCTTAAAGGCACTCAACAAGGCATTATCCGGATCTAGCTCCGTAATCATCGTGTTTATTGTATTGATATCGCAGGTTTTATAGCGATGCTGGGAGTTCAGTTTTTCAGAAATGGATAGCAGCACCGTTTTCTTTGAGGCCTTTATAACGGCTTTTTTAATTTGTACGATATCCCAATCGAATTCCGTAAGTCCGTAAACGGCATCTACATAACCTGTACCGATAAAACTGAAATCGACTTTAATCTCCGATAGATTATGAATGGCATTGGCACCGATAGCGATCTGCGCCTCCTTTGCAATTTGCCCACCAATGGATATCACGGTAACATTGGGTTTATTGGAGAGCTCCATGGCTACAGGTAGACTTATGGTAAAACAGGTGAGCTCAATATGTTCGGGAATTAACCTGGCCAATTCCAAACACGTTGTGCCGCCATCTATAAAAACAACACCCCCGTCCTTTAACATAGATGCCGCTTTTTTGGCAATTACTATTTTACGCTCCAGGGCATAGATATTCTGATTCCTGGTGCTATTGGTCGTAAAACCCAGGGAAATTGCCCCACCATGCACTTTTCTAAGCTTTTTATCGGCATCCAGTTCCTTTACGTCCCTGCGAACGGTATCTATGGACACGTCCAAGCTCTCGGCGATATCCGTCAACAGGATTCTGTTATGAAGTTCAACCTCGCTCAAAATAGTCTGTTGTCTCTCTTCTTTTAACATGATTAGGAATTAGATGCGCGCAAAGATAATCAAAATAAAAAACTGCTGTTTTATTCCACATTCAAAATAAAAAGATTCAAAACTCCTAATATAATGCAAAAAGCAGCAAAAAACATAGCATAAAACAGCATTTAATAGGATTCTTGCTTATATTTGCCCGATTTTAGTATCCAAACGAAACAGAACCACTATGAAAGTTGCTGCTACTGCGTCCCATATTGCAATTGCCTACAAACCCGTAGGCCAGTTTGAAGAAACGCGCTACGAAAAAATCCATAACGTCATCTTTACAGACTCCAACCAAGCCTCTATAAAAGTGGCCGAGGAGATTGCGGAATTGATACGTAAGAAACAGGGTCAAAAAAAGACCTGCGTCCTTGGATTGGCAACGGGATCCTCCCCTATTCGGGTGTACGAGGAACTGGTACGGCAGCACAAGGAAGAAGGCCTTAGCTTTAAAAATGTGGTTACGTTCAACCTGGACGAATATTTACCCATGGAAAAAAGTAATATTCAGAGTTACCACTATTTCATGCACGAGCACTTGTTCAACCATGTAGATATTCCGGCAGAAAACATAAATATTCCAGACGGCACGGTAGCTCCCGAGGAAACGGTAGCCTACTGTTTGGCCTATGACAAAAAAATTAAGGAATACGGAGGGTTGGACTTTCAATTACTAGGCATTGGACGTACCGGGCATGTTGGCTTTAACGAACCTGGATCGCACTACAACTCCGGTACGCGTGTCATTACCTTGGACCACATTACCAGGGTGGATGCCGCCCCTTCCTTTTTAGGGATAGATCATGTGCCCAGAAAGGCGATTACCATGGGAATAGCAACGGTACGGAAATCCAAACGTATTGTTTTATTGGGCTGGGGACAAAACAAAGCGGATATTCTTAAACAGACCATAGAAGGCGAAATCACATCACATGTGCCGGCCACCTACCTACAGAACCATGATAATTGCACCTTTGTGCTGGACACCGGCGCGGGAAGCGAACTTACGCGGAACAAGACACCTTGGTTGGTTGGCGCCTGTAGATGGACAGAAGAATTGAAGGCCAAGGCGATTATTTGGCTTTGTGAGAATACCGGAAAGACAATTCTGAGTTTAACGGACAAGGATTATAACGATAACGGGATGGCAGAGCTTCTATTGGAAGATGACGCCTACGACCTAAACATTGATATGTTCAACAAACTACAGCACAGCATTACAGGTTGGCCCGGGGGCAAGCCAAATTCGGATGATACGCACCGACCCGAACGCGCCATGCCTGCTAAAAAGCGTGTTATTATTTTCAGTCCGCATCCAGATGACGATGTTATCTCTATGGGCGGCACCTTTGACAGGTTGGTAGAACAGGGCCACGAGGTGCATATTGCCTATCAGACTTCGGGAAATATTGCCGTTTCAGATACCGATGCCAGAAAATATGCCGAAATAGCCATGCAGATACAGCCGTCCGACAAAGCGCAACAGCTCATAGATTCCATCGCCCAAAAAAGTGAGAGCGAAGTAGATTCCCTGCCGGTCAGAAAACTGAAGGGCAATATAAGAAGGGGCGAATCCTATGCGGCTACCCGCTATATTGGCCTTGAAGATAGCCATGTCCATTTCTTGAACCTTCCTTTCTATGAAACGGGCACCATTAAAAAGAACAATCTTTCCGAGGCGGATATCGCCATTATGAAAGACATTATAACGGAAGTGAAACCACATCAAATTTATGCAGCTGGAGATCTGGCCGATCCGCACGGTACCCACAAAGTATGTTTAGATGCCGTCTTTACCGCCTTGGAGGAACTCAAATCCGAACCGTTTCTCGAAGATTGCTGGGTGTGGTTGTACCGTGGCGCATGGCACGAATGGGATATACATGAAATTGAGATGTGTGTTCCCATGAGCCCAACGCAGGTCATGAAAAAGAGAAATGCCATTTTTTGCCATCAATCCCAAAAAGATGGGGTTATGTTCCAAGGAGACGATGCGCGGGAATTTTGGATGCGGGCAGAGGAACGCAACAGGGATACGGCCAATAAATACAAGGCTTTGGGCATGGCATCCTATGCCGCAATGGAAGCTTTTGTGCGATACGAGTTCAATTAAATTTCAAGCTATGCCAAAAAGGTCTATTTTAGTGCAAAATAGACCTTTTTTTTAGTTACGCATGCGATACACTCTACTCCTTTTACTTACCGTTTTTTTGTTCAATTCCTGCGGAATACTGCCACCTAGGATTCCCCAACCCAAAAGAGAATTTAGAGGGGTTTGGGTGGCTACCGTGGTCAATATAGATTGGCCAAAAAACGGAACGGATACCGCCGAAAAACAAAAAAAGGATTTTCTGGATATCCTTGATTTTTATGAGCACCTCAACTACAATGCGTTAATTGTTCAGGTACGTGCGGCAGGGGACGCCTTTTATCCCTCAGAATTTGCTCCCTGGTCCCGGTATTTGACAGGGGAAGAGGGCAGACCTTCCAATTGGGAAGAGGACAATTTGGAATGGATGATCCAGCAAACCCATGAAAGGGGCATGGAGTTCCATGCCTGGCTGAATCCCTACAGGGCAACATTTAACATGAATACCGATATATTAAGTGCCACCCATGATTATAATACCCACCCGGAATGGATGCTCCCCTACGGAACAAAGTACTATTACAATCCAGGACTTCCCGAAGTTAGGGAACGCTTTTCCCAAATTATTGAGGAAATCGTGACCAATTATGACATCGATGCCATCCATTTTGATGACTACTTTTATCCCTATAAAATCCAAGATGAAGTACTTGAGGATTCATTGGCCTATAATACATACAGACAGCCCAACCAGTCGCTCGCAGACTGGAGACGAAGCAATGTAGATTCCCTCGTCAAAAATGTGCACCATACCATCAAGGACTTAAAACCATGGGTGCAGTTTGGTATTAGTCCGTTCGGGGTATGGAAAAACAGGGATACGGATCCGAGAGGCTCCGATACCAAAGCGGGGCAAACCAATTATGAAGATTTGTACGCAGATCCCCTGCTTTGGATGCACAAGGGCTGGATAGATTATATTGCGCCCCAGGTGTACTGGAGCATGGACTTACCGGTGGCTTCCCATAGAAAAATAACGGACTGGTGGTCCGAAAATAGCGACAATACCAAACTTTATATAGGCAATGGTGCCTATAAGGTGAGGAATAATAGCGATGCAGCATGGGAACGCAAAAAAGAGCTACCACAGCAATTAACACTGGCACGGAAAACGGCGGAGGTATCGGGAAACATCCTTTTTAGCGCCAAGTCGCTCATGAACAACAATCCGGATGTCGTCCGCCACCTCAAGAGAAAATACTACCGTCAGCCGGCGCTACCGCCAGAAATGTCGCAATATAGCAGGGAGATTCCTGAAATAATAAGATTAAAGGGCAGCCAGAGGAAGGAAGACGGGGTAGCACTTAGCTTTAAGGGCATAGATGAAATGCCTTATGCCCTAATTTACGCTTCCGGCAAGAATGTTAAGACGGACTATCCCATGAAGCAATTACAACAAAAAATGTATATCAAGGGACAGTCGGGGCAGCTTACCATTCCTGATGTTATGGCTTCCCAACGTTATCTTGCCATCACATTTTTGGATAGATACGGCAAGGAAAGTACACCCATACTAGTCCGTCCAAAGGAAATAAACTAAATATGATCAAAAAAGACAAGGGCGCTTGGGTCTGGGTGCCCATTTTATATTTTACCCAAGGGCTACCTTACGTCCTAGTGGTTACCGTTTCCGTAATCATGTACAAAAAACTAGGCATTAGCAATAGCGATATTGGACTTTACACCAGCTGGCTCTACCTGCCCTGGGTACTGAAACCGCTTTGGAGTCCGTTCGTAGATTTAAAAAGCACCAAACGCAAGTGGTTTTTGTTCATGCAATTGGTCATTGCCCTTGCCCTTTTGGGCGTTGGTCTGGCCGTACCTACAGATATGTTCTTTATTACCACCTTGGCCTGTTTTTGGATGGCGGCTTTTGCTTCCGCTACCAACGACATAGCTTCGGACGGCTATTATATGCTGGGCCTTACGGAGAAAAAACAGTCCTTTTTTGTAGGCATGCGGAGTACCTTTTATCGCTTGGCCATGGTGACCGGGGAAGGACTTATCGTTATATTGGCAGGATTTCTGGAAAATAAATATGGCGACAACACCAAGGCATGGAGCGTGACCATGGTTGCTGCAGCGGCATTAATGCTGGTACTGACCATCTCCAACTTTTTCGCCACGCCAAAGTTTGAATCCTCGGAAGCCATTATCAAGGAAAAACCCGGCGGCTTTATGGAAATATTCACATCCTTTTTTAATAAACCTGGCATTGGTATTGCGTTGGCATTCATATTAACGTTCAGATTGGGTGAAAGTCAGTTGGTAAAAATGGCTGCTCCTTTTATGTTGGACGGTCCGGAAGACGGCGGACTCGGATATTCAACCGAGCAGATAGGTACCATTTTTGGCACGGCGGGCGTTGTTATGCTGTCGCTGGGTGGTATTTTGGGCGGCATCTTGATTTCTAGGGACGGATTAAAAAAATGGATGCTGCCCATGGTATTGTCCTTGAACGTTCCCAATATTTTATATGCACTGCTTGCCTTGACCAAGACGACGAACATCGTAGCGGTTACGACGACCGTTGTCTTTGAAAAATTTGGTTACGGCTTTGGTTTTACCGCATTTTTGATGTACCTCATTTATGTCGCCGACGGGAAATCCAAAACCTCCCACTATGCCATAGCCACAGGTTTTATGGCCCTGGGCATGATGCTACCGGGAATGATCAGTGGTTATATACAGGAGTGGTTGGGCTATGACGGATTTTTTATCTGGGTGGTCATTGCAGCCCTTCCGGCCTTCTTTTTATTGAAATATATTAGTTACCCGCCAGATTTTGGTAAAAAAACAAACAACACAGATGTTTAGTCTACCATCATATAAACAGGTCGTCAAATCGATGCCGCCAGCTACTAAAGTCGGCCAATTGTTTATGCCGGCCGTTTTCATAAACGATACCGAACAAGAAATACAAAAAATCGAAAACTTAATCAAAGAACATCATATTGGTAGTTTATGCTTTTTTCATTCCAGGGCCAGTGCGGCCACCAATTTTGAAGGAAAAAAGAAAGTCGCCTATAATGCCGATAGCTTCTCCGTGCTCAAAACGCTTATAGCAAGGTATCAGTCGGTTGCCAAATATCCCCTTTTGATTGCTATCGATGCCGAATGGGGATTGGCCATGCGCGTGGAGAACACCCCGCAGTATCCCTATGCCATTACCTTGGGCGCCATTCAAGACAACGATGAACTTATTTTTAAGGTTGGTGCGAACATTGCAAAAGACTGCAAAGCCGCCGGTATCCATTGGAATTTGGCGCCTGTGGTAGATATCAATAACAATCCGGACAATCCCGTCATCGGGTACCGCTCTTTTGGCGATAATCGTGACTTGGTTACCCAAAAAGCGCTCGCTTTTATGAAAGGCACCGAAAGCGAAGGGATTTTAACCAGTATTAAACATTTTCCGGGCCATGGCGATACCGCTACGGATTCCCATTTGGGACTTCCAGTTATTTCCAAATCAAAGAGCGAACTGATGGAAAACGAATTATATCCCTTCCAACAGCTTATTAACGAGGGAGTCGATTCGGTTATGGCGGGACATCTTTCGGTGCCAAGTCTGGCCACAACCGATGACCGACCCTCAAGCATCAACAAAGACATTATTACCGGCGTGCTTAGAAATGAAATGGGTTATACCGGTGTCGTAATTTCCGATGCACTGAACATGCATGCCGTTTCCAAACAGTATCCCGAAAAAGGCATGATAGAATGGCTCGCCTTCGATGCCGGAAACGATGTACTTTGTTTTGCCGAACATACGGTCGAAGGCATCCAAACGATTTTAAAAAATACCACATCAGCACAGATAGATGCTAGTTTGGAACGGGTTTGGAGGCTAAAGGAGAAATCCTTTTTAAGTGCAAGTACAAGTTCAAGCGTAAATACAAATACAAATTCTATGGTAGCCTTGGATTTTGAGGCTTGTTCGATACTCAATCGTAAATTAGCTGAGAAGAGCATCACGCTTTTGAAAGGTTCGGTATCCGAAATTGAGGAATTCAGAAAAACCGATTACTGTACCCTGACGATAAAGCGTTTTTTGGAAGTTGGGGAAGCGAATGAAATTCTAAACGCTTTGGAAACTACAAAACAAGAGGTAGCCAGCGAAGAACATATACTTTTACTGCTAACGCCTCCAAAAGTGAAACCAGCGAATAATTTTGGCTTTCTAGTCCAAGAACTCGACTTTATAAACGAATTGATCGCTACCAAAAAAGTGGTGCTGTATCATTTTGGCAATCCGTTTGCATTAAGAGCTGTTGAGACCAAAAAAACCTTGGCCACGATTATTGTCTATCAAGATTTTGAGGAATTTCAAGAGGTGGCTACGCAACATTTTTCAGGAAAACTAAAGGCGGTGGGGAAATTGCCCGTGAACTTATAAATCAGAAATATGAAAATCCATAAAATCTTAGGACTCATGTCCGGCACCTCCCTAGACGGTCTAGATCTGGCCTATTGCCATTTTGCGGAAGAACAGGGCGTATGGACTTTTGATATAAATCACACGGAGAGCATTACTTACGGGGCAACACAGCAAAACGAGCTTAAGGATGCGATTAGGCTGGGGCCGGAAGACCTATTCCAATTACACAACAGTTATGGAACTTGGCTAGGGGAACAGGCACTTGATTTTATGGGTAAAAATCAGCTCGCGGTTGATTATATCGCTAGTCACGGCCACACCACCCATCACAGACCAGAACTTGGTTTTACGGTACAAATCGGTTCTGGGCAGCATCTGGCAAATGCTTCCAAAAAACCTGTTATATGCGATTTTAGAACCAACGATGTAGCCCTTGGCGGACAGGGGGCACCCTTAGTGCCTATCGGCGACCAACTGCTCTTCCACGAATATGATTTCTGTTTGAATCTGGGAGGAATAAGCAACATATCCTTCGACGTGAAGGGGAAACGAATTGCCTACGACATAGGTCTGGCCAATATGATTCTTAATTACATAACGCGCAGCATCGACTTGGAATATGACAAAGGAGGCGCATTGGCACGCTCGGGCAGCATCCATCCGGAAATGCTCCGCAACTTAAACGATTTGAAATACTACCTCCTACCCCATCCTAAATCTATTGGATATGAGTGGTTCTTGGAAAAGGTGGTTCCCATTGTGGACAGTACAGAGACGACTACAGAAAATCTGCTGCACACAGCGGTACATCATATTTGCGAAAAAATAGCACAGCAGATACATCGGAATACAACAAAAGCCGGACAAAAAGTACTGGTTACGGGTGGCGGTGCCCTAAATACATTTTTAATAGATACGCTAACCGAAAAATTAGGTGCGGAAACCCAAGTAGTAGTACCCGAAAAAAGGCTGATCGACTTCAAAGAAGCCATGGTATTTGCCTTTATGGGCGCACTTAGGGCAGAAAAACAAATAAACGTACTGCGTTCCGTAACCGGTGCGAGCCGAAATTCGTCTAGCGGTGTCCTTTATTTGCCGAGCTAAGGCGAGTATTTTCGACGTAGCTGGAGATAAAAAAAGCCATAGAAATAGGAATCTTATTACTCCATGTACGCCAAGTCCTTACGACATTGCCCTACGCACCTGCGCGGGTTTTGTGCGGAATAGCAGAAACAGGGCAATGGATAAAAAGCCGCAAACACCCAAGCCAAAAAATAATGGCCAGACCGTATCTTGAACAAAACTCCCCACGTAAAGGGAAATTGGTATGGATAAAATCGTTGAGATAAAGCCGGTAATGGCCGCCCCTATTCCCGCAATATGACCTATGGGCTGCATGGCAATGGAACGCATATTGCCCCAAACAAAACCCAAACAGAAAAACAAGGACGCCAAGAACAGCAATAAAATGGGCAAACCGGGATTGGGCTTTCCAAAAAACAGGAGCGAATAAGCAAGTGCTACCATCGTAAAAAGTATCAGGGCGTACAAGGCCAATTTTCGCATCCCAAAGCGCACTACCAATGTCCCGTTCAAAAAAGTGGATATGCCAATGGACACCGCCAGACCGGCAAAAATATAGGGAAACGAATCCTTAAGATTATACTGAAACTCAAAAACATGCTGGGCAGAACTCAGATACACCAGAAAGGCCCCTGTGATGAGTCCGGAAACCATAGTACAGGCCACCGTTTCCTTATACTTGAATATTTCCCGGGTGCCCCTTATAAAAATGGACATGGAAAAAGGAACTTTATACTCCGGCTTCAATGTTTCCTTTTGTCGCTTCCAGAACCATATCCCAACCACCAGGGCAAAGAATAACTGCATATAAAAAATGGCCTCCCAGCCCATAGTTTCCAAGATAATCTTGCCAAGGGCAGGCGCAACGACCGGCACTAAAATAAAAAAAGCGGTAACAAAGGACATGATTTTGGCCATATAATCGCCCGTATAGGTATCGCGTATGATAGAAATACTGATGGTTCTTGGTGCAGATAGCCCAATGCCCTGCAAAATTCTCCCCGCCACCATCCACTCCAAAGAAGGTGCCAAGACACACAGCACACTGGCAAGGGCAAACAGTACAAACCCGATATAAACAACAGGCTTCCTACCATAACTATCGGAAAGAGGCCCAAAAAAAAGCTGTCCAAACCCCAGACCCAAAAAAATCATGACGATTAAAAGTTGATTGTCCGTAGCGTCCAAACTATTGATGCTAACCCCTATTTCCGCCATGGCCGGCAGCAGCGCATCTATCGCCAAAGCAACAATGGACATCAAAGATGCCATCAGGGCTATGAATTCAAAATTTGGTTTTACCTGCTCGTTTTGCATGGGGGCAAAAGTACTTCTAATTACGCCCCTAGTAAACTAATATAAAGTTGATTTTTGAGTTTCCACGTAAATTGATATTCAAATGAAGTCTTCTACGGTTAAGCACATAAGACCGTTCCCGTACCCGGGACTGCTAGAAACAAGAAGCAAGACCGCTGCGCTGCAAGAATCTAGAAACAAGATATTTGTCGCAACTCTTGGTTCGCTCCTCTCTTGTCCCATGCCGGCCAGGTCTCGTCTCTTGACTCTTGTTTCTCGTTTCCTTTCCCTATCCCTTTTCACTATTTACTCATTACTCCTCTTAACTGCCAACTGCCACTGCTACTGTTCACTTTTTCCCTACCCTCTAAAAACTGCCCGGTGCCAACGAACAGATTGCCACGTCGCGAGAGCTTTCCACATCACTTCAAAATTCCGTTCGCTCCTCGCAAAGACGATGTATTTTTTTCTCTCTTCTCTTTTTTCTCTTCTCTATTTTTCTTGGCTCTTGCTTCTTGTTTCTTGAGTCTTGATTCTTGGCTCTTCTCTCTTAGCCCTTCTCTCATGACTCTTGACACTTGGTAATCGGCTTTTAGGAACGGTCTAGCGTCTTTACCGCCCAACAATGGATTCAAATATGTACTTTTGGGACAAATTTTAGAAGTATGCTCATTATTGGAATCGCTGGCGGCACGGGTTGCGGAAAAACAACGGTGGTGAACCAGATTATCAACGAACTACCAAATGAAGAAGTGGGAGTTATTTCACAGGACTCCTATTACAACGACCTTTCGCACCTGACCTTGGAGCAACGCAGAAAAACAAATTTTGACCACCCCAACTCCATCGATTTTAAGTTATTGGAACATCATTTAAAAACTTTAAAATCCGGAAAATCGATAGAGCAACCGGTCTATTCCTTTTTGGAATGCAACCGAACGGAAAGAACAGTACCTACGCATCCTACCAAAGTAATGATCGTGGAAGGTATATTGATTTTGGCGAATACGGAAATACGAAAAATGTTCGACATCAAGATATTTGTGCATGCAGATAGCGATGAGCGGCTCATCCGAAGATTAAAACGGGACGTAAACGAACGGGGCTGGAACTTGGACGAAACCTTGGAAAAGTATCAAACGGTCATTAAACCCATGCACGACCAATTTATAGAGCCTACAAAGGAATATGCGGACATTATTATCCCGAACAACAAATACAACACCGTTGCCGTTGATATTGTAAGGAGCATCATTAACGAAAGATTAGTAGAAGGGTAATGGGAATCAAAACACTTAGACAAAAAAAATGGTTCAAGATCATGACAAATATGTACGTTATGGTGCTCACGGCATTTTTAGTGTGGATGATTTTTTTTGACACCAATTCCCTTCTCATTCATCTAGAACTGAAGAATGAGATTAAAAAGCTGGAAAAAACGCAGGATTTCCTAAAAAAGGAGATTGCAAAAGATAAAAAGATAATTGAGAAACTCTCCAACAAGGAGGAGTTGGAAAAGTTTGCCAGAGAGGAATATTTCCTCAAAAAAAAGAACGAGGAAATATACCTGATAGAATACGAGGACAGTTTACAGACTGCAAACGAGCATCAATGAACATTTGCATCGTTTCAAAAAACGGTGGATATCGGTAGAATACACAGGTAACACACTAACCTTCTAGCCTTTAAAACTTTAACACATTTTTGTTAAAAACCACTTGGTTATTTACCCACTGTTAACAAAATCCTTTCATTAGCCCCATAAATAATTGTATTTTTGCGCCCTAACTTAATAGGAATATGGGCAAGATAATTGCTATTGCAAATCAAAAAGGAGGTGTAGGAAAAACTACGACATCCGTGAACTTGGCCGCCGCGCTTGGTGTGTTGGAAAAAAAGGTTCTCTTGATAGATGCAGACCCCCAAGCAAATGCTACATCGGGCTTAGGAATTAATGTGGACGAAGTAGAATTGGGCAGCTACCAATTGTTGGAGCACACCAAAACGGCAAGGGAAGCCATTATACCAACATCGTCCCCAAATGTTGATCTTATCCCGGCACATATAGACCTTGTGGCCATAGAGATAGAATTGGTAGACAAGGACGATCGCGAGTATATGATGAAAACCGCCATCTCAGACCTTAAGGATGATTACGACTTTATTTTAATAGATTGCGCCCCTTCGCTGGGCCTTATTACCCTAAATGCCCTTACGGCCGCCGACTCTGTACTCATCCCTATCCAATGTGAATATTTTGCTTTGGAAGGATTGGGCAAACTATTGAATACCATAAAAAGCGTACAGCGCATTCACAATCCCGACTTGGATATAGAAGGTATGCTGTTGACCATGTACGATTCTAGGTTGCGCTTGTCCAACCAAGTGGTGGAAGAAGTGACAAAACACTTTGGGGATATGGTTTTTGAGACCATCATACAGCGCAATGTCCGGCTAAGCGAGGCGCCGAGTTACGGAGAAAGTATTATTAAGTACGATGCGGCCAGCAAGGGAGCAACCAATTACTTGAACTTGGCGAACGAGGTAGTCAAGAAAAACAATCAGATCGTGTGAAATGGCAAAAGCAGTAAAGAAACAAGCACTGGGAAGAGGGCTTTCCGCCTTGCTCAAAGACCCGGAAAACGATATAAAATCGGCCACGGATAAAAATGCGGATAAAGTTGTTGGCAATATTATTGAACTGGACCTAGAGCATATAGAGGTCAATCCCTTTCAGCCCAGGTCTAATTTCAACGATGAGACCTTACAGGAGCTGGCAACTTCCATCAGGGAGTTGGGCGTTATACAACCCATAACCGTTAGAAAGATGGGCTTTAACTCCTACCAACTTGTTTCCGGCGAAAGACGTTATAGGGCCTCCAAACTGCTTAACCTGGAAACCATCCCCGCCTACATCCGCATTGCCAACGACCAAGAATCCTTGGAAATGGCCTTGGTGGAAAATATTCAGCGGCAGGATCTGGACCCCATTGAAATTGCCCTTTCCTACCAAAGATTGATAGACGAAATAAACCTGACACAAGAAAAACTTAGTGAGCGTGTTGGAAAAAAGAGGTCTACAATAGCCAATTATATGAGGCTTTTAAAGCTAGACCCGATCATCCAGACCGGTATGCGGGATGGCTTTCTTAGCATGGGCCATGGCAGGGCCTTGGTAAATATTGAAAAGCGGGAAGACCAAATAGCACTTTACGAGAAAATTATAGGTCAGAACCTTTCGGTACGGGATACGGAAAATGCCGTAAAAGCCTTTAAGGACGATGCCGAAGACAAGCCCGCTAAAAAGGAGACAAAAGAAGCCCCTAAATTTATTGGCGACGGTTCCAAAGAACTGGCCGAACACCTATCGGTAAGGGTCGCCGTAAGCACCAGCGGAAAATCTAAGGGGAAAATTACGATCCCTTTTCATTCGGAAGAAGAATTTAAGCGTATAACAAAGCTCATTACCGGTGCGTAAACTCCAAATTTCTTTATGTGCTTGTCTGTTCTCCTTGGTCATCTGCAAGGCGCAGCAACCAAATATACCTGTGGTAAAAGACACTTTAGTTCAAGAAACGGATAGTGTTCCTACAATAACTAAAGGCAACACGCTCGTTATCCCCGATTCCCTTTTAATACAGCGAGAAGTCATGAACCCTTTAGGGCCTAGCAAAGCGGCGTTCTACTCAGCCGTACTGCCAGGGCTTGGACAGCTTTACAATAAAAGATATTGGAAGGTGCCTATTGTTTGGGGAGCTTTGGGCGGAAGTATTTATATGTACACGCGTTCCAATACCAGCTATCAACGCTTCCGTACCGCTTTCAAAAGAAGGCAGGCGGGATTTTTTGATGATGAGTTCAATGGAGAAGGAAGATTTCCGTTTTTTGAACCTAACGTATTGGAAAATCAGCAAGAACGTTTTCAACAAGATAGGGACTTATGGCTCGTTGCAACTATTGCCCTGTACATCTTAAATATTGTGGAGGCCAATGTAGATGCCCATTTAAAGCAGTTTAATATCGACGATGACCTAAGTTTCGATTTTCAACCCTATTTGGACCTGGATCCCATCACCAACAGCCCTAATTACGGGATGGCCGTAACCATTAAATTTTAAACATGAAGATTGCGCTGTTCGGCTATGGAAAAATGGGACAGATGATCGAGCGTATTGCGCTGGACAGAAACCATGAAATTGTTGCCAAGATCGATATGGATACCCAAGAAATCGATGTTGGTACAATCGATGTCGCCATAGACTTTAGTATGCCCCAGGCCGCTTTTGCAAACATTTCCCGATGTTTGGAAAATAATATCCCCATTATTTCGGGAACTACCGGCTGGCTAGAGCACTACGATAAGGCCGTAGCCCTATGCAACAAAAACAAAGGCGCCTTTATTTACGCCTCTAACTTTAGCTTGGGCGTGAACATATTTTTTGAACTCAATGCACAACTTGCCAAAATGATGCAAGGCCTGGAACAGTACAAGGTAGGGATAGAAGAAATACATCACACCCAGAAACTAGACGCACCCAGTGGCACGGCCATTACCTTGGCAGAGGGAATTATTGAAAATTCGGGCTATACGGGGTGGAAATTGGATAAAAAAGAAGTCGGACATATTCCAATCACATCAAAAAGAATGGCAGCCATACCAGGCACCCACACGATAACCTATGCGAGCCACGTAGACGATATCACCATACGGCATACCGCACACAACAGGGAGGGATTTGCCGAAGGAGCCGTGATCGCCGCGGAATGGATCATTGGAAAGACAGGTGTATTCACCATGCGGGATGTGTTAAACCTGGGTTAAAAAGAGTAACAATTTAAGCCGCTTCGTACTAATGATATCTAGTCCGCAGTGCTGCCCAAAGTAAAACGCACATCAACTTAAACAATAAATGACAAAATTATGAACGGTACACAATGGATTCTTTTTATACTGCTTGTACAGGTCATCCACTTTTTAGGAACTTGGAAATTATATGTAAAAGCGGGCAGAAAAGCTTGGGAGGCAGCCGTTCCTATCTACAACGCCGTGGTTTTAATGCAAATCATCAACCGGCCCAAATGGTGGACCGTACTCCTATTTGTCCCTATCATCAACTTGTTGATGTTTCCTGTAATTTGGGTAGAGACCATTCGCAGCTACGGAAGAAACAGCCTTTTAGAATCTTGGTTGGTGGTGTTGACCTTAGGATTTTATACCTATTATGTTAATTATGCCATGGATGTTACCTATGTAAAGGACAGAAGCCTCCATCCCAAAACAGCCATGGGGGAATGGGTAAGTTCCATTGTTTTTGCCGTGGTCGCCGCAACCTTGGTACACACCTATTTTATTCAGCCCTATGTCATCCCAACGGGATCTTTGGAGCGCACGTTGCGCGTGGGCGACTTTTTATTCGTCAGCAAATTCCATTACGGGGCCAGAACGCCCATGACCACGGTGGCCGCCCCCATGGTACACGATACCTTGCCGTTTGTGGGTGTGAAATCGTATTTAAACAAACCTCAGCTGCCCTATTTTAGGCTTCCCGGCTTCACCAAGGTAGACCGTAACGATATTGTTGTTTTCAGCTGGCCAGCAGATACGGTACGGCAATTTTTTAGAAAAGAGGCCGGAGTCATCAAACCTATCGACAAAAAGTCCAATTACGTAAAACGTTGCGTGGGCGTTCCCGGAGATTCGCTAGAAATACGGGATGGCTATGTCTTTATAAACGGAAAACAATTGGAACTGCCCGGTAGCGCCAAACCGCAGTATGATTACACCATCTACAGCGAAAAAGGGGTATCGTCAAGATTGCTGGATAAAATCGGGGTGGTAGATTTCACTAGAAAGTACCTTTCCAATCCCTTAAATCAGCAACAGGCCCAAGTGGTAAACCAATTCTTGATCGGTTACAATCAGGGAGAGGATGGCCAATTGGAACTGTACACCAAAGGCTCGGGAATTCCTCCGGCTACCATAAAAAAATATGGACTTTCCCTACGCGAGGTCACGGACAGGCAACGCATGGCCCCGCTAACCGATGAAATGGCAGCGGCCCTGCGCAACGATGCCAGTATAGATTCGGTGATACGGGATGTTGTCCCTAAGGGAAAAAGAGGCGTTAACCTCTTTCCACAAAGTCCGGATTATGCTTGGAACTACAGTCAGCTAGGGCCTATATACATTCCTAAAAAAGGAACGACCGTATCCCTGAACCTGAAGCGTTTGCCCCTGTACAAGAAAATTATACGCGATTACGAGGGGAATACCATTAGCGTTTCCGGCAACCAAATAAGTATAAACGACGAAGTGACAGATTCCTATACCTTTAAACAGGATTACTATTGGATGATGGGAGACAACAGGGACCACTCGGAAGACAGTCGCGCTTGGGGCTATGTACCGGAGAACCATATTGTAGGGACGCCGATTTTTATTTGGATGAGCTTTGATAATTTTACCGAGGGCGTTGCCAATTGGAGACCGCGTTGGGACCGTATTTTTACCACCGTAAACGGGGACGGGGAGCCGCAGTCCTACTTTAAGTACTTCTTGATAGTATTGGCAGCGTATTTTGTAGGAAGCTGGCTCTGGAAACGTAAAAAATCGAAAGAAGCTTAACCATGATTATTCTTTATCCGGCCTATTTTCCGACTATTGCGTTTTTTACGGCCTTTGCGCAAAGCGAAGCCATTGTTTGGGAAATTCAGGGAAACTATCAAAAACAGACCTTTAGGAACAGGACCTATATTTGTACGGACAGGGGAAAACATATGCTAAGTGTACCCATTTCGCATGTAGGCAATAACATCGGCAAACAGCTGAACAAAACGGTTAAAGTGGATAACTCCTATCCGTGGCAACGCCAACACTGGCGAACCTTGGAAACCGCATACAGGACTTCTCCCTTCTTTGAATTCTATGAAGACGATATAAAACCCCTATACGATACCAAATTTGAGTATTTGATGGAGTTTAATCTTAAAACCATAGCCACTGTTTGTGACTGTCTTCAGTTGGAAATGCCTATGGCTACAACCGATGTGTTTAAACTATCACACGATACGGACATAGATTATAGGCACTTGGTTAGTGCGAAAAACAAAATTCGACTAGAGCAAACCGATTATATACAAGTTTTTGGTGATCGGCATGGCTTCATTCCCAATCTTAGCATCCTAGACCTTTTATTTAATCTTGGTCCCAACACAACCGCATACCTAAAAGAAACTAAACTCGTACTCGGTAATGCTTAGGTTTTTTCTCCACTACGGCATCCATTTTATAGTACCCCTATTCATTGCATATTTCTTTTTCAAGGAATACCGCTTAAAGGCTGCGCTTATTTTATTGGCAGGGATTATTTTGGATGTGGACCATGTACTGGCAACTCCTATTTTTGACCCCATGCGATGCAGTATCAACTTTCATCCCTTGCACACCTACTGGGCAATTATTATTTATATTATGATGGCGTTCTTTGAGAAAACCCGCATCTGGGGCATTGCCTTCCTCATTCATATGTTGGCGGATGTGGTGGATTGTCTATTTATTGGAGGAAATTTTGATTGATGCCATGATAGGCTCATGGTCGGAAAGGTCTATGTCATAATTTTGATGTGCCACCACTTCAAAAGAGGGGTCTACCAGTATAAAATCGATACGGAACGGAAACCTCCAAAAATTGATGGTAGCACCATAACCGCTCCCTTTTTCCAAAAATGTGTCCTTTAGATCCCTTTTTAAATTGAAATATACACTGGAGAACTGATTGTTGTTAAAATCACCGGCTACAATATTCCTATAGGGGCTAGAAGCCATATGCTGCCGCACTATTTCCGATTGTTGCTGTTGCTTTTGAAACGCCTTTCGCAATCTGGCAAGCAGCCTATCCGACCGTTCCCACTTTAAGTTACTAGGTCTAATATGCAAGGACTGTAAGTGCAAACTATAGATCCTAAGTGTATCTGCACCATATGCTATATCGCTATATATGGCACTATTTACAGTTTTCGGAAACTCCAACACGCCTGTTTTGATTATTTTATATTTGGAATATATTGCCTGGGCGACCCTACCCTCATGTTCCCATCTTACATTATCAACAAATCGGTAGGGATACTCCTTAAGAAAGTCAGACTTCTTTCTTCTATCAAATTCCTGGAAACAGATAATATCCGGTGCTTCCTGATCAATAAACCTTACAATGCTATCGCCGGCCTTACTTTTCCAATCATCCTCCTTCCCCCTAAACCCCAAACTATTATAACTCATGATTCGTAAGGAGGTGTTTTCTTCTACGGTATTGACCTGGTCCCCTAGTTTCACAAAAGAACCAAGGGTCACGTAACCATAAACGAGCACCGCTATGGGTAAGAGGATGAGAAACTTTTTATTGAATAGCCAGTAAAAGGTAAATAAAAGATTGACAAGCACCAACGCGGGTACGGACAGGCTAAAGAACGCTAAACTTGCGGAATTTGTATAGGGGACGATACATGCGAGTAGGAGTGCCAAAGAAAAAATAAGGTTCAGATAAAAAACGATGCGGTTTAAAAAAGAAAGTCGCCCCATAGACCCTAATCCTCCTTACCGGCTTGGAACAAAAAGTCCTTTTCTGCCTTGGATAAGCTCTCGTAGCCCGAATTACTTATCTTATCCAATATGGCATCAATCTTCTTTTGCCGGCTTTGCTTATCATACGCCGCTTTGGAACTAGCGGTATTTCCACTTTTTTGATTCTTATAAACGGTTTTTAAGGAAGCTTTCTTTTCGCTTCCCTTAAAATAACTGGCCAAGGTATCCAAAAAACGGGAAAAACCGGCACCTATGTCCGTACCCTTGGTCAATTGCCTTGCATACCAATACCCTAATAAGGCCCCACCAAGATGCGCCAAATGTCCTCCGGCATTACCGCTTGCCGGGAGCTGGATCAAATCCACCAACACCACAAAGGCCCCAATATACCAGAGTTTTACGTTAAAAAATATCAGACGTACCTCTTGGTTGGGAATATAGGTGCAGACAAAGATCAATAGGGCACTGGCTCCCGCAGAGGCTCCTATCAAATAGGCGTTTACGTTGAAAAAAGCCGGGAAAATGTTATAGCCAAGAATAAAGAAAAGTCCGCCCAACATGACCCCTAGAAAATAGACGTTCAAAAAACGCTTTGTATCAAAGAGGCTTAGGAAGATGCGCCCCACGAAATAAATAAGGAGCATGTTCCAAAAAAGATGGCCAAAGCCACCATGAAAAAACGAGTAGGTAACTATGGACCACGGCTGCAGTAAAAAGTCGAAAAAGTCCTTTGGTAGCTCAAACCACTGTACAATAGTATTGCCGGACAACCCTAACAAAAAGGTGAACAACCTATCTACAATGAACACCAAAACATTGATGGCGATGAGCCTTTCCGCAATGGATAACCTGCTAAACTGATATTTTATATTTCCCTGCTCCATTCTAGTCCCACCTATTTTGATTAAACTGATTTTTCTTCCAATACCACATCGTTAAAAACCCGAAAAGTGCTCCGCCGAGGTGGGCAAAATGGGCGATTCCCTGTCCAAAAAGACTATATCCGGTAACGCCGGAAAATAAGTCCAACCCTATTAAAACGGGAATAAAGTACTTTGCCTTAACCGGTACCGGAATAAACATAAGAAAAAGTTCGCTATTGGGATAGGACATGCCAAAGGCAACCAATACCCCATAAATAGCACCGGAAGCACCTACTGCAGGTGTGTTATAGGCACTCAAAAAATTATCTATTGTAGATTTACCTGCAATACTGTACCAGTCCGGACTGTATTTTCCGCTAGAAATAATCTCCATAACGCTACTTTCCGTAATTCCGGAATCTACCAGAGCCGACATCCCCGCGTTAAAGTGATAATAGTTAACGCCGGTATGGATAAGCGCCGCACCAAGTCCTGCGGAAAAATAAAAGAAAAAGAACTTGTTCCTGCCCCACATACGCTCCAAAGGTGTACCAAAGGCCCACAAGGCATACATATTAAAAAGAATATGCATAAAACCGCCATGCATAAACATGTGCGAAAGGATTTGCCAAAATCCAAAGTTCCCGTTCTTTGGAAACCAAAGCGAAAACCACTGGTACATCTGGTCCCCGTACAACTGGGTTGCGATGAAGAACAAAACATTAAGTATTAATAAGTGCTTTATCGCATCTGTCAATCTACCCATTTATATAAATTTTCTGTCAATATCATTTTCTGTTATCGTTACGTAGGTACGCTTGTTAAAGGGACTTAAGGTAGCTTCCTTGCAGGCGAACAAATCGTTGACCAAGGCAAGCTGTGATAGCTCGTCCAGCCACTCCCCTGTTTTAACGGAAAGCGTTTTTGCCAAAGTTTTTGCCAACATATCGCTCTGCGAAAAGCTATCGGCGGAAATTTCCATTTGAAAATCGGAAATCAACTGCTCCATGACCATCTGTACCTCACTTTCTACCACCACTACGGGTACGCCCTTTACTTCAACCGTTTCGGAACCAATGTCCCCGAACACGAAGCCCACCGCACAAAGATTCTCCTTTATCTCCTTTAAAATATCCAACTCGGCCTTCGAAAAAGATAAGGAAAGCGGAAACAACAATTGTTGGCTTACGGCCTCTTTTATCGTGATATTCTTGAGGAATTTTTCGTATAAAATCCGTTGGTGCGCCCTGCTTTGGTTAATGACCACCATTCCGGACTTTATGGTAGTAATAATATATTTTTTGCGAAGTTGAAAAGTCGTGGTAACTACATCTACCTGTCCCTTTTCAGTATCAAAGATAGTGCTGTTGATTTCTTCCGACTCAAAAGATAGGGAACTTGGGCCAAATTCCTGTTTGTTCACATGAAGCCCTTCGTACAAGTTCTCCCAGCCCTTTGCACTGGTCTTGGTGTACTGGCCACCCCTAGAAATGGTATGCGTCTCCTGTTTAAAAGGATTAAAGCCGGCATCTACGGCAACCTGGGGTGTATTCGCCTGCTTACTTTGATAGGAATAGGGGGTATCCAAATTTTGGTCCTGTTCAAAATCCAGGGCCGGCACTACATTAAACTGGCCCAAGCTGTGCTTCACGGCAGATTTTAAATAGGCGTACAGGGTATGTTCATCATCAAACTTAACTTCTGTCTTTGTGGGATGTATATTGATGTCTATGGTGCCAGGGTCCACTTCCATGGAAAGAAAATAACCGGGATGTGTGCCTGACTTGATCAATCCGTCAAAAGCATTGAGCACCGCATGATGCAAATACGGACTTTTAATAAATCTATTGTTTGCGAAGAAAAATTGCTCGCCCCTGCTTTTTTTGGCAAACTCCGGTTTTTGCACATAGCCGGAAATACGCACCACTTGGGTATCTTCCTGTACGGGCACCAATTTCTCATTGCTCTTTCTGCCGAATATGTTCACGATACGCTTTCTAAAATCGGTAGCGGGCAGCATAAACACTTCACTCCCGTTGTTATAAAAATGAAAGGCTATCTGCGGATGTGCCAATGCCACTCTATGGAATTCGTCGATAATGTGGCGGTATTCCACTTGGTCCGATTTCAGAAAATTTCTACGTGCGGGAATATTAAAAAAAAGATTTTTGACCAGCATGGACGTCCCCTTTGGCACTACGGCCACCTCCTGACTACTAATTTTACTACCTTCGATCTTTATATGCGTACCCACCTCATCGGCTTCGGTCTTGGTCATCATTTCTACATGGGATATGGCCGCAATGGAAGCCAATGCCTCGCCACGAAAACCCTTGGTATTCAAATTAAAAAGATCTTCGGCTTTTTGAATTTTGGAAGTGGCATGGCGTTCAAAGCTCAACCGGGCGTCCGTAACGCTCATTCCTATACCATTGTCCACCACTTGGATGAGCGTTTTTCCGCCATCCTTTACAATGAGCTTAATTTCCATAGCACCTGCATCGATAGCATTTTCCATAAGCTCCTTCACCACGGACGAAGGGCGTTGTACCACTTCTCCCGCAGCTATTTGATTGGCTACATGGTCCGGTAAGAGTCTAATAATATCCGCCATTATCAGGAAAAGAATATTGAGAGGTCAAAATCGATAATAAAGAGAAAAATCAAGATCAAAACGGCGATGATGGCCACCATACGAATCTTAAGATTACGATCGCCCTCTCTACGGGTATCTTCCAAGACATTATTGAATTTGTTCCTGAGCCCTCTCTGATTGCTCAAGGTACTTCTATATTTATCAAACTTAGGTTCTAGTTTATAGGGATTTCCCTTGCCTTTGTCATCATAGTACCGTGGACTGTAGTCATACACTCTGTTTCTTCGTAACCGGGTTATTTTGCTCAACATTCCCATAAGTTCAAAGTTACTCAAAAAACCAAAAACTGCCCGTATAAAGAAGTGCCAAATTTTGTTAACAGTATTGTACGGAAGCGAGCTATACGTCCGTTATATTCCTTTAGCACAGCGCAATGAACTAGCTCGGTGCAAGCATACGCGCTATCCCCCGAAATTTAGGGGCCAAGAAAAATAAAATCCCTCCTAAATTCTCAAGACCAAAATTTAGATAAAACACCACAAGATACTATGGTACCAGCTGGACAACTAGAAGGTTGTAAACAAAGAGATTAAACTACCTTGAAGTAAACCCATGAGGCATAAAATTCCAAAGAAATCCCAAACCAGCCGAAGTACGGCGGTCTAGATCCTTTACCGCACAACAATGGTTAACTACCCAAAGCCGCCATCTTAATGGCTGCAACAGCAGCCTCTGCACCTTTGTTGCCATGCTTGCCTCCACTGCGGTCTGTGGCCTGCTGCAAGGTATTGTCCGTAAGGACACAAAATATAACGGGAACATCGGTTAGAACGTTTACATCCATGATGCCCTGTGCGGTGGCGCTACAGACAAAATCGAAATGTTTGGTTTCGCCCTGTATCACACTTCCAATAGCAATGATGGCATCAAATCCGCCTTTTTTTATCATTTTTTTACATCCGAAGGGCAGCTCAAAACTTCCTGCAACCTTCCATCGAACAATATTTGTAGACGGGACTCCGCAATCCTTCAAAACTTCCACGGCCCCCTTATAAAGTCCCTCCGTAATTTTAGGATTCCATTCAGAAACAACGATCCCAAACCGAAAGTTCTTCGCGTTTGGCATTGTCGTCTTATCGTAAGCCGATAAATTTTTGTTCGCTGTTGCCATTATGCCCCGCTTTTAGCCATACCAATAAAAGCATCTATGGAAGTGGCGGCTTCTGCATTTGGGAATTCATCTTTAATACGTTGAAAAAATCCTAAAGCTTTGGGCTTATCTCCCAATTCAAGTGCGGTCACACCCGCTTTGTATAAAAATTTAGGTGTGGTATATGCATTGGTACTATGTCCGGCAGCGGATTCGTAATACCCTAAAGCATCGGAAGCTTGTCCCAACTGCATAAATGCATCTCCCAATCCACCTTTTGCCAAGGCGCCCAGGATTTGATCATCAGAGTTAAAATCCTCCAGGTACGTAATAGCCTCCTGATAGTTGTTCATATTCAAGTAGGCCATTCCTGCTGAGTAGCTCGCCAAATTTGCAGCTTTGGTGCCGCTGTACTCTTCCATAATATCCAAAAAGCCATACTTGCCCTCGGCACCTTCCAAGGCCAACGTAAACAAGGAATCCTTTGCCGTTGTGCTGGTTAAGGCCTGGTCAAAATACTGCTGTGGATAGTACATCTCGTTTGCCGCACTGGTCTCCATGGGCTTCTGCACGAACTGTGCATAGGCCAAATAGCCCAGTACCCCAATAGCGACGACACCAATAGCACCCAGAATATAATTTTGGTTCTTGGAAACCCACTCTTCCGATCTGGAAGCCCCTTCGTCCAAGCTACTGAACACCTCTGCCGTTGTGCTCTCTTTCTCGTCAAACTCCTGAATCTCAGACTTTGTTTGTGGTTTAAATCCTCTTTTCTTATATGTTGCCATCTCAAAATTTATTGGTCGCGCAAAAATAAAGTTTTTATTGAAATCCAATGGCGTATTTATTCGTTATTTTTGGGTAATTCAAGTGAAAATCGTCTATCCAAATCAAAAATTCGGTAATTTTTAATGTTTATCAAAAACCTATCGCTTCTTAATTACAAAAATTTTGAGTCTAAAGACCTCATGTTCGACTCAAAAATCAATTGTTTTGTGGGGGACAACGGCATGGGTAAAACCAACATACTGGACGCCATTTATCACTTGTCTTTTGGCAAAAGCTATTTTAATCCTATCGCTTCGCAAAACATTAAGCACGGTACCGATTTCTTTGTTATAGAAGGACTTTTTGAAAAAGGAGATCGCGAAGAAAAAATTGTTTGCAGCCTAAAAAAGAACAATAAAAAGATCATTAAAAGAAACGGAAAGGCCTACGAGCGTTTTGCCGACCATATAGGGCTATTGCCTTTGGTCATTATTTCCCCGGCGGATCGCGACCTTATTCTGGAAGGCAGCGATGTTAGGCGAAAATTCATGGACGGGGTCATTTCCCAGTCGGATAAAGCCTACTTGCAAGCTTTAATGAACTATAACAAAGTACTCTCCCAAAGAAATGCATTGCTAAAGTATTTTGCGGTCAACCATACTTTTGACAGGCCCACCTTGAGTGTTTATAACGAACAGTTACACATCTACGGGTCGGAAATATTTATCAAAAGAACCACGTTTCTAGAACAGTTCATCCCTATTTTTAAGGCCCAATACAAGGCGATTACGGGAAATACGGAGGAAGTACATCTAAGTTATGACAGCAAATTGGACGAGATGGACATGGCCACCTTACTGAACAAAAATCTAGAAAGGGACAGGGCGCTGCAATATACCAGTGTTGGCGTACATAAGGACGACCTTAACTTTACCATTACGGAGTATCCTATTAAGAAATTTGGCAGCCAAGGGCAGCAGAAATCGTTCTTGATCGCGCTAAAGTTCGCCCAATTCCAATTTATGCAGGCAATCTCCAAAACAACACCTATTTTGTTGTTGGACGATATTTTTGATAAATTAGATGAACACCGAGTGGCACATATCATCACGCTGGTAAACAAGGAAAATTTTGGACAGATCTTTGTAAGCGACACCCATGCCGACAGGACAGAAAGCGTCGTGAAAAAAATACATCAATCCTATAAAATTTTCAAACTATAACTATGAAGCGCCTACTAATTATTCTTGGTTTTATATTGATGAGCTCCTGCAATTCGGTCAACGCCGATAAATTGACCTTACTCAATGGCTATTGGGAAATAGAACGCGTAGAATTCCCCAACGGAGGAGAAAAAGAGTATAACATGAATCTTAACGTAGATTATATACAGCTAGAAGGCTTAAAGGGATTTCGCAAGAAAGTAAGCCCTAGGTTCAATGGTAATTATGAAACATCAGACGATGCGGAACCTTTTACCATACAGATCGAAGAAGACGTATATACCATCATCTACAAAAACAACCTGAGCGAGTGGCAGGAAACAATTACGGCGCTATCCGAAGATAATTTCTCTATAAAAAACGCCGACGGCATCCTTTACCATTACAAACGTTTTGAACCTATAAATATCACGCCCTAATATGCCCAAGCGAGAAAACGACAACCAGAATATGAAAGAGGCGCTATCTGCCTTTATTCAAAAGAACAAACTGCAAGGCGGTATGGACAAAGTAGATACCAGAACCGCTTGGGCCAACCTTATGGGAAATGGCGTAAACAATTACACCACGGCCATAGAGCTAAAGAACGACACCCTGTTTGTTTCTCTTTCCTCCTCCGTACTCCGCGAAGAACTGAGTCTAGGCAAAAGCAAGATTATTAAGATGCTTAATGAAGAGCTTGGAAAGGAATTGGTAAAAAAATTGGTGTTGCGGTAGTTTGTTTTTTCTTCATTAGAATCTTAATAGTATCAATTACTCGTTTAGTAGTTAAAAACACCTCCAAAGTATGCAACGTTTATTATCAAAATTTGTTATTGGGTTATTGAAGAAATGATAGCAATCCAACTAGACCAAGGCGCTTATGAACTTTTTAGGAGCTTAGCAGTTTCTTAAAACCAAAAAAATACCGATTCACATTGCAATGAATCGGTCTTTTTGTATGTTGGATTTTTTATACTTAAAAGATTTCCCTACCAGAGAAATGAAAAGCACCTTCTATGGCAGCATTTTCATCGCTGTCCGAACCATGAACCGCATTCTCGGCAATATCCGTAGCGAACATCTTTCTGATGGTGCCTTCCGCAGCTTCGGCCGGGTTGGTAGCACCGATCAAGGCCCTAAAATCCTCAACGGCGTTTTCTTTTTCCAAAATAGCGGCCACAATGGGCCCTCTGGTCATAAAGGCCACCAACTCCCCAAAAAAAGGACGCTCTTTGTGGATGGCGTAAAACTCTTGCGCATCCCTAGTGCTTAGTTGTGTGTATTTCATCGCTACAATCTTAAATCCGGATGCGGCGATTTTTTCCAATATAGCCCCAATGTGTCCGTTGGCAACGGCATCTGGCTTAAGCATTGTAAAAGTTCTGTTTGTACTCATCATCTAAAATTTTGCGCAAAAATACGGTTTTCCGACCAACCTGCAACTATTCATAGGTTTGTCGCAGTTCTCCCAAGAGCACCCCATTATCGCCTACCATTTGCAATACCGCGGTTTTCGTCTTAAAATCGAATTGCACCGTTCCAAAACTTTCGGTGGACGCGACGTCCACCACCCTGAACGGATTTGGCTCCCCTTTAAAACTTCTATAGGCGTGGGTAAGGCCGCTACTGGTAAAGTCCACCAAGGGATAAGACAGACCTTGAACCGTTGTACTGGAAATCTCGGAAATATGGCGATCTCCGGAAAGTAGGAGTACGCCCTTTGCCTTGGAATTTACAATGGTTCGCTTTAAACGGTCCACTTCATGTGGAAAATTGCCCCAAGACTCGAATCCGTGTTCGTTGGACAGTATTTGAATACTGCTTACGATGACGTTAAAATCGGCGGTAGCGCTTTCCAATTCTCGCTCCAACCAAGACCATTGCGCGGCGCCGAGCACGGTTCCTTCTCCATAAACATTCGGTTTCGTTCGTTTTTTTGTATCGTTATTTGGCGTTAATGCAGTTCTAAAATAGCGTGTATCCAGCACGATTACCTTTACATTTCCCGCCTCTTGTTGATACTCGTGCGAGGCATAAATTCCTTCCTGTCGCCGTCTAGGACTGTCATCGGGAACAGCCATAAAATCCAGAAACGCTTGCTGACTTTCCTTTTTTGCCAAAAATTCCGTTCCGCCGTCGTTAAGGCCGTAGTCGTGGTCGTCCCATGTTCCTATGACTTCAACCGCAGCCACTAACCGCTTGTAGCCCTCGATAGCGTTTTGGGCTTTATACATGCGTCGCAGTTTTTGCATATCATCCGTATCGGCATAAATATTGTCGCCGCCCCATATCCATATATCGGGATTGACTTTTAGAATATCGTCCCATAACAAATTGGGCAGGGACGCCTTATTACAGGAACCGAAGGCAATAGTAAAGTCGCTTTGTACCTCGGCGGGGGCTATCTTTTGGTTGGTGCTACAGGAAAATGCCACCGCCAAACAAAGGAATACCGCTATTTTTCTCATATCAAATTAGATAACGAACACAAAAATAAGCATTCATTTTTATGCTTATGGTATAAAATTGTATCTTTGCTGCCATGAATTTAGAGCACATAAATGCCCTTAAAACGCTACTTGCACTACCCAAGAGAATAGCGATTATTCCGCACAAAAATCCCGATGGCGATGCCATAGGCTCTACCTTGGCACTTTGGCATTACCTAAAGAACAAGGGACATGACGCCGTAGTGGTGGCGCCCAACGATTTTCCCAAATTCTTGAAATGGATGCCGGCATCGGAAAAAATCATGAATTTTGAAAGGGAAAATTCGCAAGCCAAAGGTATTTTGGAGAATGCGGAAATCATTTTTACATTGGATTTTAATCACCTAGGAAGGGTTGGTCAAATGACGGAAATGCTAGAAAAATCATCCGCAACTTTTGTAATGGTGGACCACCACCAACAACCTTCGGGTTATGCAGCAATCATGTATTCCGATGTTGCCATGAGCTCTACCTGTGAGATGGTATACCATCTTTTGGAGTATTTAGAAGCTGTTGGCGATATAACGCCGGAAATAGCAAATTGTATCTACACCGGGATTTTAACCGATACAGGTTCCTTTAAATATACGACAACTACAAGTGTTACCCATAGGATAGTGGCCGACCTGATCGATATAGGAGCGGACAACACGGGCATACACAGCCGTATTTACGATACCAATTCGCCAAGCAGGTTGCATCTCTTGGGATGCGCATTAAAAAACATGGTCATCTTGGAGGAATACAATACCACCTACATTACCCTGAGCCAAGAAGAGCTAGACCAATATGGGTATACCAAAGGAGATACCGAAGGCTTTGTAAACTATGGCCTGACCTTGGAAAATATTCGCTTTGCCGTAATATTCATAGAGAACAAGGAAGAGGGTATCCTTAAAATTTCATTTAGGTCCGTTGGTGATTTTTCGGTAAACGATTTTGCAAGACGATTTTTTGACGGAGGCGGACACACCAATGCCGCAGGAGGAAAAAGTGATCTATCTATCGAAGAAACCACCGCCTATTTTGAATCGGTATTACCACAATTCAAAAAAGAACTTAACCAATGAGAACGAGGTTTGGGGTTTTGATATTTACAGTGATGCTAAGCTGCGCAGGTCCAGAGCCAAGAAAACCGGTACAGACCAAAAGTGGCAGTTTTTTCAAGGCATCCATAGAGCGGAGCAAAAAGTTGCTGATGGCGGAAGAGCAACAGATACAGGATATTATTAAAAACGACTCCCTTAAGCATTACGACCATACCGCTTCGGGTTCTTGGTACCATTATTTGGCCGTGAACGACAGCGCCGATTACACACCAAAAACGGACGACTTGGTGGTGATGACCTACGACCTGCTTAGCTTAGAAAACGATACCATATATGCGCAGGAAGAGATTGGAGAGGTGTCATACAGGGTAGACAAGCAAGAGCTATTTCTAGGACTTAGGGATGCGGTAAAAATATTGAAGGAAAATGAAAAAGCTACCTTCCTATTTCCTTCTTCCCTCGGCTTTGGTTATCACGGGGACAAGGATAGGATAGGAACGAACGTCCCCTTAAAAGCCACCATAACGATTTTAAAGATTGAAAAACAACAACTTAAATCAAATAATTAAATTTACCATTATGTTCAAAAAAATATATGTAGTAGCGGTAGTCGCTTTGGTCTTGGCAAGCTGTAAGACCAGTCAGAATCCAGATCTTGGAGATGGCCTGTTTGCCGATATAAAAACAAGCGAAGGCGATATTGTCGTGCGCTTGGAGCATGAAAAAACCCCCATAACCGTTGCCAATTTCGTTTCCTTGGCAGAAGGTAATAGTCCGTTCGTAAGTACCGACTACAAGGACAAAAAGTATTATGATGGCATTATTTTCCACAGGATTATAAAGGACTTTATGATTCAGGGAGGCGACCCAACGGGTACGGGAACCGGTAGCCCGGGCTACCGATTTATGGATGAATTCAACGACTCCTTAGTGCACGACAAAAAAGGTATCCTTTCCTCTGCCAATAGTGGGCCGGCAACCAACGGAAGTCAATTCTTCATTACCCATAAACCAACGCCATGGCTAGATGGTAAACATACCGTTTTTGGGGAAGTGGTAGAAGGCATGGCCGTAGTGGACTCCATTGCCAATGTCCCGGTAGGCGAAGGCAATAAACCGATAGACAGTGTTAGTATGAATTCTGTAGAAATCATTAGAAACGGCAAGGAAGCCAAAAAATTTGATGCCGTACAGATCATGACCGATTATTTTGACAATGAGGAAGAGCGTTTGGCCGCCATTGAAAAGGAAAAAGCAGCGAAAGAAGCTGCCATGAAAACCATGATGGCCGCATTTGCAACTGAACTAGAGGCGCAATCAGCAACGGCAAAGCAGCTTCCATCAGGATTAAAAATGCTTGTCCTAAAAGAAGGGGATGGTGAAAAACCAAAAATAGGACAAAAGGTAGATGTCATGTATTCGGGCTATTTACCGGATGGCTCACTTTTTGAAAGCAACTACGAAGAAATAGCGAAAAGCTATGGGAAATACGATGAGCGCAGGGCACAAGGCGGCGGCTACATGCCCGCACCTATGACCTATGCCAATAATTCCGGACTCGTAGCAGGATTTGAAGAAGGGCTATTGACCATGAAGGTTGGCGACAAAGTCCGTTTGTTCATTCCCTCCCATATGGGCTGGGGAGAACAAGGCGCAGGTCCAATACCGCCAAATTCGGATGTTATTTTTGATGTAGAATTGACCGGTATTAAATAGTAAAATAGGAATTTCCGATTCGAGTAAGAAATATGCCCTGTTACGGATACATTCGTAGCAGGGCTTTTTTTTAGGTTTACCGTTTCTGGTAAGGTTTCAGGTTCAAGGTTATTTATATTTGTGTCTTATACTTGTTTTTCTCTTCTCTTTTTTCTCTTCTCTTGTTTCTTGCTTCTTGCTTCTTGCTTCTTGCTTATTGCTTCTTGCTTATTGCTTCTTGCTTCTTGCTTATTGCTTATTGCTTCTAAAAATTATGGCGTTTGCTTCAACAACTCCGTTAAAAACTTCCAAAATTTCTGTACCGATGAGATGGATACCCGTTCATCCGGAGAGTGGGCACCCAAAATGGTAGGTCCAAAACTGATCATATCCATGTCGGGATAGTTTTGTCCGAGAATACCACATTCCAAACCGGCATGGCAGGCCACTACCCTAGCCTCCTCCTTGAACAGCTCTTGGTATAATCCCTTGGCAACCTTCAAAATCTCCGAATTTGGGTTTGGATTCCATCCGGGATAAGAACCGCTAAAGGCGACATCAAATCCCGACAGTTCAAAGGCCGATTTTAGCGCGTGCGCCAAATCCATTTTACCGGTCTCCACGGAAGAACGTGTTAAACAACCGATAGTAATTGCACCCTCCTTGACCTGTACCCGCGCGATATTGTTGGAGGTTTCCACCAAATTGGGAATAGCCGCACTCATACGATGCACCCCATTGACGGCAGCATATAACCCTTTTATGAATTTTGCTTGTGCCCCTAGTCCCATGACTTTTTTGGATACTTTTGCAGCGGTAATCTGTATTTCTAATTTAGGTTCTGTAAGGATAAGCTCTTTTTTAATCTCCTCCGCAACTGTAGTTACAGCTTCAAGAAAGGATTTTTCCTGTTTTTTATCAATATTAAGCATACAAATACTTTCCCTTGGGATGGCATTACGTAGGCTTCCACCTTCCAAATTTCCGATGCGCATGTGAAAAGCCATCCCGGCATATAACAATCGGTTCATGATCTTATTGGCGTTCCCAAGACCTTTGTGAATATCCATCCCGCTATGGCCCCCTTTGAGTCCGTTTACATCAATTCGGTAACCGACATCCCCGTGAACGGAAGCTTTTTTGTTATAGCTTCTAGTGGCCGTCACATCTATCCCTCCGGCACATCCGATATCCAGTTCATCGTCTTCTTCGGTATCTAAATTCAACAACAATTCTCCCTTTAGGATACCTCCTTTTAGTCCGAACGCACCGGTCATTCCCGTTTCCTCATCAATGGTAAATAGAGCCTCTAACGAAGGATGTTCAATACCCGTGCTTTCCAATAGTGCCATGATCGTTGCTACGCCCATACCGTTATCGGCGCCTAACGTAGTTTCCTTGGCTTTTACCCAATCGCCATCCACGACCATTTGAATACCCTGTGTATCAAAATCAAAAACGATATCCGCATTCTTTTGGTGCACCATATCCAAATGGGATTGTAGGGTCACCATCTTTTTATGTTCCATGCCTTTACTGGCCGGCTTTCTTATAATTACATTGCCAATTTCGTCCTTAAACGTTTCCAGTCCCAAGGCCTTACCAAAGTCCATCGCAAAGCCAATAACGCGTTCCTCTTTTTTAGATGGTCTCGGGACGGCGTTGAGTTTAGAAAAATTGTTCCATACGGAAGCGGGCTGTAATTGGGAGAGTTCTTTGTTCATAGCATTGCAGTATCGACTTCAAAAATACTAACAGAAAAAGGATTTCGCTATTTTTGGGGCAATGAAGATGCATTTAAAAACAGGAATAGCCGTATCGTTAGTTCCACAGATCATTCTGGTAAAATGGCTAGGCTGCCATACCCACTGGATAGAAACCTACTACAGTACCGGCATCTATCCGGTTATTTCCAAATTTTTCAGGTTGCTGTTCGGGTGGATTCCCTTTTCAGTTGGAGATCTGCTGTACATTACCCTCATCCTACTTGCCCTTGGCTATGTGTACAGAAATAGACGCAGCATCCTAAGACATAAGTTCCGATTTTTTAGGGATATGATCATGGTGCTCTCCATTGCCTATTTTACTTTTCATTTGATGTGGGGCTTTAATTATTACCGACAACCCATAGCGGAGAAATTCCAACTGCAAGAAACCAAGGACTACCAAGAACTGGTCGATTTTACGCGGAAACTCATCCAAAAAACCAACGAAACGCAGGTACAAATTACTAAGGACTCCACCATACGGGTCGCTATCCCCTATTCCCAAAAGGAACAATTTGACATGACCTTGAATGGTTATGACCGACTTTCCGAAAAGCATCCATTTTTAAGCTACCAACGACCCAGCATAAAAACATCGTTGTTAAGTAAAGCCTTGACCTATATGGGATACGCCGGATATCTAAATCCGTTTACCAACGAAGCGCAGGTAAACGGACTCTTGCCAAATTTCAGGTTTCCGGTGGTTTCGGGCCATGAAATAGGGCATCAGCTGGGCTATTCCGCAGAAAACGAAACCAATTTTATCGGTTATCTGGTTACGGCCAACAATGACGATATCTATTTTAAATATGCGGCCTATTCATACGCGCTGGGCTATTGCCTGAATGACGTCCGCCGCGGAGACGCCGCCGTTTTTGACGAATTACTGAAAGAACTCAACGGCGGTGTAAAACTGAATTTTGAAGAAATGGCAGACTTTTGGAATCAATACGAAAACCCCTTGGAACCCGTTTTTAAGTCGATTTTCAATTCCTTCCTAAAAGCAAACAATCAAGCGCAGGGCATCCAGAGTTACAATGCGGTGGTGTCCTTGTTGATTGCGTATCATAGGGAGAATCCTTTGTAAAGTTCAAGTTCAAGTTCAAGTTCAAGCGCAAGTTCAAGTTCAAAAATGGCTGTTCGCTTTGCGCTTTCAGTAAATCGACGTTCATAGTAGTGTACCAAAAAGAATACCAGCTTTCCGTCATCCTACTTTTTACTGTTTACTGCTCACTTATTACTTTTTACTGTTTACTGCTGCCAAAAAACTGCCCACTGCGACTGTCTATTGCCGACTTTGAGAAGTTCAAGTTCACAATTTATAACATCTTGAGTGTCCTGTAGCATTTACGTCAAAAGGCCTCCCTCTTGGCAGGGGATCAAGGGGTGGGTACGATGGTAAACAAATCTAAAATGGTCTTGCAAAACTAGAAGCTATACTCATGCTTAATGATAACCCGAAAATTTTGACAATTTTATTTTTTTCTTTGCCTAGGCACGACACAGCGAAAGCTGTGGGCGAGCCGTAGCGATGGCGAAGCATAGCCGTAGCTAAGGTTTTTAATTTTAACGACGGCAAAGGGAAAAAGAAAGAGACAAAAACTCGGGTTTTCATTTGGCAGGAGTATACCGTGTCAAAATTGAAAATAGTAAGTTTGAGGGGTTGATAGAATCTATGGCGCAAGGTTTGACCGAAAGATACGCGATTACCCACCCCTAGCCTACTTCGGCGCGCTCAGCACAACGCCTCCCAAGGGGGGAACAGCCTATAGCATCGATATAACAATTTAGAGAATTCGAGAGGGCGGGTAAAAAATAAAACTCAAATACAAGTTCAACAAGTATCAAATTGAAATTGTCTACTTTTTACTTCTGACTTATTACTTTCCACTAATTACTTTTCACTCCAAAACCAACCTCCAAACCTTAAACATGAAACAACAGAAACCAAAAACTACCCTCTACGCCCTAAAAACTACCTTCCACAAACTAACCGACCCTCCCCCTGTTAAAAATAAACCAAACCATAGCCCAATAGCACAAGAAACAGTATTTTTAAGCAGACTAATATAAACTGACTACGAATGAAAAAAACAATGCTGGCGCTATGCCTTTTTTGGTGTGGCGCATTTTTATTTGCTCAGGATTACTTTCCTGAAAACGATGGTGTTAAGGCCAACAACAACAATTACACCGCCTTTACCAATGCCAAAATTTTTATAACTCCTACGCAGGTCATCGACAAGGGCATTTTACTGATTCAAAATGGTAAAGTGGTCACCGTTGGTAGTTCCGTGAACCTGCCGGCCAATACGGTTACGGTAGATTTAGACGGAAAATCGATTTATCCCTCATTTATTGATGTCTACTCCAAATTTGGTGTGGAACAACCGAAGGCAAGTACTGAGGGGGGACGGTCTCCACAATACGATGCGGAGCGAGAAGGCTTTTACTGGAACGACCATATTATGCCAGAAAACGATGCGGTCGCCCATTTTAAATACGACGACAAATCGGCCAAGGAATTACGGGATGCCGGTTTTGGAGTGGTCAATTCCCACGTTCATGACGGTATTGCCAGGGGAACTGGTGTTCTTATCGCCTTAAACGGCAAGGGAACCGATGCCAATAGAGTGCTGGACGACCGCTCCGCACAGTATTTTTCTTTGGACAGAAGCGTGATAAAAAAACAGTCCTACCCTACTTCCCTAATGGGTACTTTAGCGCTTTTGAGACAAATGTACAGCGATGCCGATTGGTACGCCAAAGGCAACGCCACTACAAAGGACCGCTCCTTGGAAGCCTTGAACGGTAACAAGGGCATGGTGCAGATTTTTGAAGCAAAGGATAAGGGACATGCTTTGCGAGCCGATAAAATTGGGGATGCCAACGGTTATCAATACACCATTTTAGGAGGTGGTAACGAATTTGAGCGCATTGCCGAAATAAAAGCAACAAATGCCAAATACATTATTCCAATCGATTTTCCCGAAGCTTATGATGTTTCGGATCCTTACCAAGCGGGTTATGTTTCCTTACAGGATATGCGGTTCTGGAACCAAGCGCCTTCCAATCCGAAAGTATTGGCGGAAAACGGGGTAGTATTTTCGCTAACGCCCTACGACTTAAAATCAATCTCCAAATTCAAGGAAAACTTGATGAAGTCCATTTTATATGGCCTACCAAAAACCAAGGCATTGGAAGCCTTGACCACGGTTCCGGCACAGATTTTAGGCAAAGAAGGCCAAATAGGCTCCTTAAAAGCGGGTGCGTATGCCAACTTCCTAATCACTTCTGGCGATATTTTTGACAAGTCCACCATCCTTTACGAGAACTGGGTACAAGGCACACAGAACATCATTACGAACAAGGATATAAAAGACATCCGTGGCGACTATACCCTAGCGCTACAAGGGCAAACTTTTGATGTTTCCATTACCGGAGAAGTCGGCACACCGAAAGTGGAAGTAAAACAGGATACCGTAAAATTGACTTCAAAATTGGCCTATGCCGATCAATGGCTGCAATTCTCCTTTGCCACCGACAAAGGCGAAAAAACCTATCGCATGATTGGTGCCGTAACTAAGGATTCAGATAATCTTACAGGTAGGCTGATACTACCAGATGGTTCCGAAAGCTTTTTTACCGCAGTCAAAAAATCCCCCTTTGAGGAAAAGGACAAAAAGGATACCGATGCGGAAGCACCCAAAGTGATGCCGGTTACCTTTCCTAATGTGGGGTATGGCTACACGGCAATTCCGAAACAGGAGGACGTACTTTTCAAAAACGCTACGGTATGGACCAGCGAGGATGCGGGAATTTTGCAAAACACGGATATACTGGTAAAGAATGGAAAGATATCCAAAATAGGCAAAGACCTTAACGCAGGTGGCGCCAAGGTAATAGATGCCACCGGCAAACATGTAACGGCAGGTATTATAGACGAGCATTCGCACATTGCCGCACTAGCCATCAACGAAGCCGGACACAACAGTACCGCAGAAGTAAAGATGGAAGATGTAGTAGATCCGGAACACATGGGCATATATCGCTCCTTGGCAGGTGGGGTTACCTCGCTTCAGTTGCTTCATGGCTCCGCAAACCCTATTGGTGGCAGATCCGCCATCCTAAAACTGAAATGGGGAGAAGAAGCAGACGGACTCATTTATAACAATTCGCCCAAATTCATCAAATTTGCCTTGGGAGAGAACGTAAAACAGTCCAACTGGGGCAGCTTTTCCCGTTTCCCACAAACCCGTATGGGTGTGGAGCAGGTCTTTATCAATTACTTTCAAATGGCCAAGGAATATGACACCAAAAAGAAAAGTGGACAGCCCTACCGCTACGATGAGGAAATGGAAGTATTGGCCGAAATCATCAACGGCGAGCGCTTCATCAGTTGTCACTCATACGTACAGAGCGAAATTAATATGATGATGAAAGTGGCCGAAAAATTCGGATTTGTAGTCAATACCTTTACCCATATTTTGGAAGGCTATAAAGTGGCCGATAAAATGGCAGAACACGGTGCAGGTGCAGGAACGTTTAGCGACTGGTGGGCCTACAAATACGAAGTAAACGATGCCATTCCTCACAATGCGGCCATCATGCAAAGGCAAGGCGTAACCGTAGCGATCAATAGTGATGATCCGGAAATGATACGTCGCCTGAACCAAGAAGCTGCCAAAACGGTAAAATACGGTGGGATGTCGGAATTGGAAGCTTGGAAAATGGTTACCATCAATCCGGCAAAACTGTTGCATTTGGACGAACGTACCGGAAGCGTCAAAGAAGGCAAGGATGCCGATCTGGTCTTATGGTCCGGCCACCCGATGAGTATCTACACCAAAGCGGAGAAAACCATGATAGAGGGCGTTACGTATTTCGACCTGGAAAAAGACAAGCAACAGCGCGCCGCTATTAAAAAAGAACGTAACGAACTGGTTAAAATGATGCTGAACGAAAAAGCGGGTGGCAAAAAGACACAAGAACCAAAGCAAAGTGTAAAGCGCGTATTCAACTGTGACAGCCTTTGATCGTTTGAATCCATAAAACCAAAAGTGTCCGATTAAAGACATAGCACCTCCGAAGTCTCGGGGATAATAGACATAAGACGTTTGCCTAAATTATAAGAAACTGAAAATGTATGCTTTACCATATAATTTTACTGATTATGGATATTTCTCAAAACCACAATAATAAGGTATCGCCTTTTAACTGTACCCGAATTATTTCTGGTTTCCTTATTGACACAGCTTTTAAAAATTTACCTGACAAAACATATAAATTAATAAAATGAAAAAATACATATTTATAGTAGCAGCACTAGGCCTTTTCTTTCAAGGTATCGCGCAACAGACCCCGGCGGCCAAACAATCCGAAGGAATTTCAATTGAAGGCGCAACGGCCCATTTGGGTAATGGCGAAGTGATAGAAAACGCCCTTATTATGTTCGAGAACGGCAAACTGACCTTTGTTGGCAACGCCAATGCACCAATTGCCCGTACCGGTAAAGTGATAGACGCGACCGGAAAACACATATATCCAAGCTTTATCGCACCGGCCAAAACCTTGGGATTGGTAGAGATCAATGCCGTTCGTGCGAGTGACGACCAAGACGAAATTGGCGATATTATTCCGCATGTACGCAGTTTGATCGCTTATAATGCCGAATCGAAAGTGGTGGAAAGTATGCGGCCCAACGGCGTGCTTATAGGCCAAATAGCCCCTTCGGGAGGGCGTATCTCCGGTACGTCTTCCATTGTGCAGTTTGATGCCTGGAACTGGGAAGATGCCGCCATTAAGGTAGATGACGGTATTCACGTCAACTGGCCCCGCAGCTATAGGCAGGGCAAATGGTGGGCAGGAGAAGAGCGTGGCGTCAAACCTAACGAGGAGTATGCCGAACAAACTTCAACTGTAGTCACCTTTATGAAAAACGCCATCGCCTATGGGAAGTCCAAACCAAAAGAAGTGAATCCCGCTTTTGCCGCAATGCAAGGTATTTTTGAAGGATCGCAAAAACTGTATGTCTATGCCGACGGGGAACGCGAAATCATAGATGCGGTAAACACCCTAAAAGCCAATGGTGCCAAAGAAGTGGTTCTCGTGGGCGGTTACCATGCCTATAAGATCACCGATTTCTTGAAGAAAAACAATATTCCGGTACTCGTGCAGTCCACCCACAACCTGCCATCTTTTGATGATGACGACTACGACCTCCCGTTTAAACTTCCGAAATTATTGGTAGATGCAGGATTATTGGTAGGCTTGCAAAATACCGAAGCCTCCAACTTTCAGACCAGAAACCTGCCCTTTTATGCCGGCCAAGTCGGTCAGCAAGGATTGGACAAGGAGAAAGCCTTACAATTGATCACAGGAAATACCGCCAAAATATTAGGTATCGATGCTGCTTATGGCACCTTGGAAGTAGGCAAAAGCGCTACGCTGTTCGTATCCGAAGGCGATGCCTTGGACATGCGGGGCAACCAATTGACCCATGCCTTTATTGATGGCAGGGCCATTTCCCTGGAAACCCACCAAACCGAACTTTGGAAGCGGTATTCGGAGAAATACGATGGGAAAAAATAAAACCTTCTTTCTGGGAACTTTTTTGTGACGGAGCTGATTGTTTGTGTCATAACTGCAGCTTTCCTAAACTAAAATAACTTTAAAAAAGCTCGACAGTTGTTGGGCTTTTTTTATGAATATGCAGAGCATGAGTTTGCCTAATCTATAAGACTGCGCTGAACGCATCAAAACTAAAGGCCATGCTGAGATAGCAGCGGGCGAGTTGATGCGTTGGCTAGGAAGTTGATTGTTTTACTAAAACTATCTAGGGAACGAGTTTGCCTCCTAGAAAGGCGACGCTGCGATAGCAGTGGGCGATATTTAGTAGTGGCAAGGGAGGTGTGGATTTGTGTTTGAAAGGTTGTCAAGCTGAGGTTCGCGTTTTACACACCCCTGCCCCTCTTTCTAGAGGGGAAACCTGTAAGAAGCTTGCCTGCTAAGCTTTTGCTGAGCGATGCCGAAATAAAGGCATCACTTCCATAGCAGAGGGCGAGTTGATCTAGCGGCAAAACCCGTTTCTTTTACTAAAACTATCTAGAGCAAGAGTTTCCCTCCTAATAAGGAGGGACTAAGGGAGGTGTCCGTCCGAGTGAAAACCGGAAATAAAGCAAACGTTCTGCCCAATAGTTTTCCTGTTGGGTCTGTGCTGAGCCAACCTAAGTAAGGCCATCGCTGCGATAGCAGTGAGCGAGTTAATGTTGTCGAGAAAGAGGGGTTGCTTTCACTAAAACTATCTAGAACATGAGCTTCCCTCCTAATAAGCCGACACTGTCATAACAGAAGCCTAATTAATGCGGCGGCGAAAAACTGTTTCTTTCACTAAAACTATCTAGGATATGAGTTTCCCTCCTAGGAAGGAGGGATTAAGGGAGGTGTCCGGCTGAGTAAGAACCTAAAACAAGGATTTAGATATGAGCTGTCCTCATACTAATCGCTAATATCCGTATGTTTACTAGTCAAACATCAATACAAGATGACTTCAAATATAAAATTCTGTTTTCGCTACATTTTATTTTTTACTACTGTATGTGCATTACTATTTGTGTCCTGTGGGCAAAAACCTGCTGAAACCGCCGAAATCAGAGGCGTTTATGGTAATCCTAAACCATTCTGGGATAAAGGTTTTAATCTAGATGATCTTGGGATAAATGCTATATTCGTCCACAGTGGATCGATCAACCATGATATGGTTAACAGGGCCAGATCTGAGGGATCAATGGTTTTTGCCGAATTTGCCACATTGAATGGTAAAAATTATGTAGAAACGCACCCTGAAGCCTGGGCAATTGATGAAAAAGGTGAAAAAGTTGAAGCTGCAACCTGGTTTATGGGGGTTTGTCCTACGGAACCCGGTTTCCGTCAGTATCGTTTTGACCAGCTGCGTGACCTACTTTTGGAGTTTGACTTGGATGGTGTTTGGATGGACTATGTACATTGGCATGCACAGTTTGAAGAACCTGAGCCCATCTTGCCCGAAACATGCTTCTGTAATCATTGTCTTGATAATTTTTCTAAAGACTCCGGGGTCGAAATACCGGACGGAATCACCTCAAAAAAGGCACAATGGATACTGAATAACCATGATGACGCGTGGCGTGATTGGCGATGCAAGGTGATTTATGATTGGACCTATGAAATAAAAAATATTATCAAGGAAATCAAACCAGATGCGCTACTTGGACTTTTTCATAGTCCATGGAACGATGAGGAATTTAATGGTGCAAGACGTCGCATATTGGGACTCGACTATAATCTACTAAAGGAAACGATCGATGTATTTTCTCCTATGGTCTACCACCAGAGAATGGGAAGAGCCCCCGATTGGGTAGAAGAGAATATACAATGGTTTAGCAATCGACTAGATATCAAAAAGGATTCTTATCCAAAAGTATGGCCTATCGTTCAAGCCTATAATAACCCGGGTGTCATTTCCAATAAAGAGTTCGAAACAGTTCTAAAAGGTGGACTAGCAGGGGAATCTAGCGGAGTGATGATGTTTACAACTACTGCCGTAGCCGAGGACGAAGGTAAAACGGAAGTGATGAAAAAGGTGTATACCAAACTAATGGGAAAATCCGGGAACTAGATTTACGTTTTTACCTGAACTCAAGATTACTTCACATCATCATTTTGTCGGTGAAATGGTATTCACCTATAGAAAAAAAATACAGGAAGTAAAAAACCTCGGGGCAAGCTTACGAGAAATTAAACCTGTATATCCCGCTAAAAAAGCGGCATTAGTTCAACTAGCTGCTTTAAATGCGTTGCAAAACAACTTTTTAAAACAGAGTTTCACTAATAAAGGTATAAGTGTCGGCCATGGGACACTGCCTTAGGCGATACAACCACTTCATTTTTGCGGCTTCATAAAATCGTAAATTACCTGGGAACGGAATTAATGTAAAGAGCGCATTCACATCACTTATCCAGCTAATACACATGTATCAAGTACATCTGTTCTAAAACCTTATGGCGCGTGTTCGGGTTTAAAAACTTCGCTTGTAACCGTGTAATTCTAAAATGGTCTACGGAATGTTGTATGTCCCAATCCAATCCTGATTTTCTCAGTACTTCCAGTTCCTTTTCATCGGCGTAGACCCAAATATCATGCTTTTTCTCAATGGCTTCCAAGGTGGTCATCTTCACGGGACGCTTATTGTAGAAGTCCAAGGCCCACGTATGATTCTGACCAATCTTATAAATAGTATCCTCCGGTATATTGTTTTCCTTTACCACTTTCGCCATGGACGAGCCGCCTTGATATTCCAACAAATTGGGATAAAAATGAAGGTTCAGCACAGTATTCAACAAC
>Ga0306871_1000037_pt1 | contig 54380 bp, 45 predicted proteins | sample AntRauMeHopE1497_FD_190447 | JGI IMG/M metagenome (GOLD analysis project Ga0306871, IMG submission 190447) | Saline lake microbial communities from Rauer Islands, Antarctica - Metagenome Hop E1 #497 (v2) (version 2) | ecosystem: Environmental > Aquatic > Non-marine Saline and Alkaline > Saline ... | reverse complement strand
TAGGTTTGAGGTTTTTAGTGACGGATAACGGATAACGGATAACGGATAACGGATAACGGATAACGGATAACGGATAACGGATAACGGATAACGGATAACGGATAACGGAATTTTTACAAATTCTAATCCCCTTGTCAAGCTTTTTTTACTGACTCACAGTGTTTTTCATCATTTTTATTATCCACTGTCCATTATCAATTTCCAATTTGTAACACAATCAATAAATAAATATGCCATTTCGTGAAGCTCAACCGATTATTTAATAATTAATTTAAAAAGTGCTTGACAAAGGCTAGTTCATGGGAGTATATTTGCATTCTCTTAACAAAGAGCTAATTACTAACGAATAAAACTACCTCACTACTTGCAATAGAGGTTTTTACTTCACTCCTCGGTAGCTCAGTGGCAGAGCAATCGGCTGTTAACCGATCGGTCGTTGGTTCAAATCCAACCCGGGGAGCTTTAAGCCCATCTACTTTCTTAGTAGGTGGGCTTTTTAGTTATAAATCATCCCTTCAGGATATAGGTAGTAGCCCTATACTCAGATTCCTTGTTAGGATTTAAGGAAAGGCAGAACAATCGGCTGTTACCCCGACACGTCGGGGCGTTGGTTCTCTGGTCTGTTTCTGAAATGGATTGCAGTTTTACAAAGCTTATTTGTGATGGATCTAGCCCTGAAAGCATAAAAGTATTGGATGAAAACGAACCAAATTCAGAAAAGGAATTACCATTCGTACTAATGGGAACTTTGTAGGAGCTTACATTAGGATCTTCTTTCACAATGATTTGAGCCGTCGTAAAATCGATTGAAATAACGCCGATATTCTTTGGTGGAGTAAGCTCAGAATCTCCAGCTAATGGATAATAGGGTTTTCGGATTGAGCCTTCATCGCTAAACAAAGATGCTTTTTCGAAATTCGTTAGAATTTCAGAAATGCGGTACATCTGATTGTTGATTAAAACACTATCACGAACCAATCTAATTCCGTGGCTATAATCTGCGTAAGCTTCTGCATGACCGGCATAAACGGGCTGAATTGGATTCCCATTAGTGAAATGCCATCCGTAAATAACCACTCGTTTACTTGAATTCCCATAGATTCTGTTCGAGATAATTACATCCTTTTTATGCCCCGCAACTAAGGCTCCCAATGGTTCTTCCGTTAGTTCTTCTGCACGTTGAGCTTTAACAGTGTTGTTGTGATCCCACATAACTGGAATGGTCGTCATTTGTGGGCTTGCAGGAATAGGAGGTGGAGATAGTTATACCGAAGCATTGCTCCAAATTTGATCAACCATTTGTTTAGTTAGAAGAGTATAATCCAAACTATTGGAAATTTTCTGAGCTAAGATGGGCGTCATCGGCATTGAAAAATAATCGCTGTCTGATCCTAAAGCTAAATAATCAGGAAGAACGAAATAAGTGACTTCATAAACCGAATCTGCAATGGTCTTTGAAAATGAGATTGGAACTAGTTCATGCAAGAAACCCGGGACATTTCCACCCATAATCTGATTAAATATTTCTGTTTCTCTATTTTCAACAGTAAGATTTTCGATCTGAGTTTTTAATTCACTTCCAGAAAGAGCTTCCGTAGCGCGAGTAGGAAGAGGAAGAGTTTGTGCTTGAAGAGATCCCGCAGTTCCTAATACCAGAAATACGAAAACGGCTAATTTTAAAAAAATCCGAGAGTGTTTTTTAGCGGATGAAAAGGAATCATAGCTAACTAGTAAAATTGGTTGAGGTATGAGAAGGTCGTAACATATAGAAAAGAAACAGAAAGTGCGTCCTGCTGGATTCTAACCAGTGACCCCGACAATGTCAATGTGATACTCTAACCAACTGAGCTAAGGACGCTTTTTAACTTTTACTAAGATAATAAGCTTTATGCTTTATGCTTTATGCTTTATGCTTTATGCTTTATGCTTTATGCTTTAGGTAAAAGCTAATATTCGTATCGTTAAGATTAACAAATTTTTGTTATTTAGCATGATAAACCGCAGACACGTACTAGAAACAGTTCTTCAAGCACTATACGCTTATAAACAGAGTTGAAATAGTACTCAATATATAGCAGATTCTATAATTAAAGAACAGCTAAGCTCGGAAAAAGAAGCAAGACGTTTCGCAGAGAAACTTTTCTTCACCACAATTGAGCACGAAAGTGAATTTGAAAAAATTGTAATTAAGCATATCAAAAACTGGGAATTTAGCCGGTTAGCTCTTATCGATCAGTTAATTCTAAAAATGTCGGTTTGCGAGTTTTTGTATTTTGAAGAAATTACTACCAATATCCACCATCTGATATTGATAGTATTATGGCTTTTTTAGTGTGAGTCTAGTGTGCAAAAGAAACTAAACCTGTGTATAATAAAACCCACTCCGCAGCCGCCGATGCTATCCAGATAAATCAAGAAGATAACCGCTCAGTATGGCCGCTATTGCTAACATTCACCAATCTTATCAAAAATCTGCAGCATCTTTGGTGGCGTAAATAGAGAGTTTGGTTGCAACACTGTCTACATCGTTACTGATGTCAACATTGTTGGATTGTTTTGAAATATTGAAACCCACAAAGTTAAAATCGCCCCACCAAGATTCGTCTATAGTGATATATTCCTGCGAAATATTGCCTGAACGCGTGTTCCCATCTGTACTACCTGATGTATTTGTGTAATATACATTGCGGTATTTGTAGCCCTCTTCAATTTTAAGGATGCTACCCACGGGCAACTGCGAACGGTGTATCCTAACTTCGTTGGCTATAAAATATTTGGAGTTACTAGCGTTAGACGTGATACTTTGATTGGAAGGAAACCAGTATCCCATTGTATAATTTACGCTTAACAATTTATGATCATCTAGATTGATGGTTTCAGCTTCTGTAAAAGTAGAAGCCGTAACCTCAAAAGGATTTTGATCCGTATTGTTAACAGCCTCTTTTATGGCTTGCAAATCTAATTTAGACACCCCTTGTGGGCGGTAGGTTATACTATTTATATCAAATTCTGTAATGGTTTTGAACCATGTTAAGGCCGCCGTATAGCGCCCTCTATCTACAGATAAATGGTAGCCATCCCTTGTTAATTTATCGCCAACATAACTGCTTCTCATATTTTGAATTGCCGTACCAGCTGGAATCGTAAATGAGATATTATCGTTAGGCTCAATGGTTGCTTTTACCGTATTCACAATGCTATTGTACATGCTTAGTTGGTCGCTATTATAACGCGCAAAGTCATTATGAGTACTATTTTGTTGATATGCCCAAGTCATGTGCCACACAATTCGAGGTCTTTTTTCTGTTTCTATATCTTGGATATACGAAATAAGATTTTCTAAATAGGGCGTATAGGTATCTTCCCTACCACTTTTCCCACTTACCTGCTGAATAGTTATAATATCCCAATCCTGATCTAAAATGGCGCTTTCAATTGAAACATTATCGGTAATAACCCAATTCTCAGAGGTTTTAAGATAGTATTTATAGCTATTAGCGTTCGACGATGCATTTGCCCAGTGGCCTTGTAAATCCATACCTCCGATATACATATTTCCGATCGTTACATCTTGAATCCCGTAATTATCTGCAATTTCCCATAAGAACTCAGTAGCATCTTCGCTAAAACTGTTTCCTATAGCTAGTACTTTTAATGAGCTGCTATAATCATAATCTGGTTCAATAATACTAACCTTTGCATAGCGGTAGTAATTATCTTGCCCAATTTGCCCAATTCTAATGTATTGCTCTCCCAGCTTAATTCCCTTTATACTCAATAGGGAATCGTTATTATTTGGTGTAAAAACAAAGAGGGAATCATCATCTGAAGTAAGAGGAATAAGTTCCCCATTTTGACTTTTAAGTAAATCGAAGCTAAAATCGGTCTTAAAATCTATAGGTTCTGTTTTAATTTCAGTTTCCATTATCCCATCTAATACTACAGTTAGTAGATATGGGCTGCTTTCACTGCCATTTCCTGTGGCATCTGCTAAAGACAGAGAAGCTAAATCTACATCAGCTGCTGCACTTGTAGAATTCTCGCAGTTAGTATTTAAAAGTGCAAAAAATGCTAGATAAAACAGGATAAAATAACTTTTCATCATCTTTTCAAGATTTTAATGGTACAGATTGAGAGTATGCGGTCGCTGGAATAATAGTCAAGTCTTTAAACGTATGTTAATTATTATTTTAGCTATGTTCAATTAATGAATGTAGCGGAACAGAATAGAGGAAACCTAATTTTTTCAAGCTTATAAATGTTCCAAAAATAACTTCGTTTGAGCGATTAGTTTTTGAGCGATTTTGTAGGACGCCTTATCCTATTATGCCCCCCAGCACCAAGTGCTTGATTTATGCTAGCCAATTCCTCCTCAGACCAATTTGAGTTTTCATCAAGCTCAATCCATGCTCGAACATAATCCGTTGGCGAATAATTATGTCCATGGCCAAAGGGCACATTCGTTGTTACCAATATATCTAGACCTATTTGCCACATGGTAACAAAAGGATACCATTTGAGGTACTTCGATACGTCTGCACCTCGCTGCCCTGTCAGCCAGTCTGGTTCTTTGTACAAAAGATCAAATGAGAAAAACACGATGGCGTCACTTGGGTGAAGAAGGTAGACAATCTTTAGTGGTCCCCAATCTCCAAATTCAGGAGTTTGTGTACCTGCTGCCCCCAACACTCTAACTAAGGCTCCTTTATCAAGCGAAGGTAAATAAGCTGGGGTTCCCTTATTACGATTTCGCATCACTTCCGGCCAAAATGTATTAGCAAAGGGTGGTCCCACCCACAAAGCACCCTCAATCGGATCTGTTAAAAGTGAGAATATATTAGCAGAATCTTCTGACCCAAGTGAGCCTAGACTAATACCGTAAATTATTAATTCAGGTCGTGAATCTTCTGGCAAGCTTCTCCAATAGTCGTAAATTTCTGTAAATACAATCTTGGCAGAGCGACGAGCACGATTAGGATCTAGTATTAATGTTACTGGACTAGATAAATAGGAATATTGCACCCCAACAATGGCAGTATTTCCCTGATACAAATATTCAAGAGAATTAACAGCGCCCTCATCAACCCAACCAGTACCTGTAGGCGTTGCAATTATGAGTTTGTTTCGTTCAAAAGCCTTGGTACGTTTCAACTCTGCCAAGGCCAACTCAGCTTGTGCATGTGGTGTGGCTGCAGCTGAAAGGCCTACATATACTCGAATAGGCTCATTCGAAGACTTACTGGTAACTGCTTCAATTTCACTCATAGTAGGCCCACCAGTCACAAAGTATTTTCCTTCACGACCAAGGTCATTCCAGGCAACCAACGATTCTGAACTTCCTGAACGGGTATTTTCTTTTGGTGGCTCTACTCCATCTGGAATAGCTTGGTCGACTTTGGCGTACATACCATCTGCGATATCAATCGCTTTGGTGACCAGAACTCCATTAATAGTAAATAGCAAAAAGAAGGTCAATAAAACCCCTCCAATTACATAAGAAACACGCCTTGGTACAATTTTATGTACTCTATTTGCAGCAATTACGTACAATCTTCGTAATCCAGCTGCTAAATAAACCAAAAAGAACCACAGAAAAAAAGCAATACTAGTTATTCGTACATAAGCCACCCCACGTATTGGCTCCATGTCCATTAAGTTTCTAACAGAGTTTTGCCATAGTGTGGCATTGGCGTAAAAATGCAGCACTACTAAGCCTACACCTACAGCTGCTACAACTTTACTTACCCATAAAGCCTTAGCTCTAAACTCCGGCAATTCCAAAAATTGCCACAGCGCCATAATGCCTAGACCAACAGCATATCCTATTGAAAGCGCAATTCCTGAAGCTACTCCCTGCAACATAAAAGGGCGTGGAACTAGAGATGGTGAGAGTGAAAATGCCAGAAATAAAAATCCCAATACCAGCCCGAGCGATGACCAGTGAGACCAAAATTCTAGGTTTATGTACCAGAATCTTACAATAGTTTTTCTATTCATAGGTGTAAAGATAAGTTCTAAGCTTAAAATACGAGTATATTTACTACTATTAACTGAATGAAGTCAAAGCTGTAACATAACGAGAGTATTATGAACAAAAACTATATTTTAATACTTATCATAATTTCTATGGGAATAGGAGCCTATTTCTTTTTCAACAATGAAGATGCCGTAGTGACTAATGGACAAACACAGAATTACAAAATTCCGATTATATTGGAATGACAGTTCCAGAGGCAGAAGCTAAAGCTTTGGCTGATAGCACATTACTCCAAGTGGTTGAAATGGACGACAAACCACAGTAAACTACCCGAGATTTTCAAGAAGGCCGTATCAATGCAACTATTGACGCTGGTATAGTCTCCTCATATACCATAGAATCAATGAATCCTGTTTTGGCTATAAAGATTTACGTTCCAAAGACTCATTAAGCACTAACTCTATATTTTATGGTGCTTCACTTAGTATGGCTGTTTTTGCAATAATCGTAATGCAGTTGGTAGAGGAGGGGATAATTGATCTCGGCACACCTTTGCAGAACTACCTTGATAAGCCTTTAACAGCATATAAATTTAACAGGACTTGGCAAGGTTATAACGATTTAGAAAAAAACAAGAGGTATGAAGAAATAACGGCTAGAATGTGCTTGTCGCATACTTCAGGTTTACCAAATTGGCGATTTTAAACCCCAAATGGTTTTGATATAAACGGTGCACTATACTTTCAGAATGATCCAGGAGCTAGTTATAGCTATTTAGGTGAGGGTTTTTTATTACTTCAATTTGTGGTTGAATAACTCGCAGATAAAGGTCTTGAAGAAATTGCACAACAATGATTACTTAATCCCCTAGGAATACCAAGGACAAGTTATATCTACGTAAAATAAGATAGATGTATAAACGAGTATGCATTTGGCCATGATAAAGATCAAAAGCTACTACCATTTGATGAGGCCGATGACGCCGGGGCTGCTGGGAGTATCGGAACTACTATATCAGATTATTCAAAACTTATTGAAGCCCTACTCAAACAAAGATTATTGAGCAAAGATATATTGAACGAAATGTTTTCACAACATGTGAATATTACTAGTAAACAACAGTTTGGTCCAAATGCTTTAGTCGAAACAGATGATAATAAGAATTTAAATTTAGGTTATGGATTAGGTTGGGGATTGTTAACGTCGCTTTATGGATACGGTGCATTCAAAGAAGGTCACTCAGAAGGCTTCCAACACTACTCCATTATATTCCCTAAAAAAGAGCTGGGGATCATCATTCTATCAAATAGCGATAACGCAGAAAGTATATTTAAAGAACTACTAGAAATCTGTATTGGCGATATCTACACGCCTTGGCAGTGGGAGAATTACATTCCCTATAACTTCTAGCATAAGTGATTAGGTATTTTGCCGTTTATGCATTCAAATTGCTTAATTTATAAGTTTAAGTTTACGCTTCATAATTATAAATCATCTATCGATGATAAAATTCTTCATGAAAATACATCTATAACTTCTTTCTGAATACAAGTTCGATAAATAGCTCATATATGCATTTGGGAAAATTATGGATCAGTATCAAAACTTGGGGATTAATGTAGTTGAGTTAGTATATTTGGCGTATGGTATTAGCATTATTAGCCCACTTTTTTCCCGAAGGATTGCTTGACTGGTTTGACCTTGGCGGTTTTGAGCAGGGACAAGATGAAAGCATTAAAGGCTTATACAAAATTCATTTAACCGAAAAGAATCAACTGCCCGAAGGCTATGATGCGAACGACTATGAAAGCAAAGGCTTTTACCCGCCTAAAAGCATCGCAGACTTTTCCATACGCGGCAGAAGGGTCTAATTGGTGATTAAGCGCCGGCGTTGGCGCAGTAAAGTAGCCCCCAACCTAAGCCTTTGTAGCAACTTATCGTTTTTAGCTAAGGGTAGTAAAATGACGGCTGAGTTGGCCGCTTTTTTAAAAGGTACTTATTGAGACACATGCGGCAGCCTGCGTACTATTGCCCGGTATAATGGGGTTGACTACCAGCAGATGCTGCGCCAATACAAGGAGTATTCAAGCGACTTTCGTTAGTGGGATCAAGCCAGCCACGCCGAGCAGTACCTATTATTTGCTGATAATATAGGCCCACAGCTAAGCATTGACGAGGTGGCTTTATCCAAGGGCGAGCTTGTTAGTGTGGTTACCAACAAAGCCAGCAAAGGCGGTAAAGGCAGCCTAGTTGCGCTGATTACGGGAACACGAAGCCAGCAGATCGCGCAGGTAGTGCAAAAAATGAGCGTTGCCCAGCGCAGCCAGGTTAATGAGGTTAGTTTAGATATGGCCCCAAATATGGCTTTGGCAATCAAGCAAGCTTTTCCGAACGCTAGCCATGTAGTGGATCACTTTCACGTAGCTCAACTGGTAAATCAGATGGTACAATATCTGCGGATTAAGCAGCGCTGGGTGGAGCTAGATCGGGAGGCCACCGCCATCATAACCGCTAAAAAGCAAGGGCTTAAGTATACCCCGGAAACGCTACTAAACGAGCAAACGCCCAAACAATTGTTGGCCCGTAGCCGGTTTTTGTTGTATAAAAACAAGCATCAATGGAGCGTTACTCAACAATTTAATGGGGCTATTTTATTCCAACGCTACCCTCATCTGGAACAAACTTACGAGTATGGTCAAGCTTTTTTACGCCTATTCCGCCTGACCGATAAAGCTCAGGCCACAAAGGCTTTTGAGCAATGGATCCGGCATACCTACCAACAGCAGTACGAAGTCTTTTATAGGGGCGCTAGGTGGCTGCAAGCGCATAAAGAAGGCATCCTAAACTTCTTTAATAACCGCACAACAAATGCAGCAGCAGAATCCTTTAATGCCAAAATTAAGGGTTTAGAGCTCTAGCATGAGGCGTAAGTGACCACCGGTTCTTCCTTTTTAGACTGACTAGACTTTATGCGTAAAAGAACCTTCTCCCCAAGTTTTGATACTGATCCCAGATTTAATTGATTTGAATGCCAATTTATGAATGAGTGTTTCAAATTTACAAGTAGTGAGTCTAAATTATAGAAAAGAGTTGAATATAATTTTTTTATGTAGACCCTCTGAATTTCTCATTATCGAAATCCATACTGAGATGAGATTTTTAAAATGACATTATAGTTACTAGAGAAGTTTAACTTATTAAACTCAAAGGAGCTTATTAAGGGTCGAAACAAAGTTTAAAAGGTGATAGCCATAGGCTGACTACAAATCACATAAAACTCTAGGCCTGACCTGCTATGCCAAGTGACGTTCTATTGCTGACCTATTCAAGTTATTGAGTTTGAGAATTGAATACTCCAAAACAGTAAATAACTTAAATCAATGGTAGAGTAATATTAAAAGAGGAGCCCTCATCTGAGGAGCTAACATTAATGGAACCATTATGGTCCTTTATTATTTGCTTTACAATGGCAAGTCCTAGTCCAGAGCCACCTATTTTTCCGCTTGTAACAAAAGGTTCAAAAAGTGTTGTACGAATCTTTGATGGAATACCTGGACCATTGTCTTGAATTTTAATAGAAATCTTATTATTAAATTTAGAAAGAGATATAATCAGTTTTGGGTTACTCACTTTGGCCTTTAGAAAAGCTTGCATTGCATTGTAAAATATATTTGTAAACACCCTCTTTAATTTTTTCTCATCTACTTCTGTACTAATAGTCGTCTCAGCCACTAGTATAGCTTCCACATTAGTCATATCGAAAGTTTGGTCAAGTCGATCTATTATGTTTTGAATTAAAGAGTTGAGTTCAACTTTTTCCATAATAATTGTTCCTCGCGTCACAAAGTCTCTAACGTCTTCCACAATATCCATAGCATTATTACTCGACTCACTAATAAGTTTAAGTAAATCATTTTGTTCATCTTGTTCAAATGCACCATTAATTAACAAATCTGTGAGGCTTTGTATTTGGCTAATAGGATTACGAATATCATGCATAACAAATGCAATAGCTTGACCTACAGCAGAAAGTTTTTCGTTTTGAACAAATTTATCCCTTATTTTAGCATTTTTTATTGCATTTACTGCATTCTCTACAAATAGCTTAAGGAGGTAAATTTTTTCTTGATTAAATTTATTCTTCTCTGACGGTATTGCTACGATACAATATTGTTCCATTGGACAAATCAATGTTCCTTGATAGAAGTCAACAGCGTCAATCTTAGTATTATTTATACGTTCAATAATTTGATCTAAGTCTATATGATATTGCATTAGGCCAATGGAAGCAATTTCTTCGATATTTTTGCGGTCCTCATAATTACACAACAACGCATATTCTGTGCCGATATAGTCTGTTATTTGATGAAAAATATTAACTAGTAGCGTATTCAACTGGCTTGAACCTAAACCAATATGTGCAATATTATTTAGGAGTTTTTCCAGAATTGATAAACGGCTCCAATCATGGATGCCTTTAACCGCAATTTGGGTAATTTCGTCAGGACTAAATGGTTTATTGAGATAGCCAACATCACCACCAACTTCATTAATAATTTGTTCAATCGATTTATCTGAGAAAGCCGTTATGAAGTATAACTGAACTTTTGGGTCAATCAGGCGTATTTCTTGGGCTGTTTTTAATCCATCCCACCCAGGCATTCTCATATCTAAAAAGATAACGGCGTAGGGGTTATCTTTTGCTAGAGCTTGTTTTACTTTTTCCAGACCTGTTTTACCATTATTAGCCTCATCAAGCTTAAATTCAGGCAAAGCGCCCGACTTTATACTAATTGGCCTAGTTTTAATTACATCATCAAAAAGAAAAGATGACGCCTCTTCTAAACCAGAGGATTCAATTTTTTCTGGGATGAGAATATCTCTAACGCCATCGCGGACAATCTCTTCATCATCAATAATTAAAATATTTGTATTAATCATACTTCAGCCATTATAAATGTTCATTCTTAAGTTTACTGAGATAAAATAAAATTATTACTTTCGCTCCTAGTTGTTTCCCTTGGCTTTCTATTGTTATTGAACCGTGATGTGACTCAATTATTTCTTTACAATTGTTTAGGCCAAAGCCTGTCCCTGTTACCTTAGAAGTATTCCCCCTTTCAAATAATACATGGCCTATTTGTGAATCAAACCCAATGGCATTATCTATAAATATCAACTGAATAATCCTGTCATCTTCAAGGTAAGTGGCCATAACCTTAATAATTCTTTTACGGTCATCAACCACCTCATCAAAAGCCTCGATAGCATTTCTTAATAAATTGATAAAGACTTGAATGAGCTTAGTTTTATCAACCTGGATAGTTGGAATAGAATTATCTATATCTTTTACAAATAAGATATTACGTTTGGTAAGGCTTTTTTGTTGAATTGAAAAGGAGTCATTTATCAGGTTTTCGAGTTTAACTTCAGTTCGCTTACCTGATTCTTTACCAGCCACATAATGGCGTTGAATATTTAGAATTTCTTGGACGTGGCTAGTGGTGTTATATAGTTTATCAACAGCTGTATTTAACAAGATTTTTTTTTGCTCTAGGCTTTTTGTCATTGCACTTAAGAAGGACAATAGGGCCTCAGCTTTTCTATCACCTATGCTAGAATCTATAGCATATTTCTTAGCTTCAATTAAAGCTATAAGTTTTTGAATTTCTTTAATTTCAGTCCACTTTTGCATATTTCTGAGCTTTGAAACTTCAGTACCAAAAGCCATAACAACGTTTCCAATATCATGTAAAATGCCTGTTGCCATTTCAAGTCTACCCGCATCTAAAGCAGACTGTTCATTAAGTTCTTTAACTTCTTGTTCCGAATTATGAGTTTCAGTATAATCTAGAAAAGCATATAAAAAGGTATTTACTGCTATCTTTTTGATGGTGAAAGATATGTAGAGTGTGTGCGTTCCTACATGATTTACGGAAAGAACTCTATTATCGCATATCGTCCCGTGATTTTCTTTATAAGTAACAATTTGTTCTTTTAATTCAGGTTCAATAGCACCGATTATATCTAAAATATTGGTAGGGCTTTGTTTAAGAACAATTGCGATTGGTGTTATTATTTGAGAACCAAATGCATTCAGCATAATAATTTTGCCCCACTTATTTGCCCTAATCAGCCCCAGCGGAGACTGATTAATAAAATCGTGTAGTTCAGATAATTCTAGTGATAAATCAGACTTTATCACGTCAGATAATTTATTGTTGCTGGACAAGTAAAAACTGTTTTTTTTCATTTAGGTCAATGATTATTCTTAGCCTAACAGAAGTTGGCTTAATGCGGTAGGTAAAGATATAATCAAGTATGACGTCCGTTTTTTGAGCACTTTGCAGATATTTCCCTGCAATTAGATTGTTGTTAGTACAAGGTGCTATCTGTATAAAGAAATTTTTGCCAATTACATTTTCTCTTTTGAGAGAAGCCAATTTTAATTCATATCGATTGAATTCACAAACTACGCCCTGACGATCCATTCCTATTACACCAAAATCAAGCTCGTCTAAAGCTTCAGAAGAAGAAGCTCTCAGGAAAGAGCCCAAATCTGTATCTGAAAAGCAAATTATTTGCGTACCCATTCTATTATTTAAACTAAAAATTAAAGCAAGTAAAACTAATTATAACCATCAAGTTAGTCATTAATCATTATGTAACAAATTCGTTCACTATTCATAATGATACTGCGAACTCGACGCATTCGAAAGAGTAATGCTCCCAAACATTAATTTGATCAAGTTGTATAAACGGAATTGAACATAACATAATCTGTGGTTAAATCTGAGCCCCATGCAGTTGCAGATTGCTTTCCTTCTTTTAGATCTAAACGCACTTTAATGTGTGATTCTTTAAGCAAGCGTTTCATATTATTGCGATCATACTGCTGAGGTACGCCTTTTTCTAAGACCATAATTTGTGTTTCTTCATTTCCTAAATACAGATCAACTTTTTTATAGTCGAAAGGTACACCTGCATTTCCTGCAGCACATATAATGCGTCCCCAATTTGGATCACGACCAAACATAGCGGTTTTCACTAATGACGATGATGAAATACTACGGGCTAATTGTCGGGCTTTTTTCTCTGTTTTAGCATTAACTACATCATACTCCACAAATTTCGACGATCCTTCCCCATCAGATACTATAAGTTTGGCTAAATGCGTCATCATTTCTTCGAGTTTTTCTGAGAAAATGTGGTAGCCAGGATCGCTTTCCTTCGCAATAATATCATTTCCTGCTTTACCATTCGCGAAAACAGCAACCATATCATTTGTTGAAGTATCGCCATCAACGGTAATCATGTTAAATGAAGCATCAACCGCTTTTTTAACCGTTTTTTGAAGCAATTTTGGCTCAATGGCTACATCGGTAAAAATGAACCCAAGCATGGTAGCCATATTCGGATGAATCATGCCTGAACCTTTAGCAATTCCGCCCATATTGACTTCAAAGCCATCTAATTCAAACTCTAGGAAGCCTTCTTTGGCAAAAGTATCTGTGGTTAAAATGGCGTTGGCCACAAAAGATCCTGCATTCGATTTATTAGTAATCTTTTTGGTGTTAATTCTAATTCCTTCTAAAATATCCTCGGTAGGAAAAGGTTCGCCAATTAAACCTGTAGAGGCAACTAAAATATCTGATTTGTCCAAACCCAATTCATCGGCCATGGTTTGCGCCATTAACTCCGCAGCTTCCATGCCCTGCTCACCAGTGCAGGCATTCGCATTTCCCGCGTTTACTACTAGTGCTCTTGCTAGGCCATTTGCGGCATGTCTTTCAGATACTTCTATAGGTGCTGCTCTAACGGTGTTTTGGGTGAACACAGCGCCCACACTTGCCTGCACGTCAGATACAATTATTGCTAAATCTCTGCGCATCGATTTAACCCCTGAGTGGGCTCCCCAACACTTGAATCCTTTGACGTTTGTTATATTCTTAACCATGATGTTTTTACGTGATTTCTAATCGTTCAATATAAAGCTATTTATTAGCTTTTAAGGGTTTAGGGGAATGAGTTTTAGGCCAACAGTTTCTTCTAGATCGAACATCAAATTGGCATTATGAATGGCTTGGCCTGCTGCGCCTTTCACCAAATTATCTATCACAGAAACGATGATGACGTTGCCTGTTCGCTCGTCGAAATGGGTATATATTTTACACAAATTTGTGCCGCGCACTTCTTTTAGAGTTGGCGGTACATCTACGATTTGAATGAATGGATGTGACTCATAATACTCGTTGTACATCTTCCGAAGCTTGGCCGCTGTTATGGCTAAACCACTAATATACGTTGTGGTTAAAATGCCCCGATCTACAGGTAGTAAATGGGGGGTAAACTGCACGGTTGTAGCGTTTTGGGAAGCAGCTTTTAGCACCAATTCAATTTCAACGGTGTGCCTGTGTGTAGATATGGCATAAGCTTTAAAATTGTCGTTTACATTAGAAAAGTGGGTTGTAGTGCTTGCCTTGACGCCGGCACCTGTTGTTCCCGATTTAGCATCAATAAATACGTGATTCTGCTCTTTCAAGGCATTAGCCGCCGCCAAAGGTAGTAGCGCTAAACTACTTGCCGTTGGATAACAGCCCGGGTTTGCGACCAAACTCGCTTTCTTAATTTTCTCAGCATTCAACTCTGGCAAGCCATAAATAACCTGATTAAATGCTTCTGGATAGCTATGTTTTTTGCCATACCAATGCTCATAGGTATCTTCGTTGTCTAACCTAAAATCGCCACTTAAATCAATAATTTTTACATCCCAATCTTTAAAATCCTCTACATATTTCATGGATATGCCGTGAGGTAAAGCAAGGAAAAGTAGATCTAGCTCTTTAGGGTTAAGTTCGCTAGAACGAATCAATTTTTGATCTATTACCCCTTCAAATGCTGGGAAAAGTGTAGAGTAACTTTGTCCTGCCTTAGTTTCAGATGTTAAAGCTGAAATTTTTATAGAAGGATGGTTCACCAATAGTCGTACGAGTTCAGCGCCTGTATAACCGGTTGCGCCAATAATTGCTGCTTTAATATTCAATTAGGCCACCACGGGTTTACTTTCAATGCAAGCCGCAATAACTGCTGTCAACTCAGATAGTTCTGGGTAGCCAATAGTTAGTGGCGGAACAATTCTCAAAACGGTGCCAGCTGTGGCGTTAGCGAGCACTCCTTTATGCATCATTTCTTGAACAAAAGGTTTGGTTTCAAAATCAAATTCTAGGCCTATCATCAATCCAAGGCCTCTTATTTCTATGAGGGAAGCGATATTCAGTGCTTTTATAGCTTCTTTAAACCAGGCGCCTTTTTTCTGCACTTCTGCTAAAAACCCCTCTTCTTCAATGACCGAAATGGTAGCCAAAGAGGCAGCACAGACCAATGGATTGCCTCCAAAAGTGGTGCCATGATCACCAAATTCCATGGCATCTGCTATGTGTTCTTTGGCTAAAAATGCTCCGATAGGAACGCCGCCTCCTAACCCTTTTGCCAGCGTAATAATATCGGGTTCTACCTCGTAATAATCTTTTGCGAACCAATGCCCTGTCCTACCCATACCGCATTGAATTTCATCAAAAATGAGTACTACCTTATGTTTAGTACAAAGTTCTCTGATAGCTTTCAGATAGCTTTTATCGGCCATATTTATACCGCCTTCCCCTTGTATTGGCTCTAAAATTACAACCCCAACTTCTTTGTTTTGCATCGCTTTTTCTAGCGCATCAATATCGTTAAAGGGTACTTTAGAAAATCCTTCGGGAATGGGTGCAAAACCATTTTGCATAGAGGGTTTTGCCGTAGCTATGGTTGCTAAAGTTCGGCCATGAAAAGAGCCGTCCATGGAAATAATGGTACCGCCACGACCATTTTTGTGGGCATATTTTCTGGCAACCTTAAAGGCTCCTTCAACCGATTCAGCGCCAGAGTTGGTGAAAAACACTCTGTCCATTTTCGCTATTTCTAGCAATTTTGTGGATAAATCGTGCTGCGGTTCACTTAAATAAATATTGGATATATGCAGAAGCTTTTCTGCCTGATTTTTTATGGCATGCACCACTTTTGGATGGCAGTGACCAACATTATTGACTGCAATTCCCGCCAATGCATCTATATATCTGTTGCCTTCAATATCCCAAACAAAAGCGTTTTCCCCTCGTTGAATAACTATAGGTGCCCGTTTAAAGGTTTGTAGGTATTGCTGCTTATCTGATTCTATGTATTGTACGTTTAAATCCATTTTTAGCCCTTTACTACTTGAGTTCCGATTAATACACCGTGCATTAATTGATTTATTTGTTCTGGTTTTGTGCCATTAATTATGCGTGCTTTTTTTGCCCCGTTTTGAATGGCGTGGGTACATGCATCTATCTTAGGAATCATTCCTCCCTGAATAACTCCTTGGTCTTTTAATTCTTTTACCTCAGCTAATGACAAGCTTTTGATCAAACTTTCTGGTTCAGAAAAGTCTTTGTATAAACCGTCAACATCGGTCATGAATACCACTTCATCTACTTTTAAAGCCGCGGCTAAATGGGAAGCAAAAAGGTCTGCATTTATATTAAAATCTAAGCCATTTTCATCGGCTGCTATACACGTTAGCACCGGTATGTATTTTTGCTGAAGCAGTAGCTCTACAAGAAACGGATCTACCTTTTTCACATCGCCAACTCGCTGTAGGTCTACATTCCTTTCACTGCCATTCTTTTTGCTTGTGTGCTGCCTTTTTTGAGCAAGCACCATTTTTCCGTCCTTCCCAGACAAACCAACTGCTTTTTGCCCTTTGGCATTAATTTTATTAACCAAAGAGCTGTTCACCTCGCCCTTTAGCGCCATTTCAACAAGTCGTAGAGCCTCTGGTGTAGTGACTCGGTGGCCATCAATAAAATTTGATGGAACTTTGTGTGTTGCTAATAAATCCTTTATAAAAGGGCCGCCACCGTGAACAATAATTAGTTCATGGCCATCCTTTTTGATAGCTATTAGTTGGTTTAGTACCTCTGATTGAATTTCTGGATCAGAAATTGCATTTCCGCCATATTTAAAAAGAATACGCTTCTTAGAATTCATGAGTTTAGGTTATGGCTATTGCTAAGCGAGTAATCTTGGATTAAGGTATTCAGGGGAATATGTAAACGATGATAGATTCGACGTATCATCTCCAAGTTAATTTTTCTTCTGCCATGCACGATATCGCTAACTCTACCTTTAGTGCCAATTATGGGTACCAAATCTTTTTGCTTAAGCCCCAGTTGGGACATTCGGTATTTTATTGCATCTATTGGTGAGTGGTTATCAAAAATATTATGAGATCGCTCATATATTTCAATTTGTAACCAAAGTAATTCATGCTCTTGTTTGCTTGGGTACGCGTCATCGAGTTTAACGCATGCACGGATCGCATTGAGATAATCTTCTTGCGATTCTAAGGGATGCATAAGCATCGGTTGCATAATACGTTTGCCGGGTTGGTGTAGCCATTTAGCGTGGGTGAATACTAATAATAAATACTAGCCAAAGCAATATACGAATAAAGTTCCCAAAACGGGAACTTATTTACGGATTTAGCTATAAAACTACTTTATCAGCGTTACTTTCTTGATTCCCGCTTGTCTTCCATTTAATTGTAACCTGAATAAATAGACGCCTGTAGCGAACGATGATGCATTCCACTCAATTTGATAAGCGCCTTTTTGCATAGTGGCATTTACTAGCGTAGTTACTTTTTGGCCTAACACATTATACACTTCCAATGTAGCTAAACCACCTTCTGCCAAATTATAGCCAATAGTTGTGCTTGGATTAAACGGATTTGGGTAGGCCTTTGATATCTGTGTTTGCTTGGGCAATAATTCATCTTCAAGCGAATCTAAAGCCAAGGTACTGCCGAACCATATCTTTAACGTAGCTTGGCCTTTGGGAAGACCTATTTCAAGCTTTTCCTGAATTGATAATCTTGAGACTTGCAGCGTTAAACTATTTAAAACCAATAACTCTGTGACAGATGGGTACTGATTCTTTAGCCTTGTTAAGTCTAGCTGCATGGCTTCACTTTTCGCCATTTTGTAGCCTATTTCTGCTTCAAGTAATCCATTATCAAGACGTGTGATATCGGTTTTCCAAAGATGTCTTGGTGTTCTATTGAATTCATTTCTTTTGATTAACCAGATAGCCCTTTTTGCAAAATTTGGTGCCGGCATTGGGAATAGTCCGTCCGTTGCTAGTGGTTGGTTCAACTCAAGATCGGGCATGCCAGCTAAAGATAAGCGCACTGCTAAATTTGCTTCATTTTGCATTTTAGCAGATAGTATTGTTGCTGGCGCTGATGATACAACCGGTGCAGGTCTATCACCCAATGGGATTTTAAGCGTGTCGGCTTGTTCACTAAAGAAATAGTAGCCTTCAAATGGCAACATTGAGGTTGTTTGAGACCATTCCTGATTAAATCGCCAAATTGGTTGGGTAGTTTGGTTGTATTGTTGAACCCTAACCCAAAGAACATTTTCGGTTAAAAACGGACTTCCAATTAAATTCCAACCAGGTACCAAAACGACGGTGAAATCATCTTTATCATTTAGGTTAGGTGGCCCTGCTTGATAATCTACATCAAGTGTGTCTTTATTTAAGTGCCAAAAAGCCTTTCCTGCCGTAAAATTCAACTGATCTGAACTATAATTGCCCGTAGAATCTTGCCCCTGATAATCATAAACAGCCCAATCTGTGCCACGCTTACCAACGGGTGCAAAAAATTGTTCTACTGGTAGTGGGGTGTAAGATCCAGGTAAGCTAATTAGCCTGAAAGAGCTATCATTTAAAGCTACAGATGGTGTTAAAATCTCTTTGGTATATGCCGTTGTTGGCGCCCCAACAACATTGAAGTTTCTTGAGGCTGTTACGCCTTTATTTCCGGTTGCATCTGCCGCTTTTATACTGATAGTGTAATTCTGGCCATATTCTAAGTTGGGAATTTGGTAGCTAGTCTGTGCCGGATCTACCACCATATCCTGAAATATGTCTGTGGTATCTGCAGCTATTACTTGAAAAACCGTGAATTCTTGACGGGTTGCTGATGGAATATTTTGCCATGTTACCTCTACTGCTCTGTTTACGTTTGCAGATGAGGTTGGATATAAAATAGTGGGCGCTGGGTATCGCAGCCACACGTCTATCGTTGAAGAAACCGTAAATTCACCATCGGTAGCCGTAATTAGGAAACTATCTTTACCGCCTGTTGCCTGAGTATTTGGGGTTAGTTGAACGCTCGCATTCTGTATAATTTCAGGCGTAAAGAGTGAACCCTGATAATCAATACTGTAGGTTAATGCATTGCCATCGGGGTCTGCAAAAAGCTGAGATAAAGTTACAACGGTTGCGCTAGCTGCGCTAGTTAAAATAACCACTTCATCTAAAGTGTCTGTAACTACTGGTGTTCTATTTGGTGGGGAAATAGTTATGGTAAATGATCTTGTAATAGCAAAATTGCCTGGGTCTCTGGCCGTCACATTTATACCTGTAACACCCAAGAAAGTGGGTACTTCTTGTAGAACAATGCTATTATTTTGTACAACTGCTAAAACATGGTTTGCATTAAACTCTAGCGAATAGGTTAATGAATCTCCATCTGGATCTGAGAAAACTTGATTCAGTGCAACTGGCTGAGTAGCACCCTGCCAACCTCTGGTAAATGTTAAATTTTGGAAGTTACCCGTAAAAACAGGCGCATTATTTACTTTTATAGACTGTACTTTAAAACTGCCTTTGGCACTCAAATTACCGTCTGTCGCTGTTACATTTACCGTAAAAGTGCCCAAATAGTTAGCCCCTATATTTACAAGCAGCCTATTATTTTGGTCGAATACAGCCGTTACAGCAGAGGTATCGATACTTAGTGTAAAAGCGTATTTAAGCGGGTTCCCGTCTGGGTCTGAAAAATAACTAGTCATTGGCAAAGTACTTACCGCTGTTGGACGAGAAGTAACTTGAACGTCTGTGAATTCAGCTAACTTTTGAGGTGCTGTATTAGTACCATTTTTTTGTGCTAAACCGTTTTTATACCAAATAACTTTATTATCGATGCCAGAAGCAACGGCTAAATCAGCAATGCCATCGCTATTCAAATCACCCAGTGCTAAGCCTTGTGCGCCCATATTTTCGTCTGAAATAACCTGTGGATCACCAAAGACTCCAACACTATTTTCATACCAAACCACACTATTTGCATCGTAATGCGCCGATAGAATATCTAAATCGCCATCGCCATCAAGATCTTGAGAAGCCAATACACGTACACCTAGAGCATTGCCATCTATTTCAATGGCCGGATCAAAGCCACCCACACCATTGTTTCTTAATAGCAATAATTTATTATCAATTGCAGAGGCTACAACTAAATCGGTTCTACCATCGCTATTTAAGTCGTTCAGAATTAAACTGCTAACACCTTGAATTTGAGAAACATTGAATGGCTGTGTACTAAAAGAAGAATCTGGTGCTTGCGTATGAACATGGATTATTGATGAACTGCTTGAGGCACTAATAATATCCACACGATTGTCTGAATTAATTTTGGCAGCAGCTAATCTATTTGTACCAGGAAAAAAGCCAGCAAGTGGGCTTGCAGTGGGAAAAGTTTCATTGCCTTGGTTATAGTGTATCGAGACTACGCCGCTTTGGGGTGATGCGCTAATCAAATCTGGGGCATCATCAGAATCAATAGTAGCAGATATTACTGCACTAATTCCATTTGTAGAAGAGAGTATATTTTTTGCCGAAAACACCCCAGCTGCGCTTGCACTGTACCACTCAACCGTATTTTTTGAGGGTATAGCGAAAAGAAAATCTCTACGAGCATCAACATTTAAATCAGTAGGAAAAAATGATGTAAAATTAGCCACAGAATCTGTAATTACCGTTAAATCAGAAAAGGTGTTAGTGCTGCTATTTGCATACCATATAAGGTTTCCATTATCTGAAGAGGCTACCACAATATCGTTAAAAGAATCGTTGTTAATGTCGGCTACAGCTACATCACTAGGGTTATAGATATCGGCTCTTCTAGAGATGGTTTTAGGCGTATCGAAGCGTCTTCCCCCAAAATTTTTATACCACGATATACGATCATCATCCTTCGAGGCCGACACAATATCACTGATTCCGTCATTATTAATGTCGGCTATGCTAAACTGCTGAACACCTAAGCCGTTGTTCGCAATAAGCTGAGGTAAACCAAAGGTATTGTTTTCTAAATTTTCAAGCCAAAATATAGCCTGAGCAGAAGCTAAAGAGTATACTAAATCGGCGTCCCCATCTCCATCTAAATCTGATGAACGAAAATCGCTAAGGCCCACTAAGTTTGTAGCCAAAATTCTAGGTGGCTCAAAAGTGAGATTACCTCTATTTTTTTGCCAATAAATACTTTGAGATTGTATTCCAAATACAGCAATATCGATATTTGAATCACCATCAATATCGTTAGCCACTACAAAAGTAGGCAACGAAGCCGTTGAGTTCACTACCATAGGCGTCTCAAAGCTGCCATTTGAGTTCTGTGGAATTAATAAAATTTGATTTGTAGCAGCACTACTAATGACCACGTCAAGTTTTCCATTTTTTGAATAATCAGCCGTTTTTATGCTAGTAACGCCTGTAATATTTGTGGCGATAACCGATTCTTGAAGACCCGCAACAGCACTGCGTTTAAGCAGATATACGCTCCTGTCGCTTTGTGATGCTACAACTATATCGTCAAAACCATTACCGTCAATATCCACTAGATGAAAGCTTGTTAAGTCATTTTTTTCAAAAAGTGATTGAGCAGCACTAAACCTTCCTAAAGAGATATTATTGAAGTATAAAACCTTGCCTGTATTGGTCTGCAAAGCCAAAATATCATCATCGCCATCGCCGTCATAATCACTAACAATGATTTCTCTTAGGTTGGCCACATCATTTGATATTACCCTTAGCGTATCAAAACTACCTAAAGCAGTTTGTTGTCTATACCACCCTAATTTTTTTTGGAGAGAAGAATAGGCTAAAACATCTGTAATGTTGTCTTGGTTAAAATCGCCTGTCAGCACCCTATTAGGTTGAGTAAAATCAGCAGGTTTTGCAATATTTGGGCCTTGTTTGAAATAAAAACGATCTACTAAAGTGGGTTCTTTTATTTTTTGCTGAGCAGATAACGAACATAGTGGGTTCATTAAACTCATAAATAGAGCCAATCCTAAAAATAGGTTTCTTCTAAATTCAGAAGCTAAACTAGTGTTCATTTTTTTGTGGTTTTTCGTCGTGCTATTCATCAGCCTTTTCTATTATGACTTATTGTGGCGGTGATGGTGGCAATGGTAAACTATTGCCATCTCCAGGAGCCAAAAAATGTTGGTAACCAAAGTAGGATGCGGCAGAAACAGCCACGATTCCAGCTCCCCATTTCACATATTTATTTTGAGCTACTGGCTTAACCCAAGCAAATTTATACCATTTAGCTCTTTCTTTATTCATTGCCTCAGAAGCTAAACCATTCATACTTTCTTCTTCAAATAAATAGGTTGTCTTTGGGTTCATAGCTACGTCCATTGTGGGCATATCGCCTGGCATTTTTTTTATTTCAATGGTAATGGCGTAAAACATTCCTTTTTCAAAGGCCATATTTTTCCTCGTTGAAGAAAAATCTGCAAGTCCTGATAAAATAAGTGTCTGCATATCAGAAGACTTGAGGCTAAATATTAGCTCGTGGCTGGGTTTATTCACGTAAAAATAGGCTTCACTTGGGGAAATAGATGCCTTTGAAAGCCAAATTCTAACAGGACTTGCGTACTTAATAGGATTGTCCATAATGCGTTGGGCTAGCTCTGGACCAAAAGAAATAACCATCAAGCTTTGATCTTTATCAAGGCTCATTTCAGCAGGTAATGGCTGATATTGTATATCTAAAGCTATCGTACCCATATAGTTACTCATTGTGTTGGTAGAGCCTTGAGCGTAAAGTACACGAGGTAAACTAACTGAGAGAAACAGTGTGAATATGAGTAAAGTTTGTAAAATCGGATTTTTTAAAACCAGCATGTCATTGGCTTTTATTAGAATAGTTATAAGGTGCGTTTACAAAATGTGTACCCTTTTTTTCAACGCATTTCCCGCCACTCTTATTTTACAACCCTTTTAATGAGCATTGAAAGCTGGTTGATTATGTATTTACAATTATTTTTCTTGGCTCTTCACCTGCTAGCATTAATTAACGAGCAGATTCAGTCCAACGCAAACACATAGATTCGTGCTGGTGCAAGATAAAGTAAGAGGTAAAGTCGATACTGGAGGCCTAGCTTTTGAAATGGAACATAAACAGCATATAAACCAATTGAATAAAGTTTTTAGCCATTCACGCTCTTAATTGAAAATCAATGATTTACAATAATTACAAAAAAATGTAAAGAATGTTAATACTTAACTGTGCGCACCAAAGTTGAATCGGTATTTAGCTAATATATGTTCATGAAAACATACCTCTTCCTCTCATTAATCACATATAAACTTCATTATGAGCTTAATTAAGCGCCTTACTCTCGGGTTGTCTATTCTCGGTATTCTCTATCTGTTGAATGGTATTTACAGTTATAACGCAATCAAGTCAAATGACCGTATTGTAGATTTTGTAGTTGATGAAAATCTTCCAAAAAAACTTGCTATATCTAAAGTCTTGGCGTCTACCTATGGCTATAGAATGCCTGCCAACTTGCTTATGAACTCTACTATTAAGAGTGAAATAGCGATTGGAAAGACCAATAAAACTAATTTTGAATCACAACTGATAAGTGATCTAGCCGATTTACGTGCAACGTCAACCTCTGCTAATAATCAGAATATACTAGATAAAATTGAAGGAGACTTATCAGATTGGCAGAGTATTGTAAACGACTTAATTAATGCACAAACAGATACGAATTATATATCCTCATTTAGTAAAAACCAAGAACGTGCTGCTTTTGATAAACTTCTAAAAGAAATAAATAGATTTGATGAAGATTTAGCCAGTGAGCTACAAGCTTCTACTTCCCAATTAAAAAGCAACTTAACCGGAACCCTGCAGTCCACGGCTATCAGTATTGCTGTGTTATTAGCATTTGTTATTGGAATTGGATTTTTCTTAGTAGTTAATATAAAATCTGTTTTAACAGACTTCATTCAACGTATTCTTCAGAGTTCAGAGCAAACTACAGGCTCATCTGAGCAAGTAGCACATTCTGCCCAAGCCTTAGCAAGTGGAGCTACAGAACAAGCAGCAACGATTGAAGAGACTTCTGCCTCACTTGAGGAAATTGCATCTATGGCAAAGTCTAATAACGCAGCGGCAGAAGAAGCCGACCGCTCAATGAAAGAAAATGTTATTGAACAAAATGAACGCACGGTTGAAAGAATGAAAGAAATGTCGGCTCTGATTAAAGAAACCGTGGAAATGAGCAAAGAAACAACCAAGATCGTTAAAACCATAGACGAGATTGCTTTTCAAACAAATTTACTAGCGCTGAATGCCGCTGTTGAAGCCGCAAGAGCTGGTGAAGCTGGTGCTGGCTTTGCCGTTGTTGCTGAAGAGGTTAGAAACTTAGCACTTCGTTCTGCCGAAGCAGCAAGAAATACCTCTACCTTGATTGAAAGTTCTAATGCAAAAATTGGTGAAGTAGAAGATCTTAGTGAGCAAGTAGTTACCAATTTAGATAGCAACCGAGACTTATTATTGAAAGTAGGCAACGCATTATCAGGTATTTCGACGGCATCAAACGAACAAACACTTGGTATTGAACAGCTGAATCTAGCAGTGAGCGAAATTGAGAAAGTCATTCAATCTAACTCAGCATCAGCTGAAGAGTCTGCAGCCTCGAGCGAAGAGCTCTCTGCACAATCGCTAGAGGTAAAAGCTATTATTGAAGAATTAGCCATATTTGCAGGGGTATATGGTTCTGCGAGCGCAAGCGAGCCTTTAATAAGAACTAATAAAACTACTACCCCATCTAGCTTTAAAAGTCGTGCAACTACTAAATCTAAAGCTTCCTATACACCACCTATTTCAAAACCCACTGCCACTACAAGCAGAAGCAGTTTATTGCCAAAAGCTGCGACACCAACAAAGCCTGTGAAAAAAACCGTATCAGCAGAGAAGTCCTTCAATTCATTTGGAAAGCAAGACCCCAAAAAAATGATCCCATTTGATGAAGACGATATCGATACATCCTCTTTTGTTGACTTTTAAATGTAGTTATCAAACCAAATAAAGTTGTCTACTAAGTTTATTGCAAAAAGCCCTATGAATAAAATTCTAGGGCTTTTTTAATGGGGAATATTCGTTCTAGCTACTACAACTTATCTGCAACAGCTTAACTGTTTCCATAAAGAAGGCAACTATAAGTTGGATAGACAATCTGTTATCATACCATTTAACTTTTCGAGTATTTCCTTTTGATGCTCTTTGAGAAATTTTTTGCCTACCCTAATTGATTCGCCATATTTTGTCATCCGAATCAACTGCATACTTCTGCAGACTCCAACCAACTCATGTAAATCACGGTCAAACTGATTAAAATCTTCTGATAAAGCGTCAGTTCTCAAAGTTTCCACAATAGAACTAAGAAAGCTCGTTGTCTTTTCTTTGAGCATCTCATATAAGTCTTGATCTTCACCTATTGAAGTCATCAAAGTAGCTTTGTCAAAATGTGGAAATTCATCAAAACTGAGCTCTATATTAACATCCGGTTGTATGTCAATAATAGAAGCTACACTACTAGCAACTTCTTTGACCGAGTCACTAACATTACTATTAATTAGAACGTAATCTTGTAAACTATCTAGAATAGCTTTTTGGCTTATCGGTTTACTAATGAAATCATTCATCCCAGAATTAATGGCTCTATCTTTCTCGCCTTTTAGAATACCAGCTGATACAGCAATAATGGGCACTTCCTTTCCTTTATCTAATGACCTAATTCCTTTAGTGGCTTGGTAACCGTCTAGTTCTGGCATCTGTATGTCCATATAGATTATATCTGGTACTTGCTGTAAGTTATCGAAGAGCTCAATTGCTTCTCTACCGTTTAATGCTTTATGAATTACACAATTATCCAATTTAATCTTAAGGATAGTTTCAAACAACTGCATATTTATTTCGTTATCCTCTACTATCATAATTGATACATTTTTTTGTTCAAATTTTTTAGAAAACCGCTCAACCATCTCTAAATTTAGTTCATCAAAATATGAGGCTAAGTAGTTAATTTCTTTTTCAGTATTTGGAATAAACTGGAATCGGTAACTATCAAAATTTGCAAGATTTGGCTGTTCACTTTCATCATAAAAGGTAAATACAGAAAAAGTATCTGTTGAGTGACGGTCTTGGATATATTTAGCAATTTCTAAATTAGTAAGATAATCTTGTTTATCATCAATGATAATCAGGTCTGAAGGTTGTCTATCTTTAAGGTGTTGCATGAGATTGAGAGCCGTTTCGCAATGGTGTACTTTAATTTCATAGGAATCTTGGAGTTGTTCAAGCCTATTTAATGCCGTAATATCTTCTCCTACAAAAACGATGTCTTTGATAGGTTCTTTTTCAAGCTCAATTGAGCCGAAATATGGGGCTAACCATATATCAAAATAAAAACAACTGCCCGCCTCTACCTCAGATTCAACATGCAGCTTAGAGCTCATGAGCTTAAGAATACCATTTGATATGTTCAATCCAAGACCTGTTCCACCAAAGCTTCTAGTGATGGATATATCTTCTTGAGTGAATAATTCAAATATTTTAGATATTTGCTCAGTTTTTATACCTTTACCTGTATCTTTAACTTCAAATCGGTATTTAGAAAGGCCGTCATTTTCTTCTAATTTCTTCACCTTTAAATAGATTTGTCCTTTTTCTGTAAATTTTATTGCATTGCTCAATAAATTAATTAGTACTTGACGTAATCTTATTGCATCAAAAATAAGATTATCTTCAACGTTGTCACCAACTAAAAAAATAAGATTTAGTTTCTTCTCATTAGCCATAAATCCTACAACTTGCCTAATCTCTGTGAAAAACTGTTGTGTAGATGTTGGCATTGGATCTAATGTCATTTTTCCCACTTCCATCTTTGATACGTCGAGAATATCATTAATAATGTCGATTAAAGAGTTACCAGTTCTCTTAATAATTTGAACATGTCCCTTCTGTGTAATATCTAATTCTGTAGTAGTAAGTAACTCTGAGTAGCCTAAAATAGCGTTTAAAGGAGTACGTATCTCATGACTCATATTTGCTAGGAACTCAGACTTCGATTGGTTGGCACTTTTTGCTTGAATCATGGCCTTATTTAGCCTATTACGCATCTCAATTTCTTCTGAAATATCTCTTGTAATACCAAAAACTTCATTTTTAGCTGACATTGAGCTATTGGTAATTTGACCCTTAACCTCTAAATGTACATACTCGCCATCGGGTAAAAACACACGGATCTCAATTTTAAAAGCTTTGCCTGTATTTATACATAATGTTAATGCTCTTACAAATACAGGCCAATCATTTGAATGAATTCGATTTTTAAAGTCCTGCATCGTTAGGTTTTGTTTCGCTCGGTCAACTTTTAACATATAATCTAGATCGTCTGACAACTTAAGTGTTTTGTTATCTATGTCATAAGTCCAGTATGCAAGCTTAATCATATTGGCAGCAACTTGCATTTTAGTATACATTGTTGTTAAGTCCTTCCTCCTTTTGATATGCTGCTTTTCATTTCTTCTATGCATACTAACATCGTGCTGAAGTAAATATAATCCTATAATAGTATTATTTTCATCTTCTAAAGTAAAATAACTTTCTCTAAAATACTTATCTCCATTTTTATTTTCAGATGGCGCAAATTTTAAATTGAAAATTCTATATATGATTCTTCTTGCTTTACCTTTATCATTTCGGAAAAACTCCAATATTGATGTGCCTAAAAGCTCTTCTGCTGATCTACCCTCTTGCTCACAAAAGCTCTTGTTAACTTTTACAATTTTTGAATCATTTAACATTTCAGTTATTAAATCACTTCTACTTGTTGAGTTTACCCAATCAATTGCTTTCTTGAACTTAAATACGGTTAAACCATACTGTGGATTGTTTTCAAAGACTGAAAATGATTCAAAATCGATAGACATGAACTGTATTTTATGAATTATAGTTAATTAGCTATATCTGAGAATTTCTGTATATTCGGTACTAAAATCAAGCTAAGTTATAAAGTAATGATATAACAGACTTAAATTTTATGTCTTATTATCTTTCTTTACCATTTTACACAATTTTATTACATCCATTTACACCTGTTTACAAACTTAACTTACTATGGAAAAAGTTATAGTCTTTATTCACCCAGATCTACAAGTACTCAAAGACTACCTGAGCTATTTGAATGACTCTTTCAGCTCAGATTACGTTCTGGCCACTTCTCAGCGTATAGATTTAGCTGAAACTATTATTGAACAGCACATAAAATCCAAGAATGAAATTATTGCCTGTGTAGTGAGTGATGCTATACCAAATACTGATGGTATTGATATTCTCAAAAAAATTCACAAATTGAGCCCCTCAACCGTTCAGATTTTAACTATCGCTCACAAAAACAAAGACTTACCTACTACAACATATTATAATAGCTCAGTAAATTTAAGCCGTTGTATGGCTGAGCCTATAGATGCTAACGACTTTCTTCTGACAGTAAAAAACACCGTTGCTCTTTCGATTCAAAAAAAAGAGCTGGCTGACCTAAGAGTAAAAGCTTCTGACAATGAAAAGCTTATTGCTAAAAGAATTGAGGATGGTATTGAAGATGTTTCTCAGAGAAAGAGCTTTTTGCAAGCACTTGTTCAAGCAAGATTAGATTTTTTAGGCGATTCTGTAGGTTTACTAAAAAAGAATAATGGTTCACTCGAAGAAATTATTGATTTTTTTGAATCGCTGAAGACACAGATGAGTACCAAAGAGAAGGCTCGTTTATCTCCAGGCTTTTATGAAATACGAAATGGTATTCAGGAGCTGGTAGATTGGAATAAAAATATTGGAAATACTTTTCTCGTCAATCAGACTGATTTTAACCTAAAATATATTGCTTCGGTTGAAGCAGAGGGCTTAGAAGTTAGCTTAAAGCCTAAACGTATTAAAGTTAAAGAGAATGTAAACTCAGAAGTTCGAGTTAAGGCTGATTACCACATACTCTTAGCCATATTCAGAAGTATTCAAGATTTTTTGGGAGGTATTACACAACAAGATGGTCAGATACTCTATATGAGTAAGTTGAATGGCACACATGTTGATATCTTCATTCAAAATTCAGGCGATGAATTATCAATTGAGCAAGTTGGAGAATATCTAAATCAGCATGAACTACCTGAAGATAGTGTTGGTAGCAATAAGTACTTCATTTCATGGCCGATTATTGAAGAGTTTATACGACTTAACGATGGGGAAATATCATTCAATAAAGTAAATAGCGGCACACAATTCACTATTTCCCTACAGGCTTCAAAAATGTATTTAACGATGTTGGCTGCTATTAAAAACACCCAATCAGCATTTGATTTAAAACACATCAACGTACTACTTGTAGACGATACCGATATAAATTTGATGATAATGCTCAAGCAACTGACACATTATGGTTTCAATATTACTACCTGTTCCAACGGTTTTGAAGCCATTCAGCAAGCAACCTCCATCAAGTATGATTACATCTTTATGGATTTGGTTATGCCTAAGTTAGATGGGTATGCAGCTGCAAAAATAATTAGAGCAGAACAAACTCGTATTGGCTCAGATCCAAAAATTGTGTTTCAAACTTCTCATGCCAAAATGGTCAATAGATCAAAGATGAAAGAAGCTGGTGGCGATAGAATTATACTCAAACCTCTAACGAAACTTGTTTTGGAAGACGTTATAAGTGAGCACATTAAAGACTTAGAGTAGAGCTTTAGCCCTTCCACTATATAATTTCAATTGATATTAATCTAGCTATAAATGATTACCCAAGCACTTACTTCTTTGCTTGGGTATCTTCATTATTAACATAAGTTTACGTTTTATTGAACGAAAAGGTCTTATCTTTGGTCATTTTGTAGGTTTATCGCATCTTTATGTGACAATACTTTTTTTTCCAGTACTTTGATTTTGTCAATAGAGATGCCATATTCAGCCCACTATTTGCATTTTCAATTCTTATTTTGAAAAGTTGATATATTTAGGTCCTTATTAAAGCTAATGTTTAACATATTGAATAATGTTTAGTCAAGATGAACTTATGCAAGTGCATAAGGTAGTTCGCACCAGCATGGGTATTGAAGACCCTGCCTTAGGTATTGACTTAGAGTTCCAAACTAATGATGTGTTAACAGATTTAGATGCTATCTCTAGCATGCTGAATATTATTGGGGATGGAGATCGAATTGTCTATCAACTTCATAGTGATTTGCAACCATCCTCTCTTGAAAAAGATTTAGACCCACCCTATCTAATTATAAATAATAGTGATAATAAAGCCTTTTTAGTTCTAGAATCTACAAGACAAGGGCTTAGGGTAAAACCTTGTCTAAAAAAAGAAGTTTCCTCTACGGAACAATGGTTAAATCCCAAGACTGACCTTAGTAAGGGCTTCACCGTTCTTAGCATTCAAAGAATAGCTTTTAGAGTTGGTGTGAATACAGATGGTTATAGTGATGGGGCTAACTTAAAACCTATACACCCCGTTCGCAGATTATTAAATCTACTATCCAGCCAAAAAAGTGACATTTCACTGATCTATTTCTATGGTTTAATAGCAGGTTTACTGAGTTTAGTTTTACCCCTTACTATTCAGTCTATAACAGGTTTGGTTTCGGGTGGTCTGGTTCTTCAGCCTGTAGTGATTCTAATAGGTGTAGCCATTGTTGCCACCATCATTATTGGTGTTATACAAATTATGCAGCAAACCATAATTGAGGCTATTCAACGTAGAATATTTGCCAATACCTCAATGGAGCTAAGTTTTAAACTTCCCAGGTTAGAAGGCAGCGCCCTAGCAGATGAATACACACCAGAACTTGTTAATCGGTTTTTTGACGTTATCACATTGCAAAAGTCTATTTCAAAGCTATTAATTGACTTTGTGACCGTTAAGCTTACACTAGTTTTTGGTTTATTACTTCTTGCGTTCTACCACCCCTATTTTATTGTCTTTAGCATAGTTCTTATAACGCTATTGTTCTTTTTATTCTATTTCACTGGTCCTAAAGGACTTGAAACCAGTTTGATGGAGTCTAAATACAAGTATAAGATGGTATTTTGGTTAGAGGAAATGGCACGAGCCATGAATGCTTTTAAATTGGCAGGAAACCCTGAACTAGGATTTAAACATACTAGAGAATATTTAGGCGGATATTTAAATAAGCGGAAAAATCACTTCCGAATTCTAATAACACAGTACTCAGCTGCTGTAATATTGAAGTCGTTAGTTACAGCTAGTACCCTCGTATTAGGCACGGTTTTAGTGATTAACCGTGAAATTACCCTAGGTCAGTTTGTTGCCTCTGAAATCATTATTATCACTGTTTTAAACTCAATTGAGAAGTTTATTGCGAGTTTCGAAACAATTTATGACATGCTTACAGCGCTAGATAAAATTGCGCAGATTACAGAAAAACCTCTCGAAAGAAGCTCGGGTATTGTATTGAAGAATGATCACAAAAATCATTATGAACTAAAAAACCTTAGCTTTACCTATCCAAATTCTGATAAAAAAGCATTAAACGGAATAAACCTTAGCATAAAGCCAAGTCATATTGTTGGTTTAATGGGGGAAAATGGATCAGGAAGAAGTACTTTGCTCAAAGTGATTAGTGGCCTAGAAACTAAATACAAAGGTATTCTGCGAATTAATGATATACCGTTAAGTGAAATTTATCTTCCAACTTATCGTAAGAATATTGGTGACAACTTCAGTCTGGATGGCATCTTTAATGGTAGTATTTTAGAGAATATTTCTGTTGGTAGAACAGGCATAACCTTAGAAAAGGTACACTGGGCCATAAAAAAAGTTGGTCTTAACGACTACGTAGATTCTCTAGATAAAGGAATTCACACTAGCATTCAATCTTCAGGAACCGGGTTTAGTAATTCTATCGGAAGACAAATAGTACTAGCACGTTCTATATGTGGTTTACCAGATTTACTCATATTTGATGACTTTTATGGGTATCTACCTAATCCACAAAAACGATTATTTTTAGATACACTTTGCGATATAGAAACAAAATGGACTGTAATTGCGGCAACTCATGATCCTAGGTTCTTGGCGCGATGCGATGAGATTCATATCATGGACAATGGCCAAATTATTGAGTCAGGATCTATTGAAGAGTTAGCAAAAAGCAGCAGATTTCAACGTTTAATTGCCACAAAATTATTGAGCGATGAGTCTTAAAATGACTCTATCAGCTTATTAATCATTCTCTCAGCTTATTATTTTATGCGTTTAACTGATCATATTTTTGAAGCCAATAACGGAGCTGAAAAATATTACCAAGATCGACTTCTAAGCATTCCTCCTTCGGCAAAGATCATTGCCCGATGGCTGTTAGGCTTACTTGTGCTTTTTTTTATAATATTATTTTTGCCTTGGCAGCAGTTTATTAAAAGCCAGGGAGAGATTACCATATTTGACCCAGAAAGCAGGCCCCAACAAGTTAATTCTCAGATTGCTGGCAGAATTGTGCAGTGGTACGTTAATGAGGGCGACTATGTGGAAGAAGGTGATCAAATAATTCGATTGACTGAGGTTAAAGATAATTACTTAGATCCTGAGTTATTGCTAAGACAACAAGAACAAATTGATGCTAAGCGTGGTGCAATTGCCGCTACAAGAGAAAAAATTGATGCGCAAGATTCATTAATTGCTGCACTTAATGCAAATCTTGCGTTTAGCTTAGCAAAAGCAGAGAATAAGATTTTACAGCTTGGCATGAAAATTCAAGCCGATTCTGCGGGCTTCGAAGCTGCTAAAATTGATCGCTTACTGGCAGAAGATAAATTCTCGCGTATAAAAACGCTCTATGAAGATTTTGAATTAAAAACTCAAACAGAATTTCAAATAGAACAATCTAAATTTCAGTCTACTCTTGCAAAAGAAATTGAGTCGATGAATAAGCTAGATGTTACTAGAAATGAGTTACTAAATGCACGTATTGAAATTCCTGCAATTAGAGCAGAATATGCAGAGAAAATAGCTAAAGCAATGTCTGACAAAGCCACCGCCATCTCTACATTAAATACCTATGAGAGTGAGCTCGCCAAAGAGCGCAATACGCTAGCTAATTTTCAACTGCGTTCTGACAATACTCAAATCACAGCTCCTAGATCTGGTTATATAGTAGAGGCTATACGTTCGGGTGTGGGTGAAATTATTAAAGAAGGCGAGGCCGTTGTTAGTATTGTTCCGGCAAATTCTGAAAAAGCTGTTGCCCTTTTTATTCGTCCCGCAGATTTACCCCTAATGAATATTGGCACTAAAGTACGCCTGCAGTTTGACGGTTGGCCTGCTATTCAATTTGCAGGATGGCCCGATCTATCTGTTGGTACTTTTGGCGGAGTTGTTGCCGTAATTGACGCTAGAGATACCCAGAATTTGTTTAGAATCTTAGTAATCCCAGATTATACGGATGAAGCGTGGCCAGATAGATTATTCATTGGTTCAGGTGTTATGGGTTGGGCTATGCTTGAAGAAGTGCCTGTTTGGCTAGAAATTTGGCGACAGTTGAATGCCTTCCCGCCTAATTTCCCACAAGCTTATCTAGATCGCTATTCAACTAACGGAAAAGATGGTGCCATGAAAGAGCAATCTTCTGGTAACGAAAAGAAAGAATAAATGAGTGAAGCGCCAATTACACCCATATATATGTCTTTTCTCCACTCTCTATATCGAACAAATAAGAGCTATCGGTCTATCTATATAGCTTTCCTCATCACATTTCTTTTTTCTATTGGCATTAGTCGTTCTGTATTCGCACAAATTAATTCTTACTCAGACAGAAATTATGCAAAGACAGATACAACGCTAAGTCTCGCCACCTTTCTAGACTTAGTCGGTGAATTCCACCCTATTGCAAGGCAGGCTAACCTTCTTAGACTAACTGCAAGGGCTGAACTAACGCAAGCTAGAGGCAGTTTTGACCCAAAAATAGATGCCGATGGCAGAAGTAAGACTTTTGACAACAAAGACTATTACGATGTTGGAAGTGCTGAGCTTAAAGTTCCACTATGGCTAATTGATGTGAAAACAGGCGTTGAGTATGGTAGCGGAATTTTCGTAAACCCAGAGCTGAGTACCCCAACAGAGGGTTTATTTTTTATTGGCGCAGAAATACCTTTGGGTCGAGACTTATTTACAGATGAGCGACGTACGGCTTTCAGAAAAGCTCAACTGCTAAAGGATATGGCTGAGGCTGAGCGGCAAAAAGAGCTCGCTAAATTGACTAAAGATGCCGTAAAAGCTTACGCAGATTGGAGTGGTTCTGACAGCCGATTTAAACAGTTTACAGACTTCCTTGCTAATGCTGAAGAACGTCTTAAATTTGTACTAATTCAACTGCAATACGGTGAGTTTTCAGGAATCGATTCGCTAGAAGCCTCTTTAGAACTACAGGAACGAAGAGTTCAGTATCAAGAAGCTTTTATAGATCGTGAACAAAGCCGATTGATGCTTTCAACCTTTTTATGGTCAAAAGAGGGTATTCCGTTAGCGCTTCCTACAAATGCTGAACCCATGAAACCACTTGCCGCTTACCCTGTTATTATCGCTTCATTGCTGCCTAATTATGTGAACTGGAATACAGACGTACATCCAGAATTTCGAAAAAACACGCTGAAACTGCGTTCTTTAAAATATGATCTAACCCTATCAAAAACTAGGTTACTGCCAGATATTAGGCTCTCTTGGACCCCCATTCTACAAACAAGAGAGGGCGCCTTTGAAAATCTACAGTTTCAACCAGAAAGCGCCTCTAAAGCTGCTATCAGTTTCCAAATGCCTCTTTTCTTGCGCAAAGAACGCGGTAAACTACAGCAGAATACCGTGAAAGTAAAAGATCAAGAGTATACCCTTGATCAATTAGACTTAGACTTAGATAGAGCTGCACAGAGTAAATTGGTGGCCCTCACACAAATGATGGAAATGCTTGGTGCTCAAGAAGATGTGGTAAACTCTGCTGAAGCTCTTGCTGAAGCTGAACGCCGAAAATTTAGCTTAGGCGAGTCTTCTCTTTTCTTGATTAATAAGCGGGAAGCCTTCGTCTTCAAAAGTGCGTTAAAGCTCATTTCTTTAAACGAAAAGATTTTGGGAATTTTCACTGAACTCCTAGAAGCTCAAGGCCGATTATGGGCAAATGAATCCATGGATTTTCCTGTTATTGATGAGTAATCCAAAATCCTTTCTTATTTTAGGATCTAATAATATTTCGCGATTTGGAAAAATTACTTCATTATAAAAAATATATTCACGCTACCTCTGAAGAGTGGGTAGTATTTGTGCACGGTGCTGGCGGCAGTTCTAGCGTATGGTTTAAACAGATAAAAGCTTTCAAAGAGCATTTTAATGTGCTTCTCATAGATTTGCGCGGCCATGGTGGCTCTCACAGCTTTACACCAAAACAGATGCAAAGTCAGAACTACTCCTTTAATAAAGTTACCATCGACATATTGCCCGTTCTAGATAAATTAGGTATTGAAAAAGCCCATTTTGTGGGAATTTCTTTAGGTACTATAATCATTAGAAACTTATACGAAATTGCGCCTGAACGCATTAAGAGCATGATTATGGGTGGCGCTATTACTAGGTTAAATACGCGTAGTAGAATTTTAGTAAGTTTGGGGAATCTATTCAAACAAGTAGTTCCTTTTATGTGGTTATACCGACTTTTTGCTTGGGTTATCATGCCAAAAGCCAATCATGCAGAATCAAGAAATTTATTTGTAAGTGAAGCTAAAAAATTGGCTCAAAAAGAGTTTTTACGCTGGTTTAAGCTCTCTCAAGAGATCAATCCTTTGCTCAAATACTTCAAAGAAAAAGAACTGCACGTGCCAATGTTATATATAATGGGTGAAGAAGATCATCTTTTCCTTCCCCCCGTTAAAAAATTGGTTGCGCAGCATAAAGAATCTTTGCTAAAGATTATAGCTGAATGCGGACATGTTTGTAATGTAGATGCACCGCAAGCATTCAACGAAGCGGCTATAAGCTTCATACACCACCTAGGACTAAACAATAAATTAGTAGTCAACTAAGGCAACTTTTCTCTTTAGAAAAGCCCCCAATCGTTGTACCTTTTGCGCCATGAATCAATCACAGCCAAGAAATTCGATCGACTTCCAAGGGAGTATCATTTCCCTACAAAAGCATATAACTGCTTTTGAAACTCAGGCTAAAAGCTTGTCAAACTACAGATTATGGACTTTCATAGCCGGTTTCACCGCTTTCACACTCGTTTTCCAATTTTTTGGAACATCGGCTAGTTTAATAGTCCTTTTCGTAGCGGGGATTCTCTTTTCATGGTTAGTGAGTATTCATAAAAAGAATGATAATAGCTTACAGTTATTTACATTTTTCAAAAAATACAGAGAGACTCAGAAAGCTCGCTTAGATTTAGCATGGGATAAATTGCCCGAATTACAAGTTCACCAACCCATTTTTGATCATCCTTTCGAAAATGATTTAGTGGTTACTGGAAATAGATCCTTGCTGCGTCTGCTAAATCATAGCTTGTCAGAAAAAGGGGAAGTTGCGCTTCATAATCTTCTTCTTAGAGAGAAGCCAGCCGTTGATGAGGCCCTGAACAGGCAAAAGATTGTGCAAGATTTAGCCAAAGCTCCGCATTTTAGAGAGCGCCTGGCTTGGAATACCCACAAAGCATTGCGTTTTAGTAAAGCTAAACTGCAGCCAGAAGTGCTGTTAAATTGGTTAAAAGCTAGAGCTGAACTAACGGTTAATGTCTCGCCTAAACTGTGGATTAGCTCCATATTAGCGCTTATAAATTTTGTGTTATTAGGAGTGAATATTCTAGGCTTATTAGCGCCATGGTGGTTAGTTGGGCTTATCATTCAATACGTTCTACAAAGTATTTACAGCAAAGATATTGCCCATTTATTGGGCGATGCAGAAAAAGTAAACGACAACCTGGCTGCTTTCGGACAAATCTTGAGTTTTATTGAACAAAAGAAACTGAACAGAACGCCTGAGCTAGAAAAGTTTTTAGCGCCCATCAGAAAAGGGGAACAAACCCCAACCACATTTTTGGCTTCTATTGCTACCATTGCTGCCAGAGCTGCACTTACACAAGGCAATGCGTTGGTCGGTTTTTTGGTGAACCTATTTTTACCTTGGGATTTATACCACTCTAACAAGCTGAACCAATTAAGCGATACCTTAACAGAAATACTTCCCAAATGGATAGACTGCTTTACTGAACTAGAAGTGTATCTGTCGTTAGCAGAATTTGCTTGGTTGAATCCACAATTTTGCTATCCCAGTTTTGTAGGAAATGAAAGTAAATCTCCCTTTGACGCAACCGATTTAGGCCACCCATTACTAACTGAGCAGCAAAAGGTAACCAACCCTTTTCATATTTCCTCCACAGAAGAAACCATTCTTCTTACAGGATCAAATATGTCGGGCAAAAGCACCTTTTTACGCACGCTTGGTGTGAATATTATTTTGGCCTACACAGGAGCTCCGGTTAGCGCAAAGACCTTTAGTTTACGGCCAATGCGTTTATTCACCTGTATAAATGTTAGTGATTCACTAGCAGACGGCTTTTCATATTTCTACGCAGAAGTACGCCGACTTAAACAGCTGCTAGATGCAACAAATGAGTCTGAAGAATTGCCTGTTTTGTACTTGATAGACGAAATATTTAGAGGCACTAACAACAAAGAACGCTTAATTGGTAGCCAGTCTTACGTTAAGGCGCTATCGCAGAGTAAAGGCTTTGGCATTGTATCAACACATGATCTTGAGTTGGTAAAATTAGAAGATAATATTGGCGAACTAAAGAATTATCACTTCCGAGAAAGCATTGAACAAGGCAAAATGAAATTTGAATATCAAATACATGAAGGCCCATCGCCAACCACAAATGCACTTCGAATTATGCAGCTTGAAGGCTTGCCCGTTCCAACCCCAGAGACCGAATAACCATTATGTTACTAGAAATTGGATTGTTAATTGTAGGCTTAGTTTTACTAACCGTTGGGGCAGATTGGTTTGTCAAAGGCGCATCAAGAATTGCCACTACATTGGGTATTCCCCCATTAATTATTGGCCTAACCTTGGTTGCATTTGGAACAAGTGCCCCTGAATTAGCCGTAAGTTTAAAAGGCGTATTCTCGGGGGAAACTGACGTCACAATTGGGAATGTAGTTGGCAGTAATATCTTAAACGTATTGCTCATTTTAGGCTTAGCCTCAGTGATAACACCATTAGCGGTAAAGCGTAGTTTGGCCAGAGTAGATGTCCCTTTTTTGATAGCAGTATCTGGATTGATGTGGTACTTTTGCTCAGATCTAATGGTAACGATGGTTGAAGGAATTATCCTTTTTTCCTTGCTAAATGCCTATTTACTCTTCCTTTATTTTAGTAATAAGGGGAAAAAAAACACGGATTTTCTGCACGAAATACAATTAGATAATCCAGAATTTGAACAAGAAAAAGTACATCCTCATTGGGCAAAAAATCTTGTTTATATATTAGTAGGTATAACTATGTTGGTTTTTGGCTCAGACCTTATGGTTAATAACGCCATAAGCATAGCCAAAGTATTAGGCATGTCTACTCTTTTGATAAGCCTGACCATTGTAGCCATCGGCACGTCGCTTCCCGAAATAGCAACCTCCGTTATTGCAGCTCTCCGTGGAGAAGGCGACATAGCTGTGGGAAATATTATTGGTTCAAATCTCTTTAATATATTGCTAGTCTTAGGGCTGAGCGCAACCATAGCGCCATCGGGCATTGGTTTAGACCAGCAAGCTATAAACTTTGATATTCCCGTGATGTTTGGTGTAGCGCTTTTGTGTTTACCTTTCTTCTTATCAAAAGGCGACTTATCAAAGAAAGAAGGCGCTATTTTCTTGTCTTATTACGTGGTTTACACTGCGGGTCTAATAGCTATTACGATTCAGCCTCAGTGGCTTAGCATAATTGCCCCAGTATTTTACACCTTAGTGCTATTTACCCTAGCTGACGTTGCTTACAATATCTATACTTCTCGAAAAGTAAATAATACCGAGCCGTAGCAACCTTTTGCAGCTATTCTTTGTTATTACACATAATTACAAGGAATTCACGATATTTTAGACAACCAAAAAGTGCCCGAGCAATTGCAAGATCAATCTAATGATGTAGAGCACATTTCTTCTAAGGCTGGCAGCGCAAGAACGACCCTTTCTAGTTCATCTATTGAAAATAGAACCAACGATACGATCATCTTATTTGGGCTTTGGTTATTGCTGTTTTCTTCAAGTAGTCAAATAATGATCATTTCCCCCATCTTACCTGAAATTGGGCGAGCGTTAAATATTGCAGAAAGTATACAGGGTACATTGGTTACGGCTTATGCGGTGGCTGTCGGAATTTTTGCCCTGCTCATTGGCCCTGTTAGTGATAGAATTGGTAGAAGAAAGGTTTTGATTATGGGAACCGGCTTCATGGCAATTTCTCTTGCCCTACACGCCTTTGCAACCAATTATGCTAGTTTACTGGCCTTAAGATGCTTGGCGGGAATAGGTGGCGGTATTTTAAGTGGATCAACCGTAGCTTATGTCGGCGATTATTTCTCGTACAACAAACGCGGCTGGGCCAACGGCTGGATTATGTCTGGCCTTGCATTTGGGCAAATAATTGGCATTCCTGCTGGTATCTTCTTTGCGGGTTTATACGGTTTCAGGGCTCCTTTCATGATTTTTTCTGTTGTGTGTGTATTCAGTTTTGTGTTATTACTATTCTATTTACCACAACCCAAGGTTAGTCTCAGCAAAAAACGGATAACCATACTTACGGCGCTCAAAAAGTACCGAATTATGCTTATGAAAAAGGAAATTGCCATAAGCGCAAGTGTGTATTTCCTTATGTTTTTTAGCCTATCCGTTTTCTTTGTTTATCTACCAACATGGCTTAAAGGCAGTTTGGATGCCACCGACAATCAAATTTCTTTGATGTTTATGTTTGGTGGTGTAGCCAATGTTATTGCGGGTCCAAATGCGGGGAAATTGAGCGATCGAATTGGGCGAAGAAATATTATTGTACTAGCTAACTCAGGTTTGGCGCTACTCATTTTATCCACTACTTTTATTATTGACCAAGTCTGGATAGCCTATCCTTATTTTCTGTTTTTAATGTCGTGCATAGCCACTAGAATTAGTCCATTTCAAGCCTTGATAACTACCTATGTTTCTGCCAAAAGGCGGGGCAGTTTTCTCAGTTTATTGGTAGCTATTGGCCAAGTTGGTTATGGGCTTGGTGGAACCATTTCAGGGCCAGCTTATGTTATGGGTGGGTTCTTGTTAAATACGGTATTAGCAGCCGTTTTTGTGGCATTAACAGCAATTCTAGTTAAGTACTATCTAACCGAACCAGAACGCCTACAACAAGCTACAGTAGAATAGGAAGAGCCTATTCTTTTTGGTATTTTATCGTTTACTTTGGTTCACAAATTTTAGCTTTCTTATCATTTATAATTACCTATGAAACCTACTATCAATGAAGTAATGACTTTCCTCAACAAAGAAGTTGATGCTTGGACGGATCATTATCTAAAAGACATTAAAACCAATTGGCAGCCATCAGACTTTTTACCAGATTCTACCAGCGATACATTTATCCAGGATGTGATTGAATTGCGTGAATTATCTAAGGAGCTACCAGATGACTTCTTTGTAGTTCTAGTTGGTGATACCATTACAGAAGAAGCTCTGCCTACTTATGAAACGTGGCTAATGCACTTAGATGGCGTTGATATCAAGGACGATACTGGCTGGTCTAAATGGGTTCGTGGATGGACAGGTGAAGAAAATCGCCACGGTGATCTATTAAATAAGTATTTGTACCTAACGGGAAGAGTTAATATGCGAGAAGTTGAGGTTTCAACTCAGCATTTAATTGCCGATGGTTACGATATTGAAACAGGCACTCATCCGTATAAAAACTTTGTATATACCAGTTTTCAAGAGCTAGCAACTAAAGTTAGCCACATGCGTGTAGGCAATTTGGCTAAAATGTTTGGCAATAAAAGCCTTTCTAGAATGTGTAAAGTAATTGCCGCAGACGAAGGTCGCCATGCAACGGCTTATAAACATTTCGTTAAGCGTATTTTTGAAGTTGATCCAAATGAAATGATGCTTTCCTTCGCCGATATGATGAAGCGAAAAATCACCATGCCTGCTCACTATATGCGCGAAAGTGGAGGCCCAAAAGGCGATATTTTTGAACGCTTTTCTGAAACAGCTCAACAGCTTGGGGTTTATACCTTCAGAGATTATATCGATATCATGGATAGCCTAATTCAAGAATGGAAGATCGAAGAAATAGTTGGCCTTAACGACCAAGCAGAACGCGCTAGAGATTACCTAGTTAAACTGCCTTCACGCTTTGAAAGAGTACTTGAGCGCATGAAACTTCCAGAAATCAACCATGATTTTAAGTGGATTATACCATCAAAAGATGTTGCTCCTATTATCCTTTAAGATAGGTTCACCCTCTTTTTAAGTATGTAGATTAAGGCTTGTTTTAAACAGGCCTTTTTCGTTTTCTATTACTCTTAAAACACTAAACAACTTAGACATTCAACAAAAGTATGACTTGAGGTCACCCTAAAAATTTGTGTTGTTGCTAGACATATGGTTACAATTTTTTTAGAATATTTTAAATCTATTTCGATTATTTGTAGTGAATTAAGCCTATAACCTAAGCGAAGCAATACCTCAAGCCTAAATGACAGGAAGTGGAGCGTACCTATCAACTAAGCCCGCTTTACTATATTTTCTATTTATGTTAGTGAGCCAAGCGAGGGTTTACACAATCGCGTTCTCAGATTCTCGCTTAATCGCATTCTCGTCTTCTCACATAATCGTCTAATCGCCTCATCGCATTGCCACAGTTAACAAGTATCAAAGCAGAATCTTCAATATTCTCAAAAGATTTCATGCTTCTTTGTTTAAGCTCATTCCTATTTTTTATGAGCTTCAACATGATAGTACCAGAGCTTCCTAGTTATTTGAAAGACCTTGGCGGTGGTGAACACATTGGTTGGATCATTGGCCTATTTACCTTAGCAGCGCTTATTTCAAGACCATATAGCGGTAGACTAACCGACACCGTTGGCCGAATTCCAGTTATGTTAATTGGTGCTATTGTATGCTTCTTTTTGGGTTTTTTGTACGTTTTACTTCCTTTTGTTGTGGGATTTTTAACCTTGCGTTTCTTCCACGGATTCTCCACAGGCTTTAAACCAACCGCTACATCGGCATACATTGCAGACATTACCCCATCTAATAGAAAAGGCGAAGCCGTTGGTTACCTTAGTATTAGCGGGAGTCTTGGCATGTCAAGCGGCCCCGCTATTGGTAGTTTTCTGACCAATGCGTATGGCATCAACTCCATGTTTTACGCCTCATCTATAGCTGCTTTATGTTCGGTTGCGGTATTAATTGGTATGCGTGAGACGCTTGAGAATAAAAAAGCCTTCAAATGGAGCTTGCTGAAACTCAAGAAAGAAGATCTTTTTGAAAATCGGGTTTTGCACATTTGCATGGTTATGCTAGGGCTTTTCTTCCCTTATGGCGTAACACTCACCATCATTCCTGATGCCCATACCGATTTTGGTTTAACCAACAAAGGCCTATTCATGGCCACTTTAACCATTTCATCGCTCGTAACTAGGTTAATTGGAGGCCGATTTAGTGATAATTATGGTAGGGCTCCAGTTCTGATGTTTGCGGCCGCTTTGTCAACCACATCTATGCTAATAACAGGCTATGCTACCACAGCAACTATCTTTTTATTAGGCGGTGTTTTCCTTGGTTTCGCAAGTGGGCTAATTTCACCAGCAATCACTGCTTGGGTTTTAGAACTTGCCATTAAAGACAAAATTGGGCGCGCATTAGCCTCTATGTATATGGCGTTAGAATTAGCAATTGGTATGGGTGCCGTGCTATCAGGAATGTTTTTTGCTCAATATAATTGGGAATTTAAAACCGTTTTATGGGCTTGTGCTTTGCTACCGTTCTATTCCTTACTCTATCTAATTAGCTTAAAATTAATTAAGCATCCTTCTTACCGATAGTTTTATCTTTCCTACTCAGATTAAGACGAACCATTTTCTATGCTTACCCAAAAACACCTTAGCGATTTAAATTTATCCATCAGTTTTATTGATCATACAGCCTTAGAAGGTGCCGATCAGTTCAAAACCATCGAAAATCTTTGTGCTATTGCAAAAAATCCAGGTGAAGGCGTACACCCAACAGCCGGTGTATGTGTTTATCCTATTTGGGTGGAAGCTGCAAAAAAGCTCCTGCAAAATACGCCGCTGACTGTGGCAAGTGTAGCAACGGGTTTTCCTGCCGGTGCAACCTTCCTAGAGGTAAAAAAACTGGAAACACAATTAGCCATAGATGCTGGTGCCGACGAAATTGACATGGTTATTTCAAGAGGTCATATGATTATGGGAAATCACGATTTTGTGCAAAATGAAATCCGGGAAATGAAAAATATTGTGGGAAATAAGGTCTTAAAAGTGATCTTAGAAACGGGTGAATTAAAAGAAGAGACTATAATTACAAAAGCCTCTTTTTTAGCCATGGAAGCGGGCGCAGATTTTATTAAAACCTCTACGGGAAAAATAAATCCTGCAGCAACCATAGAATCGTCTACTATTATGATGAAAGCCATTAAAGAATATTATGGTTCAACGGGAAAAAAAGTTGGCTTTAAACCAGCTGGTGGCATCAGAACAGCTACAGATGCTTTAACCTACTTGAGCTTAGTAAGAGAACTTCTATCTGAAGAATGGCTAAAACCATCACTATTTAGAATAGGTGCAAGCAGCTTAACCGCAAATTTAGCAAATGCTATTATACAGATTAAAGAAAATGGCCAGTTTGATGAGCATTCAACCGCAAAACCTACCGCCTACTAATATGAAACTGAAACATCTAGTTGCTTGCATTGTCGTTAGCCTCCAAAAAAAGTTGATCTATGTTGGCTTAGTTTGCTTGGTAGTAACCGCTTTTGGGTGTAGCTCTTCTCAAAAATCTGCTGATGCTTCAGGCGGCACTTCATCTACAACAGTTGCTAGCAATAGCTCAGATAATAGCAGTTCAAGCGTCCCAAATGATGCTGAGGTAGATTGGTCGATAATTAAAGATGAGATGTCTACGCCCCACAACAAGCGATTTACGGTTCTAGAAGCGTTTGCTATTCAGGAAAGCGGCAGTGAAACAGACAATTACATTGAAAACCGACGTGGTTATAGAGTTCAAATAGACTTCACTAGAGATATGAACTCAGCTGATTCGCTAAAAAATTCGTTTAATTACCGAATCCGTCAACTGCTCAATATTGAACACAAAGCAGAAGCGTATGTAATTTATCGCCCGCCCTATTATCGAATTCGGGTAGGAGATTTCAAAGATCGTTTGGTTGCCTTAGAGTACACTAAATTGCTTAAAAAATATTATCCCTCAAGTTGGGTTGTAGCAGATGATATAAACAATAGCTTGGTTCCGCCTAAAGGCAAAGTTATAAAAGACCGAGGTTACGGTAATACGCCGCCAGATAGCAGTAGTTACCGCCAAAACTAATGGGTTTTGCATGATACCTTTATAACACTTTATAACTGAAAACTGCTAAATAATGGAATTGAATACCTACATAGAAATTATTGGTACCGTCTTATCCATTATTTTTTTGGTATTATTAATTAACAGGAATAGATACTGCTGGCCATTTGGTATTATTTCTTCCCTACTCAGTATTTACCTTTTTATTTCTGTTAAATTGTATTCTGAGGCCAGTTTATATAGTTTATATGTAGTATTTGGATTTTACGGCTGGTGGAACTGGACAAAAAATCTTGAAAGCACCGTTTCAGATGAATTAGGAATTTCTCAGATAAAAGCTAAGCCATTAATACTTTATTCGCTTGTTGGAATACTTTTTGCGGCAGCTATCGGCTATTTTTGGGCAAACTATAGCGATGCAGATTTCCCTTATATAGATGCTACAACCACTTCTTTTGCTTTGTTAGCCACCTGGTTAGAGGCTCGACGTATCTTTCAGACTTGGTACTTTTGGATGGTACTAAACAGCACTAGCATTGCGCTATATTTTGTGAAAGGCTTACCGATTTACGCGGTATTAATGCTCATTTTTACTGCCATGAGCATTTGGGGATGGTGGAGTTGGCGTAAGGAGTTACAAAAAATGGCGGAGAGAGAGGGATTCGAACCCTCGGAACCCGGGTAGGGCTCAACCGCTTTCCAGGCGATCCCGTTCGACCACTCCGGCATCTCTCCATTCACTTTGGTCTGTGTCACAACGTGAAATCCTCACAAAAAATGATCACCTAAGCTATGCTTTGGGCTTCCGTTATTTGTAAGGCAGTGAATATAGCTAGATTAGCTTCCCAATCAAAAGCCAATAGAAAAAATATGTGAAGAATAAGCCCGTACGCTTTTACCAAGATTCTTCGCTGGTCTAAACCGCCATTCATAAGCTGCTTCTAAAACGGCTTGATCAACCCCACTTCCAACTTCCTGGGCTACTGTAGCATTCATTTTTTTGTCGAATAAGCGTATTTCTGAAATACTTACTTCTTCCACAAAGCCATCTGTATTCACTAAAAACCGAACTGTAATTTCTGCTCTAATAGATCTGGCCGCTGCTGGTAGCGTTGGTTCAACTATTTTTAACACATTTGGCGGTCTTGACGGGTTCTGCACCGGCGCTCCACTCTCCGTGCCATCTGCCTTCCCCGCACCTGTAATTTCACTTTCAGAAATAACGCTTAAATCAGGCAGCTTAATATCCTCTATTAAAACATCTTCTTCTACTATTTCATATTCTGGTGCTAAAACAGGAACCCGAGGTCTTGGAGGCGCTGCTGCTGCGGGCAATTGCACCGTTACCATTACATCTTCAAAAGTTACCCTATCAAAGTAACGGTCTAGAACTGATACAACATCTGCTTCTGAGCTTGGCCAATAAATAAAGACACCCCACACCAAAAGTTCTGCTGCAATAAAAGCTAACAAAATACGTTGGCGATAAAAAACCTTCGGAGATCGATTACTAAAGCGATCTTTACTCATTTTTAAAACCGTCAATTTTTGGGGGACAAAGATGATAAAATGGACTGCAAAGTACTAAAGAACAAGCAATATTGGTGCGTTTATCAGCTACTTTTTGCCAAGAACCACGCTTTTGGGAAGTTGATCATTTTCTGACCAAAATTTAAGTACGCTCTTCTGGTTAGTACTGTGAAATTTTGGCTTTCAATTTCATCCAAAATTTTTGAATAGTTTTTTAACGCAAGCGCTACAGGCAACCTGCTGTCTTTAGATAGCATAGGAATTCCTAAAGCCGCAGAGCGATAATAGTAGCGAGCTCTTTCTATTTGATACACCATCAAAGCTTTAAACTCAGGTGTAATTTTCCTTGCAAATAAATCAGTTTCTGTAACACCAAACCTTTTCATATCGTCTTGAGGTAGGTAAATCCTATTTCTGTCTAGGTCTTCCCCAATATCACGTAAAATATTGGTCAACTGCATGGCTATTCCCAAATGTTCAGCATGTACTTTAGCTTGAACACCTGTAAAACCAAAAATATCTGTGGTCATAAGTCCAACAACTGCGGCAACTTGATAAGAATACTTATAAAGCTCATCAAAATTATTGTATCGATCTTTGACTAAATCGGTACTAACCCCTTCCAATAATTCAAGCGGGTATTTAGCGTCAATACTAAAATGCTTTAACGTATCTCTGATGGCTAATAAAACCGGATGATTTATCTGTTCCCCATCGAATACAGAATTGATATTTACACGCCACTCTTCGATTTTTAGTTCAATATCGCTAAGAGAAAGCTGCTGCTGAAGCAATAAATCTTCCGCCTCATCAACTAAATCATCTAAATATCTGCAAAGTGCATAAAGTGCGAAAATACCTCTTTGCTTATGGTAGGGTAGAAAGCGAGTAGCAAAGTAAAAAGTTTTGGCATGAACTCTAGTTACCGTTCTACAGTGCATATAAGCATGTTTCAGGTCTTCATCACCAAGTTCTTCAATTACGGCTCGATGAAATTGCGTACGCTCATACAAGGGATAAAAAATCCGAACAGGAAATTTGGCAATGCCATTTACCATTGAACTGGGTGTAAACATAATTTTATAACCAACGGGCTATCGTCTAGGTTCCCTATAAATAACACCAATATAGAAAAAAGTGTTTTAATGATAAAATAGCTGACTATTGCCCAAATTTTAGCTATCATTGAGGTTAGTTAAAAGTACTGAATTACTTAGGCCTATACTCTTCCCACATGGACAAAAAAATCACCATCTACGACGTAGCTCAGCATGCTGATGTTGCAATATCTACTGTCTCTAGAGTCTTGAATGGCTCGCCTTATGTTTCAGAAAAAACCAGAGAAAAAGTTCAACAGGCTATAGAAAAGCTAGAATTTCGTCCACAAGCTTCTGCACGAAATTTAGCTAGTAAAAAGCCCCAAGTTGTGGCTGTGGCTGTCCCCTCTTTTACAACACCCTATTATACTGAATTGCTAAAAGGTGTAAAAGACAATATTCCTAAGATAGATTTAGACTTAGTTATTTTTAATACCGGATCTCTCAACCCTGAAGCCGGACTTATCAATTTCTTAGATAGAGGTACCGCAGATACCCTAATCATTATCTCAATTCAAATTACTGACGAGATTCATCGTCGCTTAAAAAATGCACGTATTCCGGTGGTATTGGTGGGAACAAGACATCCCGATTACGATTACTTAGATGTTGACGATTACCTCGGCGGCTTCATTGCTGGTGAACACCTAGTTAAGCAGGGCTACAAAAGAATGGGCGTGATCAGAGCTTCAAGAAATGCGCGAATTGCCGAACACCGCGAAAAAGGCTTCAAAGATGCCCTTACCAAAGCAGGAATTACTTTAGACGAAAAATACTGTTTGTCTGGGAAGTCTGAGAAACATGCCGGATTTACCGAAGAAGCTGGTTTTGAAGTAGCCAAGCAATATATGGCGATGGACCAAAAACCTGACGCCGTTTTCTGCTTGAACGACACACAAGCCATTGGGGCCATGAGTGCATTCAGTCAAGCTGGAATAAATGTACCCAAAGATATTGGCCTAATTGGTTACGATAACATCAAATTCTCAAGATATATTGGTCTAACCACCATCGATCAACAAATGTACACCGTTGGGGCTTTGGCTACCGACAAATTGAATATTCGCCTGAATAATAGCGATGCACCGCTAGCTCAAGAAGTTTTTTCGCCGAAATTAGTTGTCAGAGAATCAACAGAAAAGGTTTAAAGATTGGCGGAAATCATGTTAACTGCGGCTGAGTTCAATTCGGCTATTAAAGAGACCAAAGTTTCGAATCAATTAGGTGTATATCACGGTAAAGTCCGAGATGTTTTCCCCCTTCTGAATGATAAAATTGCCTTAGTTGCTACCGATAGAATCAGTGCTTTTGATGTAATTCTGCCAAGGGCCATTCCTTATAAAGGTCAGATTTTAAGCAAAATTGCCACCCAGAATTTTGCTTGGGTAAAGGATATTGTACCAATTTGGTTGGAAAATACTCCACATCCCAATATTTCTATCGGAAAAAAATGCAGCGTTGTTCCCATTGAAGTGGTTATTCGTGGCTATTTAACCGGACACGCTTGGCGAACCTACAAATCTGGTCTCAGAACCTTATGTGGTGTTAGCCTTCCAGGAGGAATGAAAGAGCATCAAAAATTCCCCGAGCCAATTTTGACTCCTGCAACCAAAGCTGTTGAAGGCCACGATGAAGATATTTCGGAAAAAGAACTGCTAGCTCAAGAAATTGTTGAAGAAAAGGTGTGGGAACATATTCGATCTATTGCTTTTCAATTATTTGAAAGGGGAAGTCAGAAAGCTGCTGAAAAAGGACTCATCTTGGTTGATACAAAATATGAGTTTGGCATAGATTCATCTGGTGAAATTGTGTTAATTGATGAAGTACATACCCCAGATTCGTCCAGATATTTCTACAGAGACAGCTATGAAAGCTTATTAGCGGCTAACAAAGCCCAAAAACAGCTCTCTAAAGAATTTGTACGCGAGTGGTTAATCAGTGAAGGCTTTATGGGGCAGGAAGGACAGCAAGTTCCCGAAATGACGGATAGCGTTATTCAACATATTTTCGATAGATATACAGAATTGTATCAGCAGTTAATGGGGGAAGAATTTACGCCAACGCCAACTGCCAGTTTTGATGAGACGCTAAACCAAATATTAGTAGGTTTTATTTAAGATAAGCGGAAAGCGGATAACGGTAAGCGGTAAGATTGAAAAATTTGATGCTGACACAACAACTTTATTGAGTGAATAATATCAGATTAAACAGTGAAAGCTGAGTAATACAATGCGCAGTATAATCTTTTTGCGGAGCAATAATACCACGAGCGCAGCGAGTAATACCACCGAAGCAAAGCGTAGGTAAAGTCCCTATATCGGCGCTCTGTCACCTCTAATAGGCTCAATACTCAGCTCTTCAACAACAGATTGTGGGCTCATGGCAGCCATGCTTAGCAAGATTTTAGCAATATCGGCTGGATCAATTAATTCAGCAGGGTTTACATCACTTCCTGCCCAGCTATTTGAGAATGTTTGTCCCGGATTTATCAAACTTACCGCGATGCCGTTTTCTTTAAGGTCTTCCCGAAGCGATTTCACATAGCCAGATAAAGCGTGTTTAGCACTTGCATAGGTTGCGGCGTAAGACCTTCCCACAGAGCTAGCCGCCGAGCAAATATGAAAAATCCCACCTCTACCCTTTTCTAGCATAGCTGGTAAAACCCATTTATTGCAATGAATAGCTGCGGCCACATTGCTCTGCCAAGCTTCTTTAAACTGAGCTACATTTGCTTCTTTTGCAGAAATCATGGAAAATAATCCCACATTATTTATCAAAAGAGCGATAGACAGATTCTGTATTTCTGGCGGAAAGTTAACTACATCAGCCGATAAATCAACGCTTAGACTTTTGACTTCTAGTGCACCTAAATTTCTGCATTCTTCCGCCGTTTCTAGCAACGGAGCTTCACTTCTAGAAAGTAAAACCAAACGAAAAATCTTTTGCTGGGCAAAGCCAAGTGCTATCGCTTTGCCTATTCCCTGGCCAGCGCCGGTAATGGCAACCCACTGCCCTTCTTGAAGTAAAGAGCGAGCGTCAAACATCAGGGAATATCCATAAATTTATGGGTTTGCAGACTAATACACCACTGCGGATGTTTCTTGGCATACGCAATAATGAGTGGAATAGAACTCGGCGTATCCCATTCTGGCTGCAATAATAAAGAAGTGCGTTCTGGACATAAAGCGGCATGTTGCTCGGCCCATCTAAAATCACGTTCTGCAAGAATCACCACTTTAAGCTCATCTACTTGAGAATAGATTGATGCCACAGGCGGTTTGTATTTTTTTGGGGAAAGCGTAACCCAATCGAACACACCAGTCATGGGCGAAGAGCCACTGCTTTCGATGTGAAGCTGAATATTATGCTCTCTAAGAGCCCCAGTTAAGGCAAATAAATCGTGCAGAAGCGGCTCGCCACCCGTTATAACTACGGTTTTTGCACCTGAATCTAAAACGGCTTGTACTAAGAAAGAACAGCTCAATTTGGGATGTTTAGATCCGTCCCAGCTATCCTTCACGTCGCACCACGGACAACCGACATCACAACCTGCGAGTCGGATAAAATACGCGGCCTTTCCCGAATGTACACCTTCCCCCTGAATGGTGTAAAAGTGCTCCATTACGGGGTAAAGAACGTCCTGATTTAGTAAAATGTCAGTCGTATTGTGCTCTTTAAGATCTATGTTTGGGATTTTGCTCATTCGTTCTCGTCGGTGTATTCAACACAGCTTGTAGGGGTTTCCCATAAAATAACGCGTAAGTTGATGCCTTCAGGAATTCTTTTCATGGTTTCTTGATGGATGAATTCGGCAATACGCTCTGCGGTGGTATTCACTTCCATGAGGTCGTTCAAAACGCCGTGGTCTAGCCCGCCTTTAAGTGAATCCTTTCCTGGCCATTTCAGCTCGTTAAAGTCGCAAACCATATCAGGGGTTTTCAACCATTTAGAGGGGTTGAGTTTATTAGACTTAGCGACCATTTCAACGGTATAGGTATGCCCATGCATACGTCCACATTTACCGTCGTATCCCACTATAAAATGCGCGCTATCGAAAGTAAACTTGGTTTTTAAAGTCCAGGTTGGCATGCCCGGTATAGAATTTTGTTAGAAAAAATGAATAGCACAGAATATAGGCATAAAGATATTGGAATGATATAAGGGCTTTAGCAAATCCCATGATTGAGCGAATGGGTTCGCCGCGACGAACACAATCTCCAGAAATTATAACGAAAAACACTAAGGTTTTATACTGTCAACTATAAGAGAACATGCTCATACGACTATGAGAAAATCTACCCATAACGGTCATTCCCCGACTTGTATTGACGCAGCCCCGAAAGCTTTTAAGGTGCAGGGTATCTATATCTAATAGTCTAGCTAAGCGTCTAAATAAGGCAATTGAGCGGGAAGCGAAAAATCGGGAAGAGTTGAAAAAAAATGCTGAATAAGCAATCCATCCCTCCTAGTTGAACCTGAAAGCTGGGTTCGCATGAACCTACACCCAGATGGCATTGAGATAAACATGAAACGATGGATTTATGAAACCTATGCCATGAAATACGCCGAGTTTTACTGCCACTAATTGAAGAGATAAAACGCATTGATCAAGTTAAGAGCAGGGTTATCAATAAAAATAAACAGCCTTTCAATAAAGGGTGACAGAATCCTACACCAAAGAAATTATTTTTATAAAAATTAATCAACCAATAAAATCCAAGCGTTATGAACACAACTACAGAAAAAAACCCGAATATCGAAGGCCAACAAAGCTTGATTCATCAGTTCATTATAGATCAAAGTGGATCTATGAGTAATAGCCGAGATCATATTATAGATCTTTTTAATAAACTAGCTAAAAAAATTGAAACGGAAGCAACAATTGCTAGCGTTGCACACGCTAATAGCCAGCATTTAATAAGTCTATGTGTTTTTGATGGTCACGCAATTGAACATTGGCGATTTATTAGATCTTTTGATAAAATTTCGCCATTAACTAGAGCAGACTATAAACCAAAAGCTAATACGCCCCTTTTTGATGCCATTGGTGCGGTGATACAAATGCAAGATGCGTATTGAGAAGGCGCCGGTCTTGAGGAGTACACGGTTTTGGTTACTATAATCACCGACGGCCGAGAGAATTCATCCAAAAATTTTAGAGCCGATACTATCAGAGATTTAATAAAGCAAAAAGAATCCGAGAATTGGGTCATTACCTATATGGGTGCGCACGGCAATATTGAAGAAGAGGCAAGCATTTTAGCCTTATCGCAGAAAAAAACCATGTGTTTCGATAAAGGAAGTCGAGGCTTTGATGAGCTACTAGAAAAAGAGCTTATAGCCAGAAAGAAGTACATGAAAAGCTGGTCTGCCAAAGACAAAACCGCATTCAACAAAAACAAAGAAGCATATTTTGAGGAATGAGTATTCGGCTATGAGAATTTTAATCAGATAGAGGTGTCAGAATTCGTCACTAAACACCAATATCTTTTGTATATAAAACAAAATACACTCCCAATTATGATAAGCTTAAACGAATTTGTTAATAATTACGATACCCCTAATAGCGTGGTATTACTAGAAGGAAAAAGAAAGGTTAAGCCAGTTGACGAAAAGCGACTCCAAGAGCTTGGTAAACTGTTGGCTAGTTCAACCAAGCATATACTTTTTAGAAGTGGGAATGCGGATGGCTCTGATTATTTCTTTTCGAAAGGTGTTGCCGATTTTAATCCACAAAGATTGCAGAATATCATTCCCTATAAAGGACATCGTTCTCGCTATGATCTTGCTTCAGAATCTATTGCAATGGATGAGATTGATATCGCTCAAGATGATGAGGTGGCCTATTATTCAAAACAACATAAAGGCACCAATAAACTTGTGGATCAGTATTTAGACGGAAAAATCAATCGCTACACCATTAAAGCCGCTTACATCATAAGAGATACGGTTAAAGTAACGGGTTATTCGGACTTAACTCCTGCTACCTTCGCCTTTTTTTATGATGATTTAGACAAACCAAAATTGGGTGGAACTGGTCACACCATTCGAGTCTGTGAAGAAAAGAATGTGCCCTATTTTACTCAAACAGATTGGTTTCAATGGTTGGAAAAATAATAATAACACAACACGGTACTTACATCCTAAACACAGATTAAAGTGATATAGCATTCAACAAATAATGAAAATACTATATATACATGGGTTCGGCTCTGACCCTAACGGAGAAAAGGTTAAGAAAATCGGGGAAGCCTTCCCTGATGACGAAGTCTTCGCACCACAACACTATTCAACAGTCCAAAGCGTACTTGATACCGTTGATCCCATTGCAAAAACTATGGACTGGGAAGATATAATTGTTGGGACATCCCTTGGTGGCTTCTGGACAAATTACTTTACCTGTAAGTATGGGTCCATGGGTGTTCTTATCAATCCAGCTACAGATCCGGCTAAGACTACTATGAAATATGTTGGAACAATGATTAACGGAGTAGAATGGACTGAGTCAGATTCTCTTGCCTATAACGATGTTATTGTAAAAGATGCGATTTACCAAAAGATTGTCTTGCTGGCAGAGGACGATGATGTTATTCCTTATTTAGCGGCAAAGCAAAAATATGAACCTATTGCTGATGTTGAGGTATTTCCTAGTGGTGGCCATAGGTTCAGCGACCCCAACTCTATAAGTGTAATTATAAAAAGTATAAATAGATTAATATAAAATATTATATAAGAAGACACAGATTTTGAATGAGTTTATTAAAGATCATTTATTAGAAAAAGTTATATTTCTTCGTTTTCTCTACTAAAAGCTTTGGTTTGCGATATGAGTTTTATAGCCAAATATGGATATATCAGATTTTTTCATTTTAATAAATTTTTAACTATGTTTGAATTGCATGCTCTAAAAATATAA
>Ga0306871_1000035_pt1 | contig 55209 bp, 41 predicted proteins | sample AntRauMeHopE1497_FD_190447 | JGI IMG/M metagenome (GOLD analysis project Ga0306871, IMG submission 190447) | Saline lake microbial communities from Rauer Islands, Antarctica - Metagenome Hop E1 #497 (v2) (version 2) | ecosystem: Environmental > Aquatic > Non-marine Saline and Alkaline > Saline ... | reverse complement strand
TTACTATACGCAGAACTATGATTTCGCTCAGCTAATTGGAAATTTTAATACTACTGGACCTGGATTGCAACCTTTGCCACAGCGTTATGTTGTTAATGAGCGTTTCACGGATAAATTAGTACTAGATGCTTTGAGTTTTTCTCTGAGCTATAGGTTTAGATAGCGATTTGTAATATACTAAAATTGTTATCTAGCTTTATAATTTCAAAGTATCAATAACTACAAAAGCAGTATAAGTTAATCAGCTTTATTATTTATTATTTTTTGCGTTATTTATTCTTTTAATAGTATGCTCTTTGAGAAGTAAGCTATCTAATACAACTTCAATTCCTGTTACTACACTCTCAGTGTTACTATCAATATATAATCCATCAGGGGAGATTAATATATGCCTAGGGTGGAATGCACCAGCGTAATCTGTTTCAAACTGTCTTCTATGTTCACCAGCTAGATGTAGTTGTACGCCAAATGTAAATTTTTTATTGACCATCCTTACCCAGTCTACTTTGTCTTTGTACATAGATAAGCCAATAAATATTATATTTTCTTGCCCATATTTAGTTTGAAGTCTTTTCATTTCTTCAGTTTCACGCAAATATTGAGAATACATAATATCCCAATTAATAATGTATATGTATTTACCTATATAATCTTGTACAGAAACCGTGTCACCCTTTAAATCCACAGCTGTAATTGGTATAAAAGGCATTCCCCGCATCAAATGGCTGTAATCTTCAAAGTTATGTTCAAGAATATTGATTTGCTCTCCACTAAGTATTGATTTATTATCAGTATATAAATCAGCAGCCCAACCAACGTCATATCTTATATATTTTTGGATTATTTGATGTGTCAGCATAGCTTTTGTTGTAGTATCTATAGCGCCTTTAATTTTAGCTAAATCCATATTTTTCGACTGAGCATAATTTACAAACCGATAATTCTCTTCAAGTAGTTCTTTTATAGAATCATAATATGCATTAAGTGAATCTCTTCCTGAATAATTTAAGTAACTTGTAGAATAATTGTCTTTAAACTCTTCTTGAATTGTTATTTTACTAGTAAATTTGTCATATTTATTTATGTATTTAGTTAATGATTTTGGCTTTTACGTGTGTTTTTTTGCCAAATGTAAGCATATATATAACTCATGTACAAAGCATTACTTTTTTCTTTGAGTATCCAATCTTTGTTTTGATTGTTTTTATATTTTTCTATTAATACCATCTAGTCATCATTTACTTCATTTAATCCTGCATAGTACTTAGCGGGAGTTAATCGACCATTTTCCAAATTATAAAATGCATCTAGTATTAGGTTCTTTTCTTCATAGTATGAATTTCTATGTATATCACTCAATAGGATAGTGTCAGCATGTATAATTCGAACTGTATCACCCGCAGTCAGACAAAATGATTTATATGGTTCATTTGAACCAATTTTAACATTTAAATATCTATTGGTTTTATAAGTAAATGGATCAACACCTATTCTATACCACTGTGTTCCATTTAAGACATCATCTACATGAACAGCTGTGGTATTTGGCGTTTCATTAATAATTACAAATGAGCTACTTAATAATTGTAATAGTAGTGAAGTTAAGAGTATAACTAGCATATTTCTGGGGATGAAATATTAATGTTTATTCAAATAAGCGAAAATTTTTGAATTTTCAAAAGGTTGAATAATTAGCATAATAAGAGATTTTATTTAAGGACAAGATTACTCTCTCTCTTAACTAATGACTAGAACCTGAAGTTTATTACTCTGCTTCATCTTACTCTAACTCTTGTAAACCATTAAAAAACCTATTCATAAATGCTACGAATAGGCTTTTGATATTTAATATTTGAGGCTATTTATTCTCAATTTCTTCTATAGAAATAGCTTTCTTGAACTTATCCATACTCAACTTCCCGGCGCGGTATTCTTCTAATACCGAAGAGGAAAAGCTGATATTAACAATGTCAGGCATTTTTTCATCAAAACTAGGGCAGGAAGGCATCTTAATCTCGAATACAACGGGTTTTGACTTCTCTAATGATCGCATAGTTATAGCGTAGTCTGCCAAGTTGTTTATAAAATTATCCTTCCAAATTAGGTAAGAGTCTAAAACAAATTGATCTTTATCTTTCTGTGATACAAAGGCATCTTCTTTAGCTACTATTCGAAAAGCATTTCCTTCCCTATATGAGCTATAAAAAGCAAAATCGAACCTGTAACCAATATTTCCCAAATCTGAAAAACTAACTTGTTCACTGATAAAATAGTCAACGGTTTTATCACGACTGTACAGAGTTTCTAGTATGTTATTGAAGATAGTTACATCAGTAGGTATTTCTTTGGGTAGTGATATATCAAATGTGATGCTATTATTGAATTGATCTCTGTTTAAACGGTCTTGATTCAACGCTCTAACATCCTTCATTCTTACGCTTGCCTGTAATTCCTTATCACCGTCTCCACCATTTGAAGCTAAAGTTGAGTTAAAGATTGATGAATTAGAGCTAACTCTGTAAAGATATCTTGATTTATTACTCTTAACAACAATCGTTACTGTGGCGTTATCTGATAATTCACGCAGGAGTAAGGTGTAATTAGCAAAGAAGTCTTCAATTTTTGGTTTTAAATCTTCAAGCTTCTGTTTTTTTGACTCTTTGTTAGCAACACCGCTAAGCTTTTTCTCCTCATCTTTTAAGTCAATAGTAATACTACTCACAGTATCATTTTTATTGACTGAAATAGACCTGATACCTTCAACAGCTATATCAGAAACACTATTTATTTGATTTAACGTCATAACTATACCCTTATCGCTTATTATAGTCTCAACTTTATTTGAGTTAAGTAGAAATAGGTTTCGAGAATTACTTTCTTTATCAAAAAGTACTTTTTGCAGAATATCTTCTAGGATTTCTACCTTTTTTTCAAGTTCAGTATTTGTAGTTGATGATTGAGCTAATGCTGAACAATAAAATATTGTTGTAAACATTAGGCTTAACAACAGTTTTGTAATTTTAGCCATGGTCTTTGTTGGAATTGTTTTCATTAAATCTACTCCTCATTTATTGTTCTTGTTTGATCGGCAGTAGTAACACCTGCGTATTGAATAAGTCCGTTTATGACTTCACGGTTCTTTGCTATTTCTGTGCTGCTGAAAGCTCTAGTTTCATCTAATTCCTGCATAATTTGTAATAAATCACTGCGTCTTTGGATGCTAATTTCTTCACTTATTTGATGAATCAAGTTCTGGTAAATTAGTTCTTGATCTTTGATGTTATTTATCAATAATTGTTCATAATGTTGGTTTTGAGCTAGCATAGCTTGGCCTAGTTCATCTTTAATTAATGATTCTATGACGCTGTTTATTACTGGCAGTTGTGAGCTCAACTCTCGGAAAACTACATTGCTTACATCTTCTTCATTCAAGGTAGTTGAGTTTTCAAATTTTTCTCCAAACTGAAATGTTAACGCATTTTCATTCCATTCAATTTGGACATCTAGCAGTTTAGCTACTGTAAAAAAAAGTGCTATTATTGCAGCCCATTTTAATATTGGATATAACTTTTTAGACCAAATTTGGGGCGTATTTTTTTCTTGATAGAAAGATGGGAGAATCATTCCATATGCCATTGGTTTCTCGTTGGTTTGGAGAAGATCTTTGGTTGATCTGAGTTCTTTAAACTCTATAAATAAGTCTGGGTGCTGCTTTAACCAATCTAGAAATAAGGTATTTATTTCTGGTTTAAGCTCACTATATAATGAATCAACATAGTACTGTTGTAAGGCTTCATTATTGTGTAGTAAATAATCTAAATCTGATAATTGTGTTGGCTGGTTTTGGTTATTCATACCATAACTCCGCTTTTACGGTTTGATCTTTTTCAAAATGGGTTTTCAATTTTTTCAACGCTGTATATAAGCGTGTCTTTACGGTGTTTTCAGAGATATTTGTTATCTCTGCTATTTCTCTAAATGTTAAATCTTGGTAGTGCTTTAGTAGAAGTACTATTTTCAGCTCTTCTGGTAAGGTCTGGATTCCTTTTTGTAACAGCTCATTTCGTTGTTCTTCAATTAGTCCAAAATCTGTTTCTTCTGAAGACTGGGACAGTGTATTTTCTAAATGGGTTGTGTTTTCAAGAGAAACCATAGTATCTGTCTTTAAAGAAAACCACTGACTCAATTTTTTAGATTTCGCTTTGCGTACCTCTTCATGGCATTGATTGGTTACTATTTTATAAATCCATGCTTTGAAATAGTTGGGGTCATTCAGAGATGAGAGCTTATTCGCCACCTTGATAAAACTCTTTTGCGTTACTTCTTGTGCTATTTCCCTCTCACCAAAGTATTTAAACGCATACCTGAATATTGGTTGATACCACTGATTTAATAGCCTATTCAAGGCAAACTCATCGCCTTTAATAGCTTTTATCACCAAAGGGGTATCAATATTTTTCACGTTGTATTCTTTGTTAATCTTGTTGACACTATAGATGCAATTTTTTGTGTAATAGTTTTATAAAATAAAAAAAGCCGACCTAAGTCAGCTTTTTGAATTACTATAATGTTTGAGCGTAGTTCTACTTATTCACTTGATACATGTGAACATCTCTTTGTGGGAAGGGAATACTAACGCCATTCTCGTCAAAGCTCTTTTTAACCCGTTCAATCATATCAAATCTTGTTGGCCAGAAATCTGCACCTTTTACCCACAGCCTAAGGGTAAAGTTAACAGAACTATCAGCCAGTTCACTAACAAGAACAGCAGGAGCTGGATCTGCAAATATTCTAGATTCATTTTTGATGAGTCTGTTTAATAAAGACTTAGCTTTATCTATGTCATCGTTGTAACCTATACCAAAGGTTAGGTCTAATCTTCTTGTTTCAAAAGCTGAGTAGTTTTTAATAACTGAGCTTGCCATAGAACCATTTGGCACAACTATTAACTCGTTGGTAGGTGTTTTTAGTACCGTATAGTATATTTGGATTTCTTCAACCGTACCTGATTCACCAGCACCATCAATATAATCGCCTTTTTTGAAAGGTTTAAGCATCAGCATCATAACTCCGCCAGCAAGGTTCGATAAATTATCTTTGAGCGCTAAACCTACAGCCAATGAGGCACCACCTAGTATTACTAAAAGAGATTGTGGGTTAAATCCCAAGGTGCTCAGCACTATAATCCATAGAACAGCGGTAAGCGAAATACGAATTACATTTCCTAGAAAATTTCTAACAGTTTCATCAAAGCTAGACCTTTGCATCAGCTTCTCAGCAGCCTTTCCTAAATAACGCTTCAAAATCTTACCTACTACATAGACAATTATTGCGGCCAAAATGGACCAAAAAAAGTCTAACCCATTGGTTTGGAGCCAATTCCAAATAAGTGCAGGGTTGAGTAATTCAGTACCTGTAGATTGAAGGATCATAAGAGTATATATATAGTTGTGTTTAATAGGAGATAGCTAATCTAACAAAATAATTCCTTGGGTCTGAAGGAATTATACCTGGGCCTGGATAGCCGTCAGCTCTTCTAGTAAAATACATTTCATTAAAAATGTTTTGAACACCAGTTTCAATAACAATTCTTGTGTTTAATCTTCTGCTAAGTATTAGATCTGTTACTTGATAGCTTGGGATTACCCCATTTACTGCAGTAGCAGAGCGTACGGTATTTGTAGCGTCTGAATAATGCCGCTGAGTATAGCTATGTTGTAACAAAAATGAAGTCTTATTTAGGCTGCCTTCGAGTCCTATTCTAAGTGTAAGTGGGCTAACTAGTTCAACCTCTTTACCCCGAATAGAAAGATCATTGGTATTGATGTACCGGCCTTGCTGAACTGAAATATTGGTAAATAGGCTTAGTTGCTTGAAATGGGTTTTAATAAAATCAAAACTTCTTAGATCTGCCTGAATGAGCGATTCAATTCCTATAGTTCTTGAATCGGCAATATTTGTTCTAAACCTATATGGAACGAAGAAGGGTGGAAGCCCAATTTCACGCTGTTCCCCTAAAAAAGCTGGTTCATCTGTTCGTAAAACCAACCCAATTCTATTGTTATACCTAAGGTAAAAAGCTGAAATATCTATTTGAATGGAATTAAATAACCGTCCTCTAATTCCAAGATCAAAGTTGAAGCCTCGTTCGTCTTGCAGCTCAGGGTCAACCACAAAATTTGGGTTTGCTACACGTAAATCGCTAAAAGTAATAGCTCTATAATTCTGAGAAAAATTGGCATATATCTCTAGCGGATTGAACAATGAACTACTTAAACCAACGCCTGCCAAAAGAAGCCGTCTACTTCTATTTATCACTTCATCAATTTTATTGTCAACCAAGATATTACCTGCAAAATCTAATACTCGTTGGCGGTAAAACCCATCTGCTTGGGTATTAATGTATTCAACGCGTACTCCAGGTGTTATGGTTAATAATGGATGAACAGGTAGAATAATTTCGGAGAAAGCCGCATAATTTGTTGAGGGAAAGGAAAAATCTGAATTCTCTAAATCGTTTGGGTTTAGAAACTGAAAATCTGCGTTTGATTCAGCAGAGCCATCGCCTTGCTGTCTAAGCGTAGTTCCTGAATATATCCGAAAACCCGTTAACCAAGTGGAAAGTCTATTGGCAAAATTGAAGGTATGAATCAAACGGGTTTCATTTCCGAAATTATTAAAGTTATCTGAAAGCAGTGTTCTATTTTGACCCAGGTCTGCGACCGTTATTCGTTCTAAATTTCCTAAAGCTTTCCTAGAACTATGGTTGGAAAAAAAGCGTGTATCAAAACGGGTTTTAGCAGTAAAACGGTGATTTAAGCGTAGGCTAAATATATTCCAATTGACTTTAAACCAGTTTCTCGCCCGAATAGATTGTTGAGGATTGTTTTCAAAGTTTACATCGGTAAGCCCACCTGGTTGTTGAGAAAGGTTTCTTAAAAGGGTGTATTCGGCCCTAACTTTTGTTTTTTCTGTGAAAGCGTAGCCAAGAGAAATTCCTGCGGTATGAATATCGAAGCCACCATTTGGTCGCCATTGTTCGCCACCTCTGTATTGGTAGAAGCTATATATATCTAGCTTATCATCTTTAAAGCCGAATTCAGTAAAATTATGCATGAGATTAAATGAACCTAAGCTATTGTTTTGAGAGATAATAAGCGGGTTTTCCTCAGTAGCTCTTTTCAGCTTGAAGTCTAGAAGTCCACCAAACTGTGTTCCAAATTGCAATGATGCCGCGCCGCGCACTACATCAATATGATCAACGGCTTCCATTGGTGGCGTATAATAGCTCTCTGGATAGCCTAGTGCATCTGCTGCAATATCATAGCCATTTTGGCGGACGTTGAAATTAGCCGTTCTATTTGGCGATAAACCTCTTGCGCCAATATTAAGCTGTCCGCCTGATCGGTCACTTTCCCAAACATTAAGCCCGGCCACCTTTGCAAAAGCCTGACGAGCATTATTCGTGGCTTTATTAAATGTGAGTTGGGAAATTTTTATACGCTCGGTTTTTCGAGCAGCATTAATTTGCATGTTTTCTACATCAGCTAGGGTCGTGAAATTGCTTGTAGAAGTGCCTTCAGAACGAACAATAATTTCTTCTGATTCAGTTTCTAAGCTACTAAGTTGTACTACCAACAAATTTGAAAAAGGTGTGGAATCCAGGGCTTTCTTTTGCGTTTCAAAACCGTAGCTAAACACAATTAACGTATCTGGCAGACGTACATTGAAATTTGCGATGCCAGCGTTATTGGTATACTGCAGCTGTTTATTTTTCTGGAAATAGACCGTGGCACCTTTTATGGGGGCTTTATTCTTGTCAATAACTTCAATTATTAATTTGTCGGCTGATGCTTGCGAATAAACGGCAATTGGACAAAATAGACCAATAAGTAGAAGAAGTGGGAAATGGAATTTTGCTATTTTTTTCACTATTTGTTGGACAGAATCCATGTTTTTTTAGCATAACCTCTTTTCTGCATGGTCAAATCTGTGCTTGGATCTATTAATAATTTGGAGCTGGCCCCATTTAAACTGACGTAAGTCTCACAACGAATGGAGGGATTGACATATCCATATTTCTGGATCATGGTTTTTTCTAGATGGTGCGCGTACTGCAAGATCATATCTGGTTGAAAAGCCATCTGCTTTTCTTGGTGTAAGTTCAAGTATTCACTATTAATGATAGATTTTTCTGTATTTGCATTAGCGCCTGTTTCCCGAATAAAAAATGTAGCTGTTCCGGCTTTCTCAGCAAGCATAACACGCCAACCAAACCGATAGCCTTCTTCGGTCCAGAACATGTTGCCGCTGTACAATAATGGTTGAAATGGCAATAAGAGTTGAAAAAGTAGATGTGTGCCAAATAGCCATTGTAAAATAGGTTTTGGAGAATAGCTCTTTAGTATAACTGCGTTTTTGAATGGCTTGAGAATTCTATTATGGGTTTCTTGGTCAAAGAATATGGGCGTGAGAGCAATCATAACAAGTGGGAAAACCCCAATTTGAAATAGAATACCCGTAAGTAGATGAAAGACTACAACAGCTAAATAGGCCACTATTCTGGTTCTTTTCCACCATAAAAAGAATGGGATAGTACAGTCGAAAAGCATACCAAAGAAGGAGAATGCGTATGGAATCCAGTCAAAAGTAAATAAAGGCCCAATTATGGGAAGACTGTTTTTAGCTGGAAGCCATATTTTTAGCGGAAGCGCATCAAAAAGCCAATCGGGGTTTATTTTCGCAATTCCAGCAGCTATATAAACGATAGCAATCTGTAGCTGTAGGAGAAGAATCATCCAGTTTGGGATACTTTCTATGGCCTTTACTCGGTTTAAGCGGCTATCTAAGGAATAGTTTTTTTGTGCGGGGAGGAAGATTAGCATGAAGGCAACTACACTAACAAAATAATAGTGGTTGAGGTAGTAGCTTTTATCTAATAATTCAATGTATGTGAATGATAAAAAAAGGAGAATGCTGGAAATTCTATAAAAGTAACCAAGTAGAACCCCGACAGCAGAAATGAGCAGAATACCAAAGATCCCATAAATAAGTGCATTATTGTACGGTTGTATCCAGTCAAAACCATAATAAGTAAAATGATAAGTTGGATCTAGATATTGATTTTGAACCCAGCCCAAAATGATAAAACGCAGCGTACTTATTAAAACAAGTGCACCAAAGGCAATACGAAAATAAGCCAACGACGATATGGACGTTGGCTTATGTAAAATGCTGTTTACTAGATGCGGGAAATTATAACTCGAAGCTTGCATTAGCTACTTAGTCGCCGTCACCAGAATTAAAGGTTATAGAAACCCCAAGCAGTGAAGCTAAGTCGCTTTTAAAGAAGCGAGTATGTTGTTGAAATAAATTGTGTAGTTCAATTATTTTAGTAGGTTCTGAGTTGATAGCATCCTTCAGTGATGTGCGGCTATCAATTTGTATGAACTTCTGGTTTATCTCTGTAATAGCCTTTGAGGTAGAGGTTTTGAGTTCTTCTCCGCCAAAGACACTTTCAAGATACTCTTCAAAACCTAAGCCACTACGGTCACTAAAGTTGGCATTTCCTTTCCAGATATTAGCTAAAGAGTTAAAGTGTGCAAGCATTAACGCTAGACTTGTATCACTATAATAGGCTTCAACTCTACTTGGTTCTGAAGTGGGTTGGCCAGGTCTTAAGCCTAAAGGAACACCTAATTTAAAATTTTTGATGGCTTCATAACTTTTTGCTAATGCGTTAACCAAGTTACTAAGTGAGCTACCGGCGTCTGTACCATTTTGCGCCAAGAAAGTAACTTTTCCCGTTGTATTCCATTTTTGCGCAACGGTAGAAGTTTGCTGGGCTAGCCTTTCGGTTAGTGCTTTCAGGTATGCAAGCTGATTTTGATTGTTAAGATCAGCACTGGGAGAAAATAGGAAGTATTCTACGGCATAAAGTCCGCGTGTATCTCGTTCAAAGTTCTGAAATAATACGGATGCATTCTCTGCATAATCAAGCATTTCAGTAACATCAATTGGAAAGGTGGCTATTTCTTCACCTAGGTTGCCAGTTGTTAATTCTGAGGCACCAAAGTCAAAAATATGCATGTATTGCCAAGCTGAGGCCAGTTCAACCCAAGTGGTTTTTGCCGTTTGCAACTGTTGAGAAGATGGAGTAGCACTAAAGTCAGCAACTAAAGCATTAAGCGAACTAGCTTTGCTTTCTAAGTTTGTTACTGCTGGCAAGATTTGCTCATCAAGCATAAATTGTAAGAATGCTTGTCTGTCAAAATTACTTTCTTGGCTTGCATTGTCATCACTAGAACATGAGGTAGAAACCGAAAGCAATAGAATTAAAAGGAGTAAATTTGAATAGATTATTTTCATTGGAACCAAGTGCTTTATAAAATAAGGAAAGGGCCAGACTAGCCCTTATCCTTATTAAGATTTAATATACGTAATTTTTATTATCTACCTTGCTCAACAACCCAATTGAAGCTAAAATCTTGCATTTCTTGATTACTAAAGCCATAAAGAGCTTGAATAGCGTCTAGTGCACGGTTATTTGTTTGGGCAGATTCAAATCTATCTGTAGCAATTAGCGACACGTTGAACTCGCCTGTTTCATTATTAGGTTGAAGCATTTGATTCCAAATAGTGCCTAATTCAGCTTGATCAGCAAAGGTAGGCAGGTCTACAAAGCCTAGCATAAAGCCCAGCGCTTCACTGTATGCGTGCATAGCAGCAGAAAGATCGTCGTCAGTTGGGGCTGTTTTACTAATAGATGCCGTAGTAGAGTGCAAGTAATTTGCGATTGTGGCGATTATTCCGCGTTCATAGTTCAGTAAAATTTCTGTCTTTAAACGCGCTAATGCCTCAGTATCGTTCATAATAATGGCAACGTTCAGTGCAGATACGTTGTATTGTAGTGCTCTGTAAATTCCATTAATACCGGGCTCATTTTTATCTCGTCTTGCAAAATAATTTGAACCCAAACGGTCTGGGCTTACACTTGCGCTTGCAGAGTTAGCAAAAGCAGGAGTTGCACCAATTAGTGCAATTACTTTATCAGCAGTAGAGGCTGAAATATTGGATAGAGCTACATTTAGTTGGTTATACATGGTTGCCATGTAGAAACCTTTTTCGATGATTTGCTGCGTTTCCGTACCGTCTTTGTAGTAGAAATAACGCTTAGAACCTGTTCTTGTAAAGCCACCACCAGAGCCGTTGAACGTAGCACTAGAATCTGGATGGAAATCTCCACCATTAGCTGCGTCTACTAGCTGACTTTTGTAGTAGGTATCCACTAAATCTAAAAATGAAGCGGAGCTTACTTCTCTTAATGGAGCTAAGACAGCTTCTACACCAGATAGCGTTGTACCTCTCATTTCGCCAGTTGATGTGGGTCTTAGGCCAGAGAAATAGGAAGCTAAGCTTAGTAAGTCTGAGCCAATAGCAATCTCTGCGGCTGCATTTTGTTCAAAGTTTGGGCTAGAGTAAGGCAAGCGCAGTTTGTTTGGGATAAGGACTTTATTTATCACCATAATTGAGCCTTCGCTAGCAACTGTTTTATTTACTAAGACGGCACCACCATTTACTCCATCGCTATTGTATGTAAGTTCTACGCCATTCAAAGAAGTAGTGGTCTGTCCCACAGTTAGCGTTAAGATGTCTGCACTTACGTGCGTTTGAACTAAATCTAAGATAGCTTCATCAGACAAGTCAGAAGCGTTTAGTGCAGTTAATAGCGTCTGAATAGCCTCGTCTGTTGGAACAATAATAACTTGATTATTTTTAGACAATATTGCTGAAATTTCTGGCTTGGCAGCCCAGCTAGCAAAAACTTGAGCTTGATCTAGCTCGTTTATGGCCTCAATAAGTGAGGTGGGTTCATCGTTTGAAGAAGACGAGCATCCTGCAATACTTAGCGCGACTAAAAGGAGTAATACCTGAGTTAGATATTTTGGTAAGGACATGTTATGTTTATTTAGATTTAATATAAATGGCTGACAAAAGGTAAAGCCTGAATGTGGCTTTTTCAAGTCTATTTAGACTAAATCTTTATAATAAATACAAATAACTGGATGCCATAAACCTCAAGAACTTAATTTTAAAGTACTTGAGGGAAAGAAATTTAATTCATTTCCGGTCAATTATTAAGGTCCAAACCATCTAGAAAGTCGTCATCTAACATGCCGCCGTCGGCAGCAATTCCGTTAATAATTTTAGAAAGCCAAGCAATGTTTGATAGCCTATAGAGCAGCCTTGCGCCTACATTTGCGTCCCAATCGTTGTCTAAATCTTTAGATGGGGCTACTTCAACCACATCGAAAGCCACAATTACTCTGCCTGACAAAAAGATTTTATGTATCAGAAATATAGCCTCTTCGAGGTTTAATCCACCAGGAACGGGCGTACCAGTATTTGGGCATAAAGAGGGCATGAGACCGTCTATATCAAAACTGATGTACACATAATGTGGCAAGTTCATGATTATTTCCTGGCAAATAGATTCCCAGGTCCTACCTTGGTAGCGTTGGCTTTGAATTTGGGCATCATAAAAAGTGGTTATTCTATACTCATCTTGTATCGTTCTAAATTCGTCGGGAGATAAGTCTCTAATGCCAATTTGGGTGATAGAATCGACATCGGTTTCTTTTAAAGCATTGAACATGATAGATGCATGGCTATGGGTAAAGCCTTCGTAAGCATCCCTAAGGTCTGCATGAGCATCAATTTGTAAAATCCCCCAGGATTCATATTCTTCGTCAATGGCTTTCATTAGGCCCAGTGAGGTAGAATGATCGCCACCAACTAAACCTACCATTTTACCTTCCTTAATGTATTCTTCGGTTTCAAAGAAAACTTTATCAACCATTTTTTGTGTTCCCGTATTAATCTCTTTGTAGAGTTTTTTCAACTTGGCACTTTTAGGCGATTCACCGTTTTCTAATGCCTCAATTACTAACTTAGCTTTAGCTCTAAGCTCGGTATTTAGGGCTATTTGTGCCGCATCAATAGGAACTGTTCCGTGACCATAATTCCAGGCATCTGGGGCCATCTGGTCAAAGAAATCCAGTTGAACACTTGCGTCAATTATGGCTTTAGGTCCTAATGAGGTGCCATCTTTGTATGAGGTAGTTACATCCCAACAAACGGGATAAAGAATAATACTTGATTCTTCTAGGTTAAAAGGGAAACCAAAAAAATTACCATTTGGCCTACCAATACCATTAGGGTTAAACTTCTTAATACTCATTCGAATAGTCTTAAAATTTGTGAGTGTTCTTCCGTTAAAGTAATTAAGTTTAGTGTTCGCATAAATCAATAAAATGGAAAATTTTGATTCTAGCATTAGAAACGGCTACACCCATTTGCTCGGTGGCTCTATTCAATCCAAAAACAAATGAAATTCAGGAAAAACGGGCTGACGGCCGTGGAGCGCACTCTACTAAGCTTTTAGTGTTTATTCACGAACTTCTTGCCGAAATGGGCGCTAATATCACTGATTTGGCCGCTATTATCGTTTCTATTGGGCCAGGTTCTTTTACAGGCTTGAGAATCGCTTCTTCAGCAATTAAAGGGCTAGCCTTTGGCAGAAATATTCCCATACTAACCTACAATACAACCTATGCCATTGCATCTGCAGCAGTTTCTTTGGGTTTAAGTGGGAACATTCATGGCGTAATAGATGCACGAAGAACGCATTTGTACCATCAAAAGCTGCATGTCGAAGATGGAATCATCACACAATGTACTCAGCCAAAGATTTATGCTATTGAGGAACTAGTAAAACAGCATGTAAATCTGGGGGATCACCTTTTTGGAACGGGTTTGGCTCGGTTGAACTCGACTACAAATCACAGTGGTTTCATAGCTAATGACGATATGCGTGAAATAAGCGCAAAGCAATTACTAACTTTAGTGAAAGCAGATTCTAAGGAAATGGGTCTGATTGCGTATATTGCTGAATTAGGGATTAATGCAAACGAGCTGAAAATTTTATACAGCTTAGATTAATTCCAGTAAATTTATCTTTCAATCGATAACAACAGCGATACTTATGTCTTGGTTTAAAAGAACAGAATCTAATATTCAGACCAGCAAACCAAAAGAAATGCCAGATGGTGTATGGGTAAAAGTACCAACCACAGGCGAAACAATTCATAGAAGAGAACTTAAAGAGAATGCATGGGTTGACCCCAGCAGTGGTTACCATTTTAGAATTGGCTCTAAAGAATATTTTGATCTTTTATTTAATGAAGGACTGTTTGAGGAAATAGGCGCTGAAATTAGGTCGGTTGACATCTTAGAATTTGAAGATCGAAAGAAATATGCAGACCGACTTGTTGAAACAGAAAAAAAAACCGGCTTATCAGATGCGGCCCGTGTTGGTGTAGGTATGATGAAAGACCAGAAAGTAGTAGTGGGTTGTATGGACTTTAGCTTTATTGGTGGAAGTATGGGCTCTGTTGTAGGTCAACGCTTTGCAATGGGTATAGATTACGCATTAGCGCACAAATTGCCACTGATCCTGATTTCGCAAACTGGTGGAGCTAGAATGATGGAATCTGTACTATCACTTATGCAAATGGCTAAAACTTCGGCAAAGTTGGCGTTATTGTCTGAAGCAAAAATCCCGTATATCTCTGTGTTAACAAACCCAACTACAGGTGGTGTATCTGCCTCATTTGCTATGCTGGGTGACTTTAACGTATCTGAACCAGGTGCATTAATTGGTTTTGCTGGCCCTAGAATCATTAAACAGACTATTGGCAGAGATTTACCTCAAGACTTTCAAACTGCTGAGTACTTGTTAGAGCATGGGTTCTTGGATATGATTGTTCCAAGAATTCATATGAAAAATCGCCTAACAAGACTCATCAAGTTAAGTCAAAATAAATACCACAAATTATGATTCGTACGTATTTGGTAAGTTTTTTTTTCCTGTTAATAGTAGGGTGTATGTCACTTAACGCACAAGATAAGCAGTCTAATAGCACCGCAAAAAAATTAAACTGGAACTCAGTTTTTGATGGCACCTTCTCACAAAAGGGAATTGGTTCTGTGCGTTGGATGGCTGAAGGCGCAACCTACAGCAGCCTAGAGCAGACGGGAAACGGGCAAGTTCTCTACTTAAATGAACTATCGACGGCCGATAAAAAGGTGCTTTTTAAAGCCAATGAGCTGATGTGGCCAAAAAGTTTGCAAGAAGTTCCCACAATAGATAACTACACTTTTTCTAAAGATGAAAAATTTGTGCTATTGGAAACAAACCAAGAACGTATTTGGCGAAGAAGTAGAAAAGCTGATTATTTTATACTAAATCTTGAAAATTACAGTCTAAGGCAGTTAAGCACACAAACGTCAAAGCAAAGTTTAGCTGAGTTTTCACCAGATTATAAGCAAATAGCATTTATTGCCGACAATAATCTGTTTGTGAATCATCTAAATGAATCAATCTTAACAGAAGTAACCTCAGACGGTAAGAAAAATGCCATAATAAATGGCACAACAGATTGGGTTTATGAAGAAGAGTTTTATCTGACCAAAGCTTGGAAGTGGTCTAAAAGCAGTGATTTTTTATTGTACTTACGTTTTGATGAAAGTGAGGTCAAAGAGTTTTCCATGGAAAGATGGAGTGAAGACTACCCGACTTTCAATGAATATAAGTACCCAAAAGCTGGCGAGGACAATGCCAAAGTATCTGTTTGGGTTTATGAATTGGCTAGCAAGCAAAAAAAGGAATTACGCTTAGGCAAAGAAATTAAGGACTGGTACGTGCCAAGGTTGTATCAAGGGGAAAAAGAGCATGAGTTTTATTTAATAGTTATAAACAGGCTACAAAATCATTTAAAATTACTCAGGGTTGATGCTGCTACATCAACTGTTGAAATGGTTTACGAAGAGAAAACGCCTTATTGGCTAGATTTATCGAATACACTAGAGTTTGTAGCTGGAAAAAACCAAGTGTTGTGGTTATCTGATCAAAATGGATTCAATCATATTTACACCATTGACCTAAAAACAGGTACTAAAAAGGCTGTTACTTCGGGAAATTGGGATGTTGAGGAAGTTCATGGCTACGATCATGAAACCAAGAAAGTTTACTTCACCTCATCAAAGGTGAGTGCGGCAGAAAGGCACTTATTTGCCATAGATTTATCAGGAAAAAAGCTCCAACAACTAACGTTAAAAGAAGGTTGGCATTCCATCAATTTCTCTACAGATTTCAGCAATTATATTGACTCTTGGTCGGTTAATGATATGCCTACACAATACAGCCTGTACCAAACTAAGAGAAATAAATTAGTTAGAGAATTAGAAGCTAATGAAGCTTTGAGCAATGTGCTCTCAGAATATAATTTAGCTGAAAAGACGTTTATTGAAGTGCCTAATGGAGAGGGTGATCAATTGCTTGGTTACATTATTAAGCCCACAAATTTTGATTCCACTAAGCAATATCCATTATTAATGTTTGTTTATGGTGGGCCACGTAGTCAGCAAGTGCAAAATCGATTTTCGTTGAGTTCTAGAGATTTAATGCACCATTATTTAGCCAACAAAGGTGTTCTTATTGCCTGTGTAGATGGTAGAGGCACGGGTGGAAGAGGCCGAGATTTTAAAAAGCAAGTGTACAAACGCTTGGGTGAGTTAGAAACAGCTGATCAAATTGCGGCTGCTGAGTATTTCGGCGAATTATCTTATATAGATTCTACTCGCATTGGTATTTGGGGCGGTAGCTACGGCGGTTATATGAGTTCACTTAGCTTGGCTAAAGGGCCTACGGTATTTAAAGCAGCAGCAGCAGTTGCACCAGTAACCCACTGGAAGTTTTACGATACTATTTATACAGAACGGTTTATGCAAACACCAGAGCAAAATCCAGAGGGCTACGAAGCTTATGCACCTATTCGTCTAGCAAAGCACATTCCCCCACATTCCTACTTACTGATTCATGGTACAGCAGATGATAATGTACATTATCAGAACGCAATGGCTATGACAGAGGCATTAATTCAAGAGAATATTCCTTTTCAAATGGTTAGTTACCCAAATAGAAATCATGGCTTATCTGGACCCAATGGCTCAGGTAGACGACATTCCTATGTAACTGTCAGAGATTTCTTTTTAAGTCAATTTAACCTTCCAATACCTACCGATAGATAATTATGAAATTCGCAGATTACGCTAAAATTTATATCACATCGGGGCACGGTGGACCGGGCTCTTCCCATTTCAGAAGAGAAAAATTTGTACCAAAAGGTGGCCCTGATGGTGGTGATGGTGGCCGTGGCGGTCACATTATTATTAAAGGAAATACGCAATTAAATACCATATTAGATTTACGTTATCGTAAAAACATCAAGGCAGATGAAGGTCAGAGAGGGATGGGCGCAAAAAAACACGGTAGAGATGCTAAAGATATTGTGCTTGACGTACCTTTGGGAACGGTAGCTTATGAGGCTGAATCTAAAAAATTGATTGGAGAAATTATCTCTGAAGGGCAAGAAATAATTCTTGCCAATGGTGGAAAGGGTGGCCTAGGTAACTGGCATTTTAGATCCTCTACTAACCAAAGCCCTGAGTATGCGCAACCAGGTTTGCCTGGGGAAGAAAAAATCATTGAGCTTGAGCTAAAACTCATGGCAGATGTGGGCTTAGTTGGTTTCCCTAATGCAGGAAAAAGCACTTTATTGAGCTCTTTGTCTGCAGCTAAGCCAAAGATAGCTGATTACCCTTTTACAACTTTAGAGCCCAATTTAGGCGTGGTCCCACTTGAAGGCTTTCGCTCCTTTGTAATGGCTGATATTCCAGGAATTATTGAAGACGCTCACAAGGGTAAAGGTCTAGGAATTCAATTTTTAAGACACATTGAACGCAATAATATACTACTCTTTGTTATTAGTGGTATGAGTGATGTTGCCTATGAATATCAGGTTTTACTTGAAGAGCTTAAGGCGTACAGAAGCGATCTTTTAGAGAAGCCTAGAATTCTTGCAATCTCAAAAATGGATACGATGCCAGAGATTGATAAAGAAGAGCTTTCTAAAATTGATAAGGATGTGTTTTTTATATCATCGGTAACAGGTGAAAATATTACGGCACTTAAAGAGCGAGTTTGGCAAGAGATTGTTAAATTAAAAGCAATAAACGAAGAGGACAGTTAAAGGCGTTGTAATTGGCTAGATTGTTCTCTTCCCGATGTAAGCGAAAATTAGATAGTAAGTAAATTAGATGTAGTTCATTATGTATAAAGAAATAATAGCCCTTGGGCTAATGAATCAGGTTGGTGCCGTTAAAATCAGGAAAATGATAGCCTATTCAGGGTCAATAGAGAAGGTGTTTCAATACAGTTTTAAAGAACTGTGTGAAATACCTGGAATTGGGCAACAAGCAGCCGCTGAAATTCGGAGCTTCACAGATTGGCCTAAGGTAGATGAGATTCTTAAAATTTCTGAGGATTGTGGCTATCAATTATTATCAATCACAGATGAAAGCTTTCCGAAAATTTTGGCAGAATTGTATGATGCTCCGCCCATTTTATGGTATATAGGTGATGTGAATTTGCTTAGCCAAATGAATATGGCTGTGGTGGGTACTCGAAGAATGAGTGTTTACGCAGCAGAGCAGGTGCGTCTGTTCACTCAAGCTTTGGTAGAGCAACAGATAAATGTTGTGAGTGGTTTAGCCCTTGGTGTAGATACCCTGGCGCATAAGGTTTGCGTAGAAAAAAACGGAAAAACCATAGCGGTACTTGGTTCTGGTTTTAATAAGATATACCCGGCAATTAATAAAGACTTAGCCAGAAAAATTGTAGATAGTGGTGGCTGTTTGCTATCAGAATACGCGCCGCTAACAAAGGCTGAGGCTAGCCATTTCCCAACAAGGAACCGTATTGTTAGTGGTCTATCGGTGGGCGTGTTAATGGTAGAATCTGGTATGAAAGGCGGCAGCATGATCACAGCAGCTAGGGCTTTAGACCAGAATAGAGAAGTTTTTGCTATTCCCCATCAAAATGGAACAATAAATGGGGAAGGAGGAAATCATTTGATAAAAAAATCGGCAGCGAAATTAGTGCAATCTCCAGAAGATATTTTCGAAGAAATTGGTATTCAAACCGCTGCTAAAAATTCTACCAAAGAAAATCAACCTTCATTATTTGCCCAAGAACCTTTATGGATGGTAAGAGATAAGCAGCAGCCTTTTAATGAACAGGAAAAAAAAATACTAGAGCAATGCAATGGGCCGCAGCAATCTATTGATAATTTACTAGAGAATATAAGTATGGCCTACCAAGAGTTGCAGCATTCTTTGTTTGAACTAGAGTTAGAAGGCTATCTAAAACAACTACCAGGTGCCTACTATAAAAGTCTATAAAGACAAATTCTTGCAATTTCATTGGTTGGAAACTACATTTATAGGCAAATTGTCTATTATGTATTCCAAATAGCCATAATTAAGCATGCAAAAAAGCGGATTAGCATTACAACAAAAGCTTCAACAGAAGCTTTCTCCTCAACAGATCTTATTCATTAAGATGCTGCAAATGAATACATTTGAGCTAAATCAAATGTTGAAATCCGAAATAGAGGAAAATCCTTTTTTAGAAATATCGGATTCTGACACAAAAAAAGACGCAGAAGACGCTAAAGAAGCCTCAAATGAAAGTGATAATGAAACTGCCGATTCTGATGTAACAGAAAGTGTTGATGAGCACGAGAATATTGATTGGGACGAATACCTACAAAATAGTGAAGCAGAGCACGACTACAGCACTACCTATAATCCGGACAAGGCTGATTGGGAAGATATCCCTAAGCCATACCAAAAGAATTTAATAGAAGATCTTGAAGAGCAAGTAGCCTTATTAGGCTTAACAGAAACAGAATTTTTAATTACAGAACAAATACTTGGTTCGCTCTCAGAAGATGGCTACTTCAGACGAGATGTAGACGCTATTATTGATAATATAGCCTTCAACCATGATGTTTATGTAACCGAAGCAGAGGTGGAAAGGCTTAGAAAAAAAATTCAGCGTTTAGATCCTATTGGTATAGCCTCGGTAGATTTGCGAGATTGTTTAATGGTGCAGTTGGCCATGCTTCCTGATACGGTTAAATACAGAAATCTTGCTTATTTGATGTTAGATCAAGAATGGGGCGCTTTCGAGAAAAAACATTTTGACCGCTTAATCAAAAAGCTGAATACAGATGCTGAAGCACTACAAAAAGCCTATGATATCATTAAACACTTAGACCCTAAACCGGGTGTTGGGGTTAATGAAGACGAGAAAATTGATTATGTAGAACCAGACTTTACCGTTAGATGGATAGAGTTTGAAGATGGTGACGAGCCGGTTTCGAAAAAAGAAAAAGCAGGTAGTATTCAGAGTGAATCGGGCGAGTTTGAAATCGTTTTAAATAGGACTAACAGGCCACCATTGCGTATTTCGTCAACCTATAAAGAGCTTTGGGACGACAACAATAGAACAGGTTCTAAAGCTAGAGAAAAAGATGAAACCAATAAATTTATTCGTGAAAAAATAGAAAAAGCTAAATGGTATATGGACGCTATTCAGCAGCGTCAGAACACATTACTAAGTGTTATGAAAGCCATTCTTCAAGTTCAAGAGAAATTCTTTAGAACAGGTGCCAGCCTAAAGCCCATGATTCTGAAAGATATTGCAGAAATTGTACACATGGATATTTCTACTATCTCAAGGGTTACCAAACAAAAATATGTACAAACGCCATTTGGGGTGTTTGAGCTAAAATATTTCTTTTCTGAGGGAATGGAAATGTCGAGTGGTGAGGAAGTATCTACCCGACAAATAAAAGAAGCATTAGGTAAAATTGTAGACGAAGAAGACAAAGCAAAACCTTACAGTGATGATAAGCTGGTGCATCTTTTGGCGGAATTAGGCTATAAAGTCGCTAGAAGAACGGTTACTAAATATCGTGAACAGCTTAATATTCCAGTTGCTAGAATGAGAAAGCAATTGCAATTTTAGTCTCAAGGAATTGCAATTGCTAGATTAAAGGTATTAAGCCAATTGAACTGTAATTCAGCAAAAAAGAGTAATCCTACAAAAAGCATCCAAAACACAATAAAGCCAAGTCCGATACTCCATAAAACCCCATTAGAATCTATACTAGCAAGACTTATTTGTGCTCTTAAGTGATTAATTGGGATTAATAACATAATGGCTAAAGCTGCTAGAGATACGAACCAAAATGCTTGGGGAAGGTTTTCTATTAGTAAGTATGTTGGTATTAGTAACAAAAATAAAAGATGCAATCCATAGGTATAAACACTTGCTACTTGTCCAAAATAGCGTAAACCATTATTAATGGTTTTAGCCCAAACTAGTAAGAAGAGGTGGATTATTACGTTCAATGTTAACACATTCAGAAAAGTATTCATGAATGGACTAAGCTGGTTAAAAGAAAAAACACCTAATTGGCTATTGATTAAAGCAAAACCATCGGGAGAAATAATGATGCTCAATAAAGCCGTTTGTACTAATGCATGCAGGCCTACAAATTTAAGCAGAATAAGCCAAGCCGGTAAAGTAATAGCGTTACGCCAAGACTTTATATCCTGCAAAAAAAACCTAACATTGGTAAAATAGCGCTGAATACTTCTTTGATATCTAAATGAAATGGAGAAATGAAGTACAAAAAGGCTCACAAATATAATAATCAGAATAGAACCGAATTGGTCGTAATACACTATTCTGCTGTACTCAAGACGTTGAACATCAAGTTGTTGATCGTTTTGAAATGAGCGTAAATATATGGCTAAGCTTGGGTTCTGATTAAGCGCAGTTTGCAGATGATTCTGATCTAGAAAAATCCATTTAATATTAAGTTCTTTTGCTAGATCAACAAGGCGCTGCAGCTTTCGTGTTTGATAATCTTCGCTGCGGTAAGCTTTAAAAATAATAGCTTCAATATCTAGATTCGTATTTTTTCTCATTTGCTCAGCGGCATACGGGTAATCTAGAAATGACATTATTAGCCAAGCTTTTTTATTATCGGGAATAGTCTCAGCTACCTTTAAGTAACTGAAAGCTCGCTCTATATAATACTTATCGAAGCTGTAATTTAATGGCTTATGGGCGTTTATTAAGTTTGCTGGATGGTAGCTTATAAACTCAAATTGGCTAAATGCGGTTGAGGCTTGATTTATAAAGCTTTTTTCGATTTCATTATCTGTTAAGTTCTTTAGCGTTGGCAGCCATGGATAAGCAAATTTCTTAAGGCCTCTATTGCTTTCAGAAAGAGAGATAAGGGTATCAGCTTTAACTAGGATGGCATCAAAACCTATGCTGCTAAAATCAATACTTTTTGATAGGCTTTCGCTCGGAGTTACATACACTCCAAGTTTCTGGGCTGTAACAGCTTGTATTTGTATCAACAAAAACAGTAAAGACGTGAAAACAAAGATAGTATATAAATACAGTTTCTTTGCTTGATTGTATTTGGGCCTAAATAACAATGTTAATCCGCTGAAGTAGGGTCTAGAGGAATTTCTCTAGTTTCCTTGAAACTACTTAATACTATATTTGAACGGGTTTTGTAAACACCATCCCAAGACTGAATTTTTGTTAATAAGCGCTCAAATGTAGTAGTGTTTTGTGTACGAATTTTCACAATATGAGAACCGTCACCAGTAATAGAATGACATTCTAAAACTTCTGGAAGTTGTAGAACATGCTTTACAAACTCTGGATATCTAGTTGAATTCTCGACTTCTACGAATATGTAAGCGGTTATATCAAAACCAAAAGCTTCTTCATTTAGCACCGCATAATAGCCTTCAATAAGCTCTTTGTCTTCTAGCTTTCTCATACGCTCAGACACCGATGGCACAGATAGATTTACGATTTCCGCAAGATGATTTCGCTGCATTCTCGCATTTTTTTGTAATTCCTTCAATATTCTGATATCGATGGGGTCTAGAACGGTATGATTTATATTTTTTGATGCCATGTCTGGGGTGTTTGTCTAAATAATTTCGGAAAATATACGCTTTAACTTTAATTAATTCAGCTATTTAGTGTATAAAATACATAAATTCGTCTTTCATGCTGCTATACTCACCCTTATCTTAGAGAGCTATTTATCACTATCACCTATTCTATGTTAGATTTATCATTTATACTGCAAAATGCTGAAGCCGTAAAAAACAATATGATTAACAAAGGGGAAAAGGAAACCTCCGTTGTAGATCTGTTAATAGAGGCGCAAACAAAATGGCTAAGTCTAATAAAGGAAACGGAATCTTTTAGGCAAGAAAGCAACACTAGAGCCAAACAAATTGGGCAATTAATGGCTCAAGGAAAAAAAGATGAAGCCCAAGAATTCATTAAGCAGTCTGCTTCAGATAAAAAGTACATAAAAGAACTTGAAGAGACCCTGCAAGTGGCTCAAGCTCAGCGAGACGACCTACAGCTTAGAATCCCAAATATTGCGCATAATTCTGTTCCTGTTGGTGCTTCAGAGTCTGATAACGTAATTTTTGCAAGTTGGGGTACCATAGAGCAAAAAGAATGGTATAAACCTCATTGGGAAATTTTAGAGCAACATGGATGGGTAGACTTCAATAGAGGCTCAAAAGTAGCAGGCGCAGGCTTCCCCTTTTATATTGACGGAATGGCAAAACTACAGCGATCTTTAATTCAATTTTTCTTAGATGAAGCCACAGAAAGAGGGTATATTGAAATGCAACCGCCCTATTTTGTGAATGAAGATTCAGCTAGAGGTACGGGTCAAATTCCCGATAAAGAAGATATGATGTATACTATCGATAGAGATGGTTTTTTCAATATTCCAACGGCTGAAGTACCGGTAACAAACTTTCATAGAGACGAGATATTTGATGAAGAACAGCTTCCAATAAAATATGCGGCTTACACACCTTGCTGGCGAAGAGAAGCAGGCAGCTATGGAGCAGATGTTCGCGGCTTGAATAGACTTCATCAATTTGACAAGGTAGAGCTAGTTAAGTTTGTGCAGCCTGAAAAGTCGTATGAAGAGCTTGAGTTGTTGCGCGCAGACGCGGAATTTTTACTGCAGAAATTAGGCCTTGCTTACCGAACCTTGTTGATGTGTACTGGGGATATGGGCTTCACGCAATCAAAAAAATATGACTTAGAGGTATGGTCGGTAGGGCAGAAAAGATGGCTAGAAGTTAGCTCTTGCTCTAACTTTGAGTCTTTTCAAGCCAGAAGAATGAAAATACGTTTTAGAAGTGAAGGGAATTCTTCGAATCAAATGATACACACACTTAATGGCTCAGGTTTGGCAATTCCTAGAGTTGTTGCTGCAATCGTAGAGCAATATCAAACCGAAGACGGAAATGTTCGTGTACCTGAAGTATTGAAGCCATATATCAAACGCGATATTCTTTGATTATTATAGTAATAGAAAGCTACTTATTGTTCCCTTAAAAAGGATGCGATTCATTTTAGGGGAACAACTTCTGTGGCTCGCGGTTATTTAAGGTCTTTAAAAGCATATTTCTAAGCAAAACAATATAAAATCAGTACATAATTAAGCTAGTTTATTTGTTCTGAGAAATTTAAAGGGCCAACAATTTGAGCGATAAACAAAGTAAAAAATGGGTATTGAGTCTTAATTAATAAATGCACATGCCTTAGTTATTTATAGTACTTTAGGGAATAGCTTAAGTTTTGAATTCTCTGCCTGTCAACTAAATGAATGGAATATATGTCTGGAGCTATCATTTTTTTTGGTCATCCTAATCACCAAAATTCTCGACTCAACAGTGCATTAGCTACTGCTATTTATGCTTTAAACGTCTTTTACTTGCAGAACTTGCAGGCTAAGTTCCATGTTTACTATAAATTTAAGTATATTGAAGAACAGTTACTGTTGCTAGTAATAAAAAAGCTGCGGTGCAACTTCAGAGCAAAATTAGCCTCAATTTTAATGAAGCCTACTAACGCTAATTTCCTTGTGAATAAATTGATGAAAGATGAGTTCTAGCATGTCAAACTTTAATTTTTATGAAATAAAAGAACCCTTAGTTTTTTTCAAAATGGGAGAGTTTCATTATAATGAGACTGCCAAGAGCCTAAATGCCATTCTTATAAATGCAGTTGAAAATTTATTGAATGAAAATAAAGGAATTGAAAACCTAGAAGGCCTGAAGCTAGTAAAATTATTTGATATTGATGACGGTAAATTATTTAAAATTCTACATAATGATAGCACTGATATTTTAGATGATTCAGAAATTTTTGATAAAATATTGACAGACTATGTAAAATTAAGTCATGATAATGTATTACTGTGGGAATTGAGAGATCCCGTTCTTTTGAATCAGGATACAAATAAACGTTCGATTGATTTTGTAAATAATTTAAGTCTAAAAAAAATCATCAAACTTTCGTCAAGTTTATTAATTAATCAAAAAGAAAATAATGTTATAGGAAGAAAAGCCAACGAATTATTTGAAATGAATAATCCTGAAATGATAAAAGGGGTTAATCAATTTTTCGATAATAATTTATATGTGAATAACTTAATATTGAGAGTTGATAGTCCTTACGAGGAAAAAGGACGTATTTTCAATATAAATTTAAAAGGCTATCAGAAGAATGGCCGTTTAATATCGGTACTCTTAACAAGCCAAGATGTTACTGAACTAACCTATAAAGAAGAAGAACTTAGTTTAGCCAAGAAAATGTTAAACGATGCTGAAATTGTAGGCAAACAATCAGCCTTTGTACTTTGGCCAAAATTGGATAAGTCTTGGTGGTCAGATAATTATTACCCACTTTTTGGTTTAGATAAAAATGATGAATCAGCATCACAAAAAATAGTAGACTTAAGTATTATCTTACCAGAATACCATAAAACTATTAAGGATCTAATAGACAATGTATCTTTAGGAATAGAACAGAAAGCGAATTTCAAAATTAAAAAATCTGATGGTGAAATTAGAGATTTTGAAATAATTTGCACCAAAAATATGGATAATTATGAAAATGATTACAGAGTTAATGGTTTAATAAGAGATATTACTGATGAATTAGCATTGAATGAGGAAATACGTGAAAGGAGTGAAGCCTGGGAGAAGTATGAAGATACTGTCCCCGGAGCTTTTTATTCTTATACAGTAAATATTCTGGGAGAAGCTAGAATTAGTTATTTTAGTGATAAATTAATTGAAATAGCTAATTTACCAAGCAATTCATCTGAGCATACTATTCTTGATTACTATATAAAAAAAATTCATCCTGAAGATAGAGAAAGCTTTATAAAAAGTACTGAGGACGCAGTAAGACTACAAGTATCATGGGAGCATAAACATAGATTAACTCAATCTGATGGATCATATAAGTGGATTAAAGGTTTGGCTACACCTAAAATAGAGAGCAACGGCGATATTATATATTTTGGGTTGCTAATTGATGTCACTGATGAAGAGAACCAAACTAATGCTCTTAATATTGCAAATCATAAATACGCACTAGCTACTCAAACGGCAAGAATGGGAATTTGGGAGTTAGATATCGAGAAAAATATTGTTGATTTTGATCAGCAGTTAAAGCATATCTATTTATTGACTGATAGCGATAGGAAATCTCTTTCTTTTCAAAAGTGGCTTGAATTCGTTCACCCTAATTATGTGTTACAATACGAGCAAGCATTCTCTGATGCAACAAGTAATGCCACAGATATTGACTTAACTTATAAGATAATTATTCAAGGAAAAGAATATTTCCACAATATTTTAGGCATAGTCTTACTTAATAATGAAGGAAATCCAACTAAAATTTTAGGTGTATCCAGAGATGTGACAGAGACTCTTACCTATCAAAATAAATTAGAAGAGATTAATAATATTTACGAACTAGCAACCCAATCAGCTAATATGGGTATTTGGGAATTGGATTTAGTCACTAATGAATTGATATGGAATGATAGTCATTATGCAATCTTTAATATAGATAAAAATAAAAGTCCTATCACATATGAGAAGTTTGCTGAAATAATACATGTAGATGATTTGATAGACTTGAAAAATAACTTTAATTCAGCAATTCATAATGGAAATACAAAATTACCAACATATAGAGCGGTAGTTAAAGGTAAAGGTATTTGTTATTTTGATTCAGCTTGTACAACAGTATTTGATGAAACAAATAAACCCGTACGCATGATGGGAGTTGTATGGGAAGTAACAGAAAATGTAAAACGCGAAGAAGAGTTGAAGCACACTGGTATAAAATATCAGCTTGCCACTAAAACTGCTAGAATGGGTATTTGGGATTTGGAACTCCCTTCGATGAAGCTGAATTGGGATAATGAGCTTCACAATATATACGGAACAAACAAAAATGAAGATATCACCTATCCTATATGGCAAAGTTTAGTCCACCCTGAGGATATTAATAGGGTAGAACGACATTTAGTACTTGCGCTAAAAGGAGAAAGAGAGTTTAGCGAAGTGTTTAGACATAAACTAGCAGATAACACATGGGCATATAACAAAACTAAAGCGGTTGTCTTACGAAATGAAAAGAATGAACCTAATAAGGTATTAGGTGTTTCTTGGGATGTTTCTGACATGATTCAGTATCAAAAAAGCCTTGAAAGTTTAAACCTAAAATACCGATTAGCTACAAAGAGTATAAGATTTGGGCTGTGGGACTATAATCCAGAAACAAATAGTGTTATTTGGGATCCTGCGCTTGCAGAGATGTATGGAATTCCCAACAGTTTTGAAGAGTCATTCCCTATAGAACAAATATTGCAAGTAATTGATGTGAAAGACAGAGCTAGATTTCATCAATCTATTAAAGACTCTATTGAAAAGAAATGGGTGGAATTTAACGAATCTTATACCGTGAATAACCCAATTACGGGCAAGGTTAGACATATAGAAATTGTTTGTGGGCCACAGTTTGATGAAAATGGAAATATTGAGCGCATGCTAGGTCTATCTTTTGATAACACCTATGCTGTTGAAAGAGAGCTTGAATTAGTTCAGGTACTTGAAACGCGTGAAAAGTTATTTAATGTAATTGCCCATGATTTAAAAGGACCGATAAGTAATCTAATTGGTGTAAGTGAGTTTTTAACTCACGACTATGATGACTTAGCTGACGAAGAAATAAAAGAATTTTTGCTAATGATTAGGAAGAGTTCTCTCACGGCCTCTAATTTGATGAATAACTTAATTACATGGACAAGAAATATTTCCAATAGGATTCCTTTCGAGCCTAAATATAAAACGGTAGAATCTCTTTTTACTACAGTGATTTCATTTTACGAAGAAACTATGAAGCTTAAAGGAATAAGTGCCAAAATAGATGAGCAAAGCTTTAAGGGTAAGATTTTTGTGGACGTAAATATGATGGAAACCATTTTGAGAAATTTAGTTGGAAACGCCATTAAGTTCTCTTCCAAAGGTGATCATGTAACGCTATCAGCGATTAATAATCTAAACGAAGTAAGGCTGATAATCACAGATTCAGGTATTGGAATGACTGACCGACAAATTAAAATGATCCTGAAGCAGGATGGAAAATTTCAAAAATCTGGAACTGCAAAAGAGACGGGCACAGGTCTTGGTTTAATAATAGTTCAAGATTTTGTAGAAAACCACAATGGTAAACTCTCCATAATTAGCACCGAAAAAGAAGGCTCTATCTTTAGTATAAGCTTACCACAACCATAAACTATTAATAGCTTGTGGTAATAAAAAAAAAGCTAGTTATGAGCAGTAAATAGACTGTTTCACAACTAGCTTTCTTGTAAGTATTAACTACAATAAACGTGTTTTTATAGGCTTAGTTAAGACCTAGTACGGCTTCACCTTGTTCAAAGACAACATCAACAGGAATTCCTGCTGCTTTTAGTTTGTCTAATTGGGCTTGTAGGTCAGCCTTTATAATTCCTTCTTCAGCAACCCATTTAGCAGTAGCGTCAAAATTGCCATCGCCTTGAAGTTTCAAAATTTTATCTGATAAGCTGGCAATAGCCATTTCCATATTATCAAAATCTACTTTAAAGGTGCCATTTGGTGTTTTAGCAAAAGCGCCGGCTTCCAAGAAGTAGTTGAAACGCAGCATATTAGCTACACCGTGAGCACTAGATGCGCCAAAGCGAACAGAACGGAAAATACCAGCCATAAAAGTTACCATATGCGAGCGTATGTCAGCATCAAGCTCACCACTTTTGATTAGCTCGTTAACCATGTACAAGCCCAAAATGTCAGCTTTTCCTTCTTCTAATGCAGAGTAATGAGCTTTTAAGGCATCACGTACACTTCCTTTACCGTTTATCGTATTCTTTATGCCAAGACCGTGCGCAACTTCGTGAAACATGGTATTATTAAAGAAGGCATCAAAAGTGATAAACTCTCTTTGGCTTTCGTCTATTAATACTTCCGATATAGGAATTAATATTTTGTCGAATTTAGCTTGCATTGCATTTTTTAGTTGCAGCCTTCTAGAGCCTTTTTTAAGCTGTACTTCTTCATCATTTGGCAAATTGATGGCTATGGTTTTTGAGCCTGCATTGCAATCGCCAGCATAATAAAGTACATCATATGCGCCTAAATCGGCATCACTACCGGGCTCTTCAGCCTTATAGGCTTGTGCAACAGGCAGATCTTTTTGTAAATCAGGCAGCAAAGAAGCATATTTTTGTAGCCTTTCACTCCAAGAGCGATCTTTCAACAAAACGTAGGCTTCGTGCGCTGTTCTGTACCCAAATAATTGATCTTCATAATTTTCGATGGGCCCAATAACTAAATCGAGGTCATTATTTTTCACATCCATCCAAGCAAAATCGGAAGGCTGGTAATCATCGTTTCTTAATGCAGCAGAGCGTAGCATCAAGTATCTTTTAAAGCTTTGGTTGCTCGATAGTTTTGCCGCAATGGTCATAGCTTCACTAGCGGTTTCATGCTCAACGTCAAATACTTTATGGTAAGGTACGAGTATTAATTTACCAGCTGAATCTCGTCTTACTAAACTATAAGGGTCTTTTTTCTTGGGTTCATCCCAGGCATTAAATTCTTCTACGCTCATATCAGCAGGGTAGAAATTTGCACCTAAAGGCTTTGGTCCGTAGCCGTCTACAAAAGGTTTATTGCCGTTTAAGCGATCCCAAGGTCCATAGTTAATAGCTGCATATAGTTGTAATTCTTTGTTTCCTTCCAATGAATCAAGTAAGCTTTTCTTCTTTCCGTAAGCTTCTTTCCAAAAAACTTGATCCATAGCTTTAGCGGCCACAATTAGCTGTTTTATCATTTCTTTTTGATTTGCAGACAGCCCAGATATATCTGCATCTAAACGTACAGTTTCATATTTAGCACGTTCAATAGTTTCAGTCATAGGTGTTGAGTTTGAGTTACTGCAAGCAAATAGCGTCAGTATTATTGCAGACAGAAGAAGGTTTGTTTTCATGAGTAAAATCTCACCTGTCATGGGTTATGTGTAATATATGTACAAAAAGTAAATCTACCTAAATGTTAGTTCATAAAATACCTTTTGTTAATCCTTCAAAATACAAAATAGCTTAGCCAATGAATGTATAGACTGCTGTTTTATTTAGCGTTAAATAGGGCAGTGAATGTAAAAAAACACCTATTTATTTATCAAATAGCTGTCGCTAATTGAATGAAACAAACCACTTTACCGTTTATTTAGATGTAGTTTAAACATCATGTAAAACAACGGGTATGCTAAAAAATAGATCTTCTATCTCTAGTTATTTTGAAGATTCACTAGATGAGTTCAAATCATGGATGCAAGTACAAAGAATTGGGTGCTCATTTGAAGATTGGCCAATTTACGGTTTGCGTTGGGGAAGTGGTTCTACAAAAATATTTCTTTGGGCAACTACAAATGGTCAAGACAAAACCTCACTTAAAGGCATTTTGACACTAATGAAATTATTGCAAGGCAAAGAGCCAGATGTAGTGTCTTTCGGAACCTTAATAAAGTGGAAATCTAAATTTACTTTATACTTTATACCAGTGTTGAACCCAGATGGATTGAACAACTTTTGTTCAGAAAACGCAATGGGGATAGATATCTATAAAGATGCGAGATCTTTAATAGCACCAGAAAGCCAAGTTTTAGACGCTGCCCTAAAAGACTACAAACCAGATATGGTAATTGGGCTAGAAAATATTTCAATGGCCGCATTACAAAGTTCCAAATCACGTGAAAAACTCATGTTGTTAGACTTAGCAACAGATCAACATCTATATGCAAATTCAAAAAAGTCTACTCAGAATGAAAGTAGACAACGTTTAATTGCGGCTTGTAATACTCACGCAGAGAAGTTAAAATCTTGCATAGGCATTATTAACAATGATTACGACAAACATCATTTTAGTTCTTTAATTCAACAAAATGGAACACCGATGCTACTAATAAGACCCATGCAAGAGTTTATGAACACTGAAGAGTTAAAAATGGTCAACTTGGTGGAAAAGACTTTGGTGTATTTATTAAATCAATTGTCTGTTGAAACAAAAAATACAATGGTCGCATCGAATGTTGGCGCCGAAGCTATCATATCAACACCTATGAATGCTGACATTATATATAAGAAGGCAAAAATAACGGCAAATAATGGAAAACGATTTATTGCTGACGTTGCATTTGACCGAAGACCTTCAGGCTACGAGCTTAAAAAAATTGGTGATTTAGACGGGGCAACTGCAAAAGAAATACTGCTTAATCAAATACTTAAGTTAGAAGACCTTAGTACTTTCAGGAATAACTAACTAAGCCATTAATAGTAAGGGAATGGCTTGGTTAGTGAATTATTGCTGCTAGCTTAATTAACAGGGCTTAATGTCGTCTTGATGTCAAGATCAACAGTTGGCCATAGTTTACTGATACCATCAGGTCCACGGTGTAAAATGTCACAAGCTACGTTTAGTGCTTTTATGCCAGATATCGCATCCCAAATGGTAACGTCAATTGTTCCAGATAGCTGAAAAACATTATCGGTGAAGTCATAAGCTAAATTTGCTGTTTTCTTTATACCGTTCATGGCAATCTCTACTTTAGCGGTACCACTGGTTTCGCTTCCTTCATAAGACAATACTTTTCCTGATAGGCTGTCAGTATCTATTGTTCCAAAAAAGTGTTCTTTAATCTTTTGGTTACGGTCTTCAATACCGGTTTCTAGAGCCGCTACAGGGATAGTAAAAGTTAGGTTGTTAAGTAACTCTTTTGGTGAGGAAACCGTAGAGGGAACACCGCTAGCATTAAATGTCGTAAACCAACCGGGTACGCCTATTTTGTCATTGAACTTATAAGCGACAAAGCCCACGTAGGTAGAATCGCTTGAATAGTTGTAAGAAGTAGCAGTTGATTTAGTTGCCTCAGTTTTCTGGGAAGTATTATTCCCACAATTTGCAAGAAAAAGCGAACTGGCAATTAGTAATGTGATTGAAAGGAAGCGCATAGTTAAGTGAGGACTATTTGAGTTAGTTTGATTGTTAAATTTTTGAACAAACGACTTATGCAAATCATTTACGCCACAGCATAATAGGTGCTTTCATCGAAGTTAAGTAGACGGTCAACTATTTGATCTGGATCATTCATTTCAAGGATATCAACGCGTAGATGTTTCCCGTTTTTTATGCCTTTAACGTAGCTGCCATAATGCTTTTTCATTATGATAACGCCGTATCGCTCGCCGTGGTGTCGAACGCTTAGTTTAAGGTGATCTGCACACAAGGCTAGCCGCTCTTCAATGGTAGCGTTGGGCAGTATTTCGCCAGTTTCCATATAATGTTTTGTTTGCTCAAAAATCCAAGGGTTTCCGATAGCAGCACGGCCAATCATGATGCCGTCTACGCCAGTTTCGTTAAACATTTTAACGGCAAGCTCAGGCGAGGTGACATCTCCATTCCCGATAATGGGAATGTGTAAACCGGGGGTATTCTTCAGTTTTTTGAGCCAATCCCATTGGGCTTCACCTTTATATTTTTGGGCTCTTGTTCTGGCATGAACTGTTAGTGCTTTAACCCCAACAGACTGCAACATGAGAGCTACATCTTGAATCTGAATGGTGTGCTCATTCCAGCCCAGCCTAGTTTTAACCGTTACCGGCATATCTCCAGCGGCGTCTACCACACTGCCTGTCATACGTTCCATTAAACCAATGTCTTGCAAACAAGCGGCACCGGCACCTTTGTCAACAATTTTTGAAACAGGACAGCCAAAATTAATATCAATTAAATCTGGGTTATTGCTAACGGCTACTTTTGTGGCACCTTCCATGGCTTCTTCACGACCGCCAAATATTTGGATGCCAAAGGTGCGCTCTTCTTCACTAAAGTTCATTTTATGAAGCGCAATATCAGAATCTCTGATAATTGCTTCTGAGCTAATAAATTCGGTATAAACCACATCTGCGCCTTTTCTTTTGCAAAGAATTCTAAAAGGCGAGTCAGATACGTCTTCCATGGGAGCCAAAAATAATGGCTTTTCCCCTAAATCGATATGGGCAATTTGCATAGTTCTTTTTTAGATTAGCCTACAAATATACAAAATGATATAGATAACTGCTTTTTTCGATTATAAAAGCTATTTTTGTCTGTAATAATTGATAAAAAAGTAATTGCCTTTTTTCGAAGCGCTTTTTTAGCCAAAAAATGATGATTGTAACGTTAATTGAAATACACTTTTAAAATGGCTAATCTGTGGCATTTCCTTATCTTTTAAGCGTAAAACCAATTTGTTGTATTATCATTTTGGTATAAAATCATTTTTTGTTAATCCAAATTTAGTCGAGGATCTTCCATGTCCAACAATATTAAAGCCCTTCTGGGTGACAAAGCAGAGTTTTTATTAGACCACAGCTGTAAAACGATTCCTAAAGAGCAACTTCATTTGCCATCTGGTTCGTATGTAGATAATGTATGGTCACATTCAGACCGTAACAACCGTGTACTTGGCAATATTCAACGCATTCTCGACCATGGTCGTCTAGCTGGTACTGGCTATACTTCTATTCTGCCTGTTGATCAAGGCATTGAGCATAGCGCTGGCGCATCATTTGCAAAAAATCCTGTTTACTTCGATCCAGAAAATATTATAAAACTAGCCATTGAAGGTGGCTGTAACGCTGTTGCTTCTACATTTGGTGTACTAGCAACTACCTCTAGGAAATATGCTCACAAAATTCCTTATATCGTAAAAATCAACCATAATGAGTTGATGACCTTCCCGAATACCTACGATCAAATTATGTTTGGTCAGGTAGAGCAGGCTTACGATATGGGCGCTGCAGCTATTGGTGCAACCATCTATTTTGGTTCTGAAGAAAGCAACCGCCAGATTGGAGAAGTTTCTGAAGCTTTTCAATTAGCACACGAACTAGGTATGGCAACCATTCTTTGGTGCTACATTAGAAATGACGCATTCAAGGTTAACGGTGTTGATTATCATACTTCGGCTGATTTAACAGCTCAAGCAAATCACTTAGGCGTTACGCTAGGTGCAGATATCATCAAGCAAAAATTACCTGATGTTAACGGCGGTTTCAAAGCATTAAATACCGGTTCTTCTTCTTACGGGAAGTTAGACGAGCGTATTTATACCGAGCTTACTACCGATCACCCAATTGATCTAACTCGTTATCAAGTAGCTAACTGCTATATGGGAAGAGCGGGTTTAATTAACTCTGGTGGAGCCTCTGGCGCTAATGATTTTGAAGATGCTGCAATTACTGCGGTAGTTAACAAACGTGCTGGCGGAATGGGCTTGATTTCTGGCCGTAAAGCATTCCAACGTCCAATGGAAGAAGGTGCTAAGCTACTTCAAACCATTCAAGACGTTTACTTAGACAAAAGCATAACTGTTGCCTAAGTAGCTTAGATTCTTTTAAAAGCCTCTTCCTTACCGAAGAGGCTTTTTTGTAAATAGTAATGTGTTTTATATAAAAAATTTAACTAGTTGTGTTAAATCATATAACACTCTTTTTAATTCAATTTTTTCCAAGTAATTTAAGTTCTATAAATCAAGTTTTTTTATTCATTATTAGTGAAAACACAAAATACTTTTGTTACTCAGCTTCTATCTGCCATATCTTTAGTAACACTTTTGGTTATTTTGTGTAATAACGCTACAGTTCAGCTTATTTCTGTTAATCAATTAGATGTAGGTAACAAGGCAGAAATACTTGAGATTACACAAGAAGAGCTATCAGACTCAAGTCTGAATTATTTTAGCTTTCCTTATATTGCAGTTATCGCTCATTTTTTTGGCAAATCATTCTTTTTTAATATACAAAAATCTTTTAGTGCAGATAGATGTATATCTGTTTATGTATATGTAAGTAAATACCCCTTGTATATTTTATTTCATTCACTTCGAATATTTAGCTAGTTCTTGTAAATAACTTTCTTTCTAAGTACTTAACTAGAATTTATATCTATAAACTAATCAAGTACTTAGGCTTATAATGCGACCTTCACTGGTGCGTTATTTTAAATAAAACACCATATTTACATGGTGCCACTATTACTGTAGTTTTTTTAATCAATGATAGAACCTAGTAAAAAATACAAACAAGACTCATTAGAAGAAATATTAGTGAGTTTGAAACACTATTTACCAGCTCAAGCACCACTAAAAGATTTTGTACATCACAATACCTTACAAAGCTTTGCTGATTTAAATTTTCATGAAGCTTTACAAGAAGCTTCTAAAAAATTTGGGTATAAGCTGTATTTAAATATTGATGAATATCAAGACTTATGGGATAAAGGTGTTATTGCTAACGATGTTCTTACATACGTTATAGCTAAAGCAAAAGGAAATGATCAAATAGGTCTCTGGTCTGCCATTCTTACTGAAAAGGCGCCAATTGAACGTCAAAACCCCGTAATTGGCTTATTAAGGGCACAATTTGACCAACAATATAGAACCGACTTAAATGCAGAGGTCCATTCATTACTCTTCCGATTATTGGGAAGTTACCTAGATCAAGGTATTTCAATTTGGAATTACCCCTACCAAGATTTGGGTTTTCTTGCGTCACTCAGAAAGATGTCAGAAAAATCTTGGTTTCAGCTTATTAAATCGCCTAAAATTCGTCAGCGATTTTTAGATCCAAATTATCTGCTTGAACATGCGCTAAAAGATCTTGTAGGAAACGAAGCTTGGTACGAATCGTATTTATTTGGGCAACAGTTTGCGCATCCTGGCTGGTCAGGTATGGTTGCTGTTATAGAGCAACAACCTCAGAGTCTGCTAAACAAGCGTACCATAACATTAGCTGAGGTCATTCTTTTCGAATGCCTACTAGAAATGGATGCATTGGAAGGAAAGACAAAGGGTACATGGCAAGCATTGGATACCTTTGCTCATGAGCCTAAAACCAATGATCATTCAGCACCAAGCTTGCAGGATGAGTGCTTAGCTTTATGGCAAGAAGCTTATGAGTGGTCGTATTACAATAAAGTGCTTTCTGGTATTACTAATGCCCCGAAATTGCAAAATGAACAGCCGATTAAAAGTACTTTCCAAGCATTTTTCTGTATAGATGATAGAGAGTGCTCTATCAGAAGGCATATTGAGGTGGTAGACCCTAACTGCGAAACCTTTGGTACGCCTGGACATTTTGGGCTAGATTTTTACTTTCAACCAGAAAATAGCCGATTTTACACCCAGGTTTGTCCGGCTCCAATTAGCCCAAAATACTTGATAAAAGAGGAAGAAAGCACTAAGATTAAACATCAAAAAGATGCCACATTCTCTAAGGGAACACACAGATTTTTTGGTGGCTACATAATTAGCCAAACTATGGGTTGGTGGTCTGCAGTAAAGTTATTTGCTGGGGTATTTAAGCCAACTTTGGGCCCAACAACGGCTAGCTCATTTAATCATATGGACAAATATGCGAAACTAAGAATTGAGCATATTGCTGGAACTGAAAAGCATCCTGATGGTTTACAGCTGGGATATACTTTAATTGAAATGGCAGATAGGGTAGAATCGGTACTTAAAAGTGTTGGTTTAACTTCTAACTTTGCCAAATTGGTGTACTTAATTGGCCATGGCTCTACTAGTGTAAATAACACCCATTATGCGGGCTATGATTGTGGTGCATGCTCAGGACGGCCAGGTTCAGCCAATGCTAAAGCTTTTGCTTTCATGGCAAACCACGCGACTATCAGAGAGATGCTAGTTGAAAGGGGAATTACCATTACAGAAACGACCCATTTTATTGGTGGCTTACACGATACGGCAAGAGATGAAATGGTATTCTATGATGAACAGCTAGTTCCCAAACCTCTACAAAGTGTGTTTGAAAATCATAAAGATAGTTTTCAAAAGGCCTTAGAAATTAATGCTGTAGAACGGGCTCAGCGCTTTGATTCTGTTAACAAAAATCAGTCTTCCAAAAAAATACATGAGCAGGTAAAAGAACGTACAGTCTCGCTATTTGAGCCTAGACCAGAGCTAAACCACGCAACTAATGCACTTTGTGTTGTGGGCAGACGTTCGCTAACTAGAAGCTTGAACTTAAACCGACGGGCATTTATGAACTCGTATGACCCAATGTTTGATACAGATGGTCGGTGGTTAGAACCCATTCTTAATGCTGCAGCTCCTGTATGTGGGGGTATAAACCTAGAATACTATTTCTCAAGAGTGGATAACCGATCATTGGGTGCAGGCAGTAAATTGCCACACAATGTGATGGGCTTAATTGGCGTTGCAAACGGCATTGACGGTGACCTTCAAACCGGTTTACCTAGCCAAATGATAGAGTTGCATCCGCCCATGCGTTTGATGATGATAGTTGAACAAAAACCAGAAGTGGTTCTTTCTACCATTCAACGTAACGCAAATACCTATGCTTGGTTCAACAAAAATTGGGTGCATTTAGTGGTTATTCATCCAGAGACTAAACAAGCTTATGTTTTTGAACATGGGGCCATGAAAGAATATGAAAAGCTTTCATTCTTAGATGTAGTCAATTATTCTGGGAAGCCTGTACAAGTGGATTTATTAAAAGCCTTCATGAATACTAAAACAGAAGAGGCGTTCGCATGAATATAATTCAGTTTGTACTGCCTGCTTTTGTTGGGTTACCACTGTTGGCTTTTTCGGCTATACTGTTAACACCAGCTTATAAAGAAAAAGTAATTGGTTATTGGACCATACTTGCCTCAGCTGCAACACTTTTCTTAGGTATTATGCTAACCTTGTGGTGGATTTTTTACGCCAAAGAATCATTCATAGATATCAAAGAGCTTTCGCTTTATAGTAGGGAAGAGTATGAGTTTTTTATAGATCTATACTTTGATCGAACCACCGCAGTATTTCTGCTTTTAGGTGGGGTACTTTCCCTTCTTGTTTCTAAATACAGTACGCGATATTTACACCGAGAAGACGGGTACAGACGGTTTTTTGCAAATTTAATGATGTTTTACGCAGGCTTTAACCTCACCGTATTAGCTGGTAATTTTGAGACCTTATTTTTTGGTTGGGAAATCTTGGGGTTATCATCATTCTTGTTAATTGCCTTTTATAGAGATAGAATTTTACCCGTAAAAAATGCAGTTAGGGTCTTTTCTATATACCGAATTGGAGATATTGGTTTATTGCTAGCAATGTGGATGAGCCACCATTTTTGGGGTCAAAATATCACTTTTGAAATGCTTAATGAGTGGACAAAAGTAGAAACGCAAGTTGCTGTGCATCCTTACGCTGCTTGGTTTTTATCGTTGGGATTATTAGCAGCAGCAACAGCAAAGTCAGCCCAATTTCCTTTTTCAACTTGGTTGCCTAGAGCTATGGAAGGGCCTACACCTTCAAGCGCTATTTTTTATGGTTCTTTGTCGGTTCATATTGGGGTATATCTTCTCATCAGAACCTTCCCGTTTTGGTCGCATCTATTTCTGTTTAAGGTATTAGTAATGCTTTTAGGGGTCACAACAGCCATACTTGCAGCCCCAATGGCTAGGGTTCAATCTTCCATAAAAGCCCAGATTGCCTATTCCTCCATAGTACAAATTGGGATAATGTTTATAGAGGTAGCGCTGGGTTTTCATACACTAGCATTGGTTCATTTAGTGGGAAATGCCTTTTTGCGAACCTACCAATTACTGGTTTCCCCGTCGGCAGTAACATATATGATACGAGAGCAGTTTTACCACGAAAGGCCAAACATAACTTGTGTTGAAAAGTACCTGCCTACTAAAGTTCGAAACACCTTGTATTTGCTTAGTGTAAAAGAGTGGCAGCTAGAAGACTTCTTGTACTCCGTTCTTGTTTCTCCATTCAAACACCTAGGAAGTGGGCTAGGAAAAATTGATTATAAGCCCTTGATAAGCAGTTTATTAGCTATTTTAGCTGTCTTATTAATGGCATCTGCATTTATTTCAGAATGGCCAAACATACTGCGTGAAATTTTGGCTACTGCCTGCACACTTTTTGCTTTTATGCTCACAATTAAAGCTTTTACGGAAAGAGAAAAAGCTGAACGTGTTTGGATACTTATTCTATTCAATCACCTTTTTATCTTAGTTGGTATCAGTATCAATGAGCACATTTCTGTTAGCGAATGGCTGATGTACTTAAGCGGTATTTTAGTGGCTTTTGTATTTGGTTGGCAGGTTATTCGGTTACTTCGTGAAAATGAAGGAAACTGGACCTTATTCAGATATAACGGTTTTATTGTTAAGTACCCTTTTGCTGGTGGATTGTTACTACTAGCTTGTTTAACTATGGCCGGCTTCCCCATTTCTCCAACTTTTATAGGGGAAGATTTGCTATTTAGCCATGTTAAAGAGACCCAGCCTTTACTCGTCTTTTTTATGGCATCGGCATTTGTAGTTGAAGGACTATCATTAATTAGGCTATATGCTAGAACCTTTTTAGGCCATTTACCTAAGACTTTACCAAAGGGTTACAAAGATCGATTCTTTGCATAAAAACCCCATTTATTTCTATAAATTTACCCACTCTTATTTATTTATATAAAATGAAAAATTCACAAACTGTTTCAACGCCATCTTCCTTAAGTTTTTCTTCTCTGAAGAACGATTTAATTGCTGGCTTTAGTGTTTCTCTTATTGCACTACCTCTATGTCTGGGTATTGCCTTTGCGTCGGGCTTCCCGCCAGTTGCAGGTTTACTTACTGCTATAGTTGGTGGGCTACTTGCTTCAAGAATTTCAGGCTCTTTTGTCACCATAAGTGGCCCAGCAGCGGGTTTAATAGTCATTTCTTTGGGTGCAGCTGAAAGTTTAGGCGGTGCTGGTATAGAAACGGGCTATGCTGGTTATCCGTATGCACTAGCAGCGGTGCTTTTAGGTGGCGTATTTATGGCACTTTTTGGTTTTCTTAAAGTTGGTAAATTCGGTGATGTTTTTCCACCAGCTGTTGTTCATGGGATGTTGGCTGCAATTGGGGTTACCATTATGATAAAGCAATATTTCCCGGCACTTGGTGTTGCCAGTCCAAAGGGTGAAATACTGCATGTTATGTTGCAAATTCCCATGCAAAGTTTGGGTTTTAATCCTATAATCACCTTAATTGCTTTTGTTTGTCTTTGTTTATTAATTATTCATCCAATAATTCCCCTAAAATGGGTTAAAGCTATACCAGCACCAATGTGGGTTTTAGTAGTTAGCATAGCAATGTCTTGGTATTTTAATTTAAGTGAAAATCATAGCTATGACTTTATGGGAACAACCTATGAGCTGCGGAATAGCTTTTTGGTTCAGCTGCCAAATAATTTATTGGGTGATGATGGCATACGATTTCCGGATTTTAGCAAGATTGGGATGATGGCCTTTTGGGTAGCTGTTATTAGTTTTGCACTTGTATCTTCGGTAGAGAGTTTGTTAAGTGCAAAAGCTGTGGATGTATTAGATCCTTTAGAGCGTAAATCAGACTTAGACAAAGATTTAGTAGCCATGGGTAGTGGCTCGGCTATTGCGGGAGCTATTGGTGGTTTACCTATGATTTCAGAAATAGTACGTTCTTCGGCAAACATCTCAAATGGTGCTAGAACCCAATGGGCCAATTTCTTTCATGGCGCTTTTTTGTTACTCTTTTTATTATTTGCCAAGCCTATAATTGAAATGATTCCATTATCAGCATTAGCGGCTATGTTGGTATTTACTGGCTTTCGTTTGGCTTCGCCTAAAGAATTTAAGCATATGGCTAAAATTGGTTTTCAAGAGCTCACCATTTTTATTGTTACACTAATTGGCGTATTGGCTACAGACCTAATTATTGGTGTAATAATTGGAATGGTTTTCAAACATGTGCTAATTCTTAGCAAAGGAATGCCATTTATGGACTTATTTAGGCTACAAATTAAATTTACTGAAAAATCTGAAGAAGCTACCCTAGTACCATCTACTACGAGTTTGGTTTATACCAACTACCTAAAATTGAAAGGTCATTTAGACGCTATTCCTGTAACTGCAAAAACGGTAATTTTAGATCTTGAGCATATTATGTATATCGATCATACAACTATGAGCCATTTATATGCTTTCCAGAAACGGTTAGAAAACCAGGACAAGATTTTTAAGTTTAGCAATAGTAAGCACTTAAAACCAAGTTCAACTCATAAAATGGCACAATTAGTGCGAAAAGCTTGAGTTTATCTGGTAGTTTCGTAGTTTCAAAGCACTTCAAAATGAACCAATAAAAAAGCTTTATTTATGTCACGCATCGCCAAACTATTCAAGGTAAAATATCCCATTATCCAAGCTGGAATGGTTTGGTGCAGTGGTTGGAAACTAGCCTCAGCGGTCTCAAATTCGGGTGGTTTAGGCTTAATTGGCGCTGGTTCAATGAGGCCTGATGTTTTCAGAGAACATGTGCAGAAATGTAAGAAAGCAACCGATAACGCCTTTGGTGTTAATGTTCCTTTGCTCTTTAAATATGCGGAAGAACACATGCAGATTATTGAGGAAGAGGGCGTTCCCATTGTATTTACCTCAGCGGGCAACCCTTCAACTTGGACATCTTGGTTAAAAGCGCGCGGGATAATTGTGGTTCATGTGGTTCCCAATGTGAAATTGGCAAAAAAATGCGTGGAAAAAGGCGTAGACGCTATTGTTTGTGAAGGCTTTGAAGCTGGTGGACATAACGGCAAAGACGAAATAACCTCTATGGCGCTTATTCCGCAAGTTGTAGATGCGGTTGGCCATCAAGTGCCGGTAATTGCGGCTGGTGGAATTGGTGATGGGCGTGCTATTGCAGCAGCTTTTGCTTTGGGCGCAGATGGGGTGCAAATAGGTAGCAGATTTGCCGTAACTCTAGAAAGTTCTGCTCATGCTTTGTATAAAAAAATAGTAACCGAAGTAGATGACTCGGCCACAGTACTTACGCTAAAAGAGATTGTTCCTGTAAGGTTAATCAAAAATGCTTTCTACGAACAAGTACAGCAAGCTTATGCAAATAAAGCAAGTATTCAGGACTTAGTTGAACTGTTAGGAAATGGAAGAGCTAGAAAGGGCATATTTGAGGGGAATACTGAGGATGGGGAAGTTGAAGTAGGCCAAGTTTCAGGCTTAATTAAAGATATACCAACAGTCAAAGCATTAATGCCAAGATTAATTGCTGAGTATAATGCAGCAATAGCTAAACTCAGTAGTTTTGATTGATAGTTTTAACCTATCTTGCAAAGTTCTAAATCTATATAGCAAATATGATTGTATTTGCCCAAAACAGCCCCTTTGAGTACAGATTCATTAAATACCAATCAAAATCGGTCTTTTTTTTCAGGTAAAACCTTTGCTTTTTCGATGGTCTTATCAATAGGTTCGCTAATTGCAGTAGCCTACTATTCTTATGAACCTGGTATGTTGGAAAAGCTGCATATTAAAAGATTATTTGGCCTTGGTATAGCATTAGTAGTTTCATTCTTAAGAGTGGTTTTTTTTGCTTGGAAATTACGCGTATTATCCGATAATGAGCTTAAAATGATGGCATCAATTCGGGTTGCACTTACCTGGGATTTTGCTTCCTTTGTTACTCCATCAACCATAGGCGGCGGACCTGTAGCCGCTTACGCCATGAGCAGGGAAGGCGTGAGTTTGGGCAAATCTACAGCTATTTTGTTATATGGCGTACTTTTAGATCAACTTTGGTTTGCTATAGCCATTCCCATGATGTTGGTTGCTGGTTTGTTTTATGAAGTTATTCCTACAGAGGCTGGCACACTTGGTAAGGCAAGTTTAATTGGCGTTTATGCAACGCTTATGATTTATGCGGCTGTGCTGACGTATGCCGTTTTATTCAATCCAAAATTTTTGTCAAGAGCTGTAAGTGCCATCTTTAGGTTGCCTGTTCTCAATAAGTTTGCACCAAAAATTGAGTCTGAAATGGAAAACTTAGAGAGCTATGCAGCAGACTTAAGAGGCCGTAAATTCAGCTTTATTTTTAAAGCATTTCTTATCTCAACAGGGGCTTGGTTGGCTCGAATTAGCTTAGTTTCTATTGTTGTGCTCAGTTTTATGCCCGCAGATGTAATGCTAACACTATGGCGTTCTTTAGCCATGAATGTAGCCTTTTTGGTGCTACCAACTCCTGGCGGCAGTGGAGGTGTGGAAGGTTTGTTCTTGGTCTTTCAAGGGCCCATCTTCCATGAAATGGGTAGAGCGTACTTCATCGGAATTGCCTTATTCTTTTGGCGGTTCATTGGCTATTTCTTGTCTTTTGGTTTAGGGGTTTTTGCCATGTCTGGCTACCTCAAAAAAAAGTAATTCCCACATTTTTTAAAAGTAGATTAACGTAGTTATGGCAAAGCAAAAAATCCGATTTGTTTGTAGTGAATGCAGTCATCACAGCCCAAAATGGTTAGGCAATTGCCCCAGTTGTGGTGCCTGGAATTCTTTTGAAGAAGAGGTTGAAACCAAGGAAGTTGAGCATCGTGCTCGTTTGCAGTCGGTTAAAATGGATTCTAAAGACAAGGCCGTTAAACTAAATGATATTAGCCTAACATCTGAGAGTAGATGGGATACGGGTATAGGCGAGTTTGACAGAGCATTGGGTGGCGGTATGGTTCAAGGCTCCTATATTTTACTTGGTGGCGACCCTGGCATTGGAAAAAGCACATTAATGTTGCAAATGGCTGGCAAAAAAGAAAAGGCCAAAATTCTATATGTATCTGGTGAAGAGTCGCCTACACAGATAAAGTCGAGAGCCCAAAGACTATCTGTAAAGGCAGATGAGCTATACATTTCAACTGAAACCGAGGTTGAGCAAATTATTAATCTGGCTACCAAGATAAAGCCTGATTGTTTAATCATAGATTCTATTCAAACGGTTTATCGCTCAGATGTGAATAGTTTACCTGGTAGCATAACCCAAATTCGGGAAACGGCTGTGTTATTGCAACAATACGCAAAAAAAGAATTGGTGAGTACCATACTTATTGGTCACGTAACTAAAGAAGGAGGCATTGCAGGACCTCGATTACTGGAACACATGGTAGATACGGTGCTGTATTTTGAAGGAGATAGCCAGTATCGATACCGTTTTTTACGAGCGGTTAAAAATCGTTTTGGCAGAACAGGAGAAGTAGGCGTATTTGAAATGAAAGCCGATGGCCTGTCCGAGGTTAAAAATCCCTCAGCATTATTTTTAGCCGATAGGAATACCAATATTAGTGGAAGCGCCGTTACTGCCGTTTTAGAAGGAAGTAGATCTGTGTTGTTGGAAATACAAGGATTAGTTTCAAAAGCCAATTATGGCCAGCCGCAACGCACAGCAAATGGTTTTGATCATAAACGCCTAGCAATGATGCTGGCCATATTAGAAAAACGAGCTGGTTATCCATTTGGGGGAACAGATGTTTTCCTAAACGTAGCTGGAGGCTTAAAAACAACGGATAGAGGTGTTGACCTAGCGGTACTTGTTGCGCTAGTTAGTGCCTTATTGAATAAAACGATACGTCAAGACTGCATCTTTATTGGGGAAGTAGGCTTGGGTGGAGAACTGCGAACGGTTGAGCAAGCACTGCTTAAAATAGAAGAAGCCGAGCGAATGGGATTTCGCACGGCTTTTGTACCTAATTCTATAGAAAAGGGCCAGATAGGCCAAATGCAAATAGTACGCTGCTCAGATATTAGTGACGTACTAAATAAACTTTTCTCTTAAGAAAGCATTCTAAAAATAGAAATACCTAGAAATTGTCGCGTTGACGTCTTTTTTCGTCGCGTACAGATTTCTTCATTGCTTCTCTTTTCGCAAAAGAAGGCTTAGTGAATTGCTGACGCTCTCTGAATTCATTAAGAATTCTAGAACGGGTCATCATTTTCTTGAAACGGTTTAAGGCGCGATCAATGTTTTCGTTATCTTTTACTTCAATTCCGATCATAAGTGTATTAAATTATAAAATTCAGATCTGTAATATAAGGGTATTAGTTTTAAAAAAACACTATTACTCAATTAAATTGTATGAATTCTCTTACAATAGGCAAAGTTGTAGAATAATAGTCTAAGAAAAGCGTTTCGCTAACGATTAATCATACGATTTTTATTTACTTGTGTCTTTTAACAGAAGAATTTTCTTTCTTTAGGGCATTAATTCGAGTTTCATAAATATTAGCAATGCTATTTCAACCAAATCTTATTCTGCTGGTTCTGATTATTGTCGTGGTACTGATTACCTGATAATGAGAACGGCATGGATTTGGTAAAAATATCCAACCCTTCTCATAAATAGTGAGAAGGGTTTTTTTATATCCAAACACACCTATATGTACTACACCGCCGACTCCCAAATCTTTGTTGATGGAAAATGGGTAAAACCTGCTGAGGCTACCGTTAGTCTTTTCAGCCAAACCATGCACTATGGAATGTCAATTTTTGAAGGAATACGTTCCTACGCAAACCCTGATGGACATACCATTTTTAAAGCAAAAGAGCATTACGAGCGTTTGCATGAAGGCTGTGAACTACTTTATATGAAAGTGCCATATACGGTAGAAGAGCTGATTGCAATAAACGAGGAATTGCTTGAAAGAAATGGTCTTACAAACGCTTATGTACGTCCTTTAGTGTATTCTGGCGAGCATATGTCGTTGAACCCAAGCACTACCTTCGGCTTTATGATGGCCGCTTGGGAGTGGGACAAATACCACGGAAATAATGGTATTAGGGTAATGACGTCTTCTTTTGAACGCCCAAACCCAAAGTCTATTCACATGCGTGCAAAGGCAGGCGGACATTATGTGAATTCGGTTATATCCACACGTGAGGCAAAACTTAAAGGCTTTGATGAAGCCCTACTTTATGATCATGACCGATACTTGGCAGAAGCCTCTAGCGCTAATGTCTTCCTGCAAAAAGGGGATATGCTTGTAACGCCTCAAGTTGGGAATATTCTTCCGGGAATAACCAGAGCCACCATAATTGAGCTTGCTAGATCACAGGGTATTGAGGTAATTGAGACCAGGTTACGTGAAGAAGATGTGAAATCTGCCGACAGTATGTTCTTTGTAGGAACAGCTGCTGAAGTGGTAGGCGTGTCTTTACTAGACGAATATGAATTCCCAGTAAAATGGGAAAATAGTATTGGCGCAAAATTAGGTGCTGCTTATTCAAAACTTGTCCGCTCTTCAGACCAACGTATTGTTGCCGTCTAAATTAAAGGCACCGAAAAAACTACTATGGAAAATAACAAACACAGTCGCAAGCTAACGCAGGATCCTACGCAACCTGCTGCACAAGCCATGCTTCACGCAATTGGTTTAACTAAAGAAGATCTCAAAAAACCACAGGTTGGTATTGCTTCAATGGGCTACGATGGTAATCCTTGTAATATGCATCTCAACGGTTTAGCAGAACGAATTAAGCAACATATAGACAAAGATCAGTTGGTGCCACTAATTTTTCATACTATTGGCGTGAGTGATGGTATGTCTATGGGAACTCAGGGAATGCGTTTCTCACTTCCTTCCAGAGAAATTATCGCCGATTCTATAGAAACCGTTATGCAAGCGCAACATTATGATGCGTTGATTACCATCCCAGGTTGCGACAAAAATATGCCGGCTTCAGTTATTGCGATGGCTAGAGTGAACAGACCTTCGTTAATGGTTTACGGTGGAACTATAGCTTCCGGTAAATACAATGACAGAACGCTCAATATCGTGTCTGCTTTCGAGGCATTAGGCGAAAAGCAATCAGGACAAATAGACCAAGAAACCTTTGAAGGAATTGTGCAAAATGCGTGTCCAGGTGCGGGTGCTTGTGGCGGAATGTACACCGCAAACACCATGTCATCTGCCATTGAGGCATTAGGCTTAAGTTTGCCTTATTCTTCTTCAAACCCGGCTATGTCGGCAGATAAGCAGGATGAGTTAAAATTGGCTGCAGCAGCTATTCAGCAAATGCTAGAGCTAGATTTAAAGCCAAAAGATATAGTCACTATAAATTCTTTTGAAAATGCTGTTAGACTAATAACGGTACTTGGTGGATCAACTAATGCGGTAATGCATATTTTGGCAATGGCTAGAGCTTTTGAGATTCCTTTAACTATCGAACAGATTGGTGGATGGTGCATGAGTACGCCTTTTCTTGCAGATTTAAAGCCTTCTGGAAAATATCTGATGGAAGACCTACACGCGGTGGGCGGAACGCCGGCCGTTATTAAATTTATGATTCAGGAAGGCTTATTTGACGGTTCCCAAAAAGGGTACAATGGCCAAGCAATTTCAGAAATAGTAAAGGATTTACCATCCCTGAAAGACGGCCAAAAAGTGGTTTTTCCCGTAGCGAATGCTATTAAAAAAGATGGGCACATACGAATTTTGTTTGGGAATTTAGCAGAAGGCGGATCTGTAGCTAAAATTACCGGCAAAGAAGGGGAGATATTTGTGGGTAAGGCTAAAGTCTACAATGGTGAAATTGAAGCCAATGAAGGCATATCCCAAGGGGAAGTAGAATCGGGCACTGTTGTAGTAATACGATACATTGGGCCAAAAGGCGGCCCTGGAATGCCAGAAATGTTAAAACCTACCTCTATTATTATGGGGAAAGGCTTAGGCAAAGATGTGGCGTTAATTACCGACGGACGCTTTTCAGGCGGCACACATGGCTTTGTGGTTGGGCACATAACGCCAGAAGCTCAGGTTGGGGGCGCATTGGCTTTAGTTGAAGATGGCGATCAAATTACCATTGATGCTGTTGCGAATCGCTTGAGTTTAGATATCTCTGAAGAAGAGCTACTAAAGAGAAAAAAAAATTGGGTAGAACCCCCTCTTAAAGCCAAGTCTGGCTGGCTATACAAATACGCAAAAACCGTTTCATCAGCATCAAAAGGCTGCGTAACAGACATTTTTTAAATCTCTATAAACCTATTTACTGCTATGTTTGAATTGCAGAAAACCATCGAACTAGAACCCGCAAAGCAAAAAGCTATTTCAATAAGAGGGGCAGAAGCCATTGTTAAAGCCCTTATTGAAGAGAACGTGAATACCATCTTTGGTTATCCAGGCGGGGCCATCATGCCGTTCTATGACGCTTTGTATGGCTATTCAGATCAGCTAATCCATATTCTGGCTAGACATGAGCAGGGCGCTATTCATGCCGCTCAAGGCTATGCTAGAGCTTCTGGAGAAGTTGGCGTTTGTATTGCTACTTCCGGTCCTGGCGCTACTAACCTAGTAACAGGCCTTGCTGATGCTATGATAGACTCTACGCCTTTGGTCTGTATAACAGGCCAAGTTCCGTCTACTTTATTGGGAACAGACGCTTTTCAAGAGACCGATGTTCTGGGGATTTCCATGCCGGTAACGAAATGGAATTTTCAAGTAACCAAGGCAGAAGAAATTCCGATGGCCATTGCTAAGGCTTTTTATATTGCCAAAAATGGGCGTCCTGGGCCCGTTCTAATTGATATTACTAAAGATGCGCAATTCGCTTTGTTCGATTTTGTCTACAAAAAATGCAAAACAGTGCGCTCATACAAGCCAAAGCCTGTTGTTAACACCAAGAAAATTGTTGAAGCTGCTGAACTCATAAATGCAGCGAAAAGACCATACATATTGGTAGGGCAAGGCGTTTTATTAGCCAACGCACAAGATGAATTATTGCATTTCATGGAAAAAACAGGCATTCCTGCAGCCTCTACGCTTTTGGGGCTTTCAGGTGTTCCTGCAGATCACCCACTTTATGTTGGCTACCTTGGTATGCATGGAAATTACAGCACCAATGTGCTTACCAACGAGTGCGATGTGCTAATTGCCGTGGGTATGCGCTTTGACGACCGGGTTACTGGAGTCCTAGCAAAGTATGCAAAACAAGCTAAAGTTATTCATATAGAAATAGACGACGCTGAAATTGATAAAAATGTTAAGACTACCGTAGCCATTCTCGCTGATGCAAAAGAAGCTTTGGCACTATTATCTATAGAGGCTAAACCCAATAAACACGAAGCTTGGATTCAGCAATTCAGAGATCTAGATAAGGAAGAGTACGATGAAGTTATTAGCAAACATATTGCGCCAACATCAGAACAGTTGCAAATGGCTGAGGTTGTGCACATGCTTTCTGAAAAAACTAAAGGCAGCATCATTACAGTAACTGATGTGGGTCAGCACCAAATGGTGGTTTCACGTTATTATCGCTACCAGCAACCGCTAAGTAGCATTACCTCTGGCGGGCTAGGAACTATGGGTTTTGCTTTACCAGCTGCAATGGGCGCACAACTGGGCTGTAAATCAAAGCAGGTTGTGGCCATAATTGGTGATGGTGGCTATCAAATGACCATCCAAGAGTTGGGAACCATTATGCAATTTAAGATTCCCGTGAAAATAATGATCTTGAATAACCACTTTCTGGGCATGGTTCGTCAGTGGCAAGAAATGTTTTTTGAAGGGCGTTATTCTTTCACAGAAATGCACAACCCAGATTTTGTGAAAATAGCAGAAGCCTATAATATTCCTGCTGCAAAGGTGGTGAAGCGTGAAGAGTTATCTGCTGCAATGGATAAATGGCTAAATACTGAAGGACCAGCCTTCTTAGACGTTGAAGTAGAAAAAGAGCAAAATGTTTTCCCGATGGTTCCGAGCGGAGCTGGCGTGGCAGAAATTAGACTTAAATAGGCAATTTGAAATGCAAGAAGATCAAGAACCAAGAAAATATATTGCGGTAATCTATACCGAGGATAAAGTTGGGTTAACCAATAGAATTTCGTTGATTTTAACCCGACGTAAAATGAATATTGAATCATTGCAAACCTCTGAGACTGAGGTTCCAGGCATTTTTCGATTCACTATTCAGCTGACCATATCACCAGATCAAATGGAAAAAGTAACCAAGCAATTTGAGAAAATTGTGGACGTTATTTCAGCCCATTATTATTTACCTAAAGAGGTTATCATTCAGGAAGTGGCGCTTTATAAAGTGCCAACAAAACACCTTATTGGCAGTGATCGCATTGAAAAGCTAATTCGTAAACATTTTGCTCGTATTCTTTTTGTTGAACCAGATTTTTTAATCATTGAAAAAACGGGTGCCCACACTGAAATTAACGACTTATTCAAAGAATTAGAGCAGTATGGTCTGCAAGAGTTTGTGCGTTCTGGTACGCTCGCAATAACCAAAAAGAATACAGACATCCATGATCAGCTAGAAGAACTAGCTCGTATTCAGACCTCTTAAAACCCCTTTTTTTAATCTAAATCTAACTATTCATTAAAACCTATTATGGCAACTATCAATTTTGGCGGCGTTAACGAAGAAGTAGTAACCCGCGAAGAATTCCCCTTATCAAAGGCCCAAGAAGTATTAAAATCTGAAACCCTAGCCGTTATTGGCTATGGCGTTCAGGGTCCCGGACAAGCATTAAATATGAAAGACAACGGACTCAATGTAATTGTGGGCCAACGTCAAAATTCTAAATCGTGGGATCGTGCTGTTGTAGATGGTTTTGAGCCTGGCAAGACGCTTTTCCCAATTGAAGAAGCCTTAGAAAAAGGAACCATAATCCTGAATCTGCTTTCTGATGCAGCGCAAATTGAGCTTTGGCCAACCTTCCAAAAATACCTAACTAAAGGTAAAGCATTGTACTTCTCGCACGGCTTTGGCATAACTTATAAAGAGCAAACGGGTATTATTCCATCAGCAGATGTAGACGTGATTTTAGTAGCACCTAAAGGATCTGGAACTTCACTTCGCCGTTTATTTGTGGAAGGAAGAGGCTTAAACTCTAGCTTCGCCGTTTTCCAAGATTCAACGGGAAGAGCAAAAGAACGCGCAATTGCTATGGGAATTGGCGTTGGTTCAGGATATTTATTCCCAACTACTTTTCATAAAGAAGTTAGCAGCGACCTTACCGGTGAGCGTGGTGTACTTATGGGCGCAATGGCAGGAATGATGGAAGCACAGTACGATTTACTTCGCTCAAAAGGGCATACTCCTTCAGAAGCATTTAACGAAACTGTTGAAGAGCTAACAGAAAGCTTAATAAAATTAGTGGGCGAAAACGGAATGGATTGGATGTATGCCAACTGTTCAACTACCGCACAACGCGGCGCATTAGATTGGAAACCTCGTTTTAAAGCTGCTGTAGCCCCGGTTTTTGCTGATTTATACGAGTCGGTTATTTCAGGAAATGAAGCTAAAATCACTATTGAAGCAAATCGCAGAACAGATTATCGCGAAAAACTTCAGGAAGAGCTTGATGAAATTCATGAATCTGAGATGTGGACAGCTGGCAGAGCGGTTAGAAAACTAAGACCAACTAGCTAGATTTTTTATTAAAATATTCGTTTATTAGTAGGCTAAAGAGTCCAATAGTCAACAGAAAACCGCTTACAAAAGAAATTATGTCTAATACCGATGCCCCAGAGGTAGTTACGGCTTTAAATGCTGCTACTACTAATAATTCAGACGCAGGTCGAGTTTTTATTTTTGATACAACACTCAGAGATGGCGAGCAGGTTCCTGGTTGCCAACTCAATACGTTGGAGAAAATTGAAGTAGCTGAGCGTCTAGAGGAGCTCGGTGTAGACGTAATTGAAGCGGGCTTTCCGATTTCTAGCCCTGGTGATTTTAATTCCGTGGTAGAAATTTCTAAAGCGGTTAGTAATCCAATTATTTGTGCGTTAACTCGTGCAGTAGAAAAAGATATAGATGTTGCCGCCGAAGCCCTGAAATTTGCCAAAAAAGGCAGAATTCATACGGGAATTGGCGCCTCAGACATGCATATCAAATATAAATTCAAAACGTCGCGAGAAGATATTCTAGATCGTGCAGCAAAAGCTACTAGATATGCTAGAAACCTGATTGATGATGTAGAATTTTACTGTGAAGACGCCGGCCGTGCAGATTTAGCCTTCCTTTCAAAATTGGTTGAAACGGTTATAGCCAACGGCGCAACAGTTGTTAATATTCCTGATACTACAGGCTATTGCTTACCCGATGAATTTGGCGCTAAGATCAAATACCTTTTTGATCACGTTCCAAATATCCACGATGCAATAATTTCGGTGCATTGTCATAACGATTTAGGTTTGGCCACGGCAAATACACTTGCAGGCTTACAAAATGGTGCACGCCAAGCAGAAGTAACCATGAACGGAATTGGTGAACGCGCAGGAAATACCTCCCTTGAAGAAGTGGTAATGGCCATTAAGGCTAGGAAAGAAAGCACCAAGCTTTTTACGCAAATTGATACCAAAAAGATCTTTTCAACCAGTCGCTTAGTTTCTCGTCTTATGAGAATGCCGGTTCAGGCTAATAAAGCTATTGTTGGGCGCAACGCATTTGCTCACTCTTCTGGTATTCATCAAGATGGTGTAATTAAACATCGCGAGAATTATGAAATTATTGATCCAAAAGATGTAGGCATTACCGATAGCGCCATTATTCTAACAGCAAGAAGTGGTAGAGCAGCGCTGAAGTATAACCTTGAAAAATTAGGCGTAGAGCTTTCGAAAGTTGAGCTTGATCAAGTTTATGATGACTTCCTGAAATTGGCCGATTCAAAAAAAGACTTTGATGAATACGATTTACTTACTCTGGTAGGTAAAGATTTCAGTATGCGTAGAGCGGTTCATCTTGAGGATCTTACGGTAGTTTGTGGCACGGGCCAAAGCGCACTGGCAAAATTAACAATGGTGAAAAATGGCGAGAGAAGTAAAATTATCTCTAACGGAAATGGCCCAGTAGATGCCACTTTTAAGGGAATAGATCAAGCTTTCCCAAAAAATGCCAAATTAGAAGAATACTTGGTTCAAGCTGTAACGGGTGGACAAGAAGACACGGCTAAGGTTCATGTTCAGGTTTCAAAAAATGGCCGATTTTTCTACGGTTTTGGCGCTGATACCGATGTAATCCAAGCTTCTGCTATGGCCTATCTAGATGCATTATTAAAAGTGGTTGAGTAGAGTAAAACCACGCTAATTTTCCCTTTTCAATTGTTTTAACCTTTTTATTTTATGGCTAAGAAAACCCTTTTTGATAAGGTTTGGGATTCACACGTAGTAAAACGTATTCCCGACGGACCTCAGGTGGTTTATATCGATAAACATCTAATCCATGAAGTTACCAGTCCACAAGCCTTTTCTGGTTTAGAAGCTAGAAAACTGCCGCTATTTCGGCCAGATCGAATAGTAGCTACGGCTGATCATAATGTGCCAACCAAAGATCAACACCTTCCCATTAAAGAAGAATTAAGTAGAATTCAGGTGTCAAAACTATCTGAAAACTGCGAGAAATTTGGGGTAGAACTTTACGGTTTAGGTCATCCTTATCAAGGCATAGTTCACATAATTGGTCCAGAATTAGGAATTACGCAACCTGGTATGACTATGGTTTGTGGTGATTCTCATACCTCAACACATGGCGCCTTTGGAACCGTAGCTTTTGGAATTGGGACTTCCGAGGTAGAGCAGGTTATGGCAACCCAATGTATTCTTCAGACCAAACCCAAAACCATGAGAATTACCGTTGATGGCGAGATGGGAAAGGGCGTTCTTGCCAAAGATTTAATTTTGCACATTATTGCCGAAATTAGTGCAAGTGGCGCTACAGGCTATTTCGTGGAATATGCAGGTTCAGCTATACGTGCGTTATCTATGGAAGCTCGTATGACTGTTTGTAATATGAGTATTGAAATGGGCGCAAGAGGAGGAATGATTGCTCCCGATGAAACCACCTATGCTTATATGAAAGGTCGGGAATTTGCTCCCAAAGGTACTGAGTGGGATCGCTATTTAGCCTATTGGAAGACACTTCCGACCGATGATGGCGCCACATTCGATAAAGAAATGCACTTTGACGCAACCATAATGCGACCGATGGTAACTTATGGCACGAATCCTGGGATGGGTGTTGCCGTAGATGCGGCCGTGCCTAAAGCCGCTGATATTGTAGGCGCTTCGGTTAGTTCTTTTGATAAAAGCTTGGCTTATATGGGTTTAAAAAGTGGGGAAAGCTTAAACGGTAAAACCATTCAAAATGTGTTTATCGGCTCTTGTACGAACTCGCGGATTGAGGATCTTCGCTTAGTAGCCGATTTTGTAAAGGGTAAAACCAAAGCAGATCACGTTAAAGCCTACATCATTCCGGGCTCTAAACAAGTGGAAAAACAAGCCAGAGAAGAAGGCTTGAATATTATTCTAGAAGCCGCCGGTTTTGAACTCAGAGAACCTGGTTGTAGTGCCTGTTTGGGTATGAATGAAGATAAAATTCCTGCTGGAGAATATTGTGTAAGCACCTCGAACCGTAATTTCGAGGGAAGACAAGGTCCTGGTGCTAGAACCATACTGGCTAGCCCACTTACAGCTGCAGCTTCTGCGATTGCTGGCAAGGTTACTGATATTCGTGAATGGCTAAATTGATATAGGATTTAAAAATACGTATGAAAAAATTAGAGAAATTTAGCTCAAGAGCTATTCCACTGCCGATTGACGACATAGATACCGATCAAATTATTCCTGCACGTTTTCTAAAATCGGTTACCAAAGATGGTTTTGGCGATAATTTATTTAGAGATTGGCGTTATGATAAAGCAGGAAAACCCGTAAAAGACTTTGTTTTAAACGATCCCAAATGGGATGGAAATATTTTAGTAGCAGGTAAAAACTTTGGTTGCGGCTCTTCTAGGGAACATGCTGCTTGGGCGCTTGGAGATTATGGATTTAAGGTAGTTATATCTAGCTTTTTTGCTGATATATTCAAAAATAATGCACTAAATAATGGCATCCTTCCCATACAAGT